>Ga0209415_10004631_pt1 | contig 25096 bp, 20 predicted proteins | sample PeaSoiSIISIP2007_FD_187696 | JGI IMG/M metagenome (GOLD analysis project Ga0209415, IMG submission 187696) | Peat soil microbial communities from Weissenstadt, Germany - SII-SIP-2007 (SPAdes) (version 2) | ecosystem: Environmental > Terrestrial > Soil > Wetlands > Peat | place: Germany... | reverse complement strand
TCTTTTATGCCGAAATGCGTTGGCAGATTCAGGACTTTTTCGCTAGGCGTCGTGATGGAAAACCGGATGTCGTGATAGAACCAGTCAGGCTGCTCCGGCACTTGCGTTTTCTTGTTATTTTCGATTGAATCGAGAAAAACCTTGACCTTGTCTGCCGATTCATCTTTAAACAATATACCTGCCGAGTAAATAGTAGCCTTTTCCCCTGCACCTCTTTCTGCAATTCCGCTTAATTCAGAACGGACAACTATGCCCTTTACATTAATATGCCTGTCTTCGTACCCCAGCATCAGCAAACATTCTTTCCCTATATTGAGCTTCCTGTCTGCCTTTATCGCGACCCCGCACAAACTTATGTCAATGATTTCTACTTTACCAATTAAGCTCATCTTGCTGCTCAGATCGATTAAATCCAATTTGAATCTCTTGTATCTCCTCATATTTCGCATTCTATAACTCCAATTGCTATACTCTGTTAACTGAAGTTTCCTTTGAGACACCAATAAAGAAACGGATCGCAGCGAGTTGTTCTTTTTCTATATTAACGAAGATGAGTTCCATATCAACACCATCGATAGCGTGCTGAACTCTTGTTGGGATGTTTATAAAATCGTTATTGAACTATCGGGCAACCTTTACAATGGATTCCAGTTTAAAATAGCGCCCCATGTAAACATAAAGCTCTCCTATACTTAGGTCTACTTCAATTTCCTTGTGGAACCATTAATCAATATGTCCCATCGTAGGGCGACCCTTTTCTTTTATCATTGCGTATAATTTGGTAATCCTCCGTAATCGAACGTATTCTCGTAATACCAAAAAATATTGTTATGAAAACATTATTTGTTTAATATTACTTAATCTGGTTTGGACTGTCAAGACTAAATTTCGGGGATATCGAGTAGGATTTTTACATGATCTTAGAATTTATCAATGGTAGCAATGAGTATTTTTGGGGGACACGACGACGATTTCAAAATGCATCCTGCACATCCTCTCAGTCTATAGCGTGTACATGATTCAGGAAAGACAATTGAGTAAAAGTTTCGATCGGCATTGACAATCGTGTCATCCTCGCTAATAATTAAATAAGCATGCCCTCTTGGCATGTCGAATTGATGGGCTCCTCCATTTCCAAATCTGCAATCTTCTATAGGATTAGTTATGCTGAAATGCAACTCTCTAATCGCTCTTAGATGAGGTCCTATGGCTCCCTCAACGAATACTCACAGGGCTTTCCACATCATGGCCAAGCCAACCGGTTCGGCCTGCAATCTTCATTGCGACTACTGCTTCTTCCAGAAAAAGAAGAAGCTGTATCCGGAAAGCAATTTCCGCATGTACGATGAGGTGCATGAGGCGTATATAAGGCAGCTTTTCGAGGCCCACCAGGTCCCCCAAGTAACGGTTGCGTGGCAGGGCGGGGAGCCGACGCTCATGGGTCTTGATTTTTTCAGACGCTCCCTAGAATACCAGAAGAGGCATGCGAAGCCCGGTACCCGGGTCGAGAACACCTTCCAGACCAACGGCATCCTTCTGAACGACGAGTGGTGCCGGTTCTTTCACGAGAACAACTTCCTCATCGGTCTCAGCTTGGATGGTCCCAAAGAGCTTCACGATACCTACAGGAAGGACAAGGGCGGCCATGGGACCTTCAATCGGGTCAGGGGAGCCGCCCGGCTGCTTCAGAAACATCGCGTGGAATTTAATATCCTCTGCACGGTCAATAGAAAGAATGCCGATCATCCAATAGAAGTATACAGATTCTTCCGGGACGAACTCGGGGTGCAGTACATCCAGTTCATTCCGGTTGTGGAGCGGGACAACGAAAGCGGGTACCAGGAAGGCAATACGGTCACGGAACGGTCCGTTCGGCCGGACCAGTGGGGCCGTTTTTTGACAAAAATATTTGACGAGTGGGTCGTGAGAGATGTTGGGAAAACTTTTGTTCTTAATTTTGATGGAGCGCTGGCGGGCTGGCTTGGCAGGGCAGGAACGGTCTGCATCTTCGGATCTACATGTGGTCAGGGCACGGCTTTGGAACACAATGGGGATCTGTACTCTTGCGACCACTTCGTCGAGCCGAATTACTATCTGGGAAACATCCTGAAGACGCCGATGATCGAACTCGTGACTGCTGATAAGCAGCGGAAATTCGGACAGGACAAGCGGGATACGCTCCCCCGGTATTGCCGGCAATGCGAGGTCCTGCATATCTGCAATGGCGAGTGTCCCAAGAACCGCTTCCTCAAAGCAGCTGATGGAGAGCCAGGGCTGAACTACCTCTGCGAGGGTTACAGGGCTTTTTTTAGACACGCTGATCATCATATGAAGATTATGGCCGGACTGATCCGGAGGGGCAGGTTGGCCGAGGAAGTCATGAAGATAATGGAAACTGAAGAGAAAGGGGGCGCAAATCCATCAGTGAAATCGGGCCGAAACGAGCCATGTTTCTGCGGGAGTGGACAAAAGTTTAAAAAGTGTCATGGGAAGTAAGAGTGACAAATAACTCAACATGATGAGGAGGAAATGTTTATGGCTAAGAAACAGCCTAATATTCTTATTCTATGGGGCGATGATATCGGCTGGTGGAACATCAGTTACAACAGCCGGGGACAGATGGGCTACCGGACCCCCAACATCGACCGCATAGCCAACGAAGGCGTAGCCTTCACCGACTACTACGGCCAGCAGAGCTGTACCGCCGGCCGCGCAGCCTTCATCACCGGCCAGAACCCGATCCGCACGGGCTTGACGAAAGTCGGGATGCCCGGGGCCGAGATCGGCCTGCAGACGGAAGACCCGACCATCGCCGAGTTGCTCAAGCCCTTGGGTTACGTAACGGGTCAGTTCGGGAAGAACCACCTCGGTGACAAGGACAAGTTCCTGCCGACCCTGCACGGATTTGACGAGTTCTTCGGCAACCTCTATCACCTCAACGCGGAGGAAGAGCCGGAACTTCCGGACTACCCGAAAATGCCGGAGTTCAAGAAGCGCTTCGGCCCCCGAGGCGTGCTGCACTGCTGGGCGGACGACAAGGGCGGACAGAAGATCGAGGACACGGGCCCGCTGACAAAGAAGCGCATGGAAACCATCGATGAAGAGGTAACCAAACATGCCCTCAACTTCATCGACAAGAGCCACAAGGAAGGAAAACCGTTCTTCCTTTGGTATAATACAACAGCCATGCATCTCCGGACCCACTGCGCCGATAAGCATAAGGGCAAGAGCGGTCAGGGGGATTACAACGACGTAATGGTCGCCCACGACGAACACATCGGCGAAATGCTGGCGAAGCTCGATCAGTTGGGCATCGCCGACGACACCATCGTCATGTACTCCACCGACAACGGCCCCCACTACAACTCCTGGCCGGATGCCGGCATCACGCCGTTCCGCGCCGAGAAGAACACCAACTGGGAAGGGGGATGGCGCGTGCCGGCGTTCGTGCGCTGGCCGGGCAAGATCACGGCAGGCACGGTGCTCAACGACATCGTTACCCACCAGGACTGGTTGCCGACATTTTTGGCTGCCGCTGGACAACTGGATATCAAGGAGAAATTGCTTGCAGGGCATAAGGTCGGCGACAAGACCTTCAAGGTCCACATTGACGGCTACAACATGATCCCCTACCTGACGGGCGAGGTGAAGGAGAGCCCACGGAAATTCTTCTTCTACATCAGTGATGACGGCGATGTGCTGGCCATCCGGATGGGCGACTGGAAGATGGTGCTCGCGGAACAGCGGGCTACGCGGTGCATGTGCTGGTCGGAGCCGTTCGTGAAGCTGCGCGTGCCGAAAATGTTCAACCTGCGGCGTGACCCGTTCGAACGGGCGGACGACAACTCGAACACCTACTGGGATTGGATATTCGACCACGTTTTCTTGATGTACGGGATGCAAGCCATCGTGGCGCAGCAAATTGAGAACTTCGTGAAGTTCCCGCCGCGCCAGAAGCCGGCAGCGTTCAACCTGGATGCGGTGATGCAGAGTCTGCAAGAAGCGAGCGGCGGCGGACCCCACTAAGCTGCCATAGGCAAGTGAAACGGGCAGATTCCCCCGGCGGAACAATGGATCCGCCGGGGGAATTCCTCTGTGCAAACCGAAAGATGGCAACAATAAATCCAATCTCGGCCATGTCAAGCCAAGACTGGTTTTCTTGGGCTTATAGACCATCTCACAAAAGCGTCTTACTCCGGGCGAATCGGAGTAAACTTGGCCCCTTTGATAGACACTCCCGCCATCAAACCTTTCTGATCAAAGACAAACCCCGCAATGGGATTCTGACTCACGAGGGTCGCGACGGAAGCGGTTGCCCCAACTTGGACAAACGCTACTTCGGCGTCCGCGCCTGCCTCCCATCCTTCACTCTTGCGGAATTTGTTCAATGCATCGTCACTCATAAAAATAATGACCATGTCGTACTCTTCGGCGCCGATCTGCCATCCCAGTGAGCCCGATACGAGGCTATAGTACTGGACAGTTTTTCCACCGACTTGAAGAGAACCCTGACCGTATTGCCCGCCGACGATGAAGCCGGCTTTGGTCATGTGTGGCATGACCAGCACGCCCTTCGCAGCCTTCAGATATTCGGGGCCTCCCTTTATATCTTTCTGGAATCGAGAGAGGGCCGCCGTGACGCTAACATCAATCTCGGCTTTTGTCAATGCGTTCGCAACAGGATCAGCGATGAAAAATGCCACCGTGATCGAGAGCATCGCGATAAGAGCTCTTAGCCTAGCATGAGCATTCATGATATCCTGACCTCCTTTTCGCGAAACCTTTTACTCCTCTCATTCCCGGTACGCGGGAACAACTAGAGTCACCTCATCTGATCTCAACAGGTGACAGTAGTATACTATACCTCGTTTTAACTGGTTCGAAAATAGAGAGTCTGCATACGGTACCGCGATAGTATGTAAAAAGATCCGGACCGCCCGACATTTGTACCCATTTAGTAGGAGGTGCCTGTAAATAGAAAAATATGGAGTTTAGATTATCCATAAGGTGATATTGATCACAGATTATTATCTCTTAATCCTATACTATTATTCTGAAAGAACAGGCAGGATTCTGGTATGACATGGGCTTGCATGATATGGCGGCGGAACCGGCCGTCCGGTCTAATACGATACGGAAAAAGGAGGATGAAAGATGCTAAAGCAGGAAGAGATGATCGAGGTCAAGGTAGCTGAGAAAACTACCGTGGCGAGTTCAATTAAAACCGCCGAGCAGGGAATTAACACAATATGCAAGGGAAGCAAGGTTACTGGCAACATGGTCGTCAGCCAGGACCTGCAGATGAACGGCGACATCGAGGGGAATATCACTGCCGAGAACAATGCAAGCATCTTCATCAAAGGTACTTGCAAGGGGAACATCGATGCCAAGGGCGGCAGCGTCGAGATCGAAGGCGAAATGAGTGGAGGGAATATCAGCGCCGGAGGGTACGTGAAGGTAGCTGGCAAGTTTCTCGGCGGTAAGATTCAGGCAAAAGATAAGATCCATATCAACGGCGAGTTCACGGGCAGTCTTGAAAGCAACGAGGTGGAGCTCGGAAGCGGCGCACGAGGCAAGGGGGAGATTTTGTACAAGGAGACGCTCTGTATTCAAAAGGGAGCGAAAATGGAAGGCAAAGTCACTCGTACCGAAGCGGAACGGATGCCAGGTCCGGAACGAAAACCCGAACGAAAAGAGGAGTCGAAGCCGAAGAAAGGTCTCTTCTCATAGGAGATGGGCATACACGAGGGCAAAACCGTTCAACTGTTATGGCCAAATCCTATAAGTTGAGCAGGGGAAAGCTTGTCTACAAATAGGATCAGTCCCGTTTTAAATGCATCGACTCGTCCGACCGATGATGCATCTTAAGGAGGTTATTCATGCATAAGCAGTCTGGCACCGTGCCGTTCGTTTTCGGAGTAATACTGGGCATCCTGTGCATGATCTACCTGCCTAAATATGTGCGGCCCTACCTCCCCGAATCAATAGTGGGAAATGAAATCATGGTCAAGGGGACCGTTGCGGCGAAGGAGAAAAAAGGGGATGCTCTTCTTCTGACCGTGAGTACACCCGAAGGCGCGTTGCTGGCAACCTTCAAAATGAAGGCTAACGAGGTAGATCTCCTCGTCAACGAAAAAGATGAGATCCAATTTTCCCTGCCGAAATACATGCCCTTTATCGACGACCCGAAAATCATACGAGTTGTAAAAGAACAGCAGGCAGTTCCCACGCTGGCTGAGACCCCCGCAACACCTGTCGGGCCCGTGGGAACAAGTACGAAGGAAATTAAAACGAGGCAACGCGTGAAACGGAAGACCGCTGCTCCGGCTCCCGAAAGCGCAAATGAAGTGAAACCGCCGGACCGGGGGAGCATCGCGCCGCCCGGCGATAAGAAGACCGAAGAATGAATACGCACTGCATAACGTCCGGACCCGGGTCTGAAGAGAGAAGATCTCATTTTCAGTCTTGCCGGGCGCTCAGTGATGTTGCGACTTCCTTGTTCAGTCAAGGGGAAGCTCTGCGGGAACAGCACGATACATAATTATACCTATTTTAATGGAGGAGCACCGTGAAAAAAAGTAATCTGTTCTTATTGGCAGTAGCTATTGTCACAACGATATTCATGATAACCTCGACCGACAGTACTGCCGAGGTCAACGTGAGCGTTAGCATTCCTTTGCCCGGCCTTGTCATACCGGTCCCCCCCTTAATGGCGGTGATACCCGGAACTTACGTCTATTATCCTCCGGATGTGTCTGAAAATATCTTCTTTTATCAGGGGCATTGGTATCGCCCGCATCGTGAAGGTTGGTTCATTGCGAAAGGCTACAATGGTCCTTGGCGATCAGTGGCTGTTGGACACGTACCGCGTGCGGTGGTCAACATTCCGCACGGATACCGCGGCATGCGCCCTCAATATGACCGGATTTCGCATGATGATATGAGAAAGAACTGGCGTGGGTGGGAACGTGAGCGGCATTGGGACCACGACGAGCACAAGCACGGAGGCGGCCGGAACCACGATAATCGGGGTTGGGACAATCATCAAAGGCATGGTGACTAATATCGGGAGGATCCAGATGAGCATGGCCGAGGGTTACGTTAATGCAGGCTAATTGCTTAGAATGCCGCCAATTCAACACCGATAATGTTGCGGTCGCATATAAGCAATAAACAATATGCGCTGTCACCTTCTTGCACAGAGGAGCGAGGTACAGCGCATTTTTTGTAGGATATGATAGAATATTAATATAATAACTGCGTATTGACAGATATAATTAATAGATACCACGCAATTCTCTCAGTAAAATTCGTCACACCCGGAGGATGCGTAGGAAGATGATGTATGCATTATTTTTCGGATTATGCGATATAGGAACTTACGCTTGTTCCTCAAGGAGGGGACATGACAGATAATAAAAGTAATATCCTGAAGAACGTCATGATCAATCTGGGAGTGTTGCTCATTCTTGTGGGCTCCACGGCTACGCGGGTAGATCTGGTCTATTTCTTTTTAGCGCTTGCGATTCTCGCGATTCAGACTTTCGAATTTACCGGAGTTCAGGCAAAGAAGATGGTGATGGCAGAGATCATGCTTTCAGCGACCATAGCCATCGGAGGCGTAACACAGCTCATCACATTTTCCGGATCGAAGTTGCAGCAAGCTTTCCTCGTCGTATTGCTTCTGGGTGCGCTATTGATCATAATCGAAGCAGTACGCAAGTATGCTGAGTTGTGAATTGTACTCCCACCGGGGTCTCTCTTTGTCGACTACAAGGCTTGTCATTATAGTTCCCAATGGCGATGTTGATAATAGTACTTGCCATGCATTCGCGACAAGCGTCTTTCCTTAGGCATGATTTGTGCTAAGTGTTTTTAAATCGAATATGAAATTCATGCGTATCATTCCTAGGTTTTGTTGGCAATCCCGCAACTAATAAAAATGGAGCACTGTCGCCTTGTCATTCTGGCCGTCATGAGGTGCTTCTTCCGAGACTTTAACTGCAACGGAGAAACGGAATCTATTATTCTCATCGGTTACGGGCAGCAGAACTTTAACACGTGACTGGGGAAGGGATTCAATAGCGGAAAGAAGGATCTACGCTGAGAAAATGATCCGAATTCTCGGTTTACTAATTTTATTGCAACAAAAGCGTTAGAAGCCACAAAAAAACATTTGTGGGAAACAGACGGAATAATTGAAATAGCGTAGAATGCCAATGAAAGTTTGTAATGAGCACTCCTTCCTGCGGTCTTCAGCAGTTTAATCTTTTTGAAATTGCATAATGCATGTAGAATACTGCCATCAAAGGATCGTCGTTCCCTCTGATAAAATCTGTTAACTTTTACGTATTATTCTCCGCCTTATCCGTGGTAAAATTAAGATCAAACTGGCCGGGGTGGAGAGATGATAAGTACTCAATTTACTGCCGAACGTTGCTCTGGTCATCATTGCGGTTGATGATTCTTATCTCAGATACATCTCAGAAAGCAAGGGCGAAACACGTATGCAACACACTGAACGAGGTCATTTGCAATAGATGGTTCAGTCTATTCACAAGGAAGACGCATTACGGCACGTGAGGTTTGCCGGCCGACCGACGGATGCGGCATCCTGCATCCCCGAGCGTACCAAACAGCTTTCGCCGGTGGTTAGGTATGCCCCTGAGCACCAGTCCGAACGACCGGGCCAATTCATTTCGTGGGTTTTCCAGCGTGCCGGCCTGGCTGTAGATGACTATCGTGGAGAACCACTACAGCGGCGCCTTTCCGTCTGTCTGCGGGCGTTACACGCCGTAACTGAAGCGCATGCCTGTCAGATTTTGGAGCAGCGGCCAGATCTTCTGCCAACGGCAATCGGTTCGCTGCTCATAGGTGTTACCGAGTTCTTTCGCGATCCCTCGGTCTTTGAAACTTTACGGACCGAGGTCCTGCCGCAACTGGCCTCCTCTACCCGGCCATTGCGAGTCTGGAGCGCCGGCTGTTCCAACGGGGCGGAGCTCTACAGCCTGGCGATCCTGCTGGCGCAAGTCGGCCTACTTGAGGACAGTTTCCTTCTGGGCAGCGACTGCCGCCACGATACCATTGAACACGCTCGGGCGGCATTATATAATCCCAATGAGGTAAGGAAGATCAAACCGTCGGATCACCAAAGATACTTTGGCGAGGCCGGGAGCTTCTGGCAGCCGATTGAGCCGCTCCGCCGGCACGTTCACTGGAAGGTTGCAAACATAGCCCGGGGCATCGAGGAAGGCCCATGGGACATAATCCTGTGGAGAAACATGGCCATTTACCTCAAGGCTGAGACGGCTGCGTCCGTGTGGCGGAGCTTGGCTTCGGCCCTGGCACCGGAGGGCGTGCTGATGGTGGGCAAGGCGGAGCGGCCGCCAGCAGAATTGCCTTTGAGCATGGTGAAAAGGTGTATTTACCGTTCTTGTTCCCGCGACGGCGGCCGCGCTTTCGAGCTTCCGCCGCAACGAACTAGCCATAGTTACCCAAGAACATCGGAGATATAAAATGAAACTTGAAGTGAAGACCCCCTTCGTTTTTGTCCTGGGGCTGCTGATTATCGGCATTGTGGGCTTCCAATCCTACATGGAAATCCAGCGGATGGCCGAAACGAACCGTTGGGTGATTCATACCCACGAGGTGCTGGAGAAGCTGGAGCACGTGCTCTCGGTGCTGAAGGATGCCGAAACTGGCCAGCGTGGCTTTGTTCTGACTGGCGAGGACCGTTACTTGGAGCCCTATAACGCGGGCGCCGGAGAGATCCAGAAGGACATCGAGGCGGTGGCATCCTTGACCCAGGATAATTCCGAACAGCAGCAAAGTATCGAGCAGCTTCGGACGCTTACCCACGAAAAGCTCGACGAGTTGCAGGAAACCATTAAGCTTCGCAGGAAGGCGGACATGGCAGCGGCCCTGACGATCATTCGCAGCGATCGCGGCAAGAAGATTATGGACGAGATCAGGGCGCTCATAACTCAGATGGAATTCCGCGAGAACGAGTTACTGGACAGGCGGAATCGGGTCGCCAACGAAATCGCCCATCGAAGTATGCGGATGGTGGGTTTCGGCATACTGTTGTCACTTGTAGTTCTAGGGTTCGCCGCGGTCATTGTCACACGCACGATGAGGCTGGCCGACCGCAGTCCAGTGACCAAGGACTCCGGAAGGAAATGGATCGGTATCGTCGTCCGATACACATTCGCGGTGGCGGCGGTTGCGCTGGCTACGTGGCTGCGATGGTGGTTGGTGCGCTCCTTTGGGCCCATGCCGCTCTTCATTACATGGTATCCAGCTGTTCTCCTGGTGGCAACCGTCGCTGGCGGCGGACCGGGAGTTGTTGCAACCCTCCTGTCGGCTCTAGTGACCGATTACTGGTTTATCGAACCGATCGGAAAGTTCAGCATTGCCACAACAAGTGAGGCCGTTGCATTGGGCATTTTTGCCGGCACGGGCATCGTCCTGAGTATCCTAGCCGAGCGTCTACAGCGTGCCCGGCGGGCCGAGGCCGTTAGTGTCACGCAGGAGAAAGAACTCGCTCTGCTGAACATGGGCAATCTCATGGCCCTAGACCTGGATCACCGCATCATTCGCTGGAGCCAAGGTAACCGCCGATTGTACGGTTTTGTCGCGCAAGAGGCCCAGGACCAACTTACATATGAATTACTCCAAACGCATTTTGACCAGCCCTTGGAACAGATTCATAGTGAACTGAAGGAAAAAGGACATTGGGAAGGGGAAGTGACCCGACGGGCCAAGGACGGGACGCAACTGTCTGTGGCGATCCTATGGGCGCTGCGCCGCGACGAGCGTGGCAATCCCTTAGCCATCCTGGAGGTCAGCACCGATATCACACGGCAGAAACTTGCCGAGGAATCACTTCGGCAACAGTCAGAGGAATTGGCCCAGCAGAACGAAGAGCTTTCTCAGCAATCGGAGGAACTCACGCAACAGTCTGAGGAGCTGTCCGAGCAAAACGAAGAGTTGCAGACCCAGTCGGAAGAAATTCAGGCGCTGAATGCGGACCTAAGCCACCGGGAGAAAATGCTCCAGACGTTGCTGGATTCGGCCCGATTGCCGATTGGCGAACAAGAGGTGCTAGGGAAGATATGTTGGGCCGCCTCAGAGATGATCGGCCAGACTGCCACCGGCACGGTCGTCTGCGAACAGCATGGCAACGAATTAAAGATTCTTGCTCACGCGGGCTTTGGTGACGGTGACGTTCCTGGTTCCTGGCAGACAAAGGGTTCGTTTGTCGAGGTAGTGATCCAGCAGGACCGCACGGCGAGCCTGGAGGACACCTCGCTGCGGCCGGACTTGAACTTCTTGAGCGTCCCCGGCCATCGGCGATTTGCCGCGGTGCTCTCTTCGCCGCTACACGTCAAGGGTAAACCCATCGGGGCCGTGAGCATCTACAGTAGCAAAACCCATCAGTGGACCGTGGAGCAGTTCAGGCTGATCGAGTGGATCGCCGTCCAGTGCTCCAACACCCTCGAGGCTATGAGGCTTGCAGCCGAGGTACTCCAGAGCCAGAAGCAAAATGAGTTCCTGGCAAACATCCTCGATGCTTCGTCGCAGGCTTTCGGCGTGGGATATCCCGATGGGCGTCTGGGACTGATCAACAAGGCATTCGAGCAGCTTACCGGTTATAGCGGCAAGGAACTGCGATCCATCGACTGGGCAAAGACGCTTACTCCACCGGAATGGCTTGAGATTGAACGGCAGAATCTGGAGGAACTGCATCGTACCGGCCTGCCGATGCGGTACGAGAAGGAATATATCCGCAAGGACGGCACGCATGTTCCCATCGAACTGTTAGTACACGTGGTGAAGGATGCGGAAGAGAAACCGCTCTATTACTACTCCTTCCTAACCGATATCACGGAACGCAAGCGGGCGGAGGAGGCCTTGCGGGCACAGGCGGAGTTGCTCAGCTTGGCTCACGACGCTATCATAGTCCGCGGCATGGGGGACAAAATCACCTTCTGGAACCGAGGCGCTGAAGAAACCTATGGATGGACGCAGGATGAGGCCAGGGGGCGGGTTGCCCACGATCTGTTGAAGACCCGCTTCCCGAAGCCGCTGCTTGAACTCAGCGCGGAAGTGGCGGAAAAGGAAAGTTGGGAGGGCGAATTGATCCACACTCGGAAGGACGGCCGGGAAATCGTCGTGGACAGCCGCTGGGCTGCGCAGCGGGACATGTCGGGACACCAGGTGGGAGTCCTTGAGATTAACCGCGACATCACCGATCGCAAGAAGGCGGAGGCGGATGTCCTGACATTGAGCGAAGGTATGGCGGCCAGGAACCTGGAGCTGGAATCCTCGAATAAGGATATGGAATCGTTCATCTACTCCATCTCGCACGACCTCAGGGCTCCGATCCGAACTATGGCGGGGTTCGCCAAAATTATAAAGGAGGACTACGCCGGGAAGCTCGATGCGCAGGGCCAGGATTATCTCGGTCGCATACTCAAGGGTTCGGCGAAATCGACCCGGCTTATTGATGACCTCTTGCGTCTTTCAAAGATTTCCCGACAAGAGATCGATCGAACCGGGGTCAATTTGAGCAACAAGGCGTCGAAGATTGTTGAGGAATTGCGTGAGACGAATCACGAAAGAAACGTCGAAGTCGTAGTGCAGGAAGGCCTCACAGCGTCTGCCGACCCGAGGCTCATTGAGATCGCCCTGACGAACCTTCTTGGCAATGCATGGAAGTTCACGTCAAAAACGGAGAATGCTCGGATCGAGTTCGCAAGCACCCAACAAGGCGGAAAAACCGTTTATCACGTCAGGGACAACGGCGCCGGGTTCGATACTACCTATGCCGAAAAGATGTTTTTGCCCTTCCACCGGCTCCATTCAGAGAGCGAGTTCGAGGGCACGGGCATCGGTCTCACCATCGTTGAGCGCATCATCCATCGTCACGGCGGCCAAGTCTATGCTGAAGGAGAAGTCGGTAAAGGGGCGACGATCTATTTCACGCTGGGATAGTGAATAAGCAGGAAGTAGTCTGTCAATATGTTCGCAGCCAATCTCTAGTCCTCGCTACGCGCTCCTCATTCATTGGAGATTATCATGCAACCAACAATCCTTATCATAGATGACAACGAGGACGACACCTTGATAACGAAAGTGGCGCTATCGAAGACCGGGCGGGATTTCAGGATGGAGGTCGCCTTGAGTGGCGAAGCTGGCCTCGCGCTCGTCCGGAGAGAAAAAACTCCGCCGAAGCTGATCTTGCTCGACCTGAAAATGCCCCGGATGGACGGCATCGAAGTCCTGCGCAAAATTCGTGACGACGAAAGTTTGAGCAGTATTCCGGTGGTCATGGTCACGAACTCAAATCTGGAATCGGACGAGCAGGAAGCTGTAAAGGCTGGGGCCGACATTTTTCTGCACAAGGCAACAGACCTCGATCAATTCAAGAAAGATATAGAACGCATTTTAGACTGTTGGATAGATACTAATGCGCCTCATCGGTGAAGAAATCAATTCGAGTGCATGTTTCAACCGGAACTTGTTAATTGTTTTAGTTTTCTTGAAATTGCGGACGATTAGGTGCGCTCGGAGAGCCAGGATTGCCAGGAAAATGAGGAGTATCGTTTGAATTTTTTAGCTAGTTTCCCTTCCGGACGCATGTGATACGATGAACATGACTGCATGTTTCATGCGATACTTAAATCACTCGAAGACTTCTGGTATGCACACAAAAAAGTCAGCAAGTGATTATAGGAGATGGGCGATGAGAAGAATGGGCGCATAATCTCATTGGCCCTTATGTTAAATGGGCTTAATCATTGATATGGTAGCCTGAAAAATTTAAGGGAGGTAGTCGTGGCTTTGAAGAGAGCAATAATATATGGGTGTTTCTTTCTGCTTGCTGCCAACGGTTTACAGGCTGCGGAGACAGAAACAGAGAAGAATGCAAAACCGCCGTTACAAATCGGCAGGCAAACAGCTATCAAAGAAGTAATTCAGATCAATTCTTCTGATACGGTCCCCATGGGCTACAGCAAGCAGCTCTTAGGCGTCCGGAACCTGATCGACCAGTACGCTTCCCTGGGCATGAAGCCCGGGAAAGATTATGATGTCGTCATCGTCTTCAGGGCTGGTGGAGCACAGTTTCTGCTGACCGACGGTGCGTACGATCAAAAAGTTAAACAGCCTCATGCTCAAGGCAATCCGAACCGGGAAATGCTCGAAGCCCTCAATAAGGCCGGTGTAAAAATGTACGAATGTCATCAAACCATGAAGGCGCTTGGTTATAAACCAGAAGATCTCCTTCCTTTCAGCACGATTGTGGTAACCGGCATCGGGACAATTGTGGATTTAGAGCACTCTGGCTATATGGCAATAACTCCGTAAGATGCAGGGAGTAAGATTTCGCAATAGCTGCAGGGAGTTGGCGGTACCTTCCTTTAGAAAATGACAGCAAAGGGTCCGGCTGCGGCAATCAGGGTATGCAAGGATCATGAGCATGCTCCGGGAATTACTTCCGATTTTTCTCGCAAAACCGGACCGTGTGTCACAGGGTTTCATTGAAACGCGCAATCCGTTGTTTGGCTCACCAGACGCGTGGGAGCAGAAGATACTGTCTGATTTTGCTATTCGATTAGAAAAGGAAAATCCTGAAAACATAGAATTTGCAGAAAGCGTCACTGAACCGCAAGGCCAATTCATGCGATATATGAAGGCGATCACGATGCAGGATGTCTATCTGAAGTGCCATGGTTCATTGGAAACAATTGCCCCGCAGGTTAAGGAGCAGATTAATGCTGAGTATCCGCACGACAAGAGCCACTGGCTACTGATCAACCAATACGTAGTGCATTCTCAATAATGGAAGCATTGTAAAGCGTTTTGTCTCTTTCGTACTTTATCATTGACATCCTCCCTGACCTGAAAGCCGGGGAGGATGTAAAACTCGGACTCTGCTCATGGTTTAGCTGATCGCTAGCGCGGCAGGTATTGAAGTCGTTGCGCATAATTGCGAAAAAAAATCCTGATACTCTGAACCGCTTGCCATCACGTAGAATACATTCACTGACCTGCCGATTCGCTTGATGCGCTGTAGACCGTCACTTCGCTTAACCTGACCGGTAAAGATATAAATTTTGTCACCCTTCTTGGCGGTAATCTTTACCTGTTCTCCTATGAGAAGCTTAAGCTTTGCTCCCCCTAAACGAAGGCCCTGAGGAGAAAAATCCAGGGTATATACCTGATTATCCGAATCGTTGATCGTGATTTGGAACTCACGGATCGGTCGATTCATGGAACGTTTGCTATGGCCGTAGAGCGGCATACCCACCTCCTCCTAATAAAGGGAATTCAGTGCCAAGAAAATCTCCGCACCGTATGGACCTGCCGGATTATGTGACGCGTTTATCGAAAAAGTGTGCGTTATAAATAATATAACAAATTTATGTAGGAATGTCAATAATTAGTTGTATGTAAATAGAGTATTATTGCCTACTGTAGAGCTGGCTGTGCAGATTAGAATGGATCCAAATCATGATGGCGTAATTTGGCAACTTTTTCAACGGAGTAACCACCAAAATTAGATTTGATAGCATTAAAGTTTTCGGGAAATATCCCGATAAGAATGCTGTATTGATCTCGAAAATTACTAATAGATAATGACGTTTCAGCGTGGCAAAGAGCATCACATGCCTAATCGGTTAACCCAGAATGAAAGAGGCGCTTACATTGAAAACATGAAGATTTGGCAGAGTCTGGCTCTCGGATACGGCATCGCCCTGTCCCTTTTGATTCTCGGCGGAATGGTGGCTACTGGTCGTTCATTCAAGCGCTAAAGCGACTGTGAAGATACTATAGGACGATGCGTTTTGCATCTGTGCTTGGTGTCGCATTGATGTTCGTTCATGAGAATCGTATCGACATGCTCATCAAATTTAACAGCATCAGATTCAAAATAATCGGCATGGTGCTCCTCCTGCTTATAATCTCCTCCCTGGCATTCTACCTCGTCACTCTCACGATAATGAACCGTTACCTCCTTCAGGAGGTTCTTAAAAGAGCGGAAGCGCTATCGAAAAGTACCGCTGCATCTGCGGGTTACAGTCTGCTCTCAAAAGATATCCTCGGCCTTGACAACATGGTTTTCAGGATGCGCGAGTCAAATCGGGACGTGGAATTCATAGCGATTGTCAATCCAGATATGAAGATCATCGCACACAGCGATATAGCCAAGGATGGAAAGACTGTGTTGTCCCTTCAGGGGCGCATACTCCTACAAGACGTTGACGGGACCACGATAACAGAGGCATCAAGTCCGTCCGCCGAATGTTTCGAAATCGTAAGCCCCATTGTCTCGTTCAATAAACGGCAGGGCTGGGTAATTCTCAACGTGAACAAATCGACGCTGCAGAACGCCCAACGCGATGCGCGAAAGAGGATCATGATTTTGTTTGCAGTGATTCTCATGCTGGGCATGGCAGGCAGCATTGTTCTCTCATCGCTGTTGACAAGGCCGATTCAAGAGCTTTCCGCAGGGGTGGATGACCTCAAGGAGGGGAAAGGGCATCGGCGTCTCAAAATCTATTCGCAGGACGAGTTTGGGAGGTTAACTGCAAGCTTCAACGAGATGATGACATTGATAGATGAACAGAGTGGAAAACTCAATAAATACGCCAAAGATTTGGAGGACTCCTATGTTTCCACGGTGAGGGTATTAGCCGCGGCAATCGACGCAAGAGACCAATATACCCACGGTCATTCAACGAGGGTTTCCATGTTTTCTCTGCAACTCGGGAGAGAAGTCGGACTGAATAACGCGGAGTTGGAGGAGCTCGAGGTTGCATGCTTGTTCCATGATATCGGAAAGATCAAAACACCGGACTCAATCCTCCGCAAAAAAAACAAACTGACTGTGGCGGAATACAAGGAAATGATGCGTCACACCGAGTATGGGGCCGAGATTCTCAGTAAAGCACCGTCACTGCAAAAATATATACCCCCGGTCAGACATCACCACGAGTGGTTCAACGGTAAAGGCTATCCCGACGGTCTTAAGGGGGATGCCATCCCACTATTTGCTGCCATTATTGCCATCACTGACACGTACGACGCGATGACATCGAACAGACCCTATCGTGGCGCCATTTCCGACCTGGAGACGCTGGAGGAGCTCACAAAATGCTCAGGCACGCAATTCAGCCCCGATCTCGTGAAGGTCTTCACAAGGATCATGGATAGGAGCATTGTCGAGGAAATGCAAGAGATGCGGGGGTAGACGAAATGCAGCGTTGGACTCGGGGAATAATAACTCTCCACTCGGTTTTGATACTTCTGGTGTCTCTCTCTTGCATGACTCAAAAGAACGCAGGTATTGACAAGACGCGGGTCGATCAAGTGCGTATGGAAGTCGAACGAACACGTACGAGATCCGAACAGCATATCGTCCAGGGTGATTATAAAAGTGCGTTGGACGTCTATGCGGATGCCCGCCGTAAATATCCGGACAACCAAGCTTTCCTCACAAACTACCGCAAAACCGTAGAGGATATTCATCACGCCGCTGATGAAGCCTTCGGCAGAGAGGATTTTACCTCATCAGGGCGGGCATATTATGTCCTGCTGAAAAATTATCCGTTCTTTCAGGAACTCATCCCGGAATTGTCACTCGACAAGACATTTCTCCATGCACGATTGGAGGATAGTGGCTCGCATCTTTCTCAACGCGCACTGGCCCAATACAGAAAAGGCAATCTTGCCGAGGCGATTTCCATCTGGAAAGGCATACTCTTATTCGATCCGAATAATTCAGACATCATGAAAGAAATCGATACGGCGACCGAGCAGATGAAGAATCTCCTGCAAAACAAGCAATGAGAGACCTCATTCATTGTCTGCACCGTGGCGTTGTTTTCCCACCAGGAAACGAGACATCAAACAGGACTGGCACGACGAGGAGATTCCTGCAATTCGCATTCGCATCAGCAGGCACACACCGACTGCTATGTGGCTTGTAAGCGCATCGTTGAGTGCATGTTACAGCCGAAATTCTTTGCCATCGTCATGATATTGGCATTACACAGTTGTGCAGCTCAGAGAGCCATAATAGACGATATTGACAGAGCCATGAATCAAAATTTTCAAGGCTGTACTCTAGCAAGTTCTTTTTATCACATGTGGGGAGTCATGATTTAGCCATTTAGAACATTGCAGAATTAGGATAATTTACGGGTTGCAATATGCAATAAATGATAACCACAAAAGAAACGCAACGAAATTATCAAGTTTCTCCAATCCCTCCTTCAGATGCGTCAACAATTATTTTTTCTGCTACCTCAAGAACCTTTTCCGCTGCCTTCTCTATAACTTCGTCAGACGTTTTTGCTTTAGACATAATAAAATAACCCTGTTTCTCAAGAACGCTGATGATTTGTTCATGTTTGATCTTATTTTCATCGAAATGAATTAATGCGCTGCCGGTAACGACGTTGGTTTCTACCGACGTTATCCCTTCTAAACTCTTTATAGTGTTATCGAATGTCGCCGCATTCTGTGGATTGCCGTGGATGAACGGAGTTTGAATTCTTATTCTGCCGGGGACATAATTGTAATAATAATCCATTGAACGCTCTTTAACTTCGTCAGACGTTTTTGCTTTAGACATAATAAAATAACCCTGTTTCTCAAGAAAGCTGATGATTTGTTCATGTTTGATCTTATTTTCATCGAAATGAATCAATGCGCTGCCGGTAACAGCGTCGGTTTCTACCGACGTTATCCCCTGCAAACTCTTTATGGCATTATCGAAAGTCGCCGCATTCTGTGGATTGCCGTGGATGAACGGAGTTTGAATTCTTATTCTGCCGGGCACATAATGGTAATAATAATCCATGAAATATCCTCTCCCAATTTTGAATACGCCACATTGAATTGCGGCACTGTTTGGAAAAGTTAAGTTGATTAAGTCTGTATTCATTATACAACATAAAATATTAAAAACTCTCAGAGATTTTCAATATATCATTTCGGTTCTCACCCGGTTCGGTAAATTGTTTAAAAATTCTACACTCCATCATCGCCCAATGGCGGCAGGTTAATTCTAAAGTACTGGTTAGGCAACACCATGTACAGTAAAATTGGAGTTCAATCACGCTGCGCATTCGATTATGCACTCCGTGTGTCGGGAATACTGATGGTCCATTTCTTTTTTACACTGTCTGGATTACAAAACACACGATTTCCGGAAAGACACAACAATTTCAAACATGATATAATATTGCAGGGTACAATCAAATAATGACTAAAAGCTATGTTTGAAAACCATAAATCAAAATTAATCAACAGGAAAGAATTTATTGGCCGGCAAATGAAGTTTATGGGATTTGCCGCAATCATTCTGGTTTTGTCTATCGGAATCGGAATAGCAGGGTATCATATTTTTGGGAAACTTCCCTGGATCGATGCCTTTCTCAATGCTTCAATGATTTTAACGGGAATGGGGCCAATCGATCATCTCGAAACGGACAGTGCTAAGTTATTTGCTGCTTTTTATGCACTGTACAGTGGCGTAGCTTTTCTTACGTTTGTTGGGGTACTTTTTGCGCCTATATACCACCGTTTCCTTCATAGATTCCATTTTAATAGGGATGATAATAAGGATGATAAATAAACAACTTCTTCCTGCAATATTGCCTTAAAGTTATTCGCTGAACATATTATATTTGTATTGGCATGCTTCAGCTATTAAGCGGTGACCTGTTCTGGATAAGGATCCATTATAGATCGCCCTGAGTAAACAAAAAAATGATCGCTGAAGCACAAGGGCAAAATCTTCCCAATAGATATCAACGGAAGCGCTCAAGCCAATTGGATAGCCATATAAGGGCTAACAATCCAGACTTCAGGTAATCCCTATGCGAACCAAAAGGCATAAGTATCTTCAGGGAAAATTCGCCGAATAAGACTGAGGAGAAAGACCCGAAGGTTATCGCCGATATTATTGCACTTGGCCACGACTTCCATCCAGCACAACCGTCCGGCCTGCAGAAATGATTGGGGTATACAATGACAAAAGGCAAGATGGAAGCACAAGGTATGTTGCTGCCCGTTTTTCAGGGGATCCTCCCCATCAAAGGATCCCAAGCGCTGATAGATATCATCGCCGGTCTCACGCTGGCCGCCCTCGCCATACCCGAAGTGATGGGTTACACGAAAATCTCAGGTACCCCGGTGATCACGGGCCTCTACACCATCCTCATCCCGATGACTCTTTTCGCACTTTTCGGCTCATCCCGGCACCTTGTCGTTGGCGCCGACTCTGCCACAGCGGCCATTCTCTCGGGTGCTCTCACCGGGATGGCCGTGTCCGGGTCGGCTGAGTGGCTTGCACTGGCAGAAGTCCTCGCGGTCCTGTCAGCTGGTTTCCTGATCATCGCCCGTATCATCCGCCTGGGGTTCCTTGCGGATTTTCTGTCGCGAACGGTTCTTGTCGGGTTCCTGTCAGGTGTAGGCGTCCAAGTCGCTCTCGGTGAAATATCGAGTATGCTAGGGCTTCCGGGAGGAGGGCATGGTCCAATCCACAAGATCATCAACGATATACACCAGGTCGAACAGACGAATTTCTACGCTCTGAGTGTCTCCGTGGCTGTGCTTGCAGTCATCATCGGATCAAAAAAGATTTCGAAAAAGATCCCTGGTGCACTGATCGCAGTGGTGGCTGCAATCGTCGCCAGCACGCTGCTCAATCTTGAAGCTCACGGAGCACATGTGCTTGGCGCGGTTCCGAGCGGTCTGCCAGAGATCGGTCTTCCGGACGTACATTGGGATCAGGGCCTTATCCTGAAGTTGCTTCCCACCGCTTTCGCAATGTTCGTGGTGATCCTGGCCCAGAGCGCAGCGACATCCCGCGCCTATGCAACCCGCTACGGTGAGCGCTTCAGCGAAAACGTGGATCTGGTGGGCTTGGGCCTTGCCAATGTTGGAGCCGCATTGAGCGGGACTTTTGTTGTGAACGGAAGCCCGACCAAGACTCAGATGGTCGATAGTGCCGGCAGTCGGAGTCAGCTCGCCCAGATCACCACGAGCGTCATTGTCTTGCTTGTGCTTCTTTTTCTGACGGGTCCTCTGGCCAGCATGCCAATTGCTGCTCTCTCTGCAGTTGTCTTCCTGATCGGCGTTGAATTGATCGATGTCGAAGGGATGCGAAAAATTTGGGTACAGCGACCCCCGGAATTCTGGGTGGCGTTGATTACGGCCATTGTGGTGATCGGCGTCGGCGTCGAGCAGGGCATTCTCCTTGCAATGATACTGTCACTCATAGAGCACGTGCGACGAAGCTACCGATGTAAGAACGCTGTACTCGCACCTGATGAGACGGGTGTCTGGCGGGCGTTGCCGGTGACCACGCCCCAACAAAGCCGGCCCGGCCTATTAGTATATCGCTTCAGTCACACTATGTACTATGCAAACGCCGAACAGCTTTCGAGGGAAGTTGTCGAACTCGCAAACGGGGCACAGCCTCCCCTGGTCTGGTTCTGTATCTATGCGTCAGCGGTTGCGGATGTGGACTTCACTGCGGCATCAACCCTTCGTGATGTCTTCGGCATCCTAAAGAAGCAGGGGATCCGTCTTGTGTTTTCCGATGTGATTGACCCAGTCAAGGTTGAGTTGGACAGGTATGAGCTTACCGATCTGTTTGGGAAAGATTCCTTATATGATACCATCAATGCAGTAGTAAGCGCATATGACAATAGGACGGATGGCAACAAAGACAGAAAATGACCACGCTAGTCCAAAGGATTTGGAGTTTGTCTCATTAGCTGATTCAGATTAATTCTTGTTAGAAGGACGGTTCACAAAGTCTTCGATTAAGTGGCGCAATCGAATAATTTCTTCTTGGATGTCTCGAAGCGACTTCTGACGTTCTATTTCAGGTTTTGGATCTTTGGCGACTCGATCAATAAAAAATGTAGCAATGAGGGCAGTGAGATAGCCAAACACCGCTATCGCGTAGATAGATATGGCGAGGCAGAGAATGCGTCCCCCCGTCGTCTTTATTGGATAGCCGCTACCAATGTTCGTGATCTGCATGGCCGTCCACCAAAGAGCAATTGGATAAGTATGAATACTTTGAGGATCATTGGAGATTCTCTCGAAATGGAGCATCCCCGCTGAACCAGCGAAGATCACCACTAAGGTGAATGCGAGCACATAGCCGGCACCGCGACGTCCAAGGGCACGCCGAATAGAGCGAATTCCGTGCTCTGCTGAAGCGAAAATCCAGAATACCTGCATTCCAAAAGTTGCAGTCAGTGCACGCACCAGCGGGAAGGACTGCAAGAAGGGAATAAATCGCAGCACAGAGACAAGAATCGCTAAAACAAAGAGCCAATGTTTTTTGAGAAAGGCTATCCTATTTTCAACAGTCACCAGGCGGATAATGTAATAAAAAATAAATAGAATCCAAATACTTGTGCCAATGTTAGATATCACCGGATTCGTGCCGTAGACGAGCTCGGTGATTAGTATGCAGAGCCAGACGAAACTGAGAATTAGCATCGGCAGTTCGAGTATTTTCTCCAGCGCTAAAAGCATCTGGTATTTTGGTGCATTGCGATTCATCAGGCCCCCAATTTGCGGCGAGAGAATTGTTCGTCTTTCATGGCCGCATGATATTTGCAACGGATATTGGCAATATCCTCAGTGGGACGGGGAAATTTCATTTTCAGGCCCTCTGGTGTGCTCACGATGTTTTGTGAAATTGCCAGGTTTGGAAGCCACTTGTGATCCGGCGGCAGAATGAACCAATGCGCGCGTTCGGTCCTCGCTTTGAGCAATAATTTTTCGAACGCTTTCACGTAAACGTTCCATTATAGCCCCGGCAGTACCTTAGTATTTTTGTGACTCATCTCCGATACTTCCGTAAGTATATCAATTATTAATCGATTATGCTCCGACCGAGCATCAGAAATAGAGACAAATTAATTTACTGACGCTCATCACATTTTTTTCTGCTAGATCAACGAAATTCGAAGATGGAATGCTCGCGACCGTTACAAAACCGCTACAAGCGGGGTTTGGGGAGATAGAGGTGAGAGGTCAACTAACTGATAATGCGAAGGAATCTTTCCAGCTCGATGATTTTATAGAGATGTGTCGAATACATCCTGATTGCTAGCATAAGGTTTGCTCGGATTGATTTTCATAGCCCCCAGTGTTACATTATTGGAGACGATTTCGTTCGATAAATGACGGATTGGAGTCATCGGAACGGATTTTATTTCGATAAGAACTATTAGCTCGGCATATATGAAATAACCAGCTGAAAAAAATCGTGCCTCAACATGATATTGAATTACTGGAATGCCTGGATGCAAGGTACGTCTGGTAGAAAATGCCGGACGAGGTGGTACAACAACCGAATCGCAAAGTAGCTAAAAACAAAAAGGAGATTAATCATGGAACATTCGCGCAGAACTTTTCTCAAAATAGCTGGCGCAGGGGGGATTGCAGTTGCTGTTGGAAAATCCCTCTTGTTGGCAGCAGAGCAGACAGCACAGTCGACAGGCTACATACCAAGCCGGGAACTTCCGAATCAGATGACGTTCTGTACTCTCCGCCGCGATGGCCGCTTTGTGCTCGGCATCCGCACCGCAAAAGGAGTCCTTGACGTGGAGAAGGCAGCAAAGCTCCTTAGCAAGAGCGCGCCGACCACAATCGAAGAAGTACTGCAGGGCGCGGACCCCCAGATTCTCAGGGTCTTGGTCGATGCGGCGCTCTCGTCCAGCGCGGCAAAGGCGGCGTTCATCGACGAAAGCAAGGCTTCCTTCGGGCCCTGCGTGACGAAGCCGGAGAAGATTATCTGCCTCGGCTATAACTACAAGAAGCACGTGGCTGAGATGCACATCCCGACACCCACGTCGCCGGTCCTGTTCAACAAGTTTAACAATGCGCTCAATTTTCACAACGGCGTCATCAACCTGCCCCAAAAGGTGGCGAAAAAATTCGATTACGAGGTTGAACTGGTGATCGTGATCGGCAGAACGACTCACAACGTAAGCGAAGCAGATGCGCTCTCATACGTCTTTGGCTACTGCACGGGTAATGACTTCTCGGCCCGCGACCTGCAGTTCAAGACGAGCCAGTTGATGCTGGGCAAGACCTGTGACGGATTCGCGCCTATTGGTCCGTGGCTGGTCACTGCGGACCAGGTTCCGGACCCGCAGAACCTCAAGCTCGAGTGCCGCGTGAACGGGGAGGTGCGCCAGTCGTCGAACACCAACGACATGATCTTTGATTGCAAGACCACCATCAGCTATATCTCCCAGCACTGGACGCTCAAGCCGGGTGACATCATCTTTACGGGCACCCCCGAGGGTGTGATCCTGGGCTATCCGCCGGAGAAGCAGGTCTGGCTCAAACCGGGCGATCAGGTGATGACGTCGATAGAGAAACTGGGGGAGCACCGTTTCACGCTGGCTTAGCCGAAGGCTCGATGGCGGACCTTGTCCACGCGGGCGTTCGGAAGTGATTAATGAACATTACCTCGGCAAGGTTCAGCGCCTCCGGTTATTCATCATTCCTCTCGAATTGATTGACAAAACAATGGCGAATTTCAAGAGAATAGTTGCAATATTTATTGCTGCAGCGATATTCACAGGTTTTGGTCTTTCGATTTATCTGAGTTATCATCCAATATGTGGAGCTCAATGGATGATTCTGTAGTGGTACATGATTTTAGTACTTGCAAAACTTTCTATGTCTATTGCCGGGATTTCGACAAGGGGGAAAACAGATTTGAGAGAAATAGAAGCGGAATACTAATTTTGAAGTCATAGGACAGAACAAAGGAAGAATTGCAGTAAGCATGGAAGGGAGCATAGAAGGCTGCCGTCTTCTTAATAGTAAGACATCTTCTTTTGAATCAAAAAGTGGTTAACAAATCAATATCAGCGGTAGCGGTAAATCAGCTTCACGGGTTTCTGCGTTCCTGAATATTATTACCGAAAATATTCAATCTTTTCAGCCTTCCGCCGCTGCATGATTGCAGCATGCCATGTATATCGTATGACTAGTCGGTTCAAGTCCGACCGTGGGAGTTCGGCAGTTCACCCACGTA
>Ga0209415_10004630_pt1 | contig 25102 bp, 19 predicted proteins | sample PeaSoiSIISIP2007_FD_187696 | JGI IMG/M metagenome (GOLD analysis project Ga0209415, IMG submission 187696) | Peat soil microbial communities from Weissenstadt, Germany - SII-SIP-2007 (SPAdes) (version 2) | ecosystem: Environmental > Terrestrial > Soil > Wetlands > Peat | place: Germany... | reverse complement strand
GCGATCTTGCCTTCGTGCAGAACCATGCCGCCGATCAACTGCACGTCGAAGTGCCGCATGTTGAGCACGCGCCGTCCTGCTTCTCGGACCACGGCAAACGCCTCTTCGAGCACTTCGTCGAGAACGGCCTTGAGCGCCTCGCTGCGTTCGGTTTCGATTTCCTTCTGGCGGTCGCTATTGTCCAAAGGGACATCTGGCTGATCGGGATCATCTCCAAACGGTTCGTCGGCGATCACGCTGAGACGTTCCTGAATACGCGCTCGAAATTCTGCGGTCTTGGCGCGAAGTTCGTCGTCAGAGAGCTTCTGCATCTCCGGTTCGAGCGCGTTGATAGCAGCGACACGAGGCTGCAGGCGCTTGATCTCGCGCTCGTTCTTCGTCCCGAAAATCTTGCCCAGCAATGTGTTGATCAAAACAGAAATCCTTCGGAGGACACGCGTCCTAGAGTATCAGTAAAAGCCTAGCACATTAGATGCGGGAGGAACGGAGAAGGACCTCAATACGAAATAGCCGCACGTAAGATTGCCGCAGTTCCTAGTTTTCGCCAGCGGTCTTTAGTATATTCACCTCGGACATGCCCACTTTCTATCAACGGTTCCAGGAATCGGCCCGGAAGTTCCCCGACAACATTGCCCTTGAAATTCAGCGGCAGCAGACAGTTGAGCGTGTCACCTTCGCGGAACTGACTCGCATGTCAGAAAGCGTCGCGAACTGGCTCTCGACTCGGGTTCCGCGGGATGCGCGGGTCGCGATTCTGGCGGCGAATCATCCGCGCTGGGTAGCGGCATATTTGGGAATTATCGCCGCCGGCAGAACTGCCGTTCCGCTCGACACCGCTTTCCACTCCGATCAGGTCAAAAAGCTATTGATCGACAGCGGAGCTTCCCTGTTGTTTTGCGATATCAAGCATCTTCCGGTGGCGGTGGAAGCGGTCGCGGGGCTTAGCGTACCTCTGGTGATGACTTCGGCTGCCGCGGAACTGGCTGCGGCGACCCCGCCAACTACGCATCCCATTCATCGCACAGATCGCGATGAGTGGGGCACCCAACTGATCGCTGATCTCGATTCCATCTTCTCGGCAGGACCCGCCGACTTTCGGCCTCTCGTCCCCGCCGAGGACGATCTGGCTGCGCTGCTCTACACCTCGGGCACCACCGCCGATCCCAAGGGCGTCATGCTCACCCACGCCAACCTTGTCGGCGAAGCGAATTCGGTGCTCGCCACCATGAAGATCGGCCCTTCGGATGCCCTGCTCGGAATTCTCCCCATGTTTCACGTCCTGGCGCAGATGGCGAACCTTTTCCTGCCTCTATTCAACGGTGCGCGTGTCGTCTACCTCGAGACGTTGAACACCACCGAATTGCTGCGCGCTTTGCGGGAACGCAACATCACGGCATTTTGCGTGGTGCCCCAGTTTTTCTATCTGATTCACGAAAAGATTTTCAAGGCGTTGAACGAACGCGGCAAGTTCACGATGTCAGTGGTGCGTACGCTGATGGCGTTCAACCGCGCGCTGCGACAAATCGGAATCAACGCCGGCAAACTTTTCTTCGGAAAGATTCACGCCACCTTCGGCCACGGCATGCGTTATCTCGTAACCGGAGGCTCGCGATTCGATCCCGCCGTCGCCCGCGACTTTTACTCTTTTGGCATCGACGTTATCAACGCTTACGGTTTAACGGAAACCACCGGCGGCGCTTTCCTCAACCCTCCGGGACGAATTGTATTCGGCTCGGTCGGACCTCCTCTTCCCGGGGTCGAAGCAAGAATTGTGGACCCGAAACCGGTGGAAGACGGCGCGCCGTCAGTGGGTGAGATTGCGATCCGCGGGGCGATTGTGATGAAAGGATACTGGAACCGCCCGCAGGCCACGGCAGAAGTGCTGCGCGACGGGTGGCTCTACACGGGCGATCTCGGCTACTTCGATTCCGGCGGCAATCTGTTCATCACCGGGCGGCGCAAGGAAGTCATCGTGCTCGCCAATGGGAAGAACATTTATCCCGAGGAGGTCGAAGCGCACTACCTCCACGCGCAGTACATCAAAGAGATTTGCGTGATGGCACTGGAGGCGCGCCCGGGAGATTCGCGGTCGGAACGGCTGCATGCTGTGGTCGTGCCGAACTTTGAACGGCTGCGCGAACGCAAGATCGTCAACTCCAAGGAGGCGATCCGGTTCGACATTGAGGCGCTCTCCCACAAGATCGCGTCCACCAAACGACTGGGCAGTTATGACATCTGGCAGGAAGACCTGCCACGCACGACCACGCGCAAGCTCAAGCGCTACCAGATTGAGCAGAAGGTTCGGGAACTGCAACAAAACCGCGACGCCGATTCGAACGCCGCTACGGCGGCACCGGTGACCCCGTTAAGTAACGACGAACAACAGTGGCTGGAGCGCGAGGATGTGAAGCGCGCGCTTGGCATCGTGCGGGAATCTTCGCGTACTCAACTCGACTCGATTCGCCCCAGCCACAATCTGGAACTCGATTTGGGGCTCGATTCCATGCAGCGCATCGAATTGCTGACTGCCCTGGAACAGCAACTTGGCGGCGATGTGCCCGAGGCGCAGTTGGCGGAAGTGTATTCGGTGCGCGACCTGGTCGACGCCGTGGTTTCGAGCGCGAACCGCGGCGAGGGCCAAGCCAGCACCGCAGCGCCCGTCTGGTCCACAATTCTTAACGAACCGGTGACCGATCCCGAGGTCCTCGCCCTGGCGAGCCACAATATTTTCGCTGAAGTCTTTTTCTTTCTGCTAGGGAAGCTGATCTATCTTTCCGCGCTCGACCGGTTTCGCCTCAAAATGCGCGGGCTTGAGAATCTGCCGGAAAAAGGCCCTTATCTGCTCTGTTCGAATCACCAGAGCTATATCGATCCGCTGGTGATGGTGGGAGCTTTGCCCTACCGTCAGTTTCGCGATACTTTTGCGCTGGGCACAAGCGACATTTTTGGTACCGGATTCATGCGGCGGCTGGCGCGCTGGCTGCGCGTGGCGGTCCTCGATCCAAACGCGAACCTGGTACCCGCCATGCGCGCCGGAGCTTTTGGCCTGAGCCAGGGACATATCCTGGTTCTTTATCCCGAGGGCGAGCGCACCAACGACGGCAACCCGAGAATATTCCGCAAGGGCGCCGCGATTCTCTCGATTCACACGCAAGCTCCGATTGTTCCGGTTGCGATCGAGGGTTTCTACGAAGCCTGGCCGCGCCACAAAAAGTTTCCGCGGTTCACCGATCTGCAACTCGTATTCGGCAGGCCGATTCAACCTCCGCCACTCCAGGAGGCGAGCGAGGCCGCCTATGAACGGCTGACGTCCGAGTTGAAATCCCGAGTGGTGAGGATGTGGCAGGAATTGAGAAAAAGAGAGTTGAGAGAAAAGGAATTGCCGGGAAAACACGCGCGCGAGCCAGAATCCGACTCGAAGAATCCAGCGTCAGCGGAAACCTACTAACCCTGTAATCTAGATTTGTAATTCAGCGATTTTACGCGCCCGCGGCCTTGGCTTGGATGCCCATGGCTTTGGCAAAGGCATCCACAACTCCGGCGTGATACTTTTGGCCCGATCCGGCAATAATCTCCTGCTCGGCTTGGTCTGGCGACATAGGTTTGCCGCCGGCTCCGCTGATCATTTTCTGATACGCATCCGCCACAGCCAAAATGTGCGCTTCGATTGGAACATTGACCGAGCGCGCGCCTTGCTCCTGCAAGATCTGCTGCGCCACGATGATCGGAATCACGCGCCGCAGCGAATTTCCAACGGCTTGGGTGCGCGTATCGGTCTTGTGTCCCTTGCGGAAACTGGCAACCACCTCGTCGCGGCTCATATCGGCGGCCTTGTACAGAATGTCGTTGGTGATGCCGAGCTTGCTTAGATCGCGCAGCAACACCGCCGACCGCAGCAGCTCGACGCGATCCGAACCCAGTCCCATCGCTTCTGCCGTTCTGGTCGAAGCTTCCACCAAGCGCTGGTTCTCACCGACGCCGAGCTTCTCGTTGGCCATGAAGTGTTGCAGCACCAGCAGCAACCCGCCGAAACTTTCGCGAACGTCGGCAGTCATCGCCTCCTTGCGTTCATAAAGCGTGCCCATCACGTAGCCGACGATGACCAAAATTCCCGCCCAGACGGCAAAGTTGAACACTCGCTCGTCAGGCAACGCCACAACCCGATGCGACGGCATCAGGTTGTTCAGGTAGCCCAACAGACCAACCAGGAATACGCAAGCGAATGCGGTAAGAGTCGCGTGCCTTCGTCCAAAATAGTAGGCCGAGTACAGAGTGGGCAGGAAGTAAAAGCAGAGTGCCATCGGCAGTGACTGGGCGAAGAATTGCACCAGCGCGGCAATCAGGAAGAGCGACAGCAGCAGAAGACTTTCCTTGGCAGTTTTACCCATCTCATTATTCCGATCGTCCAGCCTTTACGGCTCGACTTGAAAAAGTGCGTTCGCGCAAGCGAGAACCAACTTCTGCCATGTTGGAGCACGCGCGTGTCGGAGGAAAGTTACGGGGGTAATGAAAGCCCTTTCGAAGGCCGGTAGTAAATCTGAGAAGCGGTTCCCGGTTCTCCGTTTGTTCGCCCGAAAAATAAATTTCCTGGTGGTGGGTTGGCGGGAAGGAATTTTTGGGGTTTTCTGGTTCCTGGTGTGTTTGCCGGTCGGTGACGGGGGTACCCCCCTCCCCCCCTCCCCCATGACCGGTCCTTTGGAATCAAGACTTTGGCGGGATTCTCCCGCCAGGTCTTTGAGGAATAAGGGCTTATCGATAAAGTCTTTATTTTCCTTTGGCTTAGAACCGCTTCCGCTTTCCGGTGGGGCTCCGGGATGGCCGCTTTTGCTTCTTCCCGGCGTTGGACCCCCATTTCCTCGCGATCAAAAAGTCAAGACTTGACAAAAGCGAGGCCAGCAGAGGGGCCAGCCCCACCCGCTAAACGCCTCAACCTCGAAACTGCCCCAGTCACGTTTTTGTGGTCGCGCGCGACGGGGCCTTAGGTCAATGGATCTCTCGGATGGGTCGCGGAGATTTGTGACGAGAAAAGGTCAGGGGTGAGATTGCGGAGGTGGGAAGGTTCGCGGCGTCCGACTTCTCGAAAAGCGCGAGACGTGGGGCACCCGGCCGAGAAACTACTTCAGCCCAGTGACCAGGTAGAGTTCGGAAAAGGCTGTCTCGTGGGAATAGGCATACGACTTGCCATCTGGGGTCATTCTTATACCGGGAATGCCGGAGTTGCCGACCGGATCTGGAGGCGCCAATTCTTTCAAGAGCCGGCGCTCGCCAGTCACTAGGTCAAGCCGGAAAACTCTGGCCGTGGCCCGGTCCAGGCGAAAAACATAAGCGGACCGGCTGTCCGCGCCCCAATTGATCCAGACATCTTCCGGTGTCATCGGGAAGGGGCGAGGTACTGACCCATCCACGACGTATAACCAAGCTTTCTTTTCGAAGTCACGAGCCCAGACGAATTTGCCATCCGGCGATAGGGGTTCGGTTTCATATGGTCCCGGAGAACTGATTTCAGGGCTGATTGGAATCGGTTTTCCGCCCGCCAGGTCTTGCACATACATACGCCATCTCTTACCGCTCTCGCGTCCGGCAAAGATGATGCGCTTGCTGTCCGGGAACCATCCGGGATCGCCGAAATCACGGAGACCGCCTGGTTCGAGGTTCTTGATTTCGCCAACGCCAGTGGGCAGGAGTTCAAGGCGATTGGGGGAGTCAGTTACTGCCAAGACCCATTTCCGGTCGGGTGACAAGGCGGCGATCGTCCCTTCCCCCAGCCGGACAGCGGGCGACCCATTGGTCTTGCGCAGGAAGGTATCGATTGAGGCGCCGGGGCCTTCACCGGCCTCGGAAAAGACGATCAGAGAACCATCGGTCGCCATATCGTCAATGTTGGAATAATCCAGCCAGGAGAGATCGCGTTCGGTGGCGTCCGCTGGGCTGCGGAAGAGCAAGGCAGATCGCCAGGTTTCCTTGGAAAGCAGGACGCGACCGTCGCGTGACACATCATGCAGGCGGGTAATGCCGGGTAGTCGTAGCAGCAACCGCTGGCTCCCGGATAGACTGAGGGCATGCAGTTCATCGGCCCAGGCCCCTGTAGGTAGACTGGCGGCGAACCAGACCTCCCGTCCAGAAGGCGACCAGGCAACTCCTTCAAGGCTATTCCATGGGCCCGCGGTCGCTCTTGTATTGCCTCGGCGGTCCACGATCAGAACGCTGCCCTGGTCGTTCAAGAATGCTGGGTGCACGGCCAGCGCGATCAGGTCCCCGTCGGGAGACACCCGGGCAGAAGTGACCCAGTCGGTTGTGTCATAGACCACGTGCCCGGCTGGAAACTCCACACGGCGGTGGCCTTCGACTTCGTGAACCACGGCCAAGTCTTTTCCGTCTGGCGACCAGTCGGCGGACGTGACTTGGTCCAAAACGGCGCGTGGGCCGCCGCCGGAAAGAGGCATTCTGGCCAGGGTGCCACCGCAATTGCCGATATAGAACTGCGTACAACCGGTGGAGACCGCCATCTCTCCGGACGTAGAGACGGCAAACAGATTTCCTTCAGTCAACTCCAGTCGTCGCGACTCCGGACTGTCTGCTCGCGTCATGTAGAGGCTAGTGGGAGTTCCGTCCCATGCCGCGGCATAGACGACGGTCTCTCCATCAGGGGCAAAACGGGCGTTAAAGAGCGTGCCGCGGCGAAATGTCAACGGATGGAAATTTGGTTGCGCGCCAGAAACCGGAGCGCCAGCACGTTGGCCGATAAGGTACGCCGCAATCGCCAGAAGTGCCATCGCCAGAGCAATTTTCCAGGACTGCTTCTCTTTCGCGTTGCCCGTCGCCGTGGTCTTCTCCGCCGACGAAGTCGCGCTCAGCGCCTCCAAAGCAAACCCGAGGTCTCGAGCCGATTGAAAGCGCTCCTCCGGATCTTTTTCGAGGCAGCGCCGCACCACTCGGTCAAGGGTGGGTGGGACGCTGCGATTGGCCTGAGTCAACTCGGGTGGGTCCTCTTTGAGGATCACGCTCATCGTGTCAGCCGGCGTGTCGCCCTTGAATGCGCGCCTGCCGGAAATCATTTCGTAAAGAACAGCGCCGAACGCGAAAAGATCGGAGCGTGGATCCGCTGGCTGGCAGCGAACCTGTTCCGGAGACATGTAGCCCACGGTGCCCAACACAACGCCGCTTTCGGTCTGCGACACGATCGTAGGTGCGCTACTGGCACCGCTTGCTGCTTCCTCGGGGGCGGTCAGCTTGGCCAGCCCAAAGTCTAGGATCTTCACGCGAGCATCCCTCGTGACGAAGAGGTTCTCCGGCTTCAGGTCGCGATGAACAACACCTTTGCCGTGCGCTGCTCCCAATCCGCGAGAGATCTGCACCGCGTATTCGACGGCCTTGCGCGGCGAAAGCGCGCCATTGCGGAGTTTTTCCCGGAGTGTCTCTCCTTCTAGAAGCTCCGACACGACGAAGGGAGATCCCTCAGCGACACCGATGTCATAAATGGAGAGGATGTTGGGATGATTGAGCTGGCCTGCGGCGCGAGCCTCCTGTTCAAAACGGTGAAGGCGGTCAACGTCGGTTGAAAAGGCACTCGGTAGAACCTTGATGGCAACGTCGCGGCTGAGACGCGTGTCCCGAGCGCGATACACCTCTCCCATCCCGCCCGCGCCTAGTAGAGCGACTATTTCGTACGGCCCGAGTTTGGTGCCCGGTGCCTGGGTCATAGGTGGCGAGAATTATAACCTCAGCGAGCAGCGCGTTGTTCTGCACTCCGATGCCCTATGCGGTATTTCGATTTGAGGCACGGTACGGGGGCTGGCCCACCCTTGCCCGCACTCTGTTTTTCCTTTCCCATAACGAAGCGTGGGTGTGCCATCGGAAGGATGAGACAGCCCCAACTTCTTGGAAAGTTCGGAAAAACCCCAAGCGCTCGGCAGGCGTGGAATCCCACCCTAACGTCGCAAAAGGCGCGACGTTAGGATGGGGCACCCGCGGGAAAAGATTATGGTGCACTCGGCACTGCCTCCCACCCTTCGCAAAGAACGCGAAGGATGGGGCAGCCATGGTGTGGGCGTGCTCGGCCCCCACTTCTTGCAAAGTTCGGAAAACCCCCGAGCGCTCGTCGGGCGTGGAATCCCACCCCTTCGACTCCGCTCAGGGCAGGCTCTAACGTCGCAAAAAGCGCGACGTTGGGATGGGGCACCCGGCAGGTTTTCTCTCCGTTTCCATTGTGCGAGACGCGCCAAGGTCAAAATCCCCGCCCTGTGTCTGCAAAGAACGCAGACACAAGGACGGGCCACCCTTGGGAATTGAGATGAGGAAAGGGTGGCCAGCCTCCAAGAAATCGCTCACTTCGCTCGCGGATGCGTTTGATCGTAAACGTTCATCACGTGTTTGACTGAGAGCTGCGTGTAGCGTTGCGTGGTCGCCAGGCGCTCGTGGCCGAGCAGTTCCTGGATGGCGCGCAGGTCGGCTCCCTCTTCCAGCATGTGCGTGCCGAAGGCGTGACGCAGGGTATGCGGATGAACTTCCGGGGACAATCCCTTGGCAACTGCGATGCGCTTGACGATGCGTCCTACGCTGCGCGTGGTGAGACGGCCGCCGCGCTGGTTGACGAGCAAGGCGGGTGTTCCTTTCTCCGGTTTCTTCTTTAGGGTGGCGAGCAGTTGCTGCCGCCAGGGCAAGTAGGCGGCTAGCGCTCCGAGCGCCGAGCCTCCGAAGGGGACGTAGCGTTCCTTCTTGCCTTTGCCGCGAATCAGGATGGCTTGGTTGCTCAGGCTGATATCGTCGAGATTGATGCCGACCAGTTCCGAGTTGCGAATGCCGCAGCCGTAAAGCAGCTCGAACAGCAGGCGATCGCGCTCGGGGAACGATGCCACCTCCGGCATTTTGCCGTCGAGCATGGCATTCATTTCCTCAATGGTCGGAACGCGGGGCAGCTTCTTCGACAGCCGTGGCGTGGAAACCAGCTTTGCCGGATTCTGTTCGACCACGCCTTCCTGCGCCAGCCAGCGGTATAGCGAACGCACCGCGGCCAGTGCGCGGGCTACGGACGTCTTGCTTAGTCCTTTGTCGTAGAGGTGCGAGAGGAAGCCGCGGATGGCTATGTGGTCGATCGCCTTCCAGTTGCGCGAGCCGATGTAGGCGGCGAAGGTGTCGAGGTCTCCGGCGTAGGCCTTGATGGTGTGTGGCGAGGCATTGCGCTCCCGCAGGTGGCGAAGGAAGTCGTCGGTGGCGCGCTCGACGGTAGTGCGTTCGACGGTGGTGCGCGGCTGCTTCACACCTTTGCCTTCGCCCGCGGATGATGCTTGGCGTACACGCTCTTCAGCCGGTCTAGCGCCACGTGGGTATAAATCTGCGTCGTCGAAATGTCGGCGTGGCCGAGAATGGTCTGCACGGTGCGGAGATCGGCTCCGTTTTCGACCATGTGCGTGGCACAGGAGTGCCGGAGCATGTGCGGGCTGGCGTGGCGTCCGGAAGGAAGACCCGAAGCGAGTCCGGTTTTCCCAACCAACTGCCAAATGCGCTGACGGGTCAGTCGCCGTCCTCCAGTACCCAGAAATAGAAGCGGAGAACTTCTTTTTTTGGCAATCACTTCCCTGCTACCTTTCAAGTATTGCTGTAATGCTTGCTGGGCCGGCACTCCGAGGGGAACCATGCGTTCTTTATCGCCCTTGCCGCGCACCAGGATGTATCCCATTTCCAGTTTCAGGTCTTCCAGGCGTGCGTCGGCAACTTCGGAAACGCGCACGCCGCCGGCGTAGAGAAGCTCCAGCATGGCGTGATCGCGGAGCCGAAGCGCCTGCCCTCGCACGGTTTCATTTTGCGGCGGCTTCGCGGCTAGCATGGCACCGACTTCATCGCGGCTTAACGCCTTGGGCAGCACCTTCCACTGCTTTGGCAAGTCGATGTTCAAGGTCGGATCCTTGTCGATCTTGCCATCGAGCAGCAAGTGCCGGTAGAGATGCCGGATGGCCGAGAGCTTCCTTCCCACCGAGCGGCTGTCGAGCGAATTCGAGAATAATTCCTGGATGTACTCGCGGACGTCCTCCCGGCGTGCTCGGCTTAGAACCACTTGGCGCTTCTCCAGAAACTCGGCGAACTGCGCCAGATCGCTGGTGTAGGCGGCGATCGTCAACTTGGCCGAGCCGCGCTCTACCCGCAGGTAGTCGAGGAAGGCGGAGAGCGTGCGCGCGTTGGCGTCGGAGGCCATGCTATGAGTATGGGATGCCGGGAAGAAGCAGAAAAGTGCTGAGCGGGATGCGGGCTAACGTGCGGAGTCTAACCGGACGCTTTGGCCGACGCTTGCAACAGATCCACCGCATAGAGCACGCCCTCCGGCGTCTCCTCGTGCTTGAAGTAGGCGAAGACATCGCGGCTGGCGGCGAGATGCTCCCGAATTCGCGCGACCATGGCCTTGCGTTCTTCCGTCGTGTAGGTGGGCTTGCGGTAGCGGTAGTACGCGTAGTCGGCGGTAACTACATCGGGAGTGTCGCGCTCTTCCGTTTCGGCCACGCAGAGTGCTATGTTGCGCTCGCGCAATGTCTCCCAGGTCGCGTCGCTAAACCAGGATTCGTGGCGGAACTCAAACGCGGCGCGCACATTTCTCGGCAAGCTTTGCAGGAACTCGGCGAGCACCGCTTGATCCGCCTTGAAATTCGGCGGCAGCTGAAACAGTATCGGGCCTAGCCGTTTGGCGCGTTCTAACGCTTCCAATGTACCGAGAAAGCGGCGCAGGAATTCTTCCGCGTTCTTCAAGCGCTTGATGTGCGTGAGCACCTGGTGCGCTTTGATAGTGAAGCGAAAATGCTCAGGCGTTTCGGTGATCCAGTTCTGGACGGTCGTCTCTTTGACCAACTGGCGGAAGGTGTAGTTGACTTCGACGGCATTCAATTTCGAGGCGTAGAAGTTGAGAAATTTCTTCTGCGCAAGTTTCTCGGGATAGAAAGCGGGCTTCCAAGTCGGATACGCCCATCCCGAAGTGCCAACGTAAAGATGCGCCATATGAGCGGGGATTATAACTTGTGGCGCTTGCTGGCGGCTGATTTCCCTTTCTTTCTTGCAGGCGCCTTACGGCGCGGCCGGGTTTCGGCCTGGGTGGCGATGCTGATGTTTTCGTCTTCTTTCTTCTCCGGTCCAGCAGCCAACCCAGCCAACTGTGGCAGTTTCTGCTTCAGGGTCTGGACGGGTTCGAACAGATCGCCCATCTTCTCCACGCGCGCGAGCACGTCTTTGGCTTCGAATACCAAAAGCCCTGCATCTTTTTTCTTCAGCGCCTTCTCGACTTCCTCCCAGGTGACCGGCGTGGAAACCGTCGGATACTCGCGGGCGCGCAGCGAGTACACCGAAATCGTCGTCTTGTGTTCGTCATTCTGGCTCCAGTCGACGAAGACCTTATTGGTGCGCACCGCCTTTTTCATATCCGAGACCACCAGGTCGGGGTGTTCCTGCTCGAGCAGGCGCGCCACCGCGTGGGCAAACGACTTTGTCTGCTCGTAGGTGGTCTTCGTAGGCATCGTTGCCGAGTTCAGTGGGACATAGATCTGCATCCCCTTCGAGCCAGAAGTTTTCGGAAAGCTCTGGAGCCCAAAGTGATCGAAAATCCGGCGCACCCAGAGGCCAACCTGGGCGCATTGCACAATGTTCGCTGGAGGTCCGGGGTCAAGATCAAAAACAATCATGGTTGGCGTCTGAATGTCGGCGGCTCGCGACAGCGACGGGTGCAGCTCAATCGACGCCAGATTCGCGATCCACACCAATGTGGGCAAGTCGTTGGCAAGGATGAAATGGATGGTGCGGTGGTTGCTTTCGCTCCAGACGGGTGCGGTCTTCACCCAGTCGGGCCGGTGCATGGGCGCGTTCTTTTCGAAGAAATATTCGTGGTCCACGCCCTCCGGATAGCGCTTCATAGTGAGCGCACGTCCCGCCAGATGCGGCACCAGCACGGGCGCAATGCGAACGTAAAAATCCACTACCTGTCCCTTGGCGAATCCGGCGGCGGGGTAGAGGACCTTCTCCAGATTCGTGAGGTTTAGCTTGCGGCCCTGCACTTCGACGATGGTGGGCGCGGACATGGCGTGTTGCGAGCTGAGACTTCGAAACGGCTTCCAGTATAGTTGCACCCACGCTTGAAAGGGATGGTTGCTTTGGTCTAGTGTGTCTGATTGGAGACTCGCACCGTTTCTCCATCGAGGCAAACATGACTCGCATTCTTTGTGTTTTTTCTTTGCTGCTGAGCGCTGTACTCGGTTCGGCCCAGACCGGCGCTTCTTCTTCCGGCACAACTAACAGTGTTCCCCGGGAAATTCCCGCGTTCGACGTCAACGCAATTGATAAGACCGTCGAGCCCTGTGTGGACTTCTATCAATACGCTTGCGGAACCTGGATGAAGAACAATCCGATTCCTCCGGACAAGTCGCGGTGGGGGCGATTCGACGAACTGGCCGAGCACAATCTTTATATCTTGCGAGACATACTGACCACGCCTCAGGCGGGAAAACGCACTGCGCCAGAGAACATGGTGGACGATTACTATGCCTCGTGCATCGACGAGAGCACGATCGAGAAAAAAGGGAACGCTCCACTGACGCCGGAACTGGAACGGATTAACGGCGTGAAGACGAAAGAGGACCTTATTCGACAGGTCGCTTATATGCACCGCAATTCGACTCCGGCACTATTTGCTTTTTATCCGCAGCCTGACATGCACGATTCGGCGGCGACGATTGCGTATCTCGATCAGGGCGGGATCACGCTGCCGGATCGCGACTACTACATCAAGGACGATCCGAAGTCGGTAGAGACGCGGCAGAAGTATGTGGAGCACGTGCAGAAGATGTTCGAACTGGCTGGGGACAAGCCGGAAATGGCGGCGGCTGAGGCCAAAACTGTGTTAACGGTGGAAACGGGGCTGGCACAGGCTTCGATGGACCGCACGGTGCGGCGCGATCCTAAAACTCGCGACCATAAGATGACGGTCGCGGAAATCGCGGGCGCGGCTCCGAATTTCGATCTTACCCTTTATTTTGCCGATAATGGTGCGCCGAAGTTTACGTCTCTTAACGTGGGCAATCCCGATTTCTTCAAGCAGGTCAATGAGCAACTCAGCGCTCGGCCGCTCGAAGACTGGAAGGTCTACTTGCGCTGGAAGACGATCAATGAGTATGCCCCAGTGTTGACCCACGCTTTCGTCGAAGAGGATTTTCTTTTCAACGCCAAATACATGTCGGGACAGCAGGAGATGGAGCCGCGGTGGAAGCGCTGCGTGAAGTCTACCGATGCGGGGCTGGGCATGGCGCTGGGCAAGCTCTATGTTGACCGCACCTTCGGCGCCGAAGGGAAAGAGCGCACCTTGAAGATGGTGCAGGGCATCGAGAATGCGATGCGCCAGGATCTCGGCCAGCTCACCTGGATGTCGGACACCACTAAGAAGAAGGCTTATGAGAAGTTGGCCACCATCGTCAACAACATTGGCTATCCCGATAATTGGCGCGATTACAGCAGCGTGGTGGTCAGGCCTGACGATTATGCCGGCAACGCGGTGCGCGCCGGCGCATTCGAGGTGCAGCGGCTGTACCGGAAGATCGATCAGCCGACGGACCGCAAGGATTGGGGGATGACTCCGCCGACGGTTAACGCATACTACCGGCCTTCGATGAACGATATCAACTTTCCCGCTGGGATTTTGCAGCCGCCGTTTTACGGCAAGCTGATGGATGACGCGGTGAACTATGGGGGCGTCGGGGTGGTGATCGGGCATGAACTCACGCACGGCTTCGATGACCAGGGGCGCAAATACGATGCCGAGGGTAATTTCCGCGATTGGTGGACAGCGGAGGATGCCAAGGAATTTGAGCAGCGCGCCGATTGCACCGCCAAAGAATATTCGAGCTTTGTCTCCGTGAAGGACGACAAAGGCGAAGTCAAGCTCAATGGGAAATTGACGCTGGGTGAAAATACCGCCGACAACGGAGGGCTGAAGCTGGCGTACATGGCACTGATGTCCATCATTGGCGACGCGCCGGTGAAGCCGATCGATGGATATACGGCGGCGCAGCGGTACTTTCTTGCTTATGGTCAGATCTGGTGCCAGAACGTGACGGATCAGGAAGCGAGAAAGCGAGTGTTGACCGATCCGCATTCTCCAGGACGCTGGCGTGTAAATGGCGCGGTGCAGAATTCAGCCGCCTTCCAACAGGCCTTTGGGTGCAAGGCGGGACAGCCCATGGTTTCCGAGAACGCCTGCCGGGTTTGGTAGCGGGCGTCGCCCATCGACACGGGGATTTGACTTTCCCTCCATATTTCTGGTATTATCGAAATATGGTCAGCGCTGCCGGCAAACTCCTCACTAACAGTGAACGCGTTGCCCGCTATGCCGACATGTTCTCGGCCATGGGGACCGAGCCGCGGCTGCGGATCATGCAGTTGCTGCTCTCCGCGCACCCCGAGGGACTGGTGGTCAGCGAGATTCAGGGCGAGCTCGAGATTCCCGGCTCCACGCTTTCCCACCATCTGGACAAGCTCAGAAATGAAGACCTGGTGAACGTCGAGCGCAAGGGCACGTTTCTGCGCTACACCGCCAATACCGAAGCGCTGCGCGAAATTCTGCAATTTCTCTATGCCGAGTGCTGCACCCGGAACAAGGCGCTCAAGCCGCAAGATCTCATTCAATTGTGCAAATAGGAGAAGCCATCATGCCCGATACCCATGTCGATGTCGTCAACATCAACATCAAGGAAGTCGTAAGAGAGAAATATGGACAAGCGGCTTTGCGCGTGACCAGCGGTGGCAGCAGTTGCTGCGGTTCGGCGCCGGCCAGAGAATGCTGCGATCCGATCACCTCTAACCTTTATGACGCCTCGCAGGCGCAGCAGATTCCTGAGGAGGCGATGCTGGCTTCGCTGGGATGTGGCAACCCAACCGCGTTGGCGCAGCTTCACCCTGGCGAAACTGTGCTTGATCTTGGCTCGGGCGGCGGCATTGACGTGTTGCTCTCAGCGCGCCGTGTGGGGCCGACCGGCAAAGCTTACGGCCTCGACATGACCGACGAGATGCTGGCGCTGGCCAACGAGAACAAGCGCAAGGCGGGTACAGAGAACGTCGAATTTCTGAAAGGCGAAATCGAAAACATTCCCCTGCCTGACAACACGGTCGATGTCATCATTTCCAACTGCGTGATCAATCTCTCTGCCGATAAAGACCGCGTGCTGCGCGAAGCCTTCCGCGTGCTCAAACCGGGCGGACGGTTCGCTGTCTCCGACGTGGTCACCCGCGGCGAAATCGCCCCCGAAGTTCGTCAGAGTGTGCTGCTGTGGGTTGGTTGTATCGCTGGCGCTCTGGAAGAAAACGAATATCGCAGCAAACTCACCGCCGCCGGTTTTGAGCAAATCGAGATTGAGCCAACGCGCATCTATCGCGTCGAAGATGCCCGCGAATTCCTCTCCTCCTCCGGTATTGACGTGGACGCTATTGCGGCGCAGGTCGATGAAAAATTCATGAGCGCCTTTGTGCGGGCGGTGAAGCCGACGCGAACACAGGAGGCATGCTGTGGGCCGTCGTGCTGCAAGTGACGCCGGACGCTGACCGCAGCGGCTAAAGCCGATCTCAGAACAGGCAAATGATCGCAGCGCTGAAGCGCGGCGCCACCCAAAATCAAAGGAGGGGCGGTTGTTATGGAAGCTCATTACAATGTTTTGTTCCTGTGCACGGGAAACTCGGCACGGTCGATCATGGCTGAGGCAATCCTTAACCACAAACGAAAATCGGGCTTCACGGCCTATAGCGCGGGAAGTCATCCTTCGGGGACGGTTCGTCCGGAAGCATTGAAGCAACTTGAACTGGCTCGCATTTCCACGAGCGGCCTGCACAGCAAGAGCTGGGACGAGTTCGGGCGGCGCGGCGCTCCCGAGATGCAATTCGTCTTCACGGTTTGCGACAACGCCGCCAAGGAAACCTGCCCGCTCTGGCCGGGGCAGCCCATATCCGCGCACTGGGGAGTTCCCGATCCTGCCGCAGTTCACGGAGAACCTGCCGAAATCGAACGCGCTTTTCGCGACGCCTTCTTTATTCTCGACAGGCGGATCGGTCTTTTTCTTTCTCTTCCTCTGGCGGCGCTTGATCGCCTCGCCCTGAAAAAGGAAATCGATCGCATCGGGCGGCAATGACGCGGCTGGAACAGTGATCATGACGACCACGAAACCAACTCGCCGTCTCAGCTTTCTCGACCGTTATCTCACCGCGTGGATCTTTGCCGCTATGGTCGCTGGCGTCGCCTTGGGCTGGCGAGTGCCGGGGATCGTGCCGTTTCTGAATCGCTTTAGCATTGGCACTACTTCGATTCCGATTGCGGTAGGACTCATCGTCATGATGTATCCGCCGTTCACCAAGGTGCGATACGAAAAACTGCACGAGGTTTTTCGCAGCACACGTGTGCTTGGTCTCTCTCTCATTCAGAACTGGGTGGTCGGCCCGATTCTGATGTTCGTGCTGGCGGTCTTGTTTTTGCGCGGCTATCCCGAATACATGGCTGGACTCATCATGATCGGCCTGGCGCGCTGTATTGCCATGGTTATCGTCTGGAACGAACTGGCCAGCGGCGATGCCGAATACGCAGCTGGTCTGGTGGCCTTCAATTCTCTGTTTCAGGTGTTTTTCTACTCGCCCTACGCCTGGCTCTTCATCACGGTTCTGCCCGCAAAGCTCGGACTCCAGGGCGCTATCGTCCATGTCTCGATCGCCGAAATCGCAAAGAGCGTTTTTGTCTATCTTGGCATTCCTTTTCTGGCCGGGTTCGTAACTCGCACCCTGCTTCTGCGCATAAAAGGGCGGGAGTGGTATGAGCGTAATTTCGTCCCCCGAGTCAGCCCGCTCACGCTGATCGCGTTGCTGTTCACGATTGTGGTGATGTTCTCGCTCAAGGGTGCTTACATCGTTCGGCTTCCGCTGGATGTCCTGCGGATCGCCCTGCCTTTGCTGATCTACTTCGTCGTAATGTTCCTGCTGTCGTTTTATATGGGAAAGAAGCTCGGTGCAGACTACTCGCAGACGGCCACGCTGTCGTTCACGGCGGCCTCGAACAACTTTGAACTTGCGATTGCGGTCGCAGTCTCGGTTTTCGGCATCAACTCCGGAGCGGCATTCGCCGCCGTCATCGGCCCGCTCGTCGAAGTGCCAGTCATGATTGCGCTGGTCAATGTGGCGCTGTACTTTCAGCGGCGTTATTTTCCCGATAGCGCTCGCTTGGCGAGCTTCTTCGCCGAATCTCCCCTGCGAGAATCGGGCCTGGAGGCTCCTCGTCTTAAGGGGCGGCCACGGAAGATTAACCTGTGAGTTGCGTCCCGCCTAACGCGATCTGCGCACCGCAGAAGCTTCCGTCCCGTTCTTGCTGAAAGTGAACTGCAGCATCCATTCCCGGGCAGCGCCCTGATCGCCGCCCGCTGCCGGAGAAAACTTCCAACCTTGGGCAGCTTGCAGTGCGCTGCGCGAAAAATACTTGCTCGGCCCGGCAGATTCGAACTTCGCGTCGGCTACATTGCCCGCAGCATCCACTTCGACTTTGACACGAACCTTGATCTTGCCCTGGATGGTGCTGCGCGCGCTTGGCGAAACCTGCGGCATAACCCGCCGCACAACCCCGCTCTGATTTTCAGTATTTGTTGGGTTGGTGGCGCGCTGTGCGCCTTCGGCCGCACCCTGCGGCGCTGCCGTTGATTGCACTTCCGACTCCGGACCCGGTGGTTTCGGCCTCGCAACCCAAAAGAACGCAACCGCAACTAACGCCGCCAATCCGAGCCAGTAGGGCCATTTTGGAGATTCATTTCGCTGGCGCACGATCACCGACTTCTGAGCTGGCGTTGGCGCCGGCAGCGCCGATTCCGCACTCGCCGATCCCAGCCGAGCGCTCATCTCCGCCATCGTCCATCGCTTCGCGGCATCCACTTGCAAGCAGTGCTTCGCTATCTGGCGGAATGGCTCCGGGACCGCCTCCGGTATCTCGGGCGCGCTCATCCGCGCAGGATCCCATACCAGCAAGCGCTGAGTCAGCACCTCGACCAAGGTCAGCCCCAACTGCCAAACGTCAGCCGCCGCCGAAACTGTTCCCGTGGCAGCTTCTGGCGGATCGTACGCGCTCGCCGCCCCCGCGCGACGGTTCTCGGCCGGCACGCTCAGAGTGTCGCCCGACAGCTTCACTTGATCCCCAATGGCCAAAATGTTTGAAGGTTGGATGTGTCCATGCACGAAGCCCTTATCGTGCACAAACTGCAAAGCCGCCAGAACTGGGGGAAGCGTTGCTCGCGCCTCCTCCGCCGTCAGCGCCCGCTCGGGAAGAATCTGGGAAAGATTCTCTTCGGCATACTCCTCCACGACATAAAGCAGGTCGGTGGTATCGAGTTGGCAGCGACCTGCCTCGAAAATTCGAATCAAATTCGGATGGTTTAGGTCGCGGGTAGCCTTCCATCGCAAGAGCTGTTTCTCTGGGTCAGCCGCGCCGGCAGAGATCAACTTGATGGCGGCTTTCTGGGAATCGCCCGCAACACTTTTCCTCAGGGTAAGGAACACAGCACTGTGATCGGAACCGCCCAAATAGCTCTGTAGCGGAAATCTTGCACCGACGATGCGGCCTTCCCATTGCTTCCAAGTCTCGCTCATATACGGAGCCTCAACCGTTCGCTATTGTAAGTGACATTGCATCAACCTGATTAGTCATTTGGGCTTTCCCTCCCCAAACTCTCATGGGGCTCTCCTGGAAACCGCGCTTGAAAATGGGCTCCGTTGTTTACAATAGCCCCATGGCTGCCATCCCCGCAGAAATTCATGGCCAGCGTTACATCAGCCTTGCCACCTTCCGGAAAAATGGCGTTGCCGTGTACACGCCCGTCTGGTTTGCAGAAGACAATGACAAACTCTGCTTCATGACCAACAGCAAACTCGGGAAGTGCAAGCGCATCCGCAACAACCCGCAGGTCAAGATCGCTCCCTGTACCATGCGCGGAAAAATCACCGGGCCGGAATTCTCTGCTACCGCCCGCATCCTGCCGGCGGGGGAATTTGCCCGCGTCCGAGGGCTGATCAACGCGAAATATTGGCTCGCGCGTGTCCCATTCCTTTGGCGGAACACCGACACCTGTCTCGAAATCACGCCCGCGTGAGCCAGTTGGCCTGAATCCAAGTCTGTCTGCTTCGGCGAGTAGAGCCCTTCGAGCAATTCAACCGGGTGCATGACATTTACGCTGGCTCCTCGACCCTGTTACCATCGAAGGTTGTCCTAAAACTTTTGCGTATTTCTTAACGCAAGAAAATTCTTTTTTGGAGGCACCATGGCCGTAAAAGTTGGCATTAATGGATTTGGACGCATCGGACGCAACATTCTTCGCACCGCGCTCGCCGACAAAAATCTAGACTTCGTCGCTGTCAACGATCTCACCGATCCCAAGACGCTGGCGCACCTGCTCAAGTACGATTCGATTCTCGGCAACCTGCCGCACAAAATCACCGCCGGCGCCGACAATATTTCGATCGACGGCAAGGTCATCAAGGTCTTCAAAGAAAAAGATCCCGCTGCCTTGCCATGGGAATCCGTGGGTGCTCAGGTCGTCATCGAGTCGACCGGCAAGTTCACCGACGCGAATGAAGCCAAGAAGCACCTCCGCGGCACGGTGAAAAAAGTCGTCATCACCGCACCGGCGAAGAACGAAGACCTCACGGTCGTATTGGGCGTGAACGAAGAGAAGTACGATCGCGCCAAGCACCATATCGTTTCGAACGCTTCCTGCACCACGAATTGTCTGGCACCGGTGGCCAAAGTCATCCATGACAACTTCAAGATCGTCAGCGGCACCATGACGACGATTCACTCCTACACCAATGATCAGGTGATTCTCGACTTCCCGCACAAAGATTTGCGGCGCGCACGGGCCGCGGCGCTGTCGATGATTCCGACCACCACCGGCGCGGCTAAAGCGTTGAAGCTGGTCATTCCCGATCTGGCCGGCAAAATTGACGGCTTCTCCATGCGCGTGCCCACGCCCAACGTCTCGGTGGTCGACCTGGTTGTGTGGGTGGAAAAGAAGACAACCAAAGAAGAAGTGAATGCCGCGATGAAGGCGGCTTCCGAATCGGGCCCGCTGAAGGGTTATTTGGGATACGAAGAGAACGAACTGGTCTCGTGCGATTTCAAAGGCGATTCCCGCTCTTCCATCGTCGATGCGAAAATGACTCTGGTCGTCGGCGGCAACTGCGTCAAGTTGATCTCCTGGTATGACAACGAGTGGGGATATTCCTGCCGTGTCCGCGATCTGATCAACCTGATGGCGGCCAAAGGACTGTAAACTGATTCGTCGTTGGTCGTTCGTCGTTGGTCGTTCGCGGTTCCCTTTCGGCTGCTTGGCGGGGGCAATACTGGTTGGCGTACTGCGGACACCCAACGACGAATGGCACCAGCGACAGATGCCGAACGACTGACGACCAACGACTAACGACCGGTGTTCCTATGTCTAAGCTTTCAATTCGCGATCTTCCTCTCAACGATCACCGCATCTTCATGCGCGTGGACTTCAACGTGCCGCTCGACGACGGCCGCGTCATGGACGACACACGCATCCGCGAAACCCTGCCCAGCATCGAGTACGCTCTGCGTCACGGCGCCCGGCTCATTCTCGCGTCTCACTTGGGCCGTCCCAAAGGCAAGCCAAACCCGAAGCTGAGCCTCAAGCCCGTTGCCGAGCGTCTGCGCATGCTGCTCGACAAAGAACTGGCGCGCGGCGAAAACGTTGGCTTCTGTCCCGAGTGCGTTGGACCGGAAGCCGAAGAAGTCGCGCTCAAGCTGGAGAAAGGCCAAGCGCTGCTGCTGGAGAACTTGCGCTTTCACGCCGAGGAAGAAAAGAACGACGAGAATTTTTCCCGGCAACTCGCCAAGCTGGCCGAGTTTTATGTCAACGACGCCTTCGGGACCGCCCATCGTGCCCACGCTTCCACGGTGGGTATCACGAAGTTCGTGCAGAAATCGGCCGCCGGATTGCTCATGGAAAAGGAGTTGCAATATCTGGGTCGCGTTCTACAGAACCCGGAGCGCCCTTTTGTCGCCATCCTCGGCGGAGCCAAGGTCAGCGACAAGATTGGAGTTATCCAGAACCTGCTGGGCAAGGTTGACGTCCTTATCATTGGCGGTGGCATGGCCTACACCTTCCTCAAGGCGCAAGGCGAATCTGTCGGAAAAAGTCTGGTCGAAGAAGACAAAATTGAACTTGCCCGCGACCTTCTGCAGCAGGCAAAGACGCACAAGCTCAGGTTCCTGTTGCCCACCGACCATGTCATTGCCGACCGCGTCGAAGCCGGCGCTTTGACGAAAATCGTCGGCCAGGGCGAGCCCATCCCGGACAACATGATGGCTCTTGATATCGGCCCGCAATCCATCGAAACTTTTTCCGATGAAATCGCAGCCGCCCGCACTGTCATCTGGAATGGTCCCATGGGCGTTTTCGAAGTGTCATCTTTCGCGAGAGGCACGTTCAAGATCGCTCAAGCCGTGGCGGAAAATGCCGGAGCTGTGACGATCGTAGGCGGCGGAGATTCCGTAGCCGCAGTCAAGGCCGCCGGCGTAGCCGACAAGATTACCCATATTTCAACAGGTGGCGGCGCGTCACTGGAATTTCTGGAAGGCAAGAAGTTACCGGGAGTCGAAGCGCTGACGGATAAGAAATAGGGTTAGGTTTCAACTTAAGGAGATACAATAAGTCGACAATGATCGAGAGAGGCTGACGCTCGAAGATTGTACCCCGATCGCAGATCTTTCTAGGGCCCATAACTTCATTTGGAGGGTCTATGAAACCACCATTGCGACTTCTCCAGTACTTATCGCTTCCCCACATTTCCCGCATACTTTTGGCTTTCACCGTTGCGCTGGCAATCGCCGTTGCCGCCGGCTGCGGCAGCGGCAGTTCCCAGCCGCCGACTCCGGTCCTGAGCGGCAACACCTCGGTCACCCTGCTGCTATCGAGCACCGCCAACGATCAGTTATCTCAATTCGAGATTGGCTTCAACAGCGTTACTTTGACCAGCAAGTCCGGTAAAATAATCAACCTGTTTATCACGAGCCAGAGTCCGGAATTCATACACTTAAATGGCAGAGTGGAGCCGCTGCTCACCGTTAGCATTCCGCAAGATGTCTACACCTCTGCGACCGCGAGCCTCGGGAATACAAGTTTCACTTGCGCGGCGCAGGATCCGTCAGACAACACACTTAACGAAGCTACCTATGCCTACGGGTACGTGCCGGCTTCGCAGGTTAGTGTGAACCTACCCGCGCCGATCACGGTGACGGGGACCGTTATGGGACTGTCGCTGAGTATGCTCGTGTCGCAATCGGCGAGTTTTCCGAGCACCTGCTACTTCGAGGGCATTCCGCAATATTCGATTACCCCCACTTTCAATCTCACTCCAGTAGCCTTCTCGGCGCCGGTTGCCGAACCCATGCTTGACGGGGAAATCGTTTCCGTCAACCCGGCCAACAACAGTTTCACGATCGCGCTGGCCGGTGGCGAGATGTCGCCCGGCAATAACTTTGACCCCAACGGCCAGACGTTGTCCGTCAATACCAACGACAGCACGGTCTATCAGGGCATCAGCGGCTTTTCCTCACTCACGGTAGGCACATTGGTGGATATGGACGCGGCGCTTCAACCAGATGGTTCGCAACTGGCGACCCGCATCGCGGTCGAAGATACCGATACTACCAATCTGAGCGTGTCAACTGGTCCACTGTTGCAGGTGGCCAGCAGCCAGCCGAGTTTATTTGGCTTCGGACGCCAGGACCAGGGTTACCTGAGGACGTCCGGACTAGCCGGCGATTTCATGCCGTACGGTTTTGGCAGCACAGTCTTCCAGATCTCAGGACGGCTCACAAACCTGCAAGACCTTCCGTTCGTTGCCAGCTTCGATGCTGCCAACATGTTTGATGGCCAGAATGTCTACATCACCAGCCACGCAACTACCTTGCAGGGCGGCCCTACTTACTTTCCAGCGACGACAATCACGCTGATCCCGCAAACCATCAACGGGACGATTAACGGAATCTCCAGCGAGGGCGGCTTTACCACCTACGAAGTCACGCTGGCTGCTTACGACTTGATCACGAATCTCGCCGTGCAACCGGGACAAGCCACCGTGCTTACGAATCCAAGCAATGTTGTCGTTTACGTTGACAGCAATACGCAGATGCTCAACACGCAGCCGCTGGCTGTCGGCAGCGTCGTGCGCTTCAACGGAATGCTCTTCAACGACAACGGCACCGCGCGGATGGATTGCGGTCAAGTCAGCGATGGAGTCGCGGTGCAGTCGATAGCTGACGATGCTGTTGCCGGTCGTTCGTCGCTGCTAACGCGGCCCGGCATTGTTGTTCATCGGTATCTACGACACCCGGGCGCTCCCGAGTGAGCAGCCGCAGGTGCCCCACGTCTCGCGGTTGTCGAGACGTGGGATGCCGCGCGCCTTTTCATCTGACTCGTACTTTTTTCATCACAAACAGCCGGGTCACGCAGCGCAGGTATTCAGCTTCAAGTATCAGGTCCGATGCTTGGCTCTTGGCTCGTAGCGCTTAATCTTTGTATCGATGCCAGAATTTACACGTCACCGACTGCCCTTTTAGGGGCCGCTATGTCCGATTTCGCAGCCCGACTGACTTTCTCGAACGGCAAGACGCTCGAACTCCACGGTCCCGCCGACATCACCAAGGAGACGACCGAAGCCATCGTCAACGCCGCCAACTCATCGCTGCTCGGGGGCGGAGGCGTGGATGGAGCGATCCACCACGCTGGCGGTCCCTCCATTCTTCAGGAGTGCAAGCGCATCGTCGCCAAGATCGGTTCCCTCCCCGCCGGCAAAGCCGTCGTTACCACCGGCGGCCGGTTGCCCGCCAAATATGTCATTCACACCGTCGGCCCCGTGTATCGGGGAGGCGGGCAGCGCGAGGCTGAAACCCTTGCCAGTTGCTATCGGGCCGCTGTTCAGATCGCCGAAGACCACGGAATTCGGTCGCTCGCCTTCCCTTCCATATCGACGGGAGCCTTCGGCTATCCGGTTCGCGAGGCTGCTGAAATCGCAGTTCGCACGATCGCCGAAGCTCTGCCGCCCTGCGCCCATATCGTGCATGTCCGTTTTGTGCTGTTCGACCTTGCCACCTGCAAAGCCTACGTCCGAGCTACAGAAAAATTATCCCGGCAACTGCCGTAAATTCCGCTATCTTCTATCTTCACCATTAGCATTAGCATTAGCATTGAGAGGGGTCCTCATGAGAAAGAAACTCATCGCCGCCAATTGGAAGATGTACAAGACGCCTGACCAGGCTCGTGACTTCTTCCGCGACTTTTTGCCGCTGGTCCATGGCCAGGAGCGCGACGAAATCGTCATCTGTCCTACCTACCTCGCGATTGATGCCGCCGTCAATTCAGCCAGGGGCTCCAACGTCGCCGTCGGAGCACAGAATCTTCATTGGGAAAAAGAAGGCGCCTTCACCGGAGAAATCAACGCCGCCATGTTGCTCGCCGTGGGTGTGACCCATGTCATCATCGGACACTCCGAACGCCGCCAATACTTCGGCGAGACCGATGACACGGTCAACCTCAAGCTCAAGTCCGCCATCGAAGCCGGCCTCATCCCCATCGTCTGCGTGGGAGAAGTTCTCGAAGAGCGCGAAGCCGGACTCACGGACGACGTGCTGCGCCGCCAGTGTCTCCGCGCCTTCCACAAAGTTTCGGCCAAGAAGGCCGTCCACCTGGTAGTCGCTTACGAACCGGTCTGGGCCATCGGCACGGGAAAAACCGCCACTCCGCAGATGGCCGCCGACGCCCACGCCATTATCCGAGCCCAAGCTGCCGAGTCGTTCGGGCAGGAATTCGCCGGCAAACTCCGCATCCTCTATGGGGGTTCCGTCAAACCCGAGAATGCCCATGCCCTGATGTCGGAGGAGGAAATTGACGGTGCGCTGGTCGGCGGAGCGTCGCTTGACCCCAAGTCGTTTGCGGCAATCGTGAAGTATTGAAGGCAAAACTGGTCTTATAGTGCGCCCCAATGGCGCGGATCACCAGCGGGGGAAGGACCCGCCCAGACAGATGTTGGTTAGGTCTGGTAGCTA
>Ga0209415_10004629_pt1 | contig 25104 bp, 21 predicted proteins | sample PeaSoiSIISIP2007_FD_187696 | JGI IMG/M metagenome (GOLD analysis project Ga0209415, IMG submission 187696) | Peat soil microbial communities from Weissenstadt, Germany - SII-SIP-2007 (SPAdes) (version 2) | ecosystem: Environmental > Terrestrial > Soil > Wetlands > Peat | place: Germany... | reverse complement strand
AACCGCGTGCTTTTCCGCTGTGAACTTGCATATCGACACTCTATGCGAGTGTCACTAATCATTCTGAACGGGAACAGAGATCAGATATGGCGCGGACCGTTTTCAAGTTAACGCGCCGTAATTATCTCGGTCAGCACGTCTGGCTTGGATTCGTCCCGCACCAAGTGCGGATATTTCTCCCCGTCGTGATAGTCGAGCTTATATATCTTGTAGTAATCCGTGTTCTCGACCAGCAACTCGATCGGGTCGGAGCTGTTTTTTCCGGCTTTGAGCGCGTCGCTCAACCGGTCTGCGTTGAAGCGTTGTCCATTTACTGCCACAATTTTCATCCCGGGCCCGATACCGGCCTTGGCGGCGAGCATGCCTTCAACGGTGTCAACAATATTCCCGCTCTCATCCAGCAGCAGGCCAATGGAGTCTTCCGCGTTCACCTCCTTAAGCTCGCGCTTGCGCGCCTTTACCAGTTCGGACGGGGTCTCGTCGTGAACCAATTTCCAGCCGCTCCGTTCGATACCCGTAAGCGGCGCGCCGGGCCCGTGGTTGGTCAGCCGTTCCGTCCAGAACCCTCGCCAGTCATAGGGAGCCACCTGATTAAGGGTCGCGACTACGTCGTCAAAGGTGTAGGTTTTTACTTCTGGAGGTCCGCTCTGTCCGCCATGGAAGAGATGACAGAAATCGTCCATCGACTTCTGGCCGTGGGTTTGCTCGCGAATGATCGTGTCCACCCAGAGCCAGTTCAGAACATCTTCATCGTAATAATCGACCGTCCTTCGCCAGGATTCCCACTGAGGTGGGGCACCCTGCATGGAGGGCACCCCGTCCGCCGTATCCTGCAGATTGCGCCAGGTGCGGCCCGGAACGTGATCCAGTCGAGCCGCCAACAATGCCAGATTATCGCGAAACTGATCCGGGGTGCGGATGCCGCTGCGAGCGCCGAGGTTGTCGCCCAGATACGAAGTCAGCCCTTCATACACCCAGAGCAGATCGTCCTGCATAGGTTTTTCGTAGTCGGGTGTGGTCAAGTCCGCAGGACGCCGGTACTTTCCGTTCCACGAGTGAACATATTCGTGCGACAGCAATCCCGAAGCCAAAAGCCGTGGATCGGCGTCGACCAGAGAGCGCTCGGTGCTCCGGCTGTCGTTTGATTCATGGTGCTCCAGCCCGAAGTGCGCGACGTGATTGCTCAAGCTATAGAGGAAATGGTAATCGCGGAAGTGCTGCGCCCCGAAAAGCTTCAGCGCCTGATCGGTCAAAACTTTGTAGTGGTCGAGCACGTCTTGCGACGCAGCCAGATCGCCGGCGCTGTCGGCGGCAATGTCCATCTCCTGACGCGGATTCTCGCTCAACGGCACTACGCGGAGATACTCTCCAGCGATCACGGGAGAATCGACCAGCGTGGTCAGGGATGAGGGATTGAATTTAATCTCCGCTCCTGACTGTGAACTTATGGGCAGCGGTGTGCCAAACTTCCAGCTTTCCGGCAAACGCAGAGTTGCCTGGTAAGTGAGTTCATCAGATGTCCATCCCGCCGGATACAGGAGCACCGTGTTCCAGCTCAAGACGGTCATCTTGTCCGTCGCAGATTGGCCCGCGGTGAAGATACCCTCCTCCTGGGATGCCGGTGAAATGAAGTCCAAAGATGCATTCACCGTGGAAACTCCCGCCGGGACTTCGACGTGGAACGTCCATCCGTCAAGCAGGTCGCGCCGCCACTTCAAGGTTTGTCCATTGGCAGTGAACTTCAGCCCGGCCAAGTCCTGGATCGGTCCGGTCGGTCCGTGCTCGCCGGGAATCCACTTGGGATAGTAGAGCGTGAGCGTGCCCGGAGTGGTTGGGATCGTCAGCTGGGCGTGAAATATTTTGCGGGGAGCATCGCTGGCATCGACGGCGAGGGTGATCGTGGGCGCCGACGGTTTTGGAGCTGCTTTGCTTTTTTGTGCCCCAACTGGCAGTACGGCTGCGCAAACCACAATCATCCACAACCCCAAATGGCGAGAAGTCATGTAGCTCCTTGAGTCCAGAAAGGTTAACGAAACAGCCAAAGAACCAATGACTATAACAGTGGAGAGTGAGTGTCGTCACTTGTCGAATATCCTGAGTCCACACCCGTGTGCTCGGGTCACAGCTCCAAGCTGCTTTGCTATGATGCTCTGCGTGCCCTCTCATTCTCAGCGCGGCGGCAGATTCATTACCTTCGAGGGGCTCGACGGATGTGGCAAAAGCACTCAAATGGCGAAGCTGGCTGCGGTGTTGACCGCGCAGGGGTTGCCGGTTGTGGTGACGCGGGAACCGGGTGGCACGCCCACGGGAGAAAAAATTCGTCAGCTTTTGCTGGATACGAATACCTCCTCGCTTGCTCCGCTCGCTGAGTTGGCGCTGATGTTCGCGGCGCGGACGCAGCACATCGCGGAAGTGATTCAGCCTGCGCTGGCCGAGGGGCGAATCGTGCTTTGCGATCGCTTTACTGATTCGACTGAGGCTTATCAGGGCGGCGGGCGCAAACTGGGCAGCGAAGTTGTGCTGGCCCTGCATCGAATCCTGTGCGGCAGTCTGCAGCCTGACCTCACAATCTTGATGGATTCCGACGTGGCCATGAGTGTGGATCGTGCCCGGCGACGCAACAAGACTCAAGTCGGCAAGAATAGCCGGGGAAAGAGTGATGAGAACCGATTCGAGCAGGAGAGCGGTGCGTTTTTTGGACGAGTGCGAAGTGCATATCTCGCCATCGCAGCGCGTGAGCCGCAACGCGTGGTCGTGGTGGACGCTCGCGGCACTCCCTCGGAGACGCACCTCAAGATTGTGGAGGTCGTGCGGCGCAAGTTGAAATTGGTCTCAGCTGCGAGCACTCAGCACTCAGCAATCAGCACTCAGCACTCAGCACTCAGCAACCAGCATCGAAGCCGGTTGCCTGGTGCACGTAAGGGATAGGTGCGTGGTGCTAAGTGCTTCATGAAGACAGTTCCATCCCTCGAGCGTTATCCTGATCTGGCTGAATGCTGAGTGCTGACGGCTGTTCTTATGCCTTTTTCTGACTTTTATGGCAATTCGGAAGTTGTGCACCAAATGCGCGACATGTTGGCGCGCGGCCGATTTCCCCAGGCTGTGATCCTGGCTGGCCCCGCCGGCTCTGGCAAATACACTTTGGCTTTGATGCTTGCCAAAGCCATGAATTGCCTGGCTCCGGCTGTCACGAATGGCCTGCCCGATTTTTGCGGTGAGTGCTCCAATTGCGTCCGAATCGCACAGGCGGGAGATCTTGAGGTACGTTTTGCCGAGGCGGTTGAAGCGCGCGAAGGCCTGCGCGAAACCGACAAGAAAGAGACGCGGCTTTTCGTCCAAACTCATCCCGATGTGCTGGTGATTCCGCCTGATCCGCCGCAGATGATGATCAAAGTCGATCAGGTGCGGCGCGTGATTGAAACCATTTACTACCGGCCGGGCGAAGCCAAGGAGCGGGTTTACATTTTTACTGACTCGGCTTTCATGAAAGAGGCGGCCAACTCTTTGTTGAAGGTGCTCGAAGAACCTCCCGAGTTCGCCACTATCTTTCTGTTGACGGAGAATGCGGGCGAGCTGTTGCCGACGATCCGATCGCGTTCGATGGTGGTGACGCTGGGTGCGCTACCCGCTGCCGAAATCGAACAATATCTGGCAGCGCACCGTCCCGACTGGAATCCGAAACAGCGCGCCCTGCTGGCGCGACTGTCAGAAGGTGCTGTGGGCCGCGCCCGCAGCTTCGATCTCGCTGCTTATACTGCGGCCCGAGCGCATGCGCTCGCGATCCTCAGTTCCGCCTTGCGCGCCAGCGATCATAGTGAGCTATTCAAGATTACGGAAACTTATCGAGCCGGAGCGGAGGGTCGCGATAAAACGGAACGGCTGCTGCGGGCAATCTATTCGGTGCTGCAGGACTTGACCTTCCTGAACTCGGGGACTCCGGAGCTTATTCGCAATACCGACATTCAGGCGGAGTTGAGAAGCCTGGCAGAGTCTGCGGACTTTGCCTGGATTGCGCTGGCCTCGGACCGCCTGGCTGAGGTCGAGCGCGGGATGCGGCGCAACCTTTTGCGCTCACTCTCGCTGGACGCCTTTGAGGCAGCGCTGGAGCGGGGTTAGATCTTCATATCTGATGCTTCGACAAGCGCCGCACGTGAAAAAGTTTGCGGCATAGCGGCAAATTACGTCACAGCTTCCGTGGGCTATTCTTGCGCTCCAAACTTTCTCGGAAGTAATGTTCACCAAAACAACTGCGCGGCGTCTAGTTTTCGTTTTTGTTGGACCTCCGCCGCATTTTTCTCGCCAGCGGTGGGCGCGACTGTGCTAGCATGGCGGGCCTACGCTTCACCACTCGGCATTGTCGCTTTCAAATAAGGGGACCTATCTTGGCAAAGAAACTTGTTCTCGCGGTAAGCACACTTCTGTTTGTGCTCTCGGGCGTCTCGCTGGCGCAGAAACTGACACAACTGGTTCACCCAGCACCCGACGGAGCCTTCGTGGAATATCTTTTGACCGATGGTACGGTGATGGTTCAAGGCCAGGGCTGCACGGATTGGTGGAGGCTCACGCCCGACAAATCCGGGAGCTACGTCAAAGGGACCTGGAAGCAAACGGCCAGCCTGCCTTCGGGATACGATCCCTATGCCACTTCCGGGGCGGTACTGGCCGACGGCCGGTTTTTATTGGTTGGGGGAGAATACAGCAACTGCGGCGGCAGCTTCACGCTTACCAATCAAAGCGCGATTTACGATCCCAAGACGAATAAGTGGACGATGGTAGCGCCGCCGAAGGGATGGTATGACATTGGGGATTCGCCGTCGGCTGTGCTGCCAAATGGGCTGTTCTTGTTGGGCCGAAAGACGAATAAGAATATGGCAGTATTGGATCCCGCAACGCTTAAGTGGACGGCCGTGGGGTCGGCGGGCAAGAGCGACTTCAACGCCGAGGAGGGCTGGACTCTCATGCCCGACGGCACCATCTTGACCTATGACGTAAAAAACAATCCCAACTCGGAGATCTACGATCCGTCTTCACAAACATGGACAAGTGCTGGCAACACCGTGGCGAATTTGCAGGGACCTCCCCAAGAGGGCTGCCTTCACTATGGAAACAATCACGTATATTGTCCCCCGGGGGAAACGGGACCGGGTATCCTGCGCCCGGACGGCACCGTTTTCGCTACCGGGGCCCTGCACCTGAATGCCTCGACCGGGCATACGGCGATCTACAACCCGGCAACAGCCAAATGGACGGCTGGCCCCGACTTCCCGAATGGCGATGCCGCTGGCGATTCGTTTGCCGCGCTTCTACCCAACGGCCGCGTGCTGGTATTGGGCAATTCCGGGGCCATGTACGAATTCAACGGGTCGACGTTGACTCCCACGACCGTGGGTTTTGGTAGTTTGATCGTTCTACCTACCGGCGAAGTGCTCGTCGCCGGCAGCGCGGCCTATACTTCCACCGGAACCTATAAGAGCTCGTGGGCGCCGAAGATCACCGCTTTCCCAGCTACCGTCACGCGCGGTTCGACTTACAAAATCTCTGGCCAACAGTTCAACGGGTTATCGCAAGCGGCTGCGTTCGGAGACGAGTTTGGAACCGCGACCAACTATCCCTTGGTACGGATCACGAATCAATCCACCGGTCACGTTTTCTACGCCAAGACGCATGACCACAGCAGCATGGGGGTCGCCACCGGCAAGGCCACGGTTTCGACCAACTTCGATGTGCCTGCGGGGATGGAGACTGGAGCAAGTTCGCTGGTGGTAGTGGCGAATGGCATTCCGTCGAAGGCGGTTAGCATCACGGTCGAGTAGGAGTGCGGCACGTCGATTGTCCGCTTCGCAGATGCAAGGACGGTTCGTTGAACCGTCCTTTGTATTTTCTGTTTTAATCCTTTGACAAAAGTTGCTGTGGATTGATCGCAGCTAATTGGTCGGTGATGGTGGCAGCGAAGTCGTTGGCCTCGCAACAGAAAGGCTGGTTGCCGCAGAACGAGTTCTGGGCGGGCACGGAAACGGGCGCGGCCATTTGGCCCTGCTGGGCCTGCGCCGCTCCGAAGGTAGTAAGTGCCAACAGGACGGTCGCGACACCAAGAGCCCGAAAAACCAATGGAATTGACTTCATGACACGTTCTCCTTTTGGTGAAGTGGCGCGTAAAGCCTTATTGCGCTCCAACATCGCCCAGCGCCGGGAGGCCGATCGGGGTCGATTCGCATCGAGCCTCCACTACGCATTGCGCAAAGAGAGGGGAAGAACCGTCATGTTTTTTGTAGTTTGTCGAAGGCGCAGGCGTAAGGCTTGCTGATCGGGACGAGGCGTTCTCTGCGAAAACCCGGAGCAAGAGATTAGGAGCGAGAAAGTGCTTGCATTCGTCGGCTACACTCATCCGGGAGGCGTATGGCGAAGAAGCATCGTAAATCTCATCCCACCTGGACAGATGTTAAGGCCAAGCTCGACAGCTTCGACCGCGCAGGATTGCTGGGGTTAGTCCAGAATCTCTACACTGCGCAGGCGGACACCCGGACGTTTCTTCATGCGCGTTTTGGGCTTACCGACGATGTCCTCCAGCCCTACAAGAAAATGATCGAGCAGTGGCTTTATCCCGACGTATTCGGAAAGGAAGACATATCGGTCTCCAAAGCAAAGAAGGCCATTTCTGACTACAAGAAAGCGGTTGACCAGCCGGAAGGATTAACGGAGTTAATGGTTTTTTACTGCGAAGTTGCGACCGATTTTTGCGATGAGTTCGGAATGCAAGATGAGGGGTACTTCGGTGCCCTCGTGCGGATGTTTGAGCAAGCCGTCAAGCTGGCAAACACCCTGCCACCCGCCTCGCGGGAGGGGTTTGTGGCGCGACTTAATCGCGTGCGGCTCGTCAGCCACAATCTTGGGTATGGAGTCGGAGAAGAGATGGATTTCCTATTGTCAGATGGTGTGGGCGAGGGCTGACTTCGCCGAGCCAAGTCCTACTTCCCGCTCATCACGAGCTTCGCAATCGTAGCCAACTGCATGTTCGAGGTGCCTTCGTAGATTTTGCCGATCTTCGAATCACGCCAGTACTTCTCGACTGGGTAGTCCTTGGTGAATCCGTAGCCACCATAAATCTCGATGGCCAGCGAGGTCACGCGCTCGGCCACCTGCGAGCAGAACAGCTTGGTCATGGCGGCCTCTTTGACAAACGGAATGCCGGCATCTTTCATGCGGGCGGCGTTGTACACCATAAGCCGGGCGGCTTCGATTTCGGTAGCCATCTGCGCGATCTGGAATTGGATACCCTGAAAGTCGGCGATGGATTTGCCGAACTGCTTGCGTTCTTGCGCGTATTTCGCAGCATATTCCCAGGCGCCGCGAGCCACGCCTGCCATCTGCGCCCCGATGCCGATGCGGCCTTCGTTGAGGGTTTCAATGGCGATCTTGTATCCCTTGCCGACTTCGCCGAGGACGTTCGACTTGGGGACGCGGCAATCCTCCAGAATCAACTCGCAAGTCGAGGACGCCCGGATGCCGAGCTTGTCTTCTTTCTTGCCGACGGTGAATCCGGGAAACTCTTTCTCGATGATGAAGGCGGTGATGCCTTTATATCCCGCCGCGGGATCGACGGTGGCAAACAGAATAAAGATGCCGGCCTCTTTGCCATTGGTGATCCACAACTTGCGTCCATTGAGGACATAATCGCTTCCCTTAAGCTCCGCTTTAGTCTGCAGCGCAAACGCGTCTGAGCCCGAACCGGCCTCGCTCAACGCATACGCCCCACACAAATCCGCAACCATTCGCGGCAGATAGCGCTTCTTCTGCTCCTCAGTGGTCCAGCGCAGCAGAGCGTTGTTGACCAGGGTATTTTGTACGTCCACAATCACTCCCGCCGAGGCATCGACACGGGAAAGCTCCTCAACCGCGAGAATCGCTTCAAAGAACTTGCCCCCGGCGCCACCGTATTGCTCGGGCACCTCGATTCCCATGAGTCCGAGCTGGAAGAACTGGTGAATGAGCTCTTTGTCGAACACGCCCTTTTCATCCATCTCCTTCACCAAAGGACGAATTTTCTCTTCGGCAAACTGCCGGATGTTGTCGCGGAAGAGGATCTCGTCCTCCGTGAAGCTAGTCAGAGGAGTGGGCGTGGGAAGTTGCAGAACATCGGGCATGAAGGCACCTTCAGAGGCAGGATAGCGAACTGGAAATTCTAGCACTTACAGGTGGGATATAGGGATCGGGCGGGAGAATTAGCGTCTCTGGCCGCCGTAGACCAATTTGAGGCCATCGGCCTGGAGAATCCGCTGGATCTGATTCCGCGCGTGGACCGCCCAGGGGCCGCTGGTATCCAACTTTACATAAGCCCGCCAGTGCTTCAAAGCCTTGCGGGGTTCCCTGACTTTCTCATAGGCAAGCGCCAAATTGTAATGAGCGTCGCCGTAGGTGGGCGCGAGTTGCAGCGCGGTGTTGTAGGCCTGGATGGCCGCGGCGACGCGACCGGTTTCATCCAATACGTTGCCCAGGTCGAAATAAGCCAAGGCATAACGTGGATCAATTTCAATGGCGGCGCGGTAGTGCTTCTCTGACAGCGTGTAATCCTGCCGGTTGTAGTGCAGCGTGCCCAGGTTGATGTGCGCGGCCGCGTGCTCGGGATCCAGTTCCAGCACCCGTTGGTAAGCCGCAATCGCCTGAACCTGGGTGTTGGGATCTTCTTCGAGCGCAATGCCTTGGGCGAAAAGCCCAGCGACATCGGCGGGAATCGGTCCGGGCTTGACCAGCGGGGTCGTAGTACTGGTAACAACATTGTCTCGGGCGGAGAAATCGAACATGAACTGGCCGGCGATCGGTTCGACCAAACGGCCCTGGTGGCGGAAAGCAATGCGATGCCCGGCACTGAAGACGCTCGCCTCGACCAACGGATTCTCCATTCCTGCAGCCTGTTTCTGCATGGCATCAAGCGACCGCCGGATTACCGCGGGGCGCACTTTGTGAGCGCACAAGTCGCGAATTTTCTTGATTTGCAGGAGGTCAAAAAAGGAGTAGCTCTCGGCGGCGGCTACCAGTTCGGCTTTTTCCCAAGCTGCCAACTGACGCGCCGTGAGCCGAAGAATCCGGAGCAGATCTGCTCGACTGTAGCGGTACACGGTGATAGGAAACGTCCAAGTTTCATTATCCGAAGTTGGGGTTGTGTTGGCAAGTGGAAATAAGTCTCTAAGGGAATCTGAAGCGGCAACTTGCATCGTGGCTGGTGCAACTTAGGAGGGATTTCGTCGGCCCGGCGATGCGCGCAGGGACCTTGGCTCAACCCACGCCGGCCCTGTCACAAACTTTTAATGTTTCTCAGACGAACAACTTCCTCATTCCAGCGATATCATTAACCGTTCCCGGATACCGATGCATGAAACAGCCATGAGACGAAAAACCGTTCAAGAGCTCGGGTCCACAAAGGAAATGACCGGATTGGTGGAGCAGGCCTGTCTCGTCGCCAAGGATGCGGCGTTTAATCTGCGAGACTTCCTCGAGAATTCGTCCAACATGGCTTTTATCGCCGTGCAGGACTGCGAGAAAGAACTGGATCGCGCCGAACGCAAAATCGACGACGGCATTACGCATGCGATCACGCAAGTCACCGAAGTGGAGGCACGCGAACTGCTCGCCTGCCTGAAATTCATCATTGATCTCGAACGCATCGGAGATCTGACTTGGTCGGTGACCCAACGCCTGCAACGCCTGACTCCCAAAATCCTGCGCGACGACCGCCGGGACTTAATCGCGATGGCCGACATCCTGGAAAGGATGCTGGAGGTCGTGCACAAGGGATTTGTAAGCCGCGATCTGGAGTCGGCACATTGGATATTGAAAACGGACACTCAGATTGACCAAGTTTGCCGGGCAGTCTTTCAGCGCCACCTCGAAAGTAAAAGCAAAGACCGGCCCCGCGACTACAGCACAAATCTGCTGCTGATGGCGCAAGCCTTCGAACGCGCCGGAGACCACACCAAGAACCTGGGTGAAGAATTGGTTCATCTGGTGGAAGGCCGCAGCGTGCGCCACGAGCCCAAGCGGTCGAGAGGCTCACGCGCGGCGCACGAAGCGTAAGCTAAGGAAGCGTAACGCACGGTTTGCTTGTCCACGACCTGGGCACGGTTTCAGGCGCGCATCCTCTCCAGCCTTTCTCGGAGATGGCTCTTCCAACTCTCAGGCAATGCTGCAACTTGTAAGGCGCGGCGGATGGACACTACTTCAGCATCGCCGAACGTTTTCGCGATATACAGTCGAGTGATTTCCGAGACCGGAACTGCGTTTGGGTCTCGAGCAATCGCCTTGATCTCATCCCCGGCGCCAACTTCTCCTTCGCGGGTGACCGCCAAGTAAAATCCAGTTCGTCGGCTCGCGAGGAATCGCATTACCATGTCGTCCGATTGAAATCTCACACCAAGCTTGTAGCAAGGGAGACGAGGCTGGGTCACGACCACCTCCGCAGTGCCGACAGAGAACTGATCGCCAACTTGGACTGAGTCCTCCAGCGCACCATCAACTGTGAAATTTTCTCCAAATACACCCATAGGCAGATGCTGCCTTGGCAACTCTCTTTTCCAGTAATCGTAGTGAGCGATTGGGTAGCAGTAAACGGCCTTATATTCGCCGCCATGAACGGTGAGGTCCGCCTGACGATCGCCATCCAAATTGAGCGTGCGTAGAGTCACACGGCCTTCGACCGGCTGCTTGAAAATGCCCGTCGTCACGTTGATCCCGCGCCACACAACTTCGCGGGGAAGTCCGGTGTTCAGTGATACCAGCTTCATCTCCGGTCGTCCTTTCCGGCCACCAGGTTCACAGAGAGCCATCAGTGACTACTCGTTCTGAAAGTTGTTAAACAGGTTGTTCAAAGACTCGGCCAGCGTTGGGTGAGCCAGAATGGCATTCTGTAGTACTGTGTATTTCAGCTTGCCCATCATCGCAAGCTGAATCATCGACATCACCTCGCCGCCATCCTCGCCCAGGATCGCAGCCCCGAGAATCTCTTCAGTCTGCGGATCGACTAGCGCTTTCATGAAACCGCGCGATCTTCCGGTCTCCATTGCCCGCGCAACCGAGGTCATCGGTAGCTTCGCTACGCGTACTTTTCTTCCCTGTTCTCTTGCGTCTCTTTCACTGAGGCCAATACGCCCCAGCTGCGGATCAATAAACACACAGGAAGGAATTGGGCGTCCGGCTATGCTGCGATTGCCGCCTTCGAGAAGATTGGTTTTCAAGACGCGATAATCGTCGTATGAAATGTGAGTGAACGCCGGGCCGCCTTTCACATCTCCTACTGCATAGACGCCGGGAGTGGTCGTCTCCAGTTTTTCGTTCGCTCGAATATATCCGCGATCGTCGGTAGCAATGCCGGCTGCCTCAAGATTCAGCTTCTCGGTATTGGGCCGGCGACCAGTCGCGACCAGCAAGTGCGTTCCCTCCAGGTTCTTGCTCGCGCCTTTGACCTTCACGGCCAGGCGTACGCCTTGCTTGAGAGAGGCGGCCGACTCAGTTTTGGCTTCCAGCAGGATCTCGATTCCGTCTTCTCTGAGAATCGCAGCAATCTCGTCTGCGATATCGCGATCTTCCATGGACAGCAACTGTTCTCCGTGATGGATTACCGTGACTCGACTGCCAAAGCGGCGGAACATCTGGGCAAATTCAAGGCCGACGTAGCCACCTCCGAGCACCAGCAGATGCTCAGGTAATTCTCCGATCTCCATGATGGTTATGTTGTCCAGATAGGGCACGCTCTCAAGTCCCTCGATCGGCGGGGCGCTCGCCCTCAGTCCGGTATCAATGACGATCAGAGGGGCTGCCAGCGTGCGTTCTCCACCGTCATTCAAGCGGACTCGCAGCTGCTTCGGCCCGACGAACGAGCCTTCGCCATAAATCAGATCTACCAGTTGGGCAGACTTCAGGCGCTTCTCGCTCCCTTCGCGCCAGGTCTTCACCATGCCGCGCTTTCTTTCGCGAACTGCGAGCATGTCCACGGAGACTTGACCGACGTAATGCCATAATCGGATGCGCGGCGAGCCAGGTAGGCAACCTCGGCGCTGGCAACCATCGTCTTGGTCGGTGTGCAGCCATAGTTGACGCACGTCCCACCCACTGCCGCTCGCTCAATCATCGCTGTGCGTTTGCCTTTCGCTGACAGCGCGACCGCCAGGGGATTCCCAGCCTGTCCCGAACCAAGAATGATCGCGTCGTAGTGTGTGATTTCCGCCATGGTGCTCCTTATGTGCTTTACCTCAGGTGGATCCGGCAGTCTAGAGAAACCTTACAGGTGAGAGACGATCAGAAAGCTGCCTGCGATCGCGATTAGGTCTTCAACCAATGCCACGGCGAGGTCGGGCAAATGCGCCCGCGTGACCAGGGCGTGGCGGACATTGTAGCCGGCAAAACACCCGAAGAGGGCACCGATAACACCGACGATCGCGGCAATGATCAGACTCGCGCCGGCGCTAATCGCGAGCGCCGTACCGCATAGGCCGCCGAAAACAATGCGCGCGATGAGCCCTGGAGGCGCGGTACGCGCTGGAGTTTTTGGCAGCTTATCTGCGATCAGTTCGACAACCGCCAGCAGCGTGAAAAAAACCAGCGTCCCCGGATGGTCCATGAACGCTAACTTGCTTCCTGCCAGGTGAAGCCAGCCAAGATGAGCAGCCCAGCAAACCACTGCCGGAGCTGTCAGCGAGCGTATTCCCGCTACGCAGCCAAGCAGGAAGCACAGCAGAAGTACTGTCATAAGGATGGCCTTTCCACAACCCGGACGGACCGCGTTTCTTTCTAACTTACCAGAATTGATTCCCCGTGGCCCCAAGAGTGACAAATTCTACAGCGCCGAAATCCGCGACGGAATCGCAATGTCGGGACCAGATCCATGACGCGCATCCTCGCCGGGGTGAATTTGCTTTGACAATAGATAATCTCTTTACACGCACATCGACACCGAAGGTCTGATGCAGGGCATTCCTCTCGACACCGTGAGGCAACTGCGGGCTGCAACCATGAAGCTGTTGATCGTGGCTGGTGGCATTGCGAGCTCTGAACAAATCGATCAACTGGATGCTCTGCGGATCGATGCCGTAGTTGGAATGGCAATCTACACGGGACGGATAAAACTAAGCGGTCCTACGAACCTGCCGGGCTTTCAGCATGGCTGAGGTAATAGTGAACTGTGGGCGTGATGACGAGCGACAGCACAATCGAGATCGTGATACCTCCGATCACGGCAATGGCGAGCGGCTGAAGCATTTGTGACCCTGCACCGATAGCGAGAGCGAGGGGCAACATCCCGGCAGCAGCGGCAAGGGCTGTCATCATAATTGGACGCAGCCGTCGGCGTCCGGCCTGAATCATGGCGTCGCGCGGCGACATGCCGTCGGCCCGGAACTTTTGTTCGGCATCAAGCAAGAGGATTCCATTCTTGGCCACGATGCCGATCACCATGATTAATCCCATGAACGACGCGATGTTGAAGGTGGTGCGCGTTGCCAGCAACGCCAGCAACACTCCCGACGTGGAGAGCACCGCCGACGCCAGGATGGCGACCGGCGCCGCGATCGTACGAAACTCGAAGAGCAGCACGATAAATACAAGCACGATTGCGAGCACGAGAACCAGCATCAGGTCATGAAACGCCTTTTGTTGCTCCTCATATTTTCCACCGTACTGTAGACGGATCGACGACGGAATCTTCAAGGCGGAGACGGCTTTCCGAACCGCGGTCATGGCGCTCCCTAGGTCTCGTCCTTCGAGACGAGCCGTGACTGAGACCACGCGCTGCAGGTTCTCCCGCCGAACCTCAGTCTGGCCGGGAAGTTCTGTCACCGCGGCCAGGGAACCCAATGTGGCAGTGCGGCCGCTTCCGCTGACTATGAGCGTATTTTTCATGGCGTCCAGCGAAGACCGATTCAGGTCGGGGAAACGAACCCGTACTACGTAAGTCCGATCGTTTGCGACCACTGGATTTTCGGCCGGCATGCCCTCAAGCAGGGCCTGCGCATCGGTCGAGACCTCCTCCGGTGTAAAACCCGCCCTGGCAGTAAGGGTTGGGTCGACGGTAAAGAGTGTGGCCGGCCCACTGATCGTGTTGTCGATTCCATTGCGAAGATCGACGACTCCATCGACCTTGCTGATCGCGTCGGCGATTTGCGGCGCCCACGTTCGCAAAAGCGCGCCATCGTTCGAATACAGCTTGATGAAAACGTCTTCCGGTTCGTTCGACAAATCCCCGATCATATCCTGCAAGACCTGAACGAATTCCACATCGATGCCAGGTTCTTCCTTTGCGATGCGGGCTCGGAGTTCGGCGATGACCTCATCTGTTCCCCGGCTCCGTTCTTTCTTGAGCTTTACCGCAATGTCCCCCCGATTCACTTCGGTAACAGTGGCCAGGCCGAGCTCAAGACCCGTACGCCGGGATTCCCCCTGAACCTCCGGCACTTCAAGAATCATCTTCTCGATGTGTCCTACCACTCGCTGGGTCTCGGCAAGCGAAGTGCCTGCCGGAGTTAGATAGTCGAGGATGAATCCACCTTCATCCATTTCCGGCAGAAGATCGTTTCCCATGACGCCGTAGCAGACGACAGAGGTCACGATCAGAACCACGCTAAAGATTGCGATCCATTTCGGATGCTCCAGAGCGAAACGGAGACACTTCTCATAAAACTCAACAATGCGGCGGAACAGGCCCGTCAGAGTCGCTTCTTCCGCGGCGAGCAGTTGCTCTTTGGTCGCTGGATGCGCAGACGGTTCCTCGGTTTGATTGAGGCCGATGAAATATTGGCTCAAGGTTGGGGTCCAGGACAGCGCGAGGACGAGCGACGTAAGCAACGAAACCGAAACTGTGATGGCGAGAGCGCGAAAGAAAATCCCGGTCACGCCGGTAATCGCGATCAGCGGAAGAAAAACCACAATGGGGGTGATGGTTGAACCAACCAGAGGAACAGAAATTTCCGACAAGGCGCTGCGGATCGCTTCCAGCCGATCTTGGCCTGCGTTGCGATGGAGAGCAACATTTTCGACGACAACAATTGCGTCGTCGATGACGAGCCCGACGGCCGCGGCCAACCCGCCCAGCGTCATCAGATTGAAGCTTTGGCCAAGAAGCTTGAGAACAATAAACGTGATCAGCACGGTGGCTGGGATCACAAGAGCCGCAACGATCGAAGCCCCCCAATCGAGGAGAAACAGCACCATGATGAGCGAGGCCAGCACCAGACCGATGAGGATCGCATCCCGCACGCTCTTGATTGACTCGGTCACAATTTCCGACTGATCGTAAAACGGCTGGAGATGAACCCCTGGCGGCAGCGACCGCTGGAGACTGGCAACTTCGTCATGAACCAATTTGGCAACGTCGACCGTATTGCTGTCGGGTTGCCGAGTGATGTTGAGCAGCACAGCGGGCTTGCCATTTGCCGTGACCGCGGTATGAAGCGGCTTTACGCTTCGCTCGACCAGCGCCACGTCGCCGATCTTGACCGGAACGCCGGCTGGTGTCGTCTTTACGACGACTTGTCCGAGTTGCTCAGGGCTTGTCACTTGGCCGCTCACGAGCGTCAGGTAAACCTGATGGTTCTGATCGAGGAGTCCGGGAGAATCGATGAGATTGGTCCGCCGGACTGAATCGAGGATGTCTGTGACCGTGACGTTGCTGGCAAGCAGCTTGGCTGGGCTCGGTGTGATGTGAAACTCGGGCTGCTCGCCGCCCTGCACCACGACCGCCGCTACGCCGTTCAGCCGGTTGAGGCGTGGTTTCAGATCGTAGACCGCCGTTTCCCAGAGCTGCGTTTGCGGCACCGAATCCGAGGTCAGGCTGTAACCGATAATCGGAAAAGATGCAAATGTCAGCCGGTGCGTGCTGATGACCACTGTCGCCGGCAATTCCGATCGCACCCGGGACAGCGCGGCGTCTACCTGCTGCAAGGTCAGAACCATGTCCACGTGCCAATCAAAAAAGAGATCGATTTCGGCCGCGCCCCGGCTCGTGATCGATCGCACCGAAATCAGTCCCGGCACGCTGTTCACCGATTCCTCGATAGGGCGTGTGATGGTCACCGTCATCTGATCGATGGGCATCACGCCGTTGTCGACGCCGATTACTACGCGTGGGAAGTCGGTGGTCGGAAACACCGAGATCGGAATCGTAAAGGCGAGATAGATTCCCGCTAAGGCCAGAACAATGGTCAGAAATATCAGCGGCTTCGCGAACCGGGTAAACCAGTAGCGTTCGGCGGTCGGATCGGTCGTACGCAGACGCTCGAGGAGTGGCTCCAGGCGCATGCCTCAGTCCTTCTCCGTGGTTGGTTTTGATGGTTCGGCAGGTGCGCTGTCCTGCTTGTCCGGCAGGATCGGTTTCACTCGGGTGTTATCGGGCAGGCCGTACGCGCCGGTCGTAACTACCGTCTGGCCCGCGACCAAACCTTTGGTGATCTGCACCAGGTCGGCGTTGCGGATTCCAACCTCTACTTCCGTCTGGTGCGCATGCTGGTCTGCACCGACCACCATCACGTTCGTACCACCTTCAGGATTCTGCAATAGAGCAGCCACAGGAATCGTGATCGCGTCTGGCACTTGCTTTGCGACAATTTGAACTTGAACCGTCGAGCCTGGCCGAAGCGCGCCTTTTGCGTTTTCTGTTTCAACCCATACCTCGACCGTCGTGCTGTTGGGATCAACGGCAGGGCTGACGAGCGTGAGCTTTCCCTCTTTTGTCGGAGTGTCGCGTCCCGAGATCGTCGCCGCATCACCGACCTTGAGAAGTGCCGCCTGCTCTTGCGGAATATGTACCTTGGCAATCACGGACGAAGTATCCATGACGGTCAGGATAGGAATTCCCGGAGGTGGGGTTTCGCCAGTGTACCCGGGCCGTTCCGTTACGAATCCGTCGATCGGGCTGCGAATTTCCGTATAGCCCAATTGCGCAGTGGCCCCTTCATACTTGCCGCGTGCGGAGGTCAACTGTCCTGCGGCCGACTTTGTTGTTTGCGGTTTGCCAATGGACTGTAACGCGGAAAGGTGCTGTTCTGCGATCTGGAACTGGGCTTTCGCTTGTACCAAAGATACTCCGGCCTGATCGAGTTCCTTTCTTGGCAAAGCGCCTTCCTTGTAGAGGTACTGCCGGCTGTCGTAGAGTTTCTGCTCTGCATCCAGAGCTTCGCGCGCAGAGGTCACATCCAGTTCTGCTTTCTTCAGGTCTTCGGGCAGGCTGGCTCCTGTGGTCGTTTCGTAAGCTGCCTGGGCCTGCTGCAAAACGCCTTCGTTATCCGTCACTGCGGCGGCGATGTCCCGATTCTCAAGTTCCGCAAGCAACTGCCCGCTATGCACACGAGAACCGCGATTCACGTAGAAACGGCGCACGGGAGAGACGATCTTCGGAGTAATCGCAGCCTGGTTCTTAGGATACAAAATCGCTTCGGCTCGAATAATTTGCTGGATCGGACCCTGCTGCGCCACGGCGGTTTGCACGGAAACCAGCGGTTGCTCTTCGGGAGCCTGCTTCGAACACGCTGTGAGGCCAACTAGACTCGCCAGCCACAAAGCGATGAGTTTTTTGTTAAGGCGAGCAATCGACATGAGCTTAAAAGCTCCCGGTAAGAGTTTGGAGATTGGCAATCGCCACACGATATCTCACCTGCCCATCGTCGAAATTGTTGCGAGCCTGCGTGAGCACATTCTGCGCATCGACCGCCTCGAGTATCGTAGCCTCTCCGCCCTGGTAGCGAATGGCGGTTAAGCGCAAGCTTTCCTGCGCGAGATCCACGGATTGATGCAGCAGATTGAGCTGGTTTCTTGCCAGCTGTGCTTCGGAATACAGAGTCTGCAAATCTGCTATGGACTGACGCTGCGCCGCGCTCAGTTCCAGTTTCGACTGATCGCGACGCAGTTGCGCCTGCTTCACTCGGCTTTGGGTTGCACCCCAGTTCCAGATCGGCAGATTCAGGGTTGCGGAGACTTGGTAGCCCAGATTGTTAATGCCATCTGTTTTAGTCGCATATTGGGTGGCATCGATGCCGTAAAAGTAGTTGATGGAAAGCGACGGCAGATGTTCGCCAATGGCCGAAGTCACTTCCTGCTCCGAGGCGCGCATTGCAGCCACAGCAGCCTTTAACTCTGGATTGTTTCGTGAGGCCAGATCCTGCGCCTCGCTAAGCTCCGGCAGAGATGGCGCAACACTGAGATCGTCCGCAACCTGATAGTCGCGGGTAAAGTTCGGGAAGATCAGCACCGCCAACGCTAGACGCGCTTTTTCTTCGGCCAGCGTGCTCTCTTGCAAGTCGCGGTTGCGGTCGTTCGCCTCCAGTTGCGCTTTCACAACGTCGGAATGCGCAACTTCACCGCCGTGTTCCAATTGTTCGCTGATCTTCAGAAAATGTTGCGCCTCGTCCGAAGCTTGCTGCGCATTGGTGATTCTTCGCTTCGCAGCGATCGCGCCATAGAAGCTTTGAACTACCGTTACTACCAATCCGCGGGTCGCAATCTCAGCTTTCGCATTCGCTAAGGCTTCAACGGCGCGAGCACGGCGATAATCCGCAATCGACGACAGTCCGATTCCTTCGTGCACGGCGCCCTGGCTGATGTATTCGTTCACGGCGTTCGCCGAGATGAACCTGCCGGACAACGTTCCGTTCGCTTCTGTATAAATTGTGCCGGTGGTGTAGCCGACGTCCGGCAGAAGCGCCGCTCGGGCTTGAACACGGTCTTCACGCGCCAGCCCGGCTTCGGTCAGCGCCGCGTGAAACTGCGGAGCATTGACCCTTGCTCTCTGGATTGCATCGGCGAGGGTGATAGTCAACGTCTGGTCACGTGCGGGAGTAGGACCCTGGGCTACGGTCACGTTTGTCTGAGCCCAGACGTCCATGCACGCTATGATCATCAGCGCCAGAATGTATCGGAACACGCGTCACCTCTTTGTCGCCATACAAAATATGCCAAAAAGAAGGTGAAGCGAAGCTGAAATCAGGATTTGAAAGGCAAACGGACCGTCATGACCGTCCCAACGCCAACCCGGCTGTCGACGACAATGGTACCCCCGTAAGCGTCGACCATTGCCTTTGTAATCGCCAGACCCAGCCCATAGCCGCCCGTTTCGCGGGTGCGCGAAGCATCCGCCCGGTGAAAGCGGTCGAAGATGTGCGCGAGTTCGCTCTGAGCGATCCCTGTTCCCCAGTCTTGCACCGTGACTTGCGCGTTGTGGTCCCGCTCTGAAACTGTGACCAAAACCCGCGAACTCTTTTTGCTGTACCGGATCGCATTTTCCAGCAGATTGTTCCAGATGAGCTCCAGGTCTTCGGGATCGGCCTTGATGGTCGGATGGTTTTCTGTCTGAACCTCGATCCTTACGCCACCGGCGGCAGCGAAGGCTCCGAGGCGATCGGCACTCTGCTCACAGGAAACCGCCAGGTCGACGGGGATAAGATCCTTCCGGTGATGGCCCGCAGCCGACTGTTCCGCTCGTGCCAGACGGAGCATGGAATGGATGAGCTTCTCGATACGGGCAACATCGTCAAGCGCGACCTCAATACGTGCCCGGTATTCGTCCACAGTTCGTGGCACTTGCACCATTGATTGCAGAGTCGATTTCAAAATCGCGACCGGTGTCTTCAATTCGTGGGCTGCGTTTGCCAGAAATTCCTGCTGCGAACTGAAGGCGCGGTACAACGTCGCAAGCATCGTTTCCATCGCACGCGTCAGCGGAGCCAGTTCTTCAGTCGCGGTCGCGTCTTCCGGAAGGTTCAGATTCCAGTCCGACGCCGACACCTTTCCAGCGCTGACTGCCAGAGTCGCCAGCGGTGAAAGCCCCTGGCGTATCGCCCATGCCACTACTACCGTGGCAATCGCGAGCAAAAGCAGGCTGCCGGCCAGGGTCAGGATCGCGGCGTGCCACAGGTCTTCGCGGAACTCGTCGGTTGGTGCGGCGTAGATCACCGTGATGGTTGCATTGGATTTCGTGTCTGGGCCTTCTCGGTCCAGCACCGGAAGATGGTCCAGGCGAACCGTCCGGTAATGAACTCCATCGACGGTGATGTCCCAGTATTGCCGGCCTGGCTTCGAAGGGCCGGGAAGATTTCCTGGCCAGTTCGAGGATGCTCCGATGACATGACCACTCTCATCGAGGATCTGATAGAAATCGGGATGGCGTCGGTCCAGGGACGGTGGTGCAAGCTCTTTATCGAAGATCAGTTCGTGATTGCCTTCTTCGGAATACCGGATTAGCGCCGCTACACTCATGGCTCGGCCGTGAAGGCCAGCGTCGAAGGCCGCCCGCAGCTGTCCGCGTGTAAAGTACGTAGCCAATGCGACCAGCGCAACGGTCAGGATAAGTTGGGTCGCAAAAACCGATGCAATCAGCCGACGCCGGATGGAGAGTTTCGGCATTTTAGTTCCGTAGCATATATCCCTGGCCACGCGAGGTTTGTATCAGGTCGCCGTTCCGGTCGTCCAGTTTGCGGCGCAGTCCGGAAATATAGACCTCAATCACGTTGCTGAAGCGCTCCCAGTTAAAGTCATAAAGATGTTCGAGCAACTCGGTCTTGGAGATAATCGCGCCCGAGCGATGCGCCAGATATTCAAGCACACGATATTCCATCCCCGAAAGCACAATCAGTTTTCCATTGCGCCGCACCGTGCGATCTGCCGTATTAATTTCCAGATCTTTTACCTTCAAGACGGGCGCCCCGTGGCCTTTGCCGCGCCGAATTAGCGCTTTGGAGCGCGCAACCAGTTCGCCGAGATCGAACGGCTTAGTCACGTAGTCATCAGCCCCGGAATTCAGGACTGCCACAATGGACTCCTTCTCGTCTCTCGCCGTCAGCACCAGGACCGGCGTTGTAATTCCCGCAGTCCGCATACGCTGCAATACGGTCATGCCATCGATTCGCGGTAGCATCAGGTCAAGCAGCACGAGATCATACGGGTTCGACTCCGCCATGTACAGCCCTTCCTCTCCGTCAAACGCAAGGTCGACGGCATATCCCGCGCCCTCGCGCATACTGCGCCCAATGTTATCCGCGAGGCGCCGTTCATCTTCAATGATGAGAATGCGCATTGCCTGAGAGTACGCTCGCAGGATATTGTTGAAAAGGGGCCGCGGAGTGCTTCGGAAGGTGCGGCAATCTTCGCCAATCGAGAGGCCGACCGTGACTCGAAATCTCAAGCCGGCCGGGCCAGGTGTTGCCTCAGGGTTTCACCGTCCAATTCTCCCTCCCATCGTGCCAGGACTAGCGTCGCTACCCCATTTCCAATCATGTTCACCAGGGCCCGGAACATGCTCAGAAAACGGTCAATTCCGAGAATCAGTGCCATGCCCGCAACTGGAATGGTTGGGATCACCGAAAGTGTGGCCACGAGCGCAATGAAAGATGCGCCCTGCACACCGCTGGCTCCCTTGGAAGTAAGAACCGCGACAGCGAGAATGGTGAGTTGTTGAGTCAGACTCAAGTGCGTATTCGTAGCCTGCGCCACAAATAAAGCGGCCATGGTCATGTACAGGCTGGTTCCGTCTGTGTTGAAAGTGAATCCCGTCGGAACCACCAGGCCAACTAGAGACTTGGAGCAACCGAGCTTTTCAAGCTTCGCCATCAGAGTCGGGATTGCGATCTCAGACGAACTTACCGCCAGCACCAGCAGGATCTCTTCCCTGATGTATGCCAGAAAACGAAAGATGTTGAAGCTCGCGGCCCGGGCCACGGCCCCGAGCACGATCACGACAAAAAGCACGGCAGTGAGCCAAAAAGTTCCGATGAGCTTGGCGAGCGGACCCAGGGACGCGAGCCCGAACCTGCCGACTGTGTACGCCATTGCGCCGAACGCACCCACTGGCGCGAATTTCATCAACAGTCTCGTGACTTCGAATATAACCTGGGTAAAGGAATTGACCAGGTCGACCAACGGTTTGGCTCGCGCGCCCACGCCTGACAACGCAAAGCCAAACAGCAGAGCAACGAAAACCACTTCGAGGATATCTCCCTTGGCGAAGGCGTCGACCGCTGTTGTGGGAATGATGTGCATCAGAAACTCGGCGACGCTTTGCGTTTTGGCCTGGCCAGCGTAATCGGTGACTGCTTTGGCATCCAGGGTAGCGACGTTTACGTTAAAGCCGCTGCCTGGCTTTACTACGTTGCCCACAAGCAGTCCGATGAGAAGGGCAATGGTGGAAACGACTTCGAAATAAACGAGCGCCATGCCACCGATGCGTCCAACCTTTTTCAGGCTCTCCATGCCAGCGATTCCGGTGACCACCGTGCAGAAGATGATCAGAGTGATGATCATCGTAATCAGGCGGATGAACGCGTCGCCCAGCGGCTTCATGGCAACTGCACGAACCGGGTCCACGTAGCCGAGCACGATGGCCAGAACCATGGCAAACAAAACCTGAACCCATAAGACGCGGTAGAACGGCGGCTTGGTGGATGCCGACGCGTCGTTTATAAGTTCCGTCTGCACGGGCGGAAGACTAGCCATCGTTTCTGTTTGTCCCTGTGGTGGTCTGCCGTTGCTAAGAAAAAGTGAACCGTGAATGTTTCTATTTCGCTGGTTCAGATTGAAGCGTGCGTACCTGCCACGGAATAATTACCTCTTTGAAGATGCGGGGATCGGGCCACACTTTGACTTGCCGCCCGAGGTGGCCACCTTGCGGATTGATCCATGCCGTCTTCGGCACATCGCCTTTGTCCAGCAGCAGGTAAATATCTGAGATCGGCACCTGGGTGTCCAGAACGCCGGCAAGAATGAGCATGGGAGCCATTGGCTTGCCGAGCAGTCCTTGTTTGAGCAGCGACATCTTCGGTAAGACTTCCGCCATTTGATCGATGGTGGTCACGTTGTCGAAAATCGCCATCAATGCCGGGACCTGGTCGAAGAGATATTCGCGATTGCCGATCAGGGAATTCATCAGAAATTCTTTCTGAAAGAAAGTATCGGTGGGCGGCGACTGAGCGCTCGCTCCCCGCAGGCGGGCATGTTCAACGATGGCCATCTTCGTCGCCCAATAGGCACCCCAACTGACGCCGTGCATGGTCACACGGTTCTTGTCGATCTCGGGTCGCGTGGCGATGTAATCGAGAATGCGCGAGAACATGCGGTCCGAAGTTTCGCTGACTTTAATCGGACACTGCCCCGTTCCCGGCCCGTCGACGGCCAGAAAGCCGACGCCAAAAGGCAGGATTGCGCTAAAGCTCTCGGACAAATCCTCCTTGCGGCTGTCCAGTCCATTCACTGCCAGCACCAGCGGCACGGGCCCGTTCGTGTTCTTCGGCAGGCGGAGGTAGCCGATGATCTCTTTGCCCTCGAACGGAATTTTCACAATCTCGAGCGGTGGATCCCAGAAACGCGCGTGCGCCAGGAAAGCTTCGATCGCTTTTTCGTAGGACCGCTGTTTGCCGGGCGAGGCTGGGATAGGCCAGCGCCCGAAGGAATAAAGACGCCACGCCCGGATGTAGTCAGCGTTCGCCTTCGCCGGATCGGTTTTCTCAATCGCCTTGGCCTCGTTCATATAACGATCCGCCACTCCCATAAAAGCTGCGGCCCACTCGTCTTTGTCGCGAGTATGGATCGAGTTGAAGGCTTCCTTGACGTCGGCTGGATCGAGTCCGATCAGCGGGTACTGCCCCACCTCGGCGCGATGGATTGCTTCGGCCCTGATTTCGTCAATAGTCCGCTCCGAGCGTTGCTGGGAGAATGAAGGGATGGTGAGAGTCAGCAGTAAGGCAAATGAGGTCGCTAAGAAAATAAGTCTCGCGGGTTGTCGATTGTGACGCCCGAACAGTGTTGACACAGGATGGTTCCTTTCCAGTTGAAAAGAGATGGGGCCGGTTGAGGGCCGGCCCCGATTTACGAAAACTTCGTCATCAGAACAGAAACTTCAATCCCAGTTGAACTGCGCGGCTGCCGCCGGAGCCGATGACCGGGTTGGCAGCGGCCACATCCGGTGTGGCGCATCCACAGCCGAAGTTAGCGGCGGAAGGATCATTGAGACCGAAACCATTCTGCCCTCCGTAGGGATTGGCAAAGTTCGGATGGTTGAAAATGTTGAAGAACTCCGCCCGGAACTGAGCGTGAAGCCGTTCCCCCAACTGCCAGTTCTTCGCGATCGAGAAATCGACATTGCGGAAACCAGAATCGGGAAACATGTTGCGGCTCATGTTGCCAAATTGCCCGAGCGCTGGAGGAATCATGACTGAGTCGCCCTTGGCATAGCAGCCATACAGATTGAGTGCCGTGGTGGCGGGCCCTGCAGGATTGCCTCCGTCGAGAGCCGCAGCTTTTGCGTTGCAAGCCGCATTGTTGGTGGGATTTGTCTGACTGTGGTTGCCAGGGAAAAATGGAATCGGTGTCGGCCCCGACTTGAAATCATTCGGGTTGCCAAAGAAATTCCAGCGGATGGGACTGTTCGCTGGCGGGCTGACGGGCAACGGGCCTACTCCGGCAGCATCCGTTCCCTCATCCATCGGACCCCAGTGTTGTGGAGTTTGCAGGTTGATAATCGAGTTGATCTCCCAACCCTCTAAGGACTGCCAGTAGCCTTTCTTGCCGGGGATCGCGTAGGTGAGCGAGACCGTGAAGCGGTGACGAATGTCGAAGTCGCTGTTCCCGTATTCGGCAGCAAGGTTATGAGCGTCTTGCGGAAGTCCCGACCCGTAGCCAAAATCCCAGTTTGCAGCCACGTCATCGAGAGCGTGCGAGTAGGTGTAACCGGCCACCATGCTCAAGCCATGAAAATTTCTGGCATTCAGCGTGACTTGCAGGCCGTTGTAATTGGACCGGTAAACGTTGCCCATCTGGAAGATATTGCTCAGGTATGGGAACTTTGTAGCGTACGGTCGGTTTGCCTCTTCGCCTCCCGTGCTGTCAGAGGCGCAGCCGACGTAACCGTTAACGACGCAATTAGTGATAGCGCTGGCTGGCCAGCCCGAACCCACTGGCGGCTGATTAATGTCGCGAGTTCCCATCAAATTGCCGCCGTCGTTGCCGACATAAGCCATCTCGAGCGAGAGCGTCGGAGTGAATGCGTGTTGCACACTGAGGGTCCAATTCCACACGTAGGGAGTGGTTAGGTTACGGTCGACACTCATAATCGCGCACGGAACGTTGACGCAGTTGATTTTCTTG
>Ga0209415_10004628_pt1 | contig 25116 bp, 17 predicted proteins | sample PeaSoiSIISIP2007_FD_187696 | JGI IMG/M metagenome (GOLD analysis project Ga0209415, IMG submission 187696) | Peat soil microbial communities from Weissenstadt, Germany - SII-SIP-2007 (SPAdes) (version 2) | ecosystem: Environmental > Terrestrial > Soil > Wetlands > Peat | place: Germany... | reverse complement strand
CTTCATTGCGTAGTACGTCGGGTACCGGTCGTGCTGGGGAGACTCGACGCCGTAGTCGCCGTACATCCTCCAGCCGTAGAGCGAGGAGCTATTGTTGTAGTTCGTGCTCTGCCCATTGTACATGTCCCACCAGACCAGCGAGTTGAACTCGGTCTGCATCAGGTTGGCCACGCTGTCCGCCATGAAGAGCCCGTTCACCAGGCTCGTCGTCTGCTTGCCCGGATTGGTGCTGACCGAGTTGTTCTCGGTGACGAGCAGCTGTATCGCGGCCCCGGCCGGGCCCAGGTAATCGGTGAGCTGGTTCCTCAGCCCGGTGGCGGCGGCGGGCCACACGAGCGCGGATTCCTGCAGGAGCGTCGAGTCGCTCTCGCTGCCCGGGTTCTGCGCATAGGAGTGGTAGATCAGGAAGTCGGGCAGGACCCCGAGGCCCTTCATCGTCGACAGCATGACGGGCGTCCATCCGCTGTGGGAAGATCCCGTCACCGGGTTCGTCACCACGTGGGTGTAGCCGTTCTGGTAGGAGTCCTCGCTGGAATCGGCGACCACGCCGATCTTTATCGTCGGATCGGCGGCCCTCATCGCCTGTATGTACGCGACGGCGCGCGTGGCGTAGGTGACCGGGTCGTGGGGCAGCGTCTGCTGGTCGTCCTCCCAGGTCCCGTAGCACTCGTTGCCGACCTCCCAGTACTTGAACCCGTAGCCCTTGGTGACGTTCGAATAGGTCACCCAGGCCGCGGCCTCTGCGGGTGTTCCCGTGCCATAGTTGGCCGTGATGATGACCTGGGCGCCGATGGAAAGGGCGGACGCCGCGAAGGTGTCGAAGTCTGTCGCTCCCGCATTTCCCCCCTCCTCGGCCGCCGTGTTCGTCTGCCAGTGGAAGTCGTCGGACGAGGAACCGCCCGGGTAGCGGAGAAACCTGACCTGCATGTCCTCAAAGTCCGATACCGTCTGGGGATCCGAGTACGTGCCGTCCCAGACGGCCGTATTCAGGCCGAATACCTTCTCGTCGACCATTCGAACAGGAGAAGTGGTGTCCACCGCCACGTTGGCGGTCTGGCCCAGGGCGGCTGTTGCGATTGCCGCCACGAGGATTGGCGAGAAGACCAGGGCCTTCGGGCGGGGGTGAGGCACGGCGTGGGGGCTAGGGTGGCGGTTCAACAAATTGACCGGGCCGGATTCTGGGGGTTCCGTTCGATCTCGGTCAACAGTCTATACACAGCGTCCTTGATCTTTGGGCATCTTCAATCCGCCAGGAGCAGGTTGAAGTCGCAGCCGAAGACGTCGGAGGCGCCCGGCCTGGGGTCAAGCCACAGCACGTTGGAGCGCTGTTCCCTGACCGAGGGCCGGCGTGGGAGCCCGAAGCGGAGGTTTTCACGCAAGCGCCTTCGGGACCGGCGCGGCGTATCGCGCGCCGTTGGGTTTAGTTGTCTCCACACCCGGACCCATCCCGTGAGGGACGCCGATCGCTCGGCGCCCCGGCGGCCATCCTTCCCTTGGCGGCCGTCGTTGGGCTTCGCGGGACTGGCCCGGGTGTCTGGCGTGAAAGTGAGTGGACGCAGGTGGCGCCGGCCCAGTTCCAGGGCGGCGCAGGCCGGATCCGGGATGTTCATGGAATCGGCCCAGAACCTGTTGCCGATCAGGGAGGAGTAAGCGGGATTGACCTCGGCATGAGCTATTCCAGACTCATTCAGCCGGCGAAGAAGGGGCAGGAGCAGGCCCGCCTTGAACCAGCATTTGTTCACGAGGCGGTTGAAGCAGCGGCCCTTGCCATGATCCCTAACTCCAATCGACAGGCGCTCGGTCACGGCGACAGCCGCCCCGTGGTGGCGGGCGAGCAAGGCGAGCTTCTTTGCAATCACGGCCAGCTCGTGGCGGCGCTTGTTGCCAAGGGCTATTGAGCGCGGATCATCCGAGGCGAGCCCGGTGGCTCGGTTGAGCCCGGCGTACTCGATTGTGCCCCATGCGATGCACCGGCAGCCCTGCACATTCGCGGCATCAACCACCGTCCAGCCGATCCGGCTGGGGTTAAGGTCCAACGACAGAACCCTGCCTGGCGTTCCCGAAGCTTTAACCGGGGTCGGGACGGCCCAGCTGATGCCGACTTCCTCGCTGGAAATTGAAACCGAGAAGGGAGTGTCCCGAAGCCTCTCGCATCGCTCCTGCAGTGCTAACAGTCGCCTCCTATAGGAATGACTGCGTCCTGAAAGCTTAAGCCTCAGCTCGTAGTCCGTCTTGTCCGGCCCGTGGACGATCAGGCGGGTGTTGGCCATGTCGAGCGTCACCAGATGGTTGCCTCCCTGGCTGCCGAAGCTCCTCGCGTGGCCCTCTATCAAAAGGGGCCAGAGGCGCTTCGCCTTCCATTCTTCCTTCGTCATGCGGCTCTGGCTGCGCTCCATCAGCCTCCTTTTTCCTCCGAAGACAACCTTGCCGTCCGGCCGGAGCTTATGGAGGGCCCGCGCCCTTGAAATCCCGGAAAGAAGAAGCCAAGTGTGCAAGCCCTGGCCCGCCGGATGGGCCCGAAGGTACCCGTATAGCTGCCTCGGCGCCATGCCTTCCGAAAGCCGGCAGTAGGCCGTCCGTATCGCCCGCGACTGCAGCCTGCGAAGATTGGCAAGCACGTCCCTGAAGCGGGCGTCGCAGGGCACATACTCCAGCTTGATCGTCCGGCGCATCGCGGTTCCTTTATCACATGAAAATAGACATGTCTGTAAAACGGGCACAAGCGCAATCGCCTGATTTCCTCGGACAAATCCCATCGCCCCTTTCAAGCACATGAGCACAAACAGTCATTCCAGCGCGTTGCGCCCTGTCGCAAACGCTCGGCGTACCATGCGCAAAGATTTATGACGCGGTGTATAGCAGGGCACTTTAGGGGCGATTCGGGCAGCGGGCGGAATAATCCGCCCGCCGCCGCCTCAAGTCCTGGTGAAAGTCCCGATGGCAATGGGCCTGGTGCTCGGCGCGGCCTCCCTTGCCGCTCATCCACTGACCTTCTCGAGCGGGCCGTCGCGCGCGGCCCTGATCGAGCTCTTCACGAGCGAGGGCTGCAGCAGCTGCCCGGCGGCGGACCGCTGGCTCGCGGCGCTGCGCGCCGATCCGGGCCTTTGGAGGGTGTTCGTGCCTGTCGAGTTCCACGTGAACTACTGGGACAGCCTCGGGTGGAGGGACCGGCTATCCACGCGTGAGTTCACCGCCCGGCAGTACGCGTACGCGTCTGCGTGGGGCGGCACAGGCGTCTACACGCCGTGCTTCGTCCGCAACGGCGAGCGTTGGAGCCCTCTTCTGGGACGGCTGGACGCTCCGGGCGAGACCGCCGGCTTCCTGTCGGTCGAGGTCGGGGACCACGGCGCCTGCCGGGCCGAGTTCGCGCCCCTGCCCGCGGAGCGCGCCGCCCCCGGCGGCCTCGAGATCCACGTGGCCATCCTCGGCGGCGGGATCTCGTCGCGGGTGACGGCCGGCGAGAACCGCGGCGAGACGCTGACCCACGAATTCGTCGTCCTGGGGATTGCGGAGTCGGCACTGTCCCCGGGCCCGGACCGGTTGACGGAGCGCGCCGCCTTGTCGCTCCCCGCTCCCGTCGCGGGCGGCGCGGCGCGCCGCGCCCTCGCCGCCTGGGTCGCGAGGCGGGGCGAGCTTGCGCCCATCCAGGCGACCGGCGGCTGGCTTCCCTAGGAGGGGCCTACGGGACCTCGTAGACCTCGACGAGCGCGACCCCGGTATCCCCGCTCGATCCGGCGACCTCGGCAGTGTACGCCCCCGGGGGTAGCGTTATGAGCAGCGCCGAGTCGGCGGTGGCCGCGGAGCCCCAGGAGAATGCCCCGACCGAGGCGGCCGCGGCCGCGATCATGGAGTCGCCGCCCCAGCCGGCGTTTTTCCCGGCCAGCGTGGTAGACCCGTCGGCGTTTGTCCGGAAAAGCTCCAGCAGCGGATCCGGCAGGGTGCCCGGGATACCAAGGCCCGAGAGCGCCGGGCCCGACGCCCGGATCAGCACGGTCTTGGAGGTGGCGCCCTCGACCACAAAGCCGGCGATCAGGATGTTGCCGCCTGTGCCAACCTGGGCCCGGCCCGAGAGGTTGATGAGCCGCGGAGCCGACGGAATGAGCGCCCCTGCGGATGTGGCATCGTAGACCTCGCCAAGCGCGACGCCGGTGTCCTCTCTCGCCCCCGAAATGACGGCGGTGAAGGTCCCGCCGGCCAGGCTTGTGTCTAGCGCAGCGTCCAGGCTCGAGGGGTCGCTCCACTGGAATGCGCCTACCGCCGCCGCCGTGGCCGCAACGCTAGGGTCGCCTGCCCAGCCGCCGTTGGACGCAATTACGCTTCCCGAGGAGTAGAGCTGCAGCAGGGGATCGGGAAGCGAGGCGGCCACGCCCAGTTTCGCGAGGGCGGGCCCCGAGGCCCTGATCAGCAGCGGCAGCGTGCCCGAGGTGCCCTGGCCGCCCACCGCAAATCCCACGATGAGCGCGCCGCTGCCCGGTTCCACCGCGGCCCGGCAGGACACGTCGGCGAGCCGCCCGGCGCCCTCGGGGGGGCCGACGGTCAGCGCCGCGGCGTCGCTTGTCGCCGAGTTCCCAAAGCTCGACGCGACGCACGCGTACGAGCCCGCGATGGCGGGGGTCGCTCCCCTGATCACCAGCGTCGCACCTGTCGCCCCGGTTATCGACGCGCCGTCAAAGGCGCCGTCCGAGAGGGGGCTGCCGTCCTTCAGCCACTGGTAAGACTGCGCGGCGCCCGTCGCCGCGGCGCCGAAGACGACCGTGTCCCCAAGCGCGATCCTCTGCGAGACGGGCTGCGTCGGAAAGGCGGCTGCGAACGGGCCGGCAACCGCCGCGCTCGTCCCTATGGCGGAGCCCGAGGCGTCCATGGCCACGACCTGGACGGCGCCCACCGGGCCGGGAACAGTGACCACCGTGTCAAGGCCGTTCCAGGGCGCCGACCCGACGGGTGCGAGTGCGTCCGGCGTGGCGCCTCCAAGCACCTCCCAGGAGGCGACCTCCGTCGCCCCGTTCCAGACGGCGTGCACGGCGATCGACCCGTCGCTGTTCTGCACCGGGGCGGCCACCGGGGCCGCGGCCGGGCTGCCGACCCACGGGAATCGATAGCCGCGGTAGGAGCCGTACCCCGGCGCCTCGTTCCCGTCGAAGAGCAGCTGCCCCGAGGGGCTGAACTCGGAGAAGCGTCCGACGATCCCCCATTCGACGAACGTGTCGCCGTTGGGCAGGCCCTGCGAGCCGCCCTCCGCCCCGGCAGAAAGCCCTTCGGGATGCTCCTCCGACTGCACAATGCTGGCGGTCATCGCCGTGTCGTCATGGTTGACCCAGATCACGCGGGAGTGGGGCCGCACGGCGGTGCCGTCCGACTCGTTGTCGAAGATGCGGATCGTGCTCGCGTCGACGGCTATCGCGTCGTGCTGGAAGGCAAACGGCAGGCCCGGGCCCAGCGCGAAATCGCTCTTCTTGCCCCCGAGGCGCCAGATGATCGAGCCGGTGGTGCGGTTGAGCTTGAATACCGTGCACGTGAACCGCGACGAGACGAGCAGGTTCCCGTCCGTGTCGAGGTTCACCGAGTTGATGTGAAAGTAGTCGTAGGGGACGCCCGCGGCCGAAGGGGGCGCGTTGTAGCTCATGCCGAGCGGGACGTTGGGCAGGCTGTGCCACTCCAATAGGACATTCCCCGAGGCTACGTCGATTTCCTGCACGACCCCCTCGGTCACGGTGCCGTTCACTGGGCCTCCGACCGAGGAAAGGTCGGCCTGCACGTTGTTGTATAGGGTGATGAGCGCCGTGTTCTGGGGCGTTAGCCTGAACTCGTGCACATCCGCGTTCAGGCCGTTGCCCCCCTTTACCGTCGCGATGACCTTGTAGGTGCTGTCGGCGATGTAGTCCGTCGTATCGCCAGCCCTGGTGTCCCCAAAGGTGACTCCCTGCGACCACGTGAGGACGGGGTTCCCCTGGTACGTCTGGACGCGGACGTCCGTGGCCAGGGCGCCGGGAGTGGGCAGGAACCATACGATGCGGCCCAGGTTGTCGACTATCTCGGGGCCCTGGACTGGGTTTGTCGCGTTTACGGCCTGCGGCCCCAGGAAAATGAACCCGCCGGAAATAGAACCGCTGTTGCGGAGGACCGTGACCGGCGGCGGCGACGCCGACTGCGCGCCAGCCCGAGGACAGGGAGCGAGACCGAGCACGAGGGCCGCGGGCAGCATCGCCAGCGCGCCCAGCGCCCTAGACGGGGCGGTGGCGCGCGATCGGCCGGAGCATTCTCCATGATTTGGGTTCGTGGTCAGGGAATGGAAGGAGGGGGATCCCCGTGGGCCGCGACTCTTCCGCGTCCATTGTACGGCCGGCCCTCGGCGCAAGCAGCAACATTCGGGCCTGCTGCATCGCTAGAAGTTCGACTCGCCGATGGGCGCCGTCCGCCCCATGTGGGAATGCCTGCCCCAAATGAAGGGGCCGTTGTCGGCCCAATGCGCAGGAGCCACGGGGTTGCCTACATGCGCCGGCAAGTCCGCCTTCCCAACTCGTTGACTGAAAGTGGTGCCAGGGGCGGGGATTGAACCCGCGGCCAAAGGCTTATGAGTCCTCTGCTCTACCACTGAGCTACCCTGGCTTGTCCTGAATGGGCCAGAATGTTCAGTAGCCAATGGGACCGGCAAGCTAATTTCCGGTCGGTCCCGTGCCCGGACGTTTCCGGTCCGTATATAGGCATTCCCAGATGCCATCGGGCGGGTGTCCCCGCCACCCGCTCATGGGAGGCGAAGGGCCCCAATCGGCGCGCCGCCGCCCTTCAAGTCGGTCGCCTCGGCCGCTATTCCGGCGTCCAGGCCCGGGGCGGTGGCGTATGTTGCTGGCGCCGCGGGACAGGGGCCGCGGTGTTCCCGGGCGCGAACGGCTCAATCGGCGCCCATTGCTCCACGTGCGTCCACCCTTACGAGGCCGCTGTCGCCATCAACCGTGACTTGTTGCCCGCTGCGGATGCGCCGAGTGGCGTCGCCGGTTCCCAGCACAGCGGGGATGCCGTATTCGCGCGCCACGATGGAACTGTGGCTAAGCGGGCCGCCCACGTCCGTGACGACGCCCGCCGCCAGCGCAAAGAGCGGCGTCCAGGCCGGCGTGGTGATCTTGGCCACGAGGATGTCGCCCGGCTTCATTTGCTCGAACTCCCCGGGGCCGTGGATCACGCGCGCCGGGCCCGTCACGCGGCCCGGGCTGGCGCCTGTTCCCTTGATGACGTCTCCTGCCGTCTGGCCGCCTCGCGCCGGCATCAGGCGCCTCACGTCGATCCCCAGCAGCCGACCGCCGCCCTTGACGGGCAGCACGACGGGCGGAGGGACGCCCTGCGCGCGCTTCCAGGCCTCGCGCCGCTCCGCGACCGCGCGCCGGCGGTCGCCCGCGGGCTGGCCGGCGTCGAGCGCCCGCGCCGCAGCCTGCGCCTCGTCCCATGTCATGAAGAACACATCGTCGCTCTCGGCGACCGCGCCCGCGGCGGCCAGGCGGCGCCCGGCCTCGCGCAACATGCGCCGAAGCACCGGCCATCCCAGGCCGACGTCGGCGAGCGCGTCCTCGCGCTGCGGCGCGCAATGCTGCGCCCAGCGGAGAGACCACCTGAAGAGCCGCAGGCGCAGTCCCCCCAGGCGCGCCATCACGGCCCCGGCGGCCAGCTCCCGCGCCGCGGCGGCCGACGCCTGCCTCTCGTGCGGGTTGCGCCCCCGGCCCGATGCAAAGTACTTGAGCGTTTCGATAAGCGAGCCAGGTTCCTCGCAGGGGACGCCCTTCGCAAAGTCCAGGTCGTACACGGAGTGCCCGAAGCGTTTCAGATGCCCGGTGAGGCGGCCGGCGAACTCGCGCCAGCTTGCGGCGTCGCCCGTGGGCGCCGATGGCGACTCGAGCGCCGCCGCAACGTCCCTGCCGCCTGTCCGAGCGAGGTACGCGGCGAGTTCCGCCTGCGGGCGCGCCCACATCGCCAGGTCGTAGAGCGACTTCTCGGCGCTTATCGGCGCGCTCTCGAATCCGAGCAGGAAGGTCGGCGCCGGCGGGTCGGAGCCTCGCCTGATGAGGCGGTTGTACGCGTTCGTGAAGACGGCCTCGCTCCCGTTCACGGCCGCCAGCACAAGCTGGATGCTCACGTAGTAGCCCGCCGCTGCTCCGACGATCTCCCGGCCTCCGGCAAGCAGCTCCAGGGCGGGCGTCGAGTCCAGGTCGCGCCCGGACCAGTCGCCGGCCTCCTTTGCGTAGCGCGGCCGCGCCTCGTTGGCCCACCCGGATTCGGCCGAGCGCAAGGTGCGTATCATCCGCGGGATAAGCACGGGCGATGCGGCAACCAGCCTCAGGGTCCGCCACGCCGTAAGCGCGAAGCTGTAGTAGGCGTAGCCGTGGATCGTCACCAGCTCCACGTCCCTGTCTATCAGGAGCCGCATGCGCGTCGATTCCGCCATCGCCTGGAGCGCCTCGTTCCAGAGAGGCAAAGCGAGGGTGGCAAACAGCGGCGAGAGCGGATCGGGCAGGAGCTCGGCCACGCTGCTCCGCCAGTATTGGCGCCCCTCGAGCGGCAGCTTCCAGTCGAGCTCCGCGCGGCCACGCGCGAGCACGGTCACGGGCCGCGCCTGCACGATGAAGATACGCCCGCCGCACGCGGCCCACTCGATGTCCATCGCCTGCCCGTAGAGCACCTCGATCCTCGCGCAGAGCCTGGCCAGCTCCGCGGCCTGGGACGGTTCCAGCGCGGCCCTCGTGCGCTTGTCGTCCGGAACGGCCTCCTCGCGCGTGCCTTCGGCGGTCCGCACTGTCATCGCCTCCTTGGCGGCGATCTGCTGCGATGTGATGGCCCCCGTCTGCTTGTTGATTGTGATCGCGTCCGGCGTGACCTGGCCGCTCACGATTGCCTCGCCCAGGCCCCAAGCCGCGTTGATGACCAGCTCGTCGCGCGCGCCCGTCACGGGATTCGCGGTGAACGCGACGCCGGCCTCCTCGGCCAGGACAAGCTGCTGAACGACCACGGCGATGCCCACGTCCCCGGGCCGGATCCCCTGCCTCCCGCGATAGCCGATCGCGCGCCCGGTCCACAGCGACGCCCAGCATCGCTTGACCGCGTCGATCACCGCGTCGCCCCCGCGAACGTTGAGGTAGCTCTCCATCTGGCCCGCGAACGACATGGAGGGCAGGTCTTCCGCCGTCGCCGACGAGCGCACCGCCACGGGGACATCGGCGCCGAGCTCGCCGTACGACCGCCGGATCGCCTCCGCGATGTCGCCGGGCATCGCGCCGTCCCGGATGAGTGACCGGATCTCTGCCGACGCCCGGTCGAGGGAGGCGGGGTCGCTGGGCTTCGCCTGCGCCGCGGCCGCCAGAATCCGTCCCCCCAGGAGGTTCTCGTCCACAAAGCGACGGTAGGCCAGGGTCGTGACGTGGAAACCCGGGGGCACGGGCAGGCCGGCAGCCGACAGTCGGGCAAGCGATGCTCCCTTGCCACCGACGCTCTCGACGGTCGCCTCGGGGCTATCCAGCCCGAGGATCAAGGCCCCGGATTGAGGGGTTGTCATCGGTGGTTTCGATCGTCTCCCTTGTCCGCCTCCCAATGGAAGCTGGAGGTGGCGTCCGGCCGCAGTGCCGGCCTATCGGTTGATTACGCCGGTCCCTGCGAGGGGTCAAGAAGACCCACGCGAGCCTCCCGCATTCCGGGCCCGGCGTTGAAGACGCGGTCGTCCCAGGGGGAGGTCGGTTTATCCCCGGCTAGGTTCGCCGTCCATCCAAGCCCTCAGAGCTGGCCCAGATTCAGCGGAGCAGTGCCGTCCACGGGCGTGCCGTTCGACAGCGCGGGCTTGAAGCGGATGCCTCGCACCACCGACTCGAGGTACGGGTCCTCGATCCTCTTCGAACACGTCGCGTCGGCGAAGGCCTCGTCGGCCAGGCCGTCCTTGGAGACCCTGACATAGAACGTGCTGGGGTACACGCCCTTGGCGATCTTATCGGCCAGGTCGGCCGGAAGCTTTCCGGCCATCACGGGCACCGCGGCCAGCGTGTCGCCCCTGTGGGCCTTGAAATACGCCGCCTTGACGTAGTCGAAAGCCTGCTCGGTCGTCAGCTGCGTCCGCCCAGGGGCAACGTTGGTAGCCACCTCCTCGCCATGGTTGTACAGGTGGAACTCGAATCCCTTGAGCTCAAAGCCCGGCGGGAATCCCGTCTGCTCGAAGCGCACGCTCGTCGGCTTGTCGACGATCGGCTCAAGCGCCCTGGCATAGACAAGGTTCCGGAACGAGCCCTCGTCGGATCCCCTTTCGTGGAATTTCGTGATTACGACGACGAAGGGCTCCCTCAGCATCTTTGCCGACGAGACGTCGAACGAGAAGTCTAGCGCGTCGAATCCGTTCGCGTTGTCCTTGGATCCCGCGAAGAATTCCACGTCGCCCGCCGCCGCGGCGTTGTTGGTGCTGGAGGGCTGGCTTTGGCTCGAAGACGAATTCGTGCTCGTGGCGCTGCCGTAGGTCGAGTCCACGCCGGCGATGGCGGCGAAGGGAAGTGCCTCTGACTGGGCCGCTGCGGCGAAGGTGCCCGCGGTCAGGTCGGCCGCCTGGTTCAGCGCGCGGGCCATCTTCATGGTGGGGTCGTTCTTCGGCGTATAGGCGCCCTCGCACTTGAGGTTGGAGACGTTCGCGGAGATCTCCGTTAGCTTCACAGAAGAGGTTATCTTCATGCTGATCGGTCCGTTCTTACCCGAGACGAGGACCGGCTGCCCGTTGACGGCGATCACCCAGGAGCCACCGGAGACGTCGCGCACGGGATGTAGCTCGCCCCCCTGGCCGATCAGCACGTCCGCGCCCATGAAGCGGGTGTACGCCTTGGCGGCGTCCGATGGCTCGGTGGCGGCCGGCAGCATGGCGCCGCAAAGGAGAGCGGCGGGGAATAGGACTCGCGCCGCCAACATGATGGCGGCTGGATGGGCTCTGGGGCGTGTTTTCATTGATGATGCCGACGCCGGAAGGCGTCCACTACAGTATAACACCGTTTCCGGCCCGTTGCCCCTTGTTTTCGCATATATTTTCTTCGCCACCGGAACCTTACGTCGACAGGCGGGTCGCGGGCGTTTCCAGTCGTCCGCGGTCACGGCGGCGCCGAACTGGCCGCGGCGCGCTGCGCGTGGTAGATCGCGCGGATCCCGTTGCCTGTGAACTCGAGCCAGACCGCGTCGCTGTAGACGTTGAAGCCGTGGACCTCCGGCCCCTGGAAGATTCGTGGGTTCGTCCCGGGCAGGCCCCTCAGGGTCACAACGAGGCCCTCCGCCCGCTCGGTCCCCAGGGGTATCGCAAGGTGGTCGAGGCCGTTCTTCCTGCTGCAGTATGATGAGCCCGGCAGGGTCCTGCCCTGCACGCCGACGACCAGATTCGAAAGGCCGCGGCCGTCGATGTACAGGTATCCCTCGGCGCTCGCGCCCTCGCCACGAGTGCCGACGCCGCCGAGCGTGAACCGGTAGCTCCATGTCTGGCCCTCCCCGATCCGGGCAACCCACATGTTCTCCGCCCCCGGTATGTCGCGCGGCGCCGGATAGAGGACGCCCAAATCGTCCACGTTGGCCTGGGCGACCGCAAGGTAGGCGCAGGCCCCGAGACCCAGCAGGAGCGTCCACCACCGCTTTAGAACCACGGACAGAACGACGGACGTTGACAGCAGCATGCTTAGGTACAGCAGGTTCCGGTTGATTCCAAGGAGGTACGCCCCGCCCAGCACCGCCACGGCGATCCCCACAGGGGGCCAAGGTCCGTGCAGGCGCCCAGCCGGGCCGGGCCGCCGGTCAGTAGTCGACGCGTCCGATCTCATTGCCGTAGTGAACCTCGACCCTGCCCCGGTAGTATTCGGGCCCCTCGCCGTAGTATATCCCCGCCTGCTTCTTGAGGTCCGTGAAGCTCCAGCAGGCGCAGGCCAGGACGGCCAGCGCCGCGAGCCGCGGCAGGACCTGTGCCCTCGCGGCTAGGTTTCCCAGCACGCCCGCCGCGGCGAAGATCAGCATCATCGCGGCCGGGAACGACAGGTACCCGTAATAGAAGAGCCAGCCGGTAATTATGTTTCCGCTGTGGCCCACGAAGAGCATGGGAACGGCGATGAACGTGAACATCCTAGAGCGCGGCTCGAGGAAGAGGCCAGCGACCGCGGCGACGAGGAGCGGGGTATGGATGGAAAGGAAGCCCTTGCATATCAGAGGCCAGTAGTCGCTGAAGAACGTGGCGCCCGGAAAGTTGAGGAAGCTGTGCCCGCCCGAGCCCGCGCCCGCCGCCCACGAGGCCAGCCACGCACCGCTGTCCTCAAGAGTCCTGGCGAAGCTGAACCTCAGGGCATGCGTCACCGACGGCAGGTGATAGATTCTCCCCAGCCACGCCAGCCAGAGCCCGGAGAGGCCGACGGCCGCCCCGAGGCAGAGGATGGTCGCCCATTTTTCACGGCCTGGCATCCACCAGGCGCGCAGGAAGATGAACGCTGCCAGGAAGACCCAGGCGCCGTCGGCAAACTGGCCGAGGAACAAGACGGCCGCGAGGGCGGCGATCCTGAACGCGATTCCGGCCCTCAACAGGCCGCCCTCGAACAGGTAGATGCCAAGCAGAAGGAAGGTCGTGCCGAGCGTCTGCTGCTTGATCGCATTGAAGGTCAGCGTAAGCGCCGGGTACAGGGCGACCAGAACGGCGGCAAACAAGGGGGCGCAGGTATCCGGGAAGAAGAGGGCCGCCAACCGGTAGGCCAGGTATATGCTGAGAAGCCAGAGCAGGACGTTAGCCTGCCAGAAGGCCCTCCAGGCGTCCTGCGCCTCGCCCGGCAGGTGCAGGAGCGCGTAGACGAGGAAGGGCGTGGCGAGGCGCTCGGTGCCCGGGAAACCCTGGACGGGATGGCGGGCCGTCCCGGCGGGCGCCCTCTCCCGGAGGGCGAGCATGTTCGAGTAGTTGCACAGGCCCTCCGAAATCGGCGTCCTGAAGCCGCTGGGCGTCGCGAAAAACTGCGCGGCATAGCCGCCGTAGTACCAGGTCCGCGCGGACCAGTAGTGCTTCGTCTGGAGAATCTCCCAGTCGACGGAGGATCGCGCGCACGTGAGGAAGACCCCGGCGATGGCTCCGAATAAGCCGATTGCCAGAATTGTCCGGATCGGGCGACTCAGGGGAACGCGCCCCGGAGAACCTGTTCGATTGCTGGGAATCCCACGACACTCCGCCTTGATCGGGCGCGCGCAATAAAATTACTCGGCAGCGCGGACGCGGCGCGAGCCCCCAAGGGGCGTGCCGCGGCCGCCGCCGCGTTCGCGCCGCTACTTGGTCGCCGCCGGCGGCCGCACCGGCAGCACGCCCGCCTGGGGGGTCACCCGGTCGATGTTGGGCGTGACGTCGGCGTCGACGCGCCCGAGCGCCCAGTTCATCCCGCCCAGGACGATCGACTGGAACATGGGGCTCCTCCACACGTCGTCGCGGTGGCCGAGGTTGGTGTAGAAGACGCGGCCCCGGCCGTACATGCGGGCCCAGGTCGAGGGGTAGTTGGGCCGCTGGTAGTCGATCCCCATCATCCCCGTCGTGTCCTGGACGAGCAGGACGTGCAGGTTGCTCGCGAAGTCTTTCATCGTGTACCATTCCTCCAGCGTGATGTTGTCGGACGGAACGGCCGCAATTCCCGGGAACTTCGGGTCGGCGACGATCAGGTGCGAGGGCTGCTGCTGGCCGTGGATGATGAACTCGCCTCCGATCATCTTGATGTACGGGTCGGCGTTGTCGCCGTCCTGCTTGAACCTGTCCCCCTTGATGTCGCGGCCCCCCGGCGAATGGAAAGTGTCGGTCGCACTGTGGGTGCCGACGAAACCCTTGCCCGCGCGGATGGCGTCGAGGAAGGCGGCCTTCCCCTCCGCGGTCATGGGCGGGTTGCCATCGGCGCCCGCCTCCGTCAGGTCGCCCGTGGTGTAGAAGAAGAACGCGTCGAACTGCGCGAGATAGGCCGGCTTGAAGAGGCTGCCGTCCTTCGAGAAGACGAACTCGATGTTGTTCTTGGCTCCCAGCTCCCTGAGCACCTGGAAGGCCAGGCCCGGCACAACGCTGCCCCCCGGCCTCGGCGTGAAGGGCTTGGACGGATCCGCGATGACCGAGTGCTCGTACCCGGACGACTTCGTGAAGACCAGCACCACCTTCCTCGGCATGACAGCCGAATCGTCGCCGCTTGCGGGGGAGGAGCGCAGGGCGGCGGGAACCAACATTGCGAGGGCGATGAGCACGAACGGGGTTTTCATGGTGAGGGCCGATTCTCGGGAACGGCGGCCAAAGGTCAACAGCGGCCGCCCGTCGCCGTTGCGCGACCGGATGCGCCGAAATCCGCGGCCGCGCCTCGGCCGGCCCGGGAGCCCGGGTCCCCCAGCGGCCTCCCGGGGCGGAGCCGCCCGAGGCGCCTACTTCGCCATCTCCGGCAGCGACCAGAGAAGGTCGACCTGCAGCGTCCCGGTGAACTGGGGGTCGCTGACGCTCGTGTAGCGGGCGCCGGAGTACTTCGGCGCGGAGGCGATGCCGGCCGGGTTGTAGTTGGCCCGGATGTGGCAGCTCATGCAGTTGCAGTTGACGCCGACGTCGTTGTCCGCGGGCCGGCCGTCCGGCCCCAGGCCGGGCAGCGAGTCCGGCAGGTTGGCTGGGCCGAAGCGCGCCTCGAGGTAGGGATTGTACGCGTAGATTGCGGACCCGGCGTTCTGGCCGCCGGCGTTCGGCTGGCCCGGCGTCATCATGTCGTATCCGATCGCCATTGCGTAGTTGCGCGCGGCGCCCGTGAGCTGCTCCGGGCGCAGGGCGGCCACGGCCGCCGAGCTCGGGGGCTGCGGATTGTCCGGCGTCGGCGTCCACCAAAAGGTCTGCCACGTCCACCGCGCGATCTCGCGGCCGGCCACGTGCATCGCCACCAGCACCGCGTAGTCCCCGGCGCTGGCGTTTGCGCCAGGCAGCTCAACGTTGAACTGGGCCGCCTCGAGCGCCGACAGCCGGTGGTTGATCATGGCCGAGACGGGATAGGTCGTCGCGTCCGTGCGCGTGCTCCCGTCCGCCGCAGCCTGCATGTCGATCTGGCCGCTGCCGCCGCCGCCGCCCTTGATGTCGATCCATACCACGCCCGGCCACATGGCCGGGCCCCACGCCTGCGGCCTTGCAGGCGGGCCCGACCACGCGTTGAGGCGGTAGTATCTCCCGCTGACCAGCGTCTGGGCCGTGATGACCTGGAAGGCGGACTTCAGCGAGAGGGCCGTCGACGGGAACGGGGGTATCTGCTGGGCGCCTCCCTGCATCAGCTGGTTGAGGGCGCCGATGCTCAACAGGTTCTCGCTCACGATGTGGTCCGTGGCGGTCGGATCAAACTTCACGTAGCCGAACACGGTCTCGGATCCCTCGGTCGCAAAGGAACCCGAACCCTCCCGGACGCCGCTCCCGTGCTGGAACTGGTTGAAGTGCACCAGGGGCGAGCGTACCCTCGGAAGGCCCCGGAGCGCGGCGGGAAGGGGCGTGTTCTGCACGCCGGACAGCTCCTGCGGCGTGAACCAGGTCTCGAAGACGCGCAGATTCTGGCCGGTGTCCGTCTGGGCGGTCTCCATGGTGAGCGCCGTCCAGATTCCCCAGCCGTGGACGTGGATGTTCTCGAACGCGGTCGCCGCGTCCGCCTGAGGGCCGTTTCCCATCTCGTAGACCCAGTTGACGATCGTCGACTCGCTCTCCGGGAAGTGGAATCCGGGAACCTGCGGGTCCGGAAGGGGAACCGCCGTGAACGCGGCCGCGCCAGGCGCGGCCGCGAGCAGCCCCAGGGCCCAGGCGGGAGGTATCCTACGGGACCTCATAGACCTCGACGAGCGCAACTCCGGTGTCGCCGCTCGCGCCCGACACCTGGGCCGTGTACGCGCCCGGGGGCAGCGTGACCAAGATGGCCGAGTCGTTGCTCGTCGGCGAGCTCCACCCGAAGGCCCCCACGGCGGCTGCGCTCTGCGAGAGCTCCGAGTTCCCGGCCCAGCCGCTGTTGCTCTCGATCACGGTCGAGCCGGAGTAGAGCTGCAGCTGCGGGTCCGGGAGCGTCCCGGTGACCCCGAACGGTACGAGCGCGGGCCCCGACGCGCGGACAAGGACCGTCCTCGACGTGGAGCCGCCTATCGCGAACCCGGCGATAAGGATGTTGCCCCCCGTGCCCACCTGGACGCGCGCCGAGATGTTGACGATGCGCGGGGTCGTCGCCGTGTACGAGCCCGCCGGCGTCGCGTCGTAGACCTCGGCCAGGGCGACGCCCGTGTCGCCGCTCTCGCCGGAAATCTGGGCCGTGTAGGCGCCGGCGGACAGTTGCTCGAGGAGCGCCGCGTCGTGGCTCGTGGGAGAGCTCCACGCGAACGCCCCGACGGCGGCCGCCGTGCTCGCGATCTGGGCGCCCCCGCCCCAGGCGTCGTTGGTTCCGAGAAGCGTCGTCCCCGAGTAGAGCTGCAGCTGGGGGTCGGGCAGCGTCCCCGAGACGCCGAACGGCGCGAGCGCCGGGCCCGATCCGCGCAGCAGGAGCGACTCCGCTCCCGCCGTCCCCGCCCCGCCCACGACGAACCCGGCGATCAGGATGTTGCCCCCGGTCCCGACCGTCGCCCGGCAGGAGATGTTCACCAGGCGGCCGATGTTGCTCGTGCTGACGATGGCGACGGTCGCCGCGCTGCTGGTCGCCGATCCCATCGCGTTGGTCGCGACGCACGTGTAGCTGCCGACGGCGGACGCCGCGTCGCTCAGCAGCAGGATCGGGCCCGTCGCCCCGGCGACGGGCGTCGTCCCGTTGAGCATCCACTGGTACGTGGGCGAGTTGGACGCGACGGCCTCCAGGGCCACCGTGCCGCCCGGCACCGTGGCGGATATCGGCTGCACGGTGAACGCCGGGGCCGCGGTGACCGCCGCATTCACCACGATCGTGAACGGAAAGACCGCCGAAACGCCCGTCCCCACGAAGCCCGCCATCCCGGAGCCGCCCTGCTCCCCCGGCTCCGCGAATCCCTGCAGGTTGATCGTGTAGGTGCCGGGTGCTGTCGGCGTTCCGACAAGCTCGGGGATGGTCGTGTTGTTGCCTTGAGTGCCCCCGCCCCAGGGTGTGCTCGACGTGCCCGGCGTCGTCGCGTCCAGGTTGCCGGGCCCCGACAGCACGACGTTGGGATACATGTAGGCCTGCAGTGTCAGGCCCGGCGGGAACTGCCCCGTCACCTTCCAGGAGGCGACGTTCATCGTGTTGGTTATCTGGAAGAACAGCGGCGCTATAGGCTGTCCCACAGGGACGGTGAACGTCGGCAGCGGGCCGGCCGGCGAGGGATCCAGGTTGGTCGCGAGGATGGTGGCCCCCGCGATGGAATCGACGGCGCCGAGCGCGGCCACCGCCGCGGCGGCGTATTTCATCACGGTGCCGATCGGCGAGGCCGCGAAGAACTCGTCGGCCATTGCGGCGACCCTCAGGGCCGGCGAGCGCTGCAGGAGCGCGATTAGTGTGACTGTCGACAGGTTCAACCAGGCGTAGCGGCGCCTGAGCAATGCGATGATCTTCATGGTTGTCTCGTCCTTCTGCGTGTTTCGTGGATTAATAGCTGAAAGGCTTCGGATTAGTTCGCTCCTGGGGGCCGTCCCGGGTCAGTTGCAGCCGCAGCCGCTCCCTCCCACCCCCTTGCCGCCCGAGGCGGCCTCGCGCGAGAAGTACACGTGCTCGATCATCGTCGAGCCCAGCGGGTCGCGGTCGGGATTCATCGTGGCATCCGCGAGCGCCGCGCGCTGCCAGGGGCGCACGCGCACCGCCGCGGGCGTCGAGCAGCCGCACAGGAGCGCCGCGGCCGCCCCGAGGGCGGCGAGAAGCGCAAGGCGATGGCGCAGGCTGCTCATGGGGCCGGTGCCTTCTCGCCCAGGAGCGCCTCGATCTCGCCGCGGAGCTCGCGCTCGGTCTGCTCCCCGTGGAATCCCGGGTGCATGAAGCGCACCCTGCCGGCGCGGTCGACGAGGTAGCTGGTCGGCATGGTCGGGACCTGAACCTGCGCGACAAGCTTCTGCTTCGGGTCGCGCAGCGTGGCGAACGGGGGTTTCTGCCGGGCGACAAAGGCGGCGTAGGCCGACGCGCTCTCGTCGACGCTGACCGCGATTATGACGAGCCCGCGCGCGGCATACGCCGCGTCGAGGCGGGCGTAGGCCGGGAACGATGCCTTGCAGGGCGCGCACCAGGACGCCCAGAAGTCGACGAGGACAACCTTGCCGCCGGTGTCCGGGACATCGCCGGCGAGCCCGGCGGCCGCGAGCGGCGGCAGCGCGCCTCCGGGGGCCACCTGCGCCGGAAGGACGGCCGCAAGGGCGGCGGCCGCCGCCGCGGCGGCCCACCAGGGAGGCGACGGGATTTTCGGTCGCGCGCTCACCATATGAACTTGATCCCGACCGTGGTGATGCCGGCGCGAGGATAGGCGCTCTGCGGCGTGACGCCGTCCCGGCCCCGCATGTTGTACTGCTCGAACGCCACGTCGAACTGCGCCCAGCTCGACGCCTTCCAGACGGCCTGCAGGCCGTACGCGTAGTTGGCCATCGAGGAGAGCCGGAAGTCCGAGGAATAGAACGGCCCCTCGCCCACCTGCGGGACGTGGATCGGGATGATCGAGGTGTCGTTGAGGTTGTAGTAGTAGAACTTGGCGGCGCCCTGCTCGTAGAGGCGCACCAGCGGCTCGAGCACGAGCCGGGCGCCGAGGTTTTGGAGCCACCTGGCCTCGACGGTGTGCGCCGTGATCCCGAACGTGTCGGCGTAGAAGCGATAGCTGCCCTCGAGCGCCCCGTTCAGGCTGGAGAACGAGTGGTTGATCGAGGCGAAGGCCGACCCCTTGTCGCGGACATCGGGGCTGTTTTCGCCGAAGTCCTCGTGGAGGAAGATGTTCGTGACGACCTCGATGTTCTTCTCGACGAACTTGTGCGGCTCGGCGAGGTACCCCGTCGCGCGCCCCCACGTCAGGTTCAGCGTGACGAAGGTCCTCGGGCCCAGCAGCTGGGTGATCCCGAGGATGGCGTCATGGTCGTGCTTGGGAAGGTACGCGGGCTCGAAGAAGACCTCCACGCGGTCGTAGGTCCCGGCCAGCCCAGCGCGCAGCGTCGTGTTCTTCTCGTTGAAGTCGCTCAGCGTGTTGATCGACCAGCCCCACGAGACATAGTCGGGCTCGCGGCTCTCGGCGAAGCCGAGGTCGAGGTTCACGCTCCCGATCTGGCGCGACAGGTCCCCGGCCCACGCCTTCCGGCGCGTGTGGATCTCCGTGAGGTCGACCTGGTTGCTCCCCGGGGGCGCCGGGATCCCCGTCGGCGTCGCGCCGGAGACGGCGTCGATCGTGCCCGTCAGGGTGAGGTGCGTCAGCGCGCTTATGTCCTCGTCCGCCTGCCCGCTCTGCGTCTCGACGGTGATCCGCCCGTCCTCCTCGCGGTAGTTCTCGAACTTGTACTGGATCGAGTCCTCGGCGCGCGAGGACGGCCGCGTCAGGCAAAGCGCGAGCGTCGCCGCCAGCACGGCGGACGATGGGACCGGGCGCGGTACGCGGGACGTCATCCGCGCGCATTGTCGGCCGGTCCCGGCGCCAGCGAAAGGCGGCTACAGTAACGGGGTTGTTACGCTCCCGGCCCGCCCCGGGAAAGCTTCAGAACCGGGCCGTCAGCTGCGCCGCCACCATGTCGCCCCATCGCTGCACGTCGGCGTCCTGGCGCTCGATGCTGTACTGAAGCTTCACCTGGATGTGCGCCGAGAGCCGGCAGCCGGGCGCGATGTCGATTCGCTCCACGTCCCGGCCCCACCGCCCCGGAGCCGCGGCGCCGGCAAGCGTGGAGAAGAGCTGCTGGTTCCACCGGAGGGCGCCGAAGAGCCGGGGGCTGAACTTGTACTTCGCCTCGACGTAGTAGGCCTGCGTGTCGGCGTCGCCCACCTGCGGTATCGCGAAGCGCGCCTCGTAGACCTCGGCCCAGAGCTGCACGTGGTGCCACGCGAAGCCGACGTCCTGGCCGAGGACGACCTCCTGGTACTGGCCGAGACCGGCGCCGGGCGCGAGGGTCGGTCCGGCCGAGGGCTGGAGGTAGGTGCCGGCGCTTGCGGAGAAGCCCAGGGTCCACATCTCGTCCGGCCGGTAGCCCAGCCGCCCGCTCACGGTCGGGTTCTGCCACTGGGTCTCGGTCGGCGACCAGGTCTCCGGCCGCGACGAGAGCGACGTGTTCTTGAGCTCGAGGGCGTAGTCGAACCTCCCGACCGCGCCGAGGACGGCGGCTCCGCTGGCGTAGCTCGGACCCCAGATGACAGGGACGTCGTTGTACTCCTCGAGGAACGCCCCGCCGTGGCTCGGCCTGGGCAGCAGCCCCGCCCACGCGAGGACCTCGTTGGGCGCGCGCGCGGCCGTCGTGTCCCAGATGCCGGTCAGGTTCTCGTAGGGCAGCGGCGCGGTGACGAAGGGATTGTCCCACGAAAGGTGCCGGGGCGACCAGTTGCCGACCACCGTGGCGAACTTGCCCACCTGCAGGCTGAGGCGCCCGTCGTCCCAGGGGGTGAGGCGCAGCACGTATTCGTCGAGGCGCACGGCCGGCCCCGGCTCGCCCGGATCGAACCCGTCGTCCGCGCGCGTCTCGACGAAGGCGTAGAGGTGCCTGCCGAGCTGGGCGTCGAGGAACAGGCTCAGGCGCGGGCTGAAGATCTTGTTTCCCCCGGAGAAGATGAGGCCCGGCGCCGGCTGGCGCAGGTAGTAGCCCTCGAGGTCTAGCGTCCCGCTCAGGCGCGCGCGCAGGGCGTCGTCCCATCCCCCGAAGGTGAGAGCGTCGTCCAGGCGCTCGAGGGGGTCGTCCTGGGCGCGGGCCGCCCCGGCCAGCGCCAGCGCGCACAGGGCTACGGCCAGGGGCAAGGTGCGCCGGTCTGGCGGGAACGGGCTCATGGCGGTCCGGGCGCCCCGCCTGCGGCCGCGGCCAGCCGGAACCGCACCTCGAATTCGGTCCAGTCGTCGTCCGAGCGGGCCAGGCGCAGGTCGCCGCCGTGGAGGCGCGCGAGGTCCCTGGCGAGGTTGAGGCCGATGCCGTGGCCCGGCACGTTCTCGCCCACGGCGCCGCGATGGAACCGCTCGAAGATGTGCTCCCGCGCCGAGGCCGGCACCGGCTGGCCGGTGTTTCCGATGGACAGGACCGCCCAGTCCCCCTCCGCGCGGGCCGCGATGCGGATGCGGCCCCCGGCGCGGTTGTACTTTCGCGCGTTCTCGAGGAGGTTCTGCAGGATGAGGGTCGCGTAGCGCCTCTCGCCCAGGATCCAGAGCGACGGCGGATGGTCTGACGCGATCCCGAGGCCGAACGCGTCTGGCAGGGCTCCAAGGTCGTCCAGCCACCCCTCGATGAGCGGCACAAGGTCCAGCCGTCCGAATTCTATCTGGAGGCGGCCCGAGTCCATCCTCGAGAGCAGCAGGAGGTCCTCGATGACGCCGGCGAGCCGGAACGTCTGGTGAACGAGCGCGGAGACCTCCTCGCGGGCCTCGGAGGAGAGGTACTCGCCGGCGAGCAGCTCCTCGAGGCCGGCGCGCAGCACGGTGACCGGCGTCTTCAGCTGGTGGGACGCGTCGGCCGAGAACCGCGCGGACCTCTGCAGGTCCCGGCTCGCAGACTCGAGCGCGGCCTCCGCCCGGTACCGCTGCGCGCGGTTCTCCTCCGAGTCGACCGCGAGCTTCTCGACAGGCTGCGACAGCTTCCTTGAGAGGAGGTGGCTGGCGCCGAAGGCGCCCACCACGAGCACCGCGCCGGCCCCGACAAACTCCCAGACCAGCGCCCGCTGGCGCGCCATTGAGTCGGCCAGCGGATAGATCGAGACCTCGTAGGCGGGAGCGAAGACCGAGGCCGGGTTCAGCCGCTTGCAGAAGAGGAGGTAGCGCGCCCCGGCGGCGCTCACCTCCTCGCCGCCCTCGGTCCGGTCGGCCGCCGCCACCGCCCGCGCGGCGTCGCCCTCCAGGCTCTCTCGGGCCCGGTCCGGGAGCGACGGCAGGTACAGGCGCCCGCCCAGCCAGATCCCGCTCTTGATGCCCGCGGCCGCGCCGCCCAGGCCCCGCGCCCGGAAGCCGACGACGATGGCGGAGATGACCTCGCCGCTCTCGGTGGAGATGATCGGCATCTCGATGACATCGTCGACCCCTCCGCCCCCGGGGCCGCCGCCGCTCGCCACGTAGCCGCTCTGCGGTCCGTCGGGAAGGGCGCCCAGGGCGAGCTGCGCCTCCTCGGACCGTCCCAGCTCGCCCGCCTCCCTCGCGTCCGGCGGCGAGATCACCCGCCCCTTGGCGTCCAGGAACCGGTAGAACAGCGCGTGGAGGGCGTAGTCCGCCGGCTCCGGGGACGCCCCCCTACTGTCCATCACGTCCTGGAGCTCGTCGCGGGCGCTTGGATAGAGCAGGTCGAGGGCGCCGTCCTCCAGCGCGGCGTGGATCCGCGGCCTGCGCGCGAGGGCGCGGCAGCGCTCGGCGAGCATCGCGTGGCGCACCTGCTGGACGCCGTGCAGCGCCGCGAGCTCCCCCTGGAACTCCCTTTGGAAGTCCCGCCTCACGTTCGCGGCGACGTTGTGCTGCGCGAAGAGCAGGCCCGCGGTAGCCACCCCGGTGACGAGCAGCATCATTGCCAGGACGAGCTTCGCTCGGAAGCTCGCCACGCCGGGGCTCCTAGGCTCGGGCGCCTGGGTCACGGGAAGTCGGCGTGAACGGTCGACCCGCCCTCGAGCAGCACGGGGCGCTCGAGCGTCGTCCTGCTGTCGAGCCACGCCTTGAGGATGAACCGGCCCGCGGGCAGGTTGCCGAGCCTGTAGCGGCCGGCGGCGTCGCTCACCACGAAGTGGGGGGTGTTGAGTACCAGAATGAGCGCCCGCATGTGCTCGTGTATGTCGCAGCGCAGGGTCACGAGCCCGGGCACGTCGAACAGAACCGAGGGGATCGGGCGCTCGTCGGAGCGGTAGCGCCCGAGGTCGAAGCGCTTCGCCGGCGAGTAGGAGAAGATGTTGTGGTAGGTGTCGTCGAGGTTGGGGAACTCGACCCTGGTCCCGGCCTGCACGGGCAGGATCCACGGCACGAACATGAGGTCCTTCTGCACCATCTGCACCCTCGCCTCGCTCGCGGCCTTCGGGAAGTCCCCCTCGAGGTAGACCACCGCGACCGGCGGAAACGGCGACAGCACCCCCCCGTAGGCGACGATCCCGTAGCGTTTGTTCATCACGGGTGCGTGGGGGGCCTTTGCGAGCGCCACGCGGCCCTCCGCCTCGGCCTGGGCGAGCGCGGCGGCCGGCAGCGCCAGGACGGCGAGGAGCGCAACCAGGCGCCTCCGGCGGTGGGCGGTCATGGAGGCGGGTGGATGGTGTAGCCGATCGACCGGACCGTGTGGATCAGGGGGGCGGAGTAGCCCGAGTCGACCTTCTTTCGAAGCCGGGTGATGAAGATCTCGACCGTGCGCGTGTCGTACTCGTGGTCGCGCTGCCAGACGCGCTCGCACAGCTCCGTGCGCGAGAAGACCCGGCCCGGCTCCTGCATCAGCAGCTGGAGCACGTCGAACTCGCGGGGGGAAAGGGCGATGGGCCGGCCCGCCCGATGGACGCGCCGGTGGTGAACGTCCATGTGCAGGTCCGCCACATCGAGCAGGTCGGCGGCCGTCGGCGTCGCGCCGCGGCGGCCGAGCGCCTCGATCCGCGCGACCAGCTCGTCCATGGAGAAGGGCTTCGCCATGTAGTCGTCCGCCCCGGCCTTCAGGCCCCTGACCCGGTGCTCCACCTCGCCGCGCGCCGTGAGGATGAGGACGCGGGCCGGGCAGCTGGCCTCGCGAAGCCCCGCCAGGACGGACATTCCCTCGAGCCCGGGAAGATTCAGGTCGAGCACGATCAGGTCGGGCGGGTGCTCGATCGCGGCCTTAAGTGCCTGCGCGCCGTCAAAGTGCGATGTCGCTTCGTGTCCGTGGCGCGCCAGCGCCTGGGCAATGTGCCGGGCGAGCTGGCGCTCGTCTTCGACGACGTGGATACGCATGCCGGAGGACCCAGCTAACGCACGCCGGCCCGCGCCGCAAGCGCGAGTGGACGCAGCCCCCGGGGAATTCGGGCCTGTACGGGCCCCGGTCCGACGCCCTATCATCCGGGGCTCCCATGAACATACTCTTCGTCGGCGGCACAGGGATAATCAGCACGGCGTGCACGGAGCTCGCGGTCGCCCGCGGCCTCAAGGTGACGCTGCTCAACCGCTCGCTCCGGGACCCGGTCCCCGGGGCCCGGACGATAACGGCGGACGTCTCGGTCGCCGGCGCCGCGGCCAGGGAGCTGGGCGGCACGCAATGGGACGCCGTGGTAGACTTCATCTCGTTCACGCCCTCGGACATCGAGGCGCGCCTGCGCCTCTTCAGCGGCAAGGTGGGCCAGTACGTCTTCGTCAGCTCTGCGAGCGCCTACCAGAAGCCCCTGACCCACTACCTCATCACCGAGTCGACCCCGCTCGCCAACCCGCTCTGGGACTACTCGCGCAACAAGATCGCGTGCGAGGAGCGGCTGCTCAAGGCCTACCGGGAGGAGGGCTTCCCGGTCACCATCATCCGGCCGTCGCTCACGTACGGCAACACCGTCGTGCCGCTCGCCGTCAACAGCTGGCAGAGGAGCTTCACGGCCGTCGAGCGCATGCGCAGGGGCCTGCCGCTCATCATTCCCGGCGACGGGCTCTCGCTCTGGACGATCACCCACAACTCCGACCTGGCCAAGGGCCTTGTCGGCCTGCTCGGGCACGCCGGGGCGATCGGGCACGCATTCCACATCACCTCCGACGAGGCCCTTACCTGGGACCAGATATACGGGATGACGGCGGAGGCAGCCGGCGCCCCGGGCGCAAGGTTCGTCCACATCGCCTCCGACTTCATCACCGCGTGCATCCCCGCGATGACGGGCACCCTCCTCGGCGACAAGTCCCACTCCGCGGTCTTCGACAACTCAAAGATCAGGCGCTTCGTGCCCGGCTTCGCAGCCACCACCCGCTACCGGGAGGGGATCGCGCGGACCATCGCCTGGTTCGACGCCGAACCCGCCCGCCAGCAGGTCGACCCCGAGGCCGGCGCCGCGTGGGACAGGCTGATCGCCGCCTACGAGCGCGGCGCCGCGGCGGCGG
>Ga0209415_10004627_pt1 | contig 25121 bp, 24 predicted proteins | sample PeaSoiSIISIP2007_FD_187696 | JGI IMG/M metagenome (GOLD analysis project Ga0209415, IMG submission 187696) | Peat soil microbial communities from Weissenstadt, Germany - SII-SIP-2007 (SPAdes) (version 2) | ecosystem: Environmental > Terrestrial > Soil > Wetlands > Peat | place: Germany... | reverse complement strand
ATCCGGCGGCCGTCAACTGCGCCGGGACGCTCGCGACGAGCGGACCGGTTTGCGTTGCGAACGGAAAAGCCGTCACCCCGACCGGCGGATTCAGCGGTGCGTATCTCTCGGGCTGGGGAACCAACGCGTACGCCGATGCGTTTCTCGAGCAATACTTTGGCCCGCACGATCGGCCAATCTGGAAGTTCGGCTTCGAATGGGGCCGTCATCTCGGTGCCGATCCCTTCACCGGCGCCGCATGGGCGGGCGCGAATGCCTACGTAGCCCAAGTGGATTTTGCCAGCAAAGGCAACCTCTACGCGAACAACGTCACGTTTAGTGGTTCTGCCCCCGGTACGCCGCACTCGAACGTCGCTCAAGTGTGGTTCCGGTACTTTGGCCTCGGGTCAGGCGCTCTGGGCCAAGGCAATCCCGCCGCCGCGACGTACGATCCACTCGCCACGGTCTTCGGCAGTGCCGTCGGCAACTTCGACGGGCAGATGGGGCTGGGTATCAACGTGGGACACTGGCTCACCTCCAACCTACGGGTGGGCGTCGGCGTCTACCACATGCAAAACATCCCCGGCGTTACGATCCCGGCCGGCAGCGTCACCGGGGGCGGGGCCTGCCCAGGGTGTTTCGTCAACCAGGTCAACCTGAACGGCGCGTTCTTCGACACGTTCTTCTTCTTCATCTAGGAAGCAGAAGGGTAGATCGACTAAGGGGCCTCGCGCAAGCGAGGCCCCTTAGCAGGGATGACGGACAACGACGCGGTTCTAGCGGCTGATGATGCGCGTCTGAATGCCTTGATAGCAGGGGACTTCGACGCGCTCGACCGGCTGTTGGCTGCCGATCTCGTATTCGTTCACACGAAGGGAGAACGCGACGACAAGAAGACCTACCTCGATTCGCTGCGCTCCGGCCGCATCCGGTACCGCGCGATCACGCGCAGCGAAACCAGCGTGAAGGTCACGGGTGACGTGGGCATTCTCTGCGGCGCGGTAACGCTTCATGCTACGATCGATAACGACAATCGGTCGATGCCGGTTCGCTATATGAGCGTTTGGGCGAGGCACGCAGGCGGCTGGCAGTTACTCGCGATCGACACGTCTCGCGTATCCGCCGGCTGAAGTCGTCAGGATACGGTCGTGGAGTGCCGGGCGAGATAGTCGTCCATGTAGTCGTCGAGAAAGTGAGGCTGGTAGAGCGCCATTGATTCGCCGCGCGGCGTTCCGCCGACGAAATGAAACAAATTTGCGTCCCAGTCGATCCAGTCATCGCCTCGACCGAAGGCAGCTTTGAATCTCCGTCCGTTTGGACTGCCGTGCAGGAGCGTGCGGGCCGGCAGACTCGCGCCGTCGCCTTCATACCGCCCCTGCCGAGTGTCGTAGTCCCATTCCGGTAGTTCGGCCCACATACGCTCGTAGTTCGGCCAGAAGTCCTCTTCATGCACGACCAGTCCCGCATGTAGATCGGGATAGACCCCGCGACCGCTGGCTCGGAGTCCCGGCTCGTCCGCCAGCTTGAAAACAAGCCGCCCGCCGGCAGCAAGCGGAAGCACCACGGTATCCGCGGCTACATCGGCGGATCGCAGCGGCTGCAGCGCGCAATAGCGTCCGAAGAAATCTACGGTCCGTTGCAAATCCCGGCTCGCATAGACTCCGTGGCTGATGCGCCCGATGTTCAAAGGTCCGCTGTCCTCCATGGCGCCGCCGGGCATGCGCCGGGGCGCCCAGAACTCCAACTGATTGCCGTCGATGTCGATCCAGTAGATAGCGGTGCCGTCCTCCCCTTGCGCCGATGTGTGGACCGGATCTGAGTGGACCACGCCGCACGCATCGAGGCGGCGAAGATGTTCATCGATGTCCTGCGGGCGGATGAACAACGCATAGCGCGGGAACCCCTTACCGAGTTCCTCTGCCGGCGGCAGCGTCTCTCGCGCGATGAACAAACCGTGATGGCAGTACGCAAGAGTTTCAAACCGGGAAAGCGCTTGAAAGACCCCTTTTTCTCGTGGCAACCCAGAGTCGGGGAGGGTTTTTGCCCCGAGGACCCGTTCGTGGAAAGCGATCGAACGCTGCACGTCGTTCGTGGGAATCGTGTAGTGGTCGATCCAATGGACGGCACCGGGTTTGCGCGAAGTTCCCATCGATTGCTTCTTTCCTGCAATACGGATCGGACCCTAGCGACGGGCGATACGCAACGCCTATCGAAACGTACGGCAAGCCGCTTCCGTGGGTGGAGTAGTGTAAATGGACGTCATCGACGGCAGAATTCAGGTTACCAACCAGGACCTCTATTCGACGAAGCCCGGGACGCTGGCGGGGAGGTACCTGCGCCGCTTTTGGCAGCCCGTCGCGCGTTCGCAAGACGTGGCAGCCGGCCGTGCGTACACCAAGAAAATCATGGACGAGCTCGTTACCGTCTATCGGGGAGAGAGCGGCGGCATTCACGTCGTCCAATCTCACTGCCCGCACCGGGCGACGTTGCTCTCGACCGGATGGGTCGAAGGTGACGCGATTCGCTGTCACTATCACGGTTGGAAATATGACGGCACCGGGCAGTGCGTGGAGCAGCCCGGAGAAGATGCGGCCTTTGCTACCAAGATCCGCCTGCGAACCTATCCGGCGCAAGACTACCTCGGCCTCGTGTTTGCGTACTTCGGCGATGGCGACGCTCCGCCGATCCGCCGCTTTCCCGATTTCGAGGCGTCCGGCGTCGTCGACACGCCGGCTTTGATCGAATATTGGCCGTGCAACTTCTTCAATCGTTTGGACAACGCGGGAGACCCGGCCCACATCCCCTACACGCATCGCGAATCGCTGCGACGGGCACGGAGCAGCAGCAACGGCTTTCAACTCTCTGCTCCGCGTGCTACGGTGGAAGAAACCGAATACGGCACCCGAGCATTCGAAGACCGCCCGGGCGGTACGGTCGTGTTCTCACTGTTCCACATGCCGAACATCAATCAAGTCGGCGCGCGCGGCAAGTTGACGCTGCCCAACGGCGAGACGAAGCTCATCTTGGGCGATCGCGTCTTCTGGCGCTTACCCGTCGATGACGAGCACTCGATCAGCTATACCGTCGAGCATTTTCCTCTGGATGCCGAGGAGGCGGCCGCGTTTCGCGCGCAGCGTGCGGAGCAGGAGGACCAAAGGGTACCCGAACTCCGCAAGCATGCCGAGGCCGTCATGCACAACGAATGCGTCGTGGAAGACGCCGACACGAGCTTCACGGCCCAGCAAATGTTCTGGATCGAGGACTACGTCGTGCAAGTCGGTCAGCAGCCGATCTCCGACGAGCGCGTCGAGCATCTGGGCCGCAATGACGTCGGCATCATCCTCATACGCAAGTTGTGGCGGCGCGAGTTGCAAGCGCTGGCCGAAGGGCGCCCCTTGACGAACTGGGTAACGCCCGCCGGAGTGAGCGCCGCCGGGTTGACCGGCGGAGAGGGGTGAGATGAACACACCTACGGAGGAAATCATGCCCGACCAAAAGCCCGACCTCCCCAAGTGGGCCGTCACGCTGCCGAAACTCCACGACGTCACCGTCGACCTGCTCTTCGGTGAGCTCTGGGAACGCCCGCAGCTCTCCAAACGCGACCGCAGCTTGGTCACCTGCGCTGTGCTCGCCGCACTCTACCGCCCCGATCAGTTGCGCTACCATCTCGGGTTCGCGCTCGACAATGGCCTTAGCGAGGACGAGCTGGCTGAAATGCTGACGCACATCGCGTTCTACGCGGGCTTTCCCAGTGCCGTGAGCGCCGGCAACGTCGCGCACGACGTGTTCGAGCAACGTAAAACCGCCTGAATGCAGCACGTCCATCCGCCGACGAGCCGCTCGATCCTCGTCCTCGAGATGGCGGCGGAGCTCGCGCTTCGCGCGCCGGTACGCCAAGCGAAGGCCGTCGTCGACCTTGGCGGGGGGCACCAAATCGCGTTGTTCGGATCGAGCACGATCGTCGGGATTCGCGCCGTCGCGGCGCGCGAAGTCGCGCTCGCGATCGTGAACCCGTCAGCGACTCTGACGCTTGCATACCGCGGGACGGGGCCGTTCGAGGCTCCGCTTCCACTGCGGACGATCGCCGTGATTCCATCGCGCGACGAGTACATCTTTGCGGTCCATCCCCGCACCGGTCTGCGCGCGTTCGAGGAGATCGCGACGAAACGCCCATCGTTGCGGATCGGCGTGCGCGGAGACCGTAACCATTCGCTGCATTTCATGCTTGACGACATCATGCGCGCAAGCGGCTTCACGCGGGCCGACGTCGCGGCATGGGGTGGCGAGTTTCGCTACGAGGGAAACGGCAGCCCGGCACCAACCTCGGACAAGTTTCGCGCGCTCGTCGACGGCTCGCTCGACGCGATCTGGGACGAAGGCGCCGACACATGGGTCGGTGAGGCGCTCGACGCCGGGATGACGATCCTCTCGCTCGCAGAGCCGGCCGTTGCGCGCCTCGAAGATCTCGGCTACCGCCGCGCCGTCATCCCGCAATCACGTTATGCACGTCTCCCACACGACGTCCTCACACTCGACTTCAGCGGCTGGCCGCTGTTCGTCCACGCCGAGCTCTCAGACGATGACGTCGCACAGATCTGCGCCGCCCTTGCGGCGTGCGTGGATCGCATCCCGTGGCAAGAGGACGCCCCGCTGTCACTCGCTCGGATGTGCCGGAACGCGCCCGACGCGCCCTACGACGTGCCGCTCCATCCGGCCGCCGAACGCGCCTGGACGCAATACGGCTGCTAAGCGCGCCAGATCAGTGACGCGGCTGAGGTTTTCTCGAGACCAGCGTACTTCGTAGAGAAGTCGAGGACGGGCTGCAGCCAGTCCGGCGTGATCGGCGTCTCGCCGTAGACCGCCCGAGTGGTCGCACGGATCACATCGACGGGAAGCGAGGTATAACGCGCTAGAATCACGGCCGATTGGTCGTGGTTGCGGTTCGCCCACTTCGCCGTCTGCAATATCACGTCAACGAAACGGCGTGCGGTTGCGCGGTTCGCGTTCAGCCAGTCCGCTTTCGCGTACCAGCCGGTAACCATGAAGTGTTTGCCGATCGGAGCCAGCGCGTCGCCGATCACTCTCACCTGACCCCGGGCCGCAGTCGTAAACGGTTCGACAAGCAGCGCGGCGTCGATGCGCCCTTGCGTCAGTGCTGCGGCTACGGCCGAGAACGGGAGCTCGAGGAACTTCACCGTCTTCGAGTCGCCGCCGTTGGCGTCGATCCACGCTTGCATGACAACCTGCGAGAAGTCCCGCAGCCCGTTCACCGCAACGGTCTTGCCATTGAGGTCGGCTCCGGTGCGGATCGCGGAGTTCTGCGCTGCAACCACGACGCCCTGAGGCGGCGGTCCCCTGTACACGTTGCCAAGCGCAATCGCGCGCAGATCGGTCCCCCGGTTGTGGGCTTCGGCGATGGGGACGAGACTGCCCGCGATCACGTCAAGAGAACCGCCGACGACTCCGGCGCTGAGTTCACCGGCATTGCGTAACGCGGTGATCTCTACGCTGAGGCCGGCTGATGTAAACAAGCCGAGGTCCGCAGCGTAATAGTGCTCGGCCGTCGCATCGGTCCGCGCGGTACCGACCCTGAGAGTCACCATATCCGCGGCCCGCGCGATCGAGGGGATAGCGGCGACGGCGAAGAGCCCCGTCAGAATCGTGGCGCGAGAGTGCTTGGCCATCGGTTTGACTTTTAGGAATAAGGGAGACTAGACTCCTCGTTAGAATTCTATCTTTTTTGTTCGATCCGCTTTGGGAGGAGCATATGGCGTTCTTTCATCGAGCGCGCCGCCTGGCCGCCGTCGTCCTAGCCGCGGCGTTGCTCGCCGCAACGGCGCCGGCCGCGCGCGCCGCGGATCCCTACGAGATCAACGTTCTCCTCGATTTGAGCGGTTACGCGGCGTTCGTCGGCACGACGCAGCAGCAGGCGCTTAAAGCGCTAGAGGCCTACGTGAACAAGAACGGCGGAATCCGCGGCCGGCCGGTTTCGTTCGTGGTCGCCGACGCCCAGTCCAATCCACAGGTGGCGGTCCAGCTCGTGCAGGGGCTCGTGGCCAAGCACGTACCGCTCATCCTGGGGCCGTCCGGCCCGGACACCTGCGCCGCGGTCAGTCCGCTCGTCCTGCAGAACGGTCCGGTCGTCTATTGCCTCGCCCCCACGGCACAGTCGCCGGCGGGGAGCTACGTCTTCCTGACGCTCTACGCGGGCGAGCCGGGGATGGCGGTCAACGTCCGGTACCTCCGCGAGCGCGGCTTGCGCAAGATCGCCTTCATTGGTTCCACGGATGCGGCCGGACAGGATGCCGAGCGCGCCTTAAACGCAGCGTTGGCTCGGCCCGAGAACGCCGCGGTCCAGATCGTCGCACGCCAGTACTTTGGGGGCGCCGACATAAACGTCGCCGCGCAGCTCGCCCGGATCAAAGCCGCGAACCCGGATGCCTTGATCGCGTGGGCCGCCGGGACAGCGGCGGGGACGCTCTTCCACGGCATACACGACGCCGGGTTGGACTTGCCGACCGTCACCTCGGCGGCCAACCTCAACGCGCTCTTCTTCAAGACGTACGGCGCGTTTACGCCGAAGAACCTCTACTTCAACGCCGCACCATATTATGGAGCCGACGTCGTGACCAATCCCGCGACGAAAGCGGCGCTCGCGACCTTAACTGCTGCGCTCGCCACCGTTGGCGCGAAGCCCGATCAAATCCAGATCAGCGCCTGGGATCCCGGCATGCTGCTCATCGATGCGCTGCGCAAACTCGGGACCGATACGTCGGCCGAGAAGTTGCGCGCATATCTCGTCAATCTCAAGGGGTGGGTCGGCGTCAACGGGCCGTACGATTTCACCGCGATCCCCCAGCGCGGACTTGGCGAGAACACCGCCGTGGTCGTGAAGTGGGATATCGAGCGCGGTGCGGCGTCGGCCGTCAGCAAATTCGGCGGCGTGCCGCTGCCCGGCAAGTAAGAGGTGCTGCATGCTGGTAGTTAGTACTCTAAATGTACTCGCTGGAGTACGATCAGGCGAGACCCTTGCGCGTTTGGGAGTGCTGTGATGGCTGACGATCAGGTCGTTCGACTCGATGAGGACGACGGTATCTTTACGATCACCTTCAACCGTCCGGAGAAGCGCAATGCGATGAATCCGGCGCTGCATCGCCAGATGCATGCTCTCTTGAGCGATCTGCGGTACAACGAAAAAGTTCGCGTGCTCATCATCACCGGAGCGGGTGAGAGTTTCTGCGCAGGCCAAGACCTCAAAGAGTACTTCTACCTCCTTGCGGACGAAAGCGCCAAATCGGAGCGCGAGCGTTCGCGCGACCTTTCCAACGCGTGGCGCAGCCACTTACTGCGACTCTTCCCGGCGCCGACGATCGCCATGATCAACGGGTGGTGTTTCGGCGGCGCATTCTCGGTCGTAACGTCGTGCGACATCGCGGTGGCGGCCGAAGACGCGACCTTCGGTCTCTCGGAGATCAACTTCAAGACGGCCCCTCTCGGGTTAGTCAGCAAGAACATCTCGGAGATGGTGCTGCAACGACAGGCGCTCTATTACGCGTTGATGGGGGAGCCGTTCGATGGGAAGCGGGCCGCCGAGATCGGCCTCGTCACGAAGGCAGTGCCGCGGGATCAGTTATATTCCGAGGTGCGGCGAATCGCCGAGGCGCTGCGGGAGAAAGACCCGATCGCGCTGCGCACGGCGAAGGATGTCTTTAAGATCAGCCAGCGGATGGACTACGAGGAAGCGTACGCATATAGTTCGGCCTTAGCCAGCGACATGACGCTGCAGCAGAAGGGTGCGTGGATGCAGAGCGGGATCGGCAACTTCCTCGAGGGGAAATACCGTCCGGGCCTGGGGTCGATGAAGCCACAGTAGATGGGCTCGCACTCGCGCGCCGCGATCCTCGCCGGGCTTGCCGCCGTCGCAGCCGCCCCATCCGTTGTTCCCGCCGCGGATACAGCGACCGTCAGGATCGGCGCAGCGCCGACCGATGCGACGGCCCAGCACTATTACGCTTTAGACCTCGGCATGTTCGCCGCGGCCGGGCTCAATGTGGAGATCACGGCTCTACGCAATATCAGTGCGCTGATCGCGGGTGTCATCGGCGGATCGCTCGACGTGATCACCGGCAGTATCGTCCCCATCGCCGAAGCCCACGATCGGGGGATCGATCTGCGTGCGATCGCACTTGGCAACGTGTACACGGGCCCGCCGCCTCAGGGCGTGATCGTGGCGGCGCAGAACTCTCCGATCCGCAGCGGAGCCGACCTCAACGGCAAGACTGTTTCGGTGAACGGCCTGCGGGATCTCACGCAGGTTTCCATCGAAGCGTGGATCGACGCCAATGGCGGCGACTCGAAAACGGTGAAGGTTATCGAAGTCCCGTTCTCCGGCGTCGCCGCGGCACTGACGCAAGGGCGCATCGACGCCGCGATGCTCGTCGAACCGTTCACGACGGCGGCGCGTGGTCAAGTGAAGGTGCTCGGTGACGGGCAGGCTCCGATCGCGAAACGCTTCATGGTCACCGGCTGGTATGCGAAGGCGGCCTGGCTCAACGAAAACCGCGATACCGCGCGCCGCTTCGTGAACGTGATGATGCAGGCGGCGAGGTGGGGGAATCGCTTTCACGACCGGTCTGCGGAGATTCTGGCGCGCTACGCCTCGGTCCCCGTCGACGTGATCCGTTCGACGACTCGGGCGGTTTACGGCGAGACGCCGATTACGAACGAATGGATTCAACCCGTGCTCGACTCTTCCGCGAAGTACGTCGGTCTCAACAAGATTTCAGCCGCGACGCTCATCTGGCGCGCTTAGAGGGAGATCAAATGGAGAAATTGCGCTACTATCTCGCGTACAACCGCGGGCTGCAGATTCTGGAGACCAACGCCGGCTCGCTGCAACCTCTGGGCACGTTCTTCGAGGGTAGGACGCTCGAGTACCTGACCGGCAGCAAAAGCAAGCCGGAGATCGTCTTCGCGGCAGTGGCTTTCGACGGCGGCTATCGAACCCGCGACGCAGGAAAGACGTGGGAGAAGATCATGGAGGGGAACGTTCGAGCCTTTACGATCGATCCGCATGATGAACGCATCGTCTACGCGGGCATCGGCCCCGTGCGACTTTTTCGCAGCGAAGACGGGGGCACGACCTGGGAGCCGCTGGACGGCATGCTGGACCTCCCAGCCGAGGCAAAGAAGAAATGGGATGTACCGCCGCCTTACCGAGGGCGCGAGGAACCTCATGTACGGCATATCTTAGTTCACCCCGATGATTCGCGTCTTCTCTTCGTGCTGCTCGAACACGGTGGAGTTCTGATGAGCCGTGACGGGGGAAAGACCTGGGAAGATCGGAGTAGCGGCATCGACTACGTCGACATGCACGTTATCGGAAACTATCCCGGCAGCAAGGAGCGCTACTATGTTTCATCGGCGCAAGGGTTTTATCGAAGCGATGATTCCGGAGCGCATTGGCATCGCGTGGAGAACGGCATGCCATGGGCCGACGCGCACGTCTATTGCTATTCTCACGACTGGAAGCTTCTGGACGGCGATCGCCCGCGCATGGTCGTCTGCGGTGCGCGCGGATCGCCGGGCGTGTGGTTGGAAGAGCACGTAGACCCCAAGGGGCACATCCTCTTGAGCGACGATGGCGGCGACAACTGGCGTCTCGCAACCCACGGTCTGGGCAAGGAAAATCCCTGGGCTCCCTGGACGCTCGTCTCGCATCCGAGCGATCCGAAGACGCTCTTCTGCGGAATGGGGGACGGGTCGCGCGGCTACTTTATCGACACCAGCTTGCGCGGGGCGGGAGCGTTTTACGTTTCTCGCGATGCCGGAGAGTCGTGGGAAGCACTGCTCACGGACTTGCCGTCGGTCTTGGCCGCCTGGGTCGCATCTGCATAAGCGATCCGTAGCCTGAACACGATGGCCGATGTCATTGCGCGCGTCGAGACTTTCGCTCTCAACTTGCCGTACCGGTCCAAGGTACAGTTTCGATCGTCGCAAGGTTCAAGCGGCGCGTACGCGCTGCTCCGTTTGACGACGCGGGACGGCGCGGAGGGGATCGCCGAGGTCACGGGGATCGCCAACATCCCGGAGAGCGATCCAAAGATTCTGGAAAACCAGATCGATCGGTTTTTTCGACCTCTCCTTGAGGGCGCCGATCCACTCGATCACAATCGTCAGCTTGTCGCCATCGATAAGATCCGAGGCGCTCCGATCGCAAAGGCGCTGATCGACGTCGCGCTTTGGGATCTGAAAGGGAAGCTCCTTGGGCAACCCGTCTGGCGCCTATTGGGTGGAGGGCCGGTAAAGACGATTCCCGTTACGGCAGTCCTTTTCGGAGACACGGCGGCGGCCATGCTTGGCGAGGCCGAGCGAGCCGTTCAGCGCGGCATTCGCTCCCTCAAGGTCAAGCTCTGGCGTCACTGCATCGACGACATCATCCTGATCCGCGATATCCGCAAAGCGGTCGGCGACGATGTCTTCATCTACGCGGACGCAAACTACGCGTACACGGAAACCGAAGCGCGAAGCCTTCTTCCCAAGCTCGCCGACTACAATGTTTCGATGATCGAAGATCCTTGCAGAATCACCGCAGAGCGGCTCGCTCTCCTAAGCCGGGCGTTGCCGATCGCCATTCTTGGAGAGATTCCCATCGATTCACTGGCCGCAGCTTACAACTACATAAAATTAGATGCGATTGGCGCCGTCAGCGTGCACCTCCGCAGAACGGGTTTAACGGAATCCCTGAAGATCGTCGCGCTCAGCGAGGCCGCCTGTCTTCCCGCGCTCATCGGTACCGACCTTGAGTCCGGCATCGGAGCGCTCTCGCGCGTGCACCTTCGCGCGGCCATCCCGTCCCTCGACCCGCTGCCGAGCGAAATCCAGTTCTTCGAACATCTCGCCGACGACGTGCTCGCCGAATCGCTCTCGATCGTCGATGGCGCCATCGAGGTTCCCGACCGGCCCGGCTTCGGAGGTTCGATCGATCAAGGGAAGTTGAAACAATACCGCGTCTGACACCGGCGGAAACGGTCAAGCCAAGGCGCGCAGGACCTGCTCAGGCGAGAACGGCAACTCACGTAGTCGAACGCCGGTCAACGCAAAGAAGGCGTTCCCGACCGACGCCGCCACGATCGGGACGCCGTCCTCTCCCACGCCCATCGGCGGGTTATTCGTCGAGAGCACCTTGATCTCGATATGCGGGACGTCGGCCATGCGCGTCACTTGGTAATCGTAGAAGTTCGATTGCTGCACGTGACCTTTCTTGATGTCGACGCGCTCGCGCAGGACATGGCCGACCGCGAAGCAGATGCCACCCTCGAGCTGGGCGGCGATGTTGCGCGGCTGAACCGCTATGCCGGCGTCGATCGCCATCCAGACGTTGTGGACGGTGATCTTCCCGCTGGGGCGGTCGAGCGAGATTTCGGCGATTCCGGCGTTCAGCGTATCATCCTTTTCCGAGAAAGCGAATCCGAGCGCGCGCCCCGGACGCTTCCGCTCCCAGTCTGCCATCGCGGCAACCGTACGGAAAAGCTCGATGGCTCGCGGATTTCCCGCCGCAAGCGCTCGCCGCAGCGCTAGCGGATCCTGGCCTTTGGCGCGCGCGATCTCGTCGAGAAACCCCTCGACGGCAAAGGTATTGTACCCGTTCCCGACGCCGCGATACGACGACAGCCTCGCGCCGCGTATCTGGATGACGTGCTCGGCAAGCTTGTTGGGAATGCCGTAGCTCGGGATTTGCGTTCCCTTCATGACGATCCGATCGGTTGCTTTCGTGCCGGTTTGACCGTCGGTCATGAAGTTGAGGACCGACTCAGAGACGACGCGATGGCGCCAGGCGACGATCTTTCCGCCGGCGTCGAAGCCGGCTTCGATATGATGGGCAGTCGCGGGCCGGAACCGGCCGAAGCGCAAGTCGTCTTCCCGCGACCAAATCAGCTTGACGGGCTTCTTCGCCGCCGCAGCCAGGCGCGTTGCTTGGATCACGACCTCGTGCGAGCCGCGCCGGCCATATGCTCCGCCGACGAACTGCTGGTGAAGCGTGATCCGATCCGGCTTCGTCTTCAGCAGCGCGGCGATCGTCGTGCGCAGGTCGCTTGGCGCCTGGGTCCCCGCCCACACTTCGGCCGACGATCCATCGGGGGAGAGTGAGACGGTAGCCGTTAGCGGCTCCATCTGTCCGTGATAGATGTGATGGGTGCGGTATTCCGCCCGCATGACGCTCGCTGCGCTCGCAAGCGCAGCGCCGGCGTCGCCCTGCTTTTCATACGCGACGCCCGCGACCGCCGGATTGCGCGCGACCGCCGCAAATTCATCGAGCGCGGCGTCGCTGTCATACGCGCCTGCCGGCGCATCGCTCCAGGTGACGCGCAGCAGGTTCTTCGCGAACCGCGTCGCTTCGACGCTCGTACCGAGGACCCCGACGCCGTCCGGTAACGTCACGACATCGACGATGCCGCGCGCCGCCCGCGCCGAGCGGTCGTCGATGGTCACCGGCGAGCCCCCAGGATACGGCGATTGCAGCACCGCGGCATAGAGCATGCCGGGCACGTTGGCATCCATCGCGTATTTGGCCGCGCCTCTGACTTTCAACGGCACCTCGACGCGCGGGACGTCCTTGCCGATCAAGCGGAACTGGCTCGAGGACTTGAGGTCTTTCTCCGTGATCGCCGGCAGCGTCGCCGGCAGAACGGCAAACATGGCGACGGCGCCGTAGGAGATACGGCGGTCCGTGTTGCGGTGGACGACGGTATTTGGCTCGGTCGAAAGCTCCGCGACGGGCACCTGCCAGCGTGCCGCGACGGCATCGAGCAGGACCCGACGGGCCTGCGCACCGGCGATGCGCAACGGCAGATAGTAGCCGCGAACCGAGAAGCTCGACGAGGTGAGCAACGCCATGCGGTAGAGCGGATTCCCGTAGACCGAATCCCACGACGCGGGCTGGACGATGCGCACGCGCGACCAGTCGGCGTCAAGGTCTTCGGAGAGGATCAGCGGCAGCGAGGTGAAGCTCCCTTGCCCCATCTCGGCCGCAGGCGAGACGATCGTCACCGTGTTGTCGGTGCCGATGGTGACCCAAATGTTGAGCGGAGCGCTCGCCGCTTGCGCTTCGGCCGGAGGCGCGCTGCCGACGAGCGGGAAGGCGAGTGTCAGGCTGGCGGTCGCGCCCAGGAAGGTCCGGCGATTGAGTTGTGTGGTCATGAGGCGACCTCGCCGGCAGCGCGCTCAATCGCGCGCACGATCATCGGATAGGTGCCGCAGCGGCAGATATTGCCGTTCATGTGGGTCACGATCTGCTCGCGCGACGGCTTCTTGTTGGTAACGAGCAACGCGGCGGCTTGCATGATCTGTCCCGACTGGCAGTAGCCGCACTGCGGAACCTGTTCGGCGACCCACGCCTTCTGCAGCGCATGGCTGCCGTCCGGCGAGAGTCCCTCGATCGTCGTTACCGCGTGACCGGCGGCTTTCGTGAGCGTAACCTGACAAGAGCGCACCGGTGCGCCGTCGAGGTGAACCGTGCACGCGCCGCAGGCTCCGACCGCGCAGCCGAATTTCGTGCCGGTCATCTGAAGATGCTCGCGGAGTACCCAGAGCAGCGGTGTCCTCGGTTCGGCCTCGACTTGCCGCCGTTGCCCGTTGACGATGAGCTCTACCATAACAGACCTCCGATCAACTGCGCGCGATGAGTTCGGCCGCGTCGAAGTGCCGAGGGAGTCCCCCATAGGTATACGCCAAATTGAGGACGGGTTGGATCATTCGCGGATCGAGTGCTGTGGCATAACGGGCCCGATTCATCCCGCGGATACGGTCGACGTCGATCCTCGAATACTTTGAAAGGATCGCTGCCGACTCGTCGTGGTGCGCGTTCGCCCAGCGCGCCGTGGCATAGATCACGCCGACAAGGGTTTTGACCGTCGCGGCATTGGCAGCGAGCCAATCGCGCGTCGCGAACCATTCATTGACCAGAAACTGTTTGCCGATTGCGTCGTACGGCGTGGCAATCCGCCGGAGCGTTGCCGTCGAGGTTGCCGTGAAGGCGCTGAGCTGAGGCTCGCCGATGTGCGCGGCCGCAACGGTCCCACGCTCGACGCCGGCGGTCATCGCGGCCTGCGTAAGCTCGATGAAACGCACCTTGGTGAGATCGGCGCCGTTCTTGACGAGCCACCCTTTGACCGCCATGCTGCTCAGCGAAATCAGCGCCGGGACAGCAATCGCCTGACCTTCGAAATCCTTGGCGGATCGGATCGGCGATTGCATCGCGACGCACAGCGCCGAAATCGGCGCCGCGCTGTCGTAGAGCGTCCCGCCGGCAAAGACCGCAAACGGCAGACCGCGCGCGATCCCGTTTGCGAGCTCCGTCGCCTCGCCGAGCCCGACGTCGATCGCGCCGCCCGCACAGGCCGCCGCTTGCGCCGCCCCGTTGGGAAAGGTCGACACCTCGACGTTGAGCCCGGCGGCTTTGAACGACCCGAGGTCGGCAGCGTAAAAGCCTTCGCCGAAGGCGTCGTTTGCGTTCTGGCCGATGCGAATCGTTGCAGCCTGCGCCTGCACGGCGGCGGGCGCGAACGCGGCCGCAGCGCCGGCCATGGCGAGCACCAGAGCCCGTCGGCGTGCGAGAATCGTGAGGGCCATAGGCGTCCTCCTGCGTTAGCTCAGACGATCGTGCTGGTGAGGCTCCCGATCTGCGGCGACGAGACCTCGACCGTCTGACCGACCTTGAGGAAACGGTCCATCGACCGCGTCCCGTCGGCGTTGACTTTGGTCGAATCCTGTGCGGTCCCCGCGCCGGTCCCGCCGAAGATCATGTCTCCCGGGACGAAGGTGAAGTCGTGCGTGAGGTACTCGAGAAGCTCGCCGAACGAGAACACCATCGCGCTGCTATTGTAGCTCTGACGCTGCTCGCCGGCGACCCGGGTCACGACGTCGACGTTCTGCGGGTCGAGCTCGCCGACGACAATGCATGGTCCCATCGACGCCGACAAGTCGAAGTTCTTCTGTAGATTGAAGCTGATCGGACGCTGCGGCCCGCGATACGCGTCACGGATGCTCCAATCGACGGCGAGCGTCACACCCCACACGTAGTCGGCGATGCGATCGGCTTTGACATTCTTGGCGCGTTTGCCGATGACGATCGCAACCTCGCCTTCGTAGTCGAAGTACTGGGCGCGCTTCGGATAGGGGATCCCGTCGCCGGGACCACCGACCGCATCGAGGTCTTTCCAGAAGCCCCACAGACCGTCGTCGCGAATCCGCTTGGCCTGCGTCTCCAGGGTCACGCCCGCGAGGCCGTGGGCGAGCGCCATCCCGTACGAGTGCGCCGCATAGTTACCCCCTGCACACGCGATCCGCTTGTCGGGCCAAGGCGCAAGCAGCTTGACGTCGGCAGCGCGGTGCACGACCGTCGCGTTCTCGATCGCCTTTTGCGCCGCTTCGAGTCCCTCCGGGCCCGCCGCGATGAACGCAGCGAGATCCGCCGGTACGCGCTTGTCGCCGGCGTTGAGGTCCACGACCTGCTCGCCGACCAGAGCGCCGACGCGCGCCTCCGGCCCGAAAACCACGATCTTCACTGTTTGTCCTTCATAAGTTCGGGAAGCCCCCTGGATCCACGGGTCCGGAAACGCTCTGTCGGCGGGCCCGCGACGCCCCATTCATCGACCGTCACGCGCTTATCCCAAAATTCAGGCCCTCCGAATTTGTACGTGCGATCGTCGATGTGGGCCATCTCGGTCGTATATTCGATCACGATGTCGTTGGGGTCAAAGAAGTACGCGAACACGTTGTTCCCCGGGCCATGCCGCCCGACGCCGTGCTCGAGCGTGAGCCCCGCAGCTTTGAGCCGTCCAGTACCGCGCATCAACCCATCGATCGAGGGCAAGTCGAACGCAACGTGGCTCAACCGGGCGACGGGCGCGCGTCCAAAAGCCAAGCAGTGATGCTCCTGGTTGCATCCGAGGAAAAAGATCCGTCCGGACTCGTCGCGCAGCCGAAAGCCGAGCCGCTGATAGAAGGCGCTGGCCGCGTCCGCATCGGTCGAGGCGTACACGACGTGGCTCAACTTGACCGGGACATCCGCGCGAAGCCCGGCCTTCTCATGCGGCCCGATGCCGGAGATGACGCGCATCTCCCGAGACTCGCCGTCGGAAAACGCAAAACCGTACCCGTCGCCGGGTTCATCCAGATTCTTTGGCGGCGCAAGTGCGACGTCACGCAGGATGTCGTAGAGTTCGTCAACCGTCCGCCTGTCGGCGGCGCCGAAGTTTGCACGGCGGATGCCGCACGTCGCTCCCTCTCTCAAGACTAAGATATGGTGCTCCGTCGAGGTACCGCGCAAATAGACCGCGTCGGGCGTGCGATCGACCACTTTCAAACCCCAGACGTCCGCATAGAATGCGGCCGACGCAGCGAGATCGGCGACGTCGAACTCGACGCTACGCAGCCACTCGATGCCGGATTTCTGCTCGGTCACGCTTACTTCGCAAAGGCCAAAGACGCGCCCGCGTACTTCTTACGCAGTTCTTTCCAGCGCAAGCCGTTCTCGGTAGCGGCCTTGACGTACTCTTCTGGGACGACTTCGTACGGCGGGCGGATCGGGCCGGCCTTCATGTAACCCGCGGCATTCGCCCTCAGTTTTTCGATCTGCAGGTTATAGCTCGCGAAGAGCTCGGCGTTCTCCGTCAAGAATTTAATCGGCTCACGCGTCCAAGCCAGGTCCTTGGCGACTGCCTCTTCACGAGCCGGATCTGCGTCGAGCACTGCGTTGATCATGGCGAGCGCCGGTTCAGGTCCCATCGACGATGCCGTCGACCAGCACGCCGTCGTCGTCGCGCGATTGATGTCCGTAAATTTCTTCAGGGCCCCATCGTTCGGTAAGAAGTGGATCTTGCCGCGGGACGCTGCTTGGGCTTCCGCCAACATCGGCGGCCGCGAGAATTTCGCAGCGACGACGGTCGGGGCCTCGTCCGCGATGCGTGCCCAGAAATCGGGGGCGAACGGAAAACGAAAGGCACGTGGATTGCCGTACACCATGATCGGCAGATCGGGGAACGCAGCCGACATGCCCTTGTAGTACTGCACGGCCATGTCGAGCGTCAGCGGTTGCCACATCGGGAGGCCGAGCAGAATACCGGTCGCACCACGCTCGCGCGCGAACCGCGTACGCTCGGCGACCTCGTGGGTTCCCAGCTGCGTCGTGCCGATGAAGACCGGCACGCGGGCCCGAACCGTGGAAAGCGCGCAGTCGGTAAACGCCTCGAATTCCTTGCGGGTGATCGTCGCGCACTCACCGGTCGTCCCCAACAAGATCAGACCGTTCGCGCCGTCAGCGAGCAGCTGGTTGAGCACGCGTTCCGTTTCGGCCAAGTTTACGGTGTCCGTCGCAGTCACGCTCGACCCGTCATCGTTCGTCGGCGTCGCGATGATCGCGTACAGCCCTCGGAAGTCTTGTGCTCGCAGCATCTTGCCCTGCCTTTCATCCTAAAGGACTTTTCTAAATGGGTAGCTTACTATCTAGTTCGACTTCTAACCAGATTTGGTGTCCTTCGCTTATGTCCTCCCACACACTCTTCGAACCGCTACGGCTGCGCGGCATTAACGTGCGCAATCGAATCGTCGCCTCTCCGATGTGTCAGTATTCATCGGAAGACGGGTTCGCGACCGACTGGCATCTGGTTCATCTGGGCAGCCGGGCCGTCGGCGGCGCAAGCATCGTGTTTACCGAAGCCGCTGCCGTCGAACCGCTGGGTCGCATCTCACACTTCGACCTAGGCATCTGGAAGGACGAGCATATAGAGATGCTCGCGCGGATCAATCGCTTCATCGAGTCGCAGGGCGCATGGGGTGCCGTGCAGCTCGCGCATTCCGGCCGAAAAGGATCGGTCGGGCCGCCATGGCAGCGCCACCACGGTTGGATCGAGCCCAAGGACGGCGGCTGGACACCGCTCGCGCCAAGCGCCATCAGGGACATGCCCCACTACTCGCTCCCGCATGCGCTGGAGCGGGATGAGATTGCAACGATGATCCTGGCATTCGCCGACGCCACCCGGCGGACGGACGCGGCCGGTTATGCAATCGTGGAGATCCACGCCGCCTACGGCTACCTGCTGCACGAGTTCCTTTCGCCGCTCGCCAATCAGCGCACGGATGATTACGGCGGCTGCCTCGAAAACCGCATGCGCTTCCTATTGGAGACAACTTCTGCCGTCCGCGCGGTCTGGCCCGAACACAAGCCACTGTTCGTCCGAGTCCCGGCGGTCGATTGGGCCGAGGGCGGCTGGACGATCGAGGACTCGATCGCGCTCGCACGCGAACTCGCTGCACGCGGCGTCGACGTCATCGACGTCACAAGCTCCGGCATCGGACGTAATCTCGAGTCTGTAGCGCATGGCCCACTCTATCAAGTGCCCTTTGCGGAGAGAATCCGCAAAGAGGCGAACGTCATGACGATGGCGACCGGCTTGATCACCAACGGAAAGGACGCTGAATCCGTCATAGCGGGCGGACGCGCCGATCTCGTCGCGATCGGACGGAAAGCGCTCGGCGACCCCTACTTTGCGTATCGCGCCGCGCACGAGATCGGCGTCGACCTCGCGTGGCCCCATCAGTACAGCCGCGCGTTCGTTTAGGAAAGGAAATCGTCATGTCCGGAACGCCGCCCACCGCGAGCCGCAGGATGCCTTTTATTTCGTATCAGCGGCCAGTTCGGGATTCCAGATGCCGCGGCTGACGCGCGTGATCTTGAGCGACTTGAACAGGCCGGCTTTGTTGAAGGGCTCGTCCGCGAACCAGGCTTGAGCGGCGGCCATATCCGGTGCGCTGATGATGAGGCACGTGCCGAGGCGCGTGTCGTTGCCGTCGAGCAATGGGCCGCCGAGGACGACGATCTCCGGCGTGGGGTGCAGATAGGCTATGTGCTCATCGCGCATCGCCGCGCGCTTTTCGCCGGTACCAGGAATGTCTTCCGCATAACCGATGTAGAGCATTGGTTCGTCACCTCAGATCGGAACGGACGTCGGCCGGTTTAGCTGCGTCCATCTCCGCGAACAGCTCGCTGATGACCGCGCGGGCTTCGCGCGCGCGCGGAAAGCCGCAATACTGGGTCAGTTGAAAGACAACTTCCTCGATCTCGTCGCGCGTAATACCGGCGTGGAGAGCGATGCGAACGTGAGCGCGCATGGCCAGCGGCGTACCCTGCACGATGTCGCTCGTGAGCATCACGAGGGCCCGGTCACGCAGCGCGAGTTGCGGGCGGCTGAGCATGAAGCCGAACACCACCTGCGTCGAATAATCGTCCCGCTCGGCGGTTCCGGCCGCCACCGCGGCGTCGTGGCGCTTGCGCGTCGCCTCGGCGGCGTCATCACCGAGTATCTTTCCCATCAGCGTAACGCCGCGTTCGAACAAGTCATCGTTGAGCAAAGCTATGCCCTCCCATCCGGTTCAAGCTGGGGAAAGTTCGCCCTGGATCGCGGGCATGACGCTATCGGTGAACAACTCGATCGATCGCCGGCTTTCCTCGAACGACATGTCGCCGAAGACGAGCTGCCCGACACAATAGTTCGCGCCCACCTCGGCCAGCTGCGAACGAAGCGCATCGGCCACGGCATCGGGCGAACCGGCAAATGCGAGCCCGGCACGGCTCATCGCGTCAAAGGTATCGGGCCAGGGCCGTACGGGCCGAATCCCGTGGAGCGCGAACAAGTGATTGAAGCTCTTATACCAGTAAGCATAGGCCCGACGGGCGATCGCCAGCGCTTCGCGCGTCGTGTCGGCGACGACCACGAACCGGCAGATGCCCATCAGCAGGTGATCCATGCCGGCTTCTGCCGCAGCTGCTCGAAAGCGCTGCGCGATTTCCGCGGCGTGAGCCGATTCGACGAGCGTTACGACGTTGAAGCCGCGCGCGACGCAGCGATCGACGTTCTCGAGCGACCCGATTCCGTACCAGAAGGGCGGATGCGGCGACTGCAGCGGCCGAGTCGCCACCTCGACGTCGTCATAATTGAAGTAGCGGCCGGCGAAGGTGACGCGGCCGTCGGTCAAAGCAGACCGTACGACCTCGAACGCCTCGTCGAAGATCGCTTCGGCCTCCGATGGATCGCAGCCGAAACTGGCGAGCTCGATCGGGGAGCGACCGCGGCCTACGCCGACGTCGAGGCGACCGCGGCCGAGCTGATCGAGCATCGCGATCTCTTCAGCCAAGCGGATCGGATGATAGAGCGGCAGCAAGTACACCATCGGTCCGAAGCGCACGCGGCGCGTCTGTCGAGCGACCGCGGCGAGGAAGAGACTCGGGGATGGCGCCATGCCGAGCGGAGTACCGTGGTGCTCCGCGACGTGATATCCGTAGAAGCCGGCACGATCGTACAATTCGACCAGCTCGAGGCGCTGCTGATAGAAATCGGCGAGGGGGAGCGCATTGCGGTCGAGGTGGTCGAAGACACCGAAACGAATCACAATAGTAGAATTCTAATAACTATGCCGGGTCTCCCGCGCGGAACTGCACTACGAGTCCAATAAGGTGTAGAGCGCGGTCTCATCCATTATCGTACGGCTGCGCCGCCGGGCCTGCTGACCGCGACGAAGCTATTGGTCGCGGGATCCCAACGATCGACGACGACCGCACTCGTCCCGGTCCCGCGATGTTCGGGATCGCGGAAGTCGTAGACGTCGTTGATGCCGACCCAACCGTGCAGATTCTCGATATACGCGCGGACCGCGCCCGCGGTTGCGTGGATGCCGAGATGCTTCAACGCGTCGACCGCAGCGACGCTCAGGTCCCAGATCGAGACGTTCCCGGCATCGGGCCGTATGCCGGCAGCATCGAAGAGACCGAAATAGATTTTCTGCTCGTCGCGAATGGGGCCGGGGCCCGTGCCCTGCCGCGACATCGCGCGCATGCCCGAGAACAGCACTGTTTTCGGCAACAACGCCTTATACTGTTCCATTTGAGCATAGGTCGCATTGCCGAAGGACGAGGCGACAGGCACGTTCAGACCGGCATCGGAGATTCCGCGCAGGACCGTTCCGAATGCCGCTCCCGTAACGCCGACGACGAAAACGTCGGGGTTCGCCGCGTGAACGTGCGCGAGTTGTGCCGCAACGCTGACTTCGGAAGGATTGAAGTGTTCCCGGGTCACGACTTGCAGCGTACGGTATTCGGGTTGCGCCAGCAACCCGTCGTACGCGCGCTCGAGTAGCTGCCCCGTCGCATCGGTCGACGTCAAGATCGCCAGCCGCATCCACCCTCGATCTTCGAAGTACTTCAGATAGGCACGCACTTGATCGTCCGCGTTGATGCCGGAGGAGAACATGAAATCACCGCGGTGCGGATGAACCACGGGCGAATAGCAGATCGATACCGGGCCGTTCGCGGCGACGATCGGCATCGTCGCCAAGCATGTCGCCGCAAAGGCGGGGCCGAAAATGAGCGCGACGCCCTTTGCGACTTGCTGGTTGACGAGGGCGACCGCCGTTTGCGGCACCGTCCCGTCATCGAGGTACGTGATCTTGAGCGGGTGACCTTGAATGCCTCCCGTTTTGTTGACGCGCTGCTCGATCAGCGTAAGCGATTGCGCGATCGCCTTACTGGTAAACGCGCCGGGCCCGGTGAGTGAGAGGACCGCCGAAATCTCGTATGGATCCGCTGCGGCGAACGTACGATCGGGCGATGACGCTACCAGCATCAAGACGGCGAAGATCGTGAAGAGCTTATGCATCGGTGAAGATTGCGGCTACCTTATTCGAGACGAAGATGTACGCGGCGACGAACTGTGACCAGGAGACTTTATATTTCAGTTCGGACATCGCCCCCATCAAGCAAAACCAATTGAGAAGCTCTTGCTGTCCGGCATCGACGACGGAGGACAACGGCGTCTCACGCCAGGCAGCATAATCGCCGGCGACCAGCGCGTCATACAGGCGCCGGTCGCTCGGAATATCCGGATGGAGATGCAAGTGTTTGTCGCACAGGAATGCGTGCGACCAGCTCGATGAGGCGACGAGCGCGGCACGCCACGGGCTTTGCTTGAAGAATCGGGCCGTAGCACGTCCAAGATCGAAGCAGCGCGCGGGCGAGGGCGAAGGGGGATCGGGTTTGACGCCTGACTGATCGACGGTGTGTACCCGGCCGTGCCGGCTGATGACGTGACTGCCGTAACAGTTGACCGTGAACGGGATCAACGGATACGGGAAGCCCGTGCGGTCGTAGTCCAGATAGAGGACCGCATTGAAGAACGCATGCGAAAGACCGGGATAATGCAGCGGCTTGTAGGCGTACGCGACGTCGAAAGACGATTCGATCAGGCCGGCCGCTAACGCCCGGGCAATCTGGGGTTCCGTTCGAACGCTGAACGTCGTGTCGCCGGGCTCATTCCACGGGTTAGGCGCGTTTCCGATGTTTTGCGCGACGGGCCCTTCGTACCCCAGGACGCAAAACGGCGGGACGGCGTCTTCTTGAAAGTTTTCGTATTGGTCGTCGCCCCACATGACCAGCACGTCGGGCTTGAAGTCGTCGATCGCCGCGCGCACGCGACGCAAACCGACGAGGAGGTCGGCACGATGGGCTTTCGCCGCCGCGAGCCCTTCGTCGCTCGACCATTCCTGCCGCATTTGCTCCGGCCAGTTCGACGGATCCCTGGCCGATTCGGGCAACGCAGGGTCTTTGAGGACCGCTCGCAGCCGCATCGGAAACGTTTCATCGGTTTCGCGCAAGCGCGGCCAATGAGAGATGCCGACGCCGAGAACTTCTGCCACGACGGGTTGTTTTCGGAGGGGACTTGCAAGGCCTGCGCATGCGGAAGTAGCATCTTTGGGATGATGCCCGTCGACCTTGCTTCTCCCCAGGTTCACGATCTTCGCAAGAAGATCGCCCTCGGCTCGCGGATCCTTGCCATGTTGGGGATCGTTGACTATCTCGGTCACATCAGCGCGAGGATCCCGGACTCGGAGTACGTTCTGATACGGTCACGCGGTGCGGAGCAAGGGGATCAACGGCGGATGACGCCGGAGGACGTTGCGGTCGTCGATCTGGGCGGCGGACACATCGACGGTCCTCGCCTCCCGGATGAAACCCCGATGCATACGGAGATCTACAAGGCGCGCCCCGACGTCTTCGCCGTCGCGCACACGCATCAGGCGGCTGCGACGATTTTTGGTGCGCTCGAGCGGCCGATTCTGCCGATGCAGGGCCTCGGCGCGAATCTCTGTTCGCCTGATATCCCCATCTATCCGTCGGCACGGAAGATCACGACGTTCGAGCAAGGTGCGCACGTCGCTCGCGTCCTCGGCGATCATCCTTTCGTTCATCTCCGGCACCACGGCTTGACGTTCGTCGGCAAAGCGGTCGAGCAGGTCGTGCTGAGTGCGATCTGGATCGAGCATCACGCCAAAGTGACCATGTGGGCTTCGACGATCGGCGACCCTCACGGGATGGATCCGGCGGAGGCTGCGATCAAGGCGACGGAGCGCTTCGGCGACGACGCGCGCTGGCGCTACTACGTGAGCCTGTTGGACGACGCGGTTTAAGTGTTGACCGAGACGGACGTGCTGATCGTCGGGGCAGGCCCCGTAGGCCTGACCCTGGCGATCGATCTCGGCTGGCGCGGCGTGAAGTGCATGGTCGTCGAGCGAAACGATGCGCCGCTGCAAATCCCGAAACTCGAGCGCTGCAATGCGCGAACCATGGAGATCTTTCGTCGCCTCGGTGCCTCGGAACAGATCCGCGCAGCGGGCTTTCCTCGAGAACTGCCGATGGACGTCTTCGTCGCGACCTCGCTCGCCGATCCGCCGATCTTGCGATTGCCGTATCCGTCCGTCGCCGAGATGCAAGCGGACATTGCCGCACACAACGACGGCACGCGCCCCCTCGAGCCGTATCAGCTGATTTCGCAGTATACGCTCGAGCCCGTCCTTTGCTCGGTTGCTCGTGGCTATCCGAACGTCGAATTGCGCTTCAGCGAAGAGCTTCTCGACTTTACGCAGGACGCCGACTCGGTCGTCGCGCGAGTCCGTGCCCAAAGCGGCGAGTACGCCGTTACGGCGCGCTACCTCGTCGGTTGCGACGGCGGCACGAGCGTTATCCGCAAGCAGCTCGGAATCCGCCTCGAGGGGAAAGGCGGGATCCGAGAGATGCGCCGGTCGTTGTTTCGCTGCAACGACCTTTTCGAGCGCATCAAAGTCGGGAAGGGACGGCACTATCACATCGCCGACGCCGCGCATACGACGATCGTGGTCCAAGACGATACGAAACGCTTCACCATGAGCAGCATCCTGACCAAGGATGACGACGTCGTCTCGCAGTTCCGCCGCGCGGTCCGCATCGACGATCTCGATATCGAGCTGTTGTGGACGGGGACGTGGACGCAGCACTTGTTGTGCGCGGACCGCTATCGCGCGGGGCGAGCCTTCATCGCCGGAGACGCCGCTCATCTGGTCATTCCCACGGGCGGCCTCGGGATGAACACGGGCGTCGGTGACGCGACCGACTTAGCCTGGAAACTCGCGGGTACGCTGGCCGGCTGGGGCGGGCCGACTCTGCTCGACTCTTATGAAATCGAGCGGCGGCAGATCGGCCTGCGGAACGTCCGCGCGTCAGGCAATGCCGCAGGCGGCCGCGTCGCTTGGCGCAGCGCGTACAAGCCGGATGTTCGCGAGGATACTCCCGAAGGTGCCGCGACACGCGCCCAAATCGCGCGGCTTGCGGACAGCGAACAGCGCAAGACCAACGAGATCCTCGGCATCGAAATGGGGTACCGCTACGTCGCTTCGCCGATAGTCGAGGCTGAAGACGGCGAAGGCCCCGACCCCGACAACGCCACGTACGTTCCGACGACGTGGCCGGGAGCGCGCCTGCCGCATGTTTGGGTGAACGGCAAGACCGCGATGGCGGATCTCATCGGGAAAGGGTATACGCTGCTGCGCTTGCGGAGGGCGGATACGAGCGCGCTCGAGCGCGCCTTCGCGAAGATCGGCGCCCCGCTGACGCTGCTCGACGTCGACAGCGCTCAGGCGCGCGCGGTCTACGAGCGGACGTTGCTTCTCATTCGACCGGATCTCCACGTTACGTGGCGCGGCGACACATTGCCCGGCGATTGCGACAAGCTCGCCACGCTCGCGACCGGTCAGTCCACGCGGGCGCGATTGGTGGAACG
>Ga0209415_10004625_pt1 | contig 25124 bp, 28 predicted proteins | sample PeaSoiSIISIP2007_FD_187696 | JGI IMG/M metagenome (GOLD analysis project Ga0209415, IMG submission 187696) | Peat soil microbial communities from Weissenstadt, Germany - SII-SIP-2007 (SPAdes) (version 2) | ecosystem: Environmental > Terrestrial > Soil > Wetlands > Peat | place: Germany... | reverse complement strand
GGGCCGGCCTCTTCCTGAACACGACCTTGACCTCTTCCCGCCAGCGTTCGTCGATTCCCAGCACTTCCCATTCGATCTCCGGCGAAAGATAACGCAGGATCGTGTCGGTCGTGGGATGTACGTGCAGAGCAGGCGCGACCAGCATAAGCAGAGGCTTCTGCGGGGAAATCTCCCGTCCCGGGAAATAACCGAATCGCGCAAACTCTCCGCGGCTCTGGTGCCAGGCGACGCGAGACCAGTAATCCACGCCTTGCAATGGCAGGTGGATATCCTCATCGGCTTTGAGTTCGATCACAGCCAGGCGCGCCTCGCGCGTTTCGGCCAGAATGTCGATCATGGCACGGTCGGCAGCGGCGAACGCCGGTACTTGGGAATACACAAATTCCGGCCGCAGCCGCCCGTCGAGCGCCGCGATGTTGCCGGCCACCAGCGATTCCAACCAGCGCTCAGGATGCATCCGCCACAACGGGTGGTTCTTAGGACCGTCCCGATGACGGACGGCGGCCGCCAGTCGCACCAGATCGGCAAACTGCGTTTCATTCTCCGCGTTAAGAACGCGCTCTTCCGCGCCAAAACCGAAGGCAATCTCTTCGCTGCTCTGGAAGTTGCGGGGATCGTGCGCAATCCGCGCCTGGGCAAATTCAAGTCCGTGCCGTCGAAAAGAAATCGATGCAGGCGAAAGCACCACAACTTCCGCTTGCGGCAGAATGCCGCGAATACGCGCAATCGACCCCACAAAGCGTTCGCGCGCCAGCCCTTCATCGATGGAATGGATCAACCGGGTCGCCAGATTGCCGCGATCGCCGATATCCAGAGGAGCCAGCGCATCCTCCCGCTGGTCGAATTCATACAGTTGCCACTTCGCCGTCGCGGGATGCAGATGAGCCATACGCTGGCGAGTCAGAGTAGCCATTCCTCTGGGTACAACCATCGCCAGCCTTTCCATCACGCGACGTTCCTGCTGGGCCAACCGGCATGCCTCCAGCCAAAGAATTCCGCAGGTCAGCGCGCCATCGACAGTCGATTGCGTTTCTTCATCGTTCACCCCAACTACGGCTAAGGCGCGTTGTCCCAGGCGCAGCCAGCCGCGCAGGTAGGCTGGGCCAAACGAATGTTCCAGATCGACGCTGGTGGTGAGCCGGACCACGGTCCAGCCGGGGAAATTTCTCTCCAGCGCACGGCGCAGGCGGGGCTCGTAGGCTGCACGCGCCGCCCGTCGTGCCGCGGGAGAGCGCTGATCGCGATCCCGGCAGAAATCCAGCCGCGTGGGCCGATTTTGGCCCATGCGCTGCACCTGCAACCGGAGAGTAGTTGTCCTGACCTCCGCATCCAGTACGCGCCGCACAAAATTTCGCTCGCCCGACCACAGGTGCAAGAGGCATTTGTTGTATTCGCCGGAAACTGAATATTTCGACTCGGCCAAATCGAACGCGATGGCGCCGTCCTCCACCACAACGGCGGCGCGCGCCCCGGTGAGGAAGTCGGAAAGCATCTGGGTCAGAGATTCTGGGGTCATGGGTTCGGATTATTCGCTCAGTCAGAGTCGGCGTCAGTGATCGCTAGACTTGGAAATTGTTTGGTTTTGCTCTGTGGACGCGTTCCCACTTCCGTAACCTGGCTCCTCAGCAGGCATGCCTACCGCTCATGGGATAATGCAATAGACGCGGCGAGTCCTTTCAAAAGTCAAAGGCATCAAAATATGGTGACTGCCATCCAAGAACGCTTCTTTTTCGAGCACTACGGGCTTACGAATCATGACCTTGAGATTTATCTGACCGCGGCGCTTTCCGCGGGCGGCGACTACGGCGATCTTTATTTTGAATACCTGACTTCGACCTCGCTGATGGTGGATGAGTCGCTGGTGAAGTCTGCCTCGCAGGGAATCTCGGCGGGCTGCGGCGTGCGCGTCGTCTCGGGCGAGCGCACCGGCTACGCTTATACAGATGACCTTTCTCCGCAACGCATCCTTCACGCCGCGCGCACCGCGGCGTTGATTGCGAGCGCGCCTTCCAAGACAACGGTCACCGGGTTCCAGCAGAAGCCGGCCCGCAGCCTGTATCCGGTGGCGCTGCCTTCGGTGGATGCGGACATAACCGCCAAGGTTGAGCTGCTGATGCGTGCCGATCAAACCGCTCGTGGATACGATCCGCGCATCAAGGAAGTACGCGCCAGCTATGCCGACGAATTGCGGACCATCCTCGTGGTCGGCTCCGATGGCACTTTTGCGGAAGACTCGCAGCCGCTGGCGCGCGTGAATGTTTCCTGCATCGCGAAGACGGATGCGACCTCAGGCCGCGGCTCATCGGGCGGCGGCGGGCGAGTTGCGCTCGACTTCTTCTTCGGCGACAAGACTCCCGAGTTCTTTGCCAAGGAAGCCGCGCGCCAGGCTATTCTGCAACTCGACGCGCGCGAGGCTCCAGCGGGAGATATGGAAGTCGTGCTCGGTCCGGGATGGCCTGGCGTTTTGTTGCACGAGGCGGTGGGCCACGGGCTGGAGGCCGACTTCAATCGCAAGAAGACGTCGGCATTCGCCGGGTTGATCGGCAAACGCGTAGCCAGCGAGAAATGCACGGTGGTCGACAACGGCACGATGCCCTGGCGCCGCGGCTCCTTGAACGTGGACGACGAAGGCCAGCCGACTCAGGAAACCGTGCTGATCGAAAATGGAATCCTGAAGGGATATCTGAGCGACAAACTCTCCTCGAAGCTGATGGGCCTTGCCGACACGGGCAACGGACGCCGCGAGAGCTACGAGCACATTCCCATGCCGCGCATGACCAACACCTACATGCTCGCCGGGCAAGACGATCCCGGAGACATCATTCGTTCAGTGAAGAATGGCGTGTACGCTGTGAATTTTGGCGGTGGGCAGGTCGATATCACGAACGGCAAATTCGTTTTCTCGGCATCGGAGGCGTATCTGATCGAGAATGGACAGATCACGGCTCCGATCAAAGGCGCAACCTTGATCGGCAACGGCCCCGATGTGCTGACGCGGGTTTCGATGGTCGGCAACGATCTAAAGCTCGATGAAGGCGTCGGCACTTGCGGCAAAGATGGGCAAGCGGTTCCGGTCGGCGTCGGCATCCCGACCATCAAGATCGACCGTTTGACCGTTGGAGGCACCGCCAAGCGGGAGAGTGGCGGCTACATGCAGTAACAGCATCTCACCACAAAGACCGCAAAGTCAGAAAGAAAACTAAGGTTTCCCCTGTGTCCTTCGTGCCTCCGTGGTAGATTTTGGTTTTGACATGACAACAACTCTAGAAACCAGCGAAACGAAACTCGCAACCGATCTCCAAGCGCTAGCCACCGATGTCGTCCGCCGCGCCATGCGAGGCGGCGCGACTGCAGCCGAATGCGTCGTCCGCGAAGGCGACGAATTCTCGACCACGGTGCGGCTCGGCCAGGTCGAAACCCTCAAAGAATCGGGCTCGCGCGCCATCGGCGTTCGGGTCTTCTTCGGACAGCGCGCGGCCAGCACGCATTCCAGCGATTTCTCTGCTGCCGGCATCGAGTGCATGTTGAAGTCAGCGCTCGAACTGGCGAAGATCTGTTCCGAGGATCCCTATGCCGGAATTCCCGAAGCCGCTAAGCTCGGATCGCTCTCCGGCGACCTTCATCTTTATCACGAAGACGTTTACTCCCTGCCCGGCCCGGAGCGCATTGAATACGCTCGACGCGCTGAAAAGGCCGCGCTCGATACCGATCCCCGCATCAAGAATTCCGAAGGTGGATCGTTCGACGCCGCGACTGGCAGAAAAGTGCTGGCCAATTCTCACGGCTTTGTCGGCGAATACCGAAGATCCTATTGTTCGGTCGCGGTGGTGCCCATCGCCCAGGACGCGAACGGCCTCATGCAGCGCGATTACTGGTATTCGGTGGCGCGCAGCCTGGCTAAGCTCGACCCGGCGGAGCAAGTTGGGAAAGAAGCGGCGCGCCGCACGCTGCGCCGCCTCGGCGCCCGCAAGGTAAAGACCGCGCATGTGCCGGTGGTGCTCGATCCGATGGTTGCAAGCTCCATGCTCGAACACATTTTCGAGGGCGTGAACGGAGACTCGATCTATCGCGGAGCTTCGTTCCTGGCCGGCAAACTCGGGCAGAAAATTGCCGGACCGAACGTCACCGTAATCGACGATGGCACCATGCCCGGCGGCTTCGGCACCACGCCCTTCGATGGCGAAGGCATTCCCACGCGCCGCACGGTAGTGATTGAGAACGGGATTCTGAAGTCGTATCTGTTGAATACCTACACGGCGAAGAAGTTGGGCCTCGAGACTACCGCCAACGCTTCTCGCGGGCTAGCGGGGACGCCCGGCATTGGACCAGGGAATTACTTTCTGCAGCCGGGGACGAAGACACCGCAACAGATTATCGCGGACATCAAAGACGGCCTCTATGTAACCGAGTTTCTCGGTCACGGCGCCAACTTAGTAACCGGCGACTACTCCCGCGGCGCCTCCGGCATGTGGATCGTCAACGGCGAACTGGCCTATCCAGTCGAGGAGATCACGGTGGCCGGAAATCTGAAAGAGATGTTCTGCAACATCTCTGAGATCGGCACGGACCTGGAATTCCGCGGCAGCGTGGCCTCGCCGACCATCCGGATCGACGGCCTCACAGTAGGCGGAGAGTAACAAACTCGTGTGGGGACGGGCGCCTCGCGAGCCTGCCTGAGCGTAGTCGAAGGGTCCAGCCGAGCCGCTCGGCAGTTGCTCAACCGCTTGCGAAGTCCGACGTTCTAGGCAAGCTTCCGCAACGCTCCCAGCAACTCCTCAATATTAGGCAACTGGTCAATCGGGTAGATCTTCGCAAAAGCGATCTTTCCCGCTTTATCCACAACAAACACAGCCCGCTCGCTTATGCCTGCAACCGGCGGGCCTTCGCGCAGGACCCCAAACTTGCGCGTCACCTCGGCGTGCGGATAGAAATCCGAGCACAGAGGAACCTCGACGGAGCCTACTTCTTTGTCCCGCCATGCGATGTGACTGGGAATCGAATCTACGCTGATGTCCAGAACCTGGGCATTAAGCGCCGCGAACTCTTTTTTCCTGGCGTCGAGTTCCGGCACTTGCGCCGCTCAAGTCGGCGTCCAGTCCAGGGGATGAAACGCAACGATCAGGTTCTGGCGGCCGAGATAGTCACGCGAGCGCACTGTAATACGCTGCTCGCCGGCAACCGCGGGCAGCTCAAAATCCGGCGCGGGATCGCCAACTCTTAACGCCACGACACTCTCCACTTCAAACAAAAAATTGTACTTGAGATTACTGCCGTCCCGCCCTAGATTTGGGAATTAACCTGTTTTTAACATTCGCCGCGTCATTCACCGTTAACATTTCTCGCATGGCTGATCAGCCGCTGCACATCGAAGATCTTCCCGGGTCGCGCGAAGGAATCCGGATTCTACGACTTTCTGGTCCATTGACGCTTTCCAATCTGTTCGGATTTCAATCCAAGTTGCGCGCCGACAACTCGCGCGCTCTCATCCTGGACTTCACCGCTGTCGCGTTGGCCGACTCGGCGGGAATTGGAGCCCTTGTGGGAGCCTACGTCACCCGGCAAAAAGATGGGCGCAGCCTGGGTTTGGTCGGTGTAAATCAGCGCATCCACAACGCTCTCGAAGTCACCCGCGTGGAGAGTTTCTTTCGCTTTTTCGCAACGGTTGCCGAAGCCGAGCAGGCAGCGGCGTGAGGTGGAGCGCCGGGCGTCCCCGCCCGGCCGGTTTGGGCTGCGTGGAATGGGCGAGACGCGTCGCTCCGTGAATCCCAGTCTCCGCCAAAAGAAAAGCGGCCTGGTGGGCCGCCCCTCTTTCTCCGAATTTTAATTGTGGCTTAGACGCCTTTGACGTTCTCCGCCTGCCAGCCCTTGGGGCCTTTGACTACGTCGAACTGAACTTGTTGACCTTCCTGCAGGCTGCGAAACCCGTTTGCCTGGATGGCGGAGAAGTGCACGAAAACGTCTTCACCATTCTGGCGGCTGATAAAACCATAGCCCTTGGCATCGTTAAACCACTTAACTGTTCCTGTTTCCATGATGTTGCTGTGTTCCTTTTGTTGAAGTATGCGCTGGAACTCGCAGGATAGTACAGGCAGATCAAGCTCAGGCAGGTCACGCTTTAGAGCAGGGTACTGCTGAACAGCCGCAAAGATCAAACGCACCTAAATTGTACATATTCAGGTGCAAATGGCTAGAAGATTCTCAGCTTACAGAGGTAACCCATCGAGCTAATCCGCCCTAAGCAATTTTAGCGCGATACACAGATTGCAGCAGGAAGACATTTCCCGGCGACCCCCTCAAAATTCTCGATTTTACTCCTACGCTCTTTTGTATCCACTTGAAAATACAGCCGTTGCATTTTGGCAGCACGCTTGCCTCTTAGGTTCCTAAGGCCGGCTGAATCAATCTGGAGGACTCCCATGGTAGCCATCCACGCCGAGAATTTTGGTGATCTGATTGTGATCGAGTGCAAAGGCAGGATCGTCCACAGCGATGCGGTTTTCAAGCTTCGTGATGTCGTGCAAGCCCAGGCAGGCGCCCGCGTCATCGTGCTGGATCTTGCGGAAGTTAGCGTGATCGGCGGCGGCGGCCTGGGAATGCTCGCCTTTCTTCAGCGTTGGGCGCGCCGGCGGGATATTCGCTTGCAACTGTTTTGCCCCTCTCCGGCAGTGTTGGAAGGGCTGGCGCAGAACCGTTCGATCGCGAACTTCGAGATTGCGACCTTCAACGAGATGATGGATATTCTCGCCCACGCCGACAGCCACCACAGCCTGGCTGCCTGAATGGCCGGAGGGTTGGAGCAGAGGCCTCGCCTTTACAGGATCTCCTTGCGGGCACGGGACCAGGCCGTGGCTGCCGCTACATGGTTCCGTGCCGTTTCGAGGCGCGACTTCTTTGCCAGAAGGCGGGCGTGTACGTCGGGCAAGAAGTCCCTCAATTTCTCCAGATTGCTGCGGTATTGGTTCGCTTCGTTTTCGAACGCGCCCACTGGCTCGGAACGTGGTTGCGGGTGCCGCAGACATTTCTTTGCCCGCGCGAGTTGGTTGAGTATGTCAGAAAACTCCCGGGGCCGGATGACCGAACCGGCCTGTTGTTCTGGGCGCAGACGAAGCAGCGCGGACCCCAGACTCTCATTCACCTGTCGCAGCGTTTCGAGAGCGTCCGGCGACGGCATCAACCCTCCCAATTCACCCGCACAGGATCGGACTCGATGCCGGCGGGGGCGGAAGGATCGACCGGCGCGGCCGAGGCCGATCGATACTCAGCCCGCTCAACCTCGATCCAGGATTCTCGCACCGCAAGCAAGTCCGTGATTACCTGGGCGACTCCGCCCTTCGAGGGATGAATCTGCACCCACACCACGTTCTGGCGTAGAGCATCATAAAAATCCTTGAGGTCCCGTGCGACTTTGCCTCCCCGGGCAAAGTCCAGCGACGATTGCAGATGCCCAATGACCAGAATCGCGTGTTTGATTCGACGGCTCCGCTGCTCGATGTCATTGTGCTCGATAGCGATGGCCACGCGCCGCATATCTTCGATCATCTGCTCGTAAAGCCGCACCACCAGTTGTATCGGGTTTGCGCCCCGAACCGTGGCCTCTCGATACGACTGTCGGACGTTCATAGGAGAATATCCTTCTATTAACTGAGTGTGCTGTTTCCCGCAGTCGGAGTGGTGTTGGTGTTCGTGTTGGTGCTTGTACTCGTGCTCGACCCCGGCGAGTTCAGCGCCCCCAGCGCCGCGTTGATTTCCTGCAGCGTAAAGGGGTATTGCTCAAGCGATGCGTTGACCGCGTTGAGCACCGATTCCAACTGGGTCTGCTGCGCCGTTAACTGAGTCTGAAAATTATTGATTTCGGTAGTCAGGTCGTTCTGTTGGTTCTGGTTCGCGGTGAGATCCTCGCTCAGCACACCGGTCTCCGGCGCGGTCAAATTGGTGAGGTCGGTGTTGAGGTTGTTGGCGAACCCGGTCGAGCTGGCATTCTGAAAGAAATTTTGCACCGCGCTGGGGTTGGTAGCGAGTTCGTTGGCGAACGAGGGATGGGTGGCGGTCGCGACCTGGTTCACGGTCAGCGTTCCGTCATCGTTCATGTCGATACCGAGCGCAGCCAGATTAACCAGTCCACTGCTCACGGAGGTGGGATCCGTGGTCGCGTAGGTCATGTCCGCCAACAGGCTGGATTGCAAGACCCGCAAAGAATTGTCCGACCCCAGCGTGCCTTGCGAGTTGGTAGTGGTATTAAAGGCGAATTGGCTGTTGATGTCGCTGACGACAGTATTGTACGCATTGACAAAAGTAGTGATTGCGGCGGTGATGCCGGTGGTATTCGGGCCCACCGTCACTTGCAGCGGCAGCCCCGAATCGGCGCTCAGCAGGTTCAAGGTTAGGTCCGGGATTGCTCCGGTCACCGTGTTGCTCGTGGTCGAATAGGGGATTCCATTGATTGTAAAGAGGGCGTCGGTTCCACCGACCGGCGTCTCAAAGGTCAAGCTCGTAGTGTTTGTGGCGCCGATTGCCAGCGCTCCCGGACTGCCACTTGCCTGGCTATAGAGTGCCAGGCGTGAGCCACTCGCGTCCGTCACGACACTGGCGGTGATGCCCCAACTGTTTTTGGTGCTCAAAGTATTGATGGACTGGGCGAGCGTGGTCAGGGTGTCATTGCTGCCCGCGGTGATGGGTATGTCTGCCGTCGTCCCGCCCGAGCCTCCAATCTGCACTTGAAGATCCCCGGTGGTCTGGCCGGTGGGCAAAACCGACGTGGTCGCGTTTGCTATCGCGGCAGTATACAGTGTGCCCGTTGACGCCAGGCTGCTCACCACCACGTTGTAGCTAGCCGCCGTGGCCCCAGCCTGCACCGTCGCGGTCAGAATCTCGGACTGGGATGAGGTGGCCGTTAGCCCGGTCAACGCTCCGGTCGGGTCCGAAAGCGTCTGCACGGCGCTCGCCAGACTGGACAAATCGGTACTGATGTTGCCTATGGTGGTCGCCTGCGTTTGGAGCGTGGTTTGATCCGCTTTCCAGGCGGTCACTTGCCCGCTCTGGCCCGCCTGGATCTCGGACACAATCGCAGTCACGTCGATCCCGTTTCCACTCAACAGGCTTGCCGCGTTGAAACTAATCCCCATGAATTTTTCCCCCTTCGCTTCCCGCTACCCCAGTGGCCTCGCTGGCGCGCAGTTTCGCCGCTTGCTGAAATTCCTGGGTAATGGAGCGCTCAACGTTAAGCTCCTCGTTGCTCGGCACTTGCAGAATTACGTTCTTGGCCTGGTCCAGATACTGAATGATTATCTGATCCTTAATCTCAGGATCCTGGTGCAATTCGACTACATCCGGCGCCGCTTCGTAGGGTGAGGGGACATTTCTCGTGATGGACTCTTCTTGTTTTGGCAGGATTCCCGAAACAGCCTGTACCGGTTCTTCCGCCGGTTTGACCACGGGTCGAACTAGCGTTTGGCCCGAACGCAAGCCGGCATTCTCTGGCTGCTCACTTCTTGCGGGTGGAAAACTTTGTACCGGTGCGATGCTCATATCAGTACTCCGCGCACTACTCCGGATTTGTACAAGGGAGGCGGTTGGTTGACCGCCTCCCTTGCAGAAAGCGCTTAACTTATTGCAATAGCTTCAGGACAAGTTGATTTTGCTGGTTAGCCTGGGCTAGAGCGGAAATACCGGTCTGCTCCAGAATTGAGAACTGGGAAAGCTTGGCCACGGTGGTCGGAATGTCTGCAGCCGTGACGTCGTTTTCCGCCGAAGTGAGGTTCTGCGTCTGGTTGTTGATTACGCTGGAGGCACTTTGCAATCGGTTGACGGTTGATCCAATATTGCCGCGCAAGGCGGCAACCGAAGCCACAGCGTTGTTGATGAGCGCCAGGGCAGCAGTAGCATCGGATTGGGTCAACAGGTCGTTGACCGATCCAGCCGCGCCGCCCGCCAAGTCCGCGGCGCCGAAGGTGTTGTTGGTCCCTGTTGCCGCGGTAGCGATAGTATTGCCGGCGAGGCCCTTAGTTGCGGCAGTTAATGTGAGTGTGCCTAGCCCACTCGTTGAGTTTGTCCCGGTCGTTGCCGTAACCGCGGTGTTCGCGACTATGTTCGTCGAGTAGGTAGAGCCCAACCCGGTTCCACCGTTGATGGCATTCGCCAGGTTAGCAAGGCTGGCCGCTTCAGTAGAGCCCACCAGAACCTCATTGACCGTGGGAGTGAGGCTGAGGGCGCTCACGAAGTGAAAGGTTTCGGCAGCGTTGCTGACGCCACCGGCGCCAATTGTTATAGTGTCGCCGGCGACGGCGTTTGTAGCGGCTCCAATATTGGCGCCGCCAATGAAATTCACCGTAGCGAATGAATAGCCGCCTGCGGTTGAAACCGACGAAGTGATGTTGTCGCCGGCTGCGCCCGCGACATTCGCGGTGAAGTTGGCCGTTGTCGCGGTTGATCCTACCGCCGCCGTGACAAAAGCATTCTGCGTGGTTAAGGTGCTGTACTGCGATCCAACTCCATTCGTCACCGTCTGCGTCGATTGATCCACCGCAGCCACAAGATTTGCCACCGTGAGAGTGTTAGTAGTACCGAGTAATACCTCATTGGCCGTCGGCGTGGTGCTGAGGCCGGAAGCAATGGTGTCGAAGGTGTAGGTTTTGCTGCCCACCGTGACCGTATCGCCAGCGACTCCGCCGGTTGCCGCCGCGCCGGAGACGGTTATGTTACCCACCGTCCCTGTTAACAACTGGAGCGAGTTCCCGGTGCCCGTGGCGCCGGGGGTCGCATTGCCGACTCCGTTAATAGTGGCCTTGATGGCAACGGTGTTCACTCCTTGGCCGGCTGCCACTACACTATGGGTTGCCGTGGCCTGAGTATTGGCGACCGTGCCGGTTCCGAAGAGGGTTCCAGCTCCCCCAGCCTGACCATTGATCGCAGCCGCGAGGTTATTGAACGCTGAACTGTTATCAGCCCCGATAAGAACCTGATTTGCGGTTCCCCCGTTGGTAAGCGTCGTCTCGAAGGTGTATTGAGTACCGCCGACCGTCACGGTTTCAGCGTTAGCGACGGCTACGGTAGTAACGGTGGAGAGACTACCCGTAGCGGCGACAGCGCCGGTGATCACGTTTGCGCCGATAGCCAGGTTGTCGGTGGCAGCCACGGCAGCTGTGGGCGCGGCTTGGGTCAGGGTGCCAGCGGCAGCGACCGATCCCCCTAGGTTAAGGCCGTTGGAGGACAGGGTGCCGGTCGACACACCGATGTTGCTGCTGCCCGAGGCGCTGCCGTCACTCAAGAATACGTTCAGAGTATTCGCGGTGAATACCTGCCCGCCGTTGAAGTTGGTGGTGGAGCCGATGCTGTCAATTTCCGCTTTGATGGATTGATATTCGGCGTCCAGGGCGCCGCGTTGTGGATTGGATACCGTACCGGTGGCGGATTCTGTGGCCAGCGTAACCGCGCGGTCAAGTAGCGTTGTCACCTGAGACAGCGCACCGTCGGCTACCTGCAGTTCGCCGACGCCGTCCGTGGCGTTGCTCGACGATTGCGTCAGCGCGGCGACGTTGGCCTGTAAGCCGTTGGCGATAGCCAGACCTGCCGGGTCGTCTGCGCCGCTATTGATGCGCGACCCTGAAGATAGCTGCTCCAGGGTTGAGTTGAGGTTGTTGCTGGTAATGTTGAGCTGGTTTTCCGCAGCGATCGCAGCAATGTTATTTAAGATGGTTAGTGCCATTGAATTGCTCCTTGTTGGGTCCGATTCTGGGATCCGTCCCCGAAACCTTCCCGGAGCTCGTTCCGTTTGTCCTGCGGAACCCAATTGCGTTTCACTATGTCCCATCGGCGTGGCATGTCCGGGCTTTATTTTCACAAGTCTCGAACGACATAGCCCCTGGGTAACCCGCCTCCTTCCTGGTCATCTCTCCCCGCCCCCACCGTTGCTGCCGATCTTTATTGATGAAGCCTTATAAGTGGCGGGCCTTCTTCCGTCCCCAAGCCAGATTTCCCAGGAGCCAAACATGATCCAGCTCACTCGCCTCAACAATCACCCGCTGGTGGTCAATTCCGATCTCATCAAATTCGTCGAGCAGGCCCCCGACACCGTCATCACGCTGGTGAATGGCGACAAGATTGTCGTCCGCGAAAGTGCTCAGGACGTGCTCGACCGCGTGGTCCAGTTCCGCCGCTTGGTGCTGCAGGGGATGGCCTTGTGGTCGGACAACCACTCCACTCTTCCGCCCGTCGTTAACCTCGATGCCAATTCCAATGTCAATGGCAATGCCGAGGGCAAGGGCCAGGGCAGCGGTCAGGTTAACGATCGACCGGCGGGCAAGGAATAGGAGCCTCCGTGGATAAGGCAACCCTCGGCGGTCTGGTGCTCGCCATCGGCGGCATCCTGCTCGGCTTGATGCTGGAGGGTGGAAATATCGGCCAGGTGCTCCAGCCCACCGCAGCCATGATCGTCTTTGGCGGCACACTAGGCGCGATCTTGATTCAGTATCCGCTGCCCGTGGCGCTCAGCGCGTTCCGGCGTCTGGCGCAAGTGTTCGTCGAGCCTGTCAACACGGCGCAATCGACGATCGAACTCCTGGTCAAGTACGCCAACCAGGCGCGGCGGGAAGGCATCATTTCGCTCGACAAAGAACTGCCCAACATCCGCGAGCCCTTCCTGCGCCGCGCCTTGATGTTGGCCGTGGACGGAACGGAACCCCAGGAACTCCGCAAGATCATGGAACTCGAACTGGATAACAAAGAAGAGCAGGAAGAGAAAATCCCCCAATTCTTCGAATCGGCCGGCGGGTTTTCCCCGACCATCGGCATCATCGGGGCCGTGCTCGGTCTGATCCAGGTTATGCAACACCTCGACAAAATCGACGAAGTCGGCAAAGGCATTGCCGTCGCCTTCGTGGCGACCCTCTACGGAGTTGGAGCCGCCAACCTGATCTTGCTGCCGGCCTCTGGAAAATTAAAGATCCGTATCCGCAACGAGCAGATCATCCGCGAAATGACGATCGAAGGTGTCGTTTCCATCCTCGAGGGAATGAACCCCCGCATCCTGGAGGCGAAACTGCTGGGGTTCGTCACCCAGGCTCACGAACCCGCCACCGTCCCTGACGAGTCCGATGCTGGGGTGTCCAACCCTGGGGTGTCCAGCCTATGAGCCGCCGCAAGCGAATCGCCAGTCACGTCAGTCACGAACGCTGGCTGGTTTCCTACGCCGATTTCATCACCCTCCTGTTTGCTTTCTTCGTTGTGCTCTACGCCTCGGCCCAAGTCGACAAAAGAAAAGTTGGAAAACTGGCTTTGGCAATTCAAGTCGCGTTCCAGGAAATGGGAGTCTTTCAGGCTTCCACCACAGAAGTGCCGATCGATAACGCAGCGCCCATGCCCTTCAGCACGGTGCAAGCTATCGAAAACGCGGACCGCACCGCCAGCCTTGGCCGGATCGCCTCCCGGCCTGAGGGTTCGCTGGGCGCCAGCGTGGAGAATGGCGATCTGGCTCAGTTGCAGAAGGAACTGGAAAGCGCCCTCACTGCCGAAATCGAACGCAAGGAAATCGCCATGCGCCGCGAGCCCGACGGGCTGGTCATCAGTTTGCGCGAGGTGGGCTTTTTCGAGAGTGGCTCAGCGCGGATGAAGTCCGCCTCCCAGGCCGCCTTCGACCGCATCGCCGACGTGCTCCGCAAGCGCGAGTGCCGCCTGCGCATCGAGGGCCACACCGACAATGTACCCATCCACACTTCGCAGTTTCCTTCGAACTGGGAACTTTCCACATCCCGGGCGACCGAAATTGTCCGGCTCCTGGTCGTTCGAGACGGATTCGCGCCCGATCGTCTGAGCGCTGCCGGATACGCCGAGTATCATCCGGTTGCGCCCAATCTGACCGCGGAAGGCCGAGGCATCAACCGCCGCGTGGATATCGTCATCCTCGGCCACGCCCCGCCGGAGGCAGCTCTCGCCCTAGCCGCGGCCCCGGTCGCAGAAAAGACGATACCTGCACAACCGTCCTCGTCCGCGGTGGAGTAAGCCTGTGTGGTGACGGGGCTCCGCCCCGTTCCCGCGGAGTGCGCCATTTGTCGCGCTTTTCGAGAAGTGGTTTTCACGGCCATTGCCAGGCGATTCATTGATCGGCATGGGTCGCTAATGAACCTCTACAGCCGTAACTCCATCCAGAGCGCGCTCTCGATAGGGATCGAGGAATACGGAGCAATTTCCCGGAAGCCCATTCGTCGATAGAGAGCGACCGCATCCTGCATTGCCGATTCGATCGTATCCAGGCGCATGAGCTCGTAGCCGATGGCGCGAGCTTCAACGATGAGCCGTCCCACCAGGATCCGTCCCAGGCCCCGGCCGCGATCGCCAGGACGAACATACAACCGCTTCATCTCGCAGATGCCTGGAGCAAGCTTGCGCAAGCCAATGCATCCGGCGGCATGGTCCGCGCAGCGGGCAAGCAGCAAGATGCCGCTCGGCGGACCGTAAGCGCCCGGAAGGTTTTTTACCTCTTCCTCGAAACTCTGGAAACACAAGCTGAAACCAAGCGAACTGCCATATTCGAGGAAGAGAGCGCGAGCCTCTTCGATGTGTTCGGGGAGTGTCGCGTGCAACAACTCGATCTGGTGGTCAGCCGAATTCATAAGTGTGGCCGCAACCCACTTGGCCGAAGCGATTCTACAACGTCAACGTATTGACCGAACTCAAACGCATCGAGAAACTCCGCTACCTGCATCGGAAACCGGCGAAGCCCAGTTTGGTGCTGGACCAGAGGGCACGAGTGAGCGGGGTAATAATTACACTGGAACAAGTACCCGCCAGTGCCTGTTTAACCACACCTGCCTCTGAGCATTATGAATGAGTTGCAACCCTGTCCCGTTGCCCCCGCCGTATATGTAAAGTGAGTAAGTACAATAAAGACAGTACAAAGTGTTTCACGTGAAACACTTTGCCGTTTTGTAGACAAGTTGCGCGCGGCGCAGCGGACGGTTAAGATTTCTCCACTCCCATGTCTCAAGCAACATCAACCGAGCTTACGACGACGCATCCCGCTTCCTCCCCGGCGCCCGAACCCTCCGTCGAGGTCTTCGCCGTCTACGGCGTTGAGCCGGAGATCCAGGCCTACGCCATGGCCAAGTATTCGCGCTCGGCGCTCTCGATGAAGGAGTCGCTAAAGGAGATCACGGCGCAGAAGGCCGAAAAATTCCTTAACACCTTCTATTTCCAATACGGGCACCGCTCCATCGCCGACCTCGCCCACATCGCGCTCGCCATCGAACGCCTCTCCATCCTCGCCGCCATCATCGTTGCCGACGAGCAGCGCTGGGATGGTCAGGAACGCTCAACGCGCTATCAGGACTTCAGGAAGAGCGGTTACTACACGCCGGCCTTCGCGAATGACGGCGCGGGCGTTTCGTCCAGAACCTTGTATCGCGAAACCGTCGAGTCCCTGTTCACGACCTACGAACAAGTTTCGCAGAGGACTTTCGAATATCTCGCCAGCATCACACCCCGACCCCCGGAAATGAAGCAGGAAGCTTACGAACGAACCTTGCGCGCCCGCGCCTTCGACATCTCGCGTTATCTGTTGCCGCTCTCGACTAACACATCCCTCGGGGAGATCGTGAACGCCCGGACGCTCGAAACGCAAGTCGCCCACCTGCTCTCACAACCGCATAAGGAAGTCCGCGATCTGGGAGCCCTGCTGAAGCAAGCCGCCATTTCTCCGGCTTACAACGCAAACGAAGAATCGCTGCGCGCCCTGGTAGCCGAAATCCGCGCCGTGTCACCCGACGTTGCCGAGCGCGCCGAACGCGAACTCCTGCGTGAAGTGCGGGTCGCGCCCACGCTGGTCAAGTACGCCGATCCGAATCCCTACGAGATCGAGACGCGCCGCGAACTTGAGCAGGCTGCCGCTGAAATGATGCACGGCGCCCCCATCGAACCCGCTCCGCTCGTCCACCTGATTGACAATGATCTACCCGACAACGACGAACTGGAGATCGAACTCGCAGCCACGCTCATTTACGGTCATTGTCATTACTCCTACCGCCAGCTTCGCAGAGCGATCGAAGCGGCGGGCGAGGCGCGCCGCCGCGAAATCATCGACCTCGGCCTGCGCCATCGCGGACGCCACGACGAACTGCCCCGTGCATTTTCCGCGGGCCAGCAGTTCCGCTTCGACATCCTTATGGACATCGGCGGCTTCCGCGATATGCACCGTCACCGCCGCTGCGTCCAGATTATGCAGGATTTCACCACCGCCCACGGCTTTGACACGCCACCCGAAGTCGATGCTGCGGGGGTCCTATCGGATTATGAATCCGCGATGAAGTGTGCAGAAACCGCCGTGCAGAAGCTCTCGGCGACCGGCGGTGAGGAAGCCCGGCAAAACGCCCAGTATGCGATCCCGCTCGCCTTCCGTAAGCGCACACTATTCAAGATGGATTTCGCCGAGGCGGTTTACATTTCCGAGTTGCGCACCACGCCCGCCGGGCACACGTCTTATCGCAATGTGGCCTACGCCATGTACGAAGCCGTCGCGGCGAAATACCCGGCGCTGGCAAAATATTTCCGCGTGCACGACGTGCGCGAGCCAGTGGATCTGCTGAAGCGGTGAGCGGGCGTGACGCGGGCCATCTTGCCCGCGAAAGTTGACCCGGGAGCGGAATCAGTAACTGTCGGTGTCTAAGTTATTGGGTGTGGAGTGAGCATGGGGATGTTTGCCCACTCTGCGGAGGCCTAGATGATAGACGAGTCAGTAGGTTGGGACCCTGTAGTTCAAGAGCCTTCAATCGCCTTCAGACTTTACCTCCTGTTCTTGATCATCGCTTGCTCTGTGACGGTCATTAGGCTCATACGGATCTGGCTAGCCGTACCGCCGTTCCGGTCTTCGAAGCGGGCGAGCAATCCCGATTACCTAAGACTGCTCCGAATTTCTAGCCTCAGCCTATTCCACTGGATCGGGTGCGTGTTTCTGGGCTGGGCAATTCTCTGTGCCACAACTCTTTATGTCGTTTGCCGTGGCTTGCTGGACGAAAAAGCGACGGGATGGGCGGTGATTCAGTTCATGATTCGAGACATCTCAGTAGAACTTGGCATGGCCTTGTGGGTTGTCTCGTTCATTTTCTTGGTCCGATGGCATGTGTCTAATCGAATCGAACGCCTTCGAGATTGAGCTGGAGGCGAATTCCGCAAAATTGACGGCGATGAATCCTCGCCTCTAGAATCAGCTCACCAATGCCCAACTACGAATATCTGTGCAAGAAGTGCGGACACCGCTTCGAACAAATCCGCAAGTTTTCCGATAAGCAATTGCGAAAGTGCCCTGAGTGCGGCGGCCTGATCGAGCAAGTAATCTCAGCTTCAGCCGTGCAGTTCAAAGGCTCGGGCTGGTACGTGACCGACTATCCGAAGAAAGGCGCTGGTTCTGGGGCGTCGTCCTCGTCATCTTCTTCCGAAAACGACAGCGGCGCGAAAGAAGCGAAGGACTCCAAGGATACGAAGGATACGAAAGAGGCGAAGGACACGAAGAAAGACGACAAGCCCAAGTCCGACACGTCACACAAGAAACATAAGAAGGACTGATAATCGGGCGATCACCCGCCTCCGCCGCTTCGCTCCGGAATTCCGACAACCAGGCTTCGCCGTCGAGGCAGTTCGACATCGGAGATTTCGCCAACAAATTGCAGGTCCAGTGCCAGGCGCTCGCATTCCCGACAGGCCGCCTCGTTGAAGAAGTAGACGACATCTCCTCCAAACCGATCTTTGAAACGGCGGCGTTCGTCGAGGTCGAACGGGCTTACCGCGTAGACCTTGATCTCGGGATGCTCACGCACGATGGCGCCCAGTTCGCGCTGAAATCCGAGCGCTCCCTGTCGTACCTGCGCCATGGTGAAAGAGAGAACTCGATAAGACATATTCTGAAGTCAGACGAAGAATAGCAGCCTTTCCGCTCTTAGCGCCGCGCCCTCAGCGGCTAAAGCCGTATTCAAGGCAATGCACTAATCGCAGCGGTGAACCGCTGCGCCACCCAACATCACAAGGCAAATCGACTTGGTTCCGCGAGCGAACCGCACTCTCACTCTCAGCATGGACTGGGGCCCTTGCGCTGAATCTTTCTTGACCGTCCGGCATCTATATAGTTGTTATAACGACTAATGTGGAGAAGCGAAGACAATGATGACCATCCGGCGCAGCAATGAGCGAGGGGGCGGCGATTACGGCTGGCTGAAGACCCGCCATACCTTCAGTTTCAGCGATTATCACGATCCCAAGTGGATGGGTTTCCGTTCGTTGCGCGTGATCAATGAAGACTGGGTCGCGCCGAGCGGCGGTTTCCCTACTCATCCCCACCGCGACATGGAGATCATCACCTACGTCCTGTCTGGCAAGCTGGAGCACAAGGACAGCCTGGGTACCGGGTCCGTGATTCTGCCGGGCGACGGGCAGCGCATGACTGCGGGGCGCGGCATCCGCCACAGCGAGGCGAATCCGTCGTCGACCGAATCCGTGCATCTGCTGCAGATCTGGATTTTTCCCGACAAGCAAGGATACGAACCCGGCTACGAGCAGAAAAGCTTCCCGGAAAGCGAGAAGCGCGGTAAGCTTCGCGTGATCGCTTCAAATGACGGGGCAGAGGGTTCGGTAAAGATCAATCAGGATGCAAAGCTGTTCGTCACCCTGCTCGCGCCCGGAGAAGAAGTGAGGCACTTGCTCGGTGACAAACGTCACGCATGGATCCAGATCGCCAGGGGTGTAGTCGAGCTTAACGGGCAGAAGTTGCACCAGGGAGACGGAGCGGCCGTAAGCGAAGAAAGAAAGCTGACGATCAAAGCAACGGAAGACGCTGAAGTTCTGCTGTTTGAGTTGGCGTAAAACAGCGATTGAATGATTGAGTAATTGAGGTATTGAATCATTGCCTCAATGTATCAATGCTTGATTCCCGCCACCCCCATCATTCTGCCGGTCACGCCCTTCTCCGCGCGGAAGCTGAAAAGCAGCTCCGTATGGCATGCCGTACACGGTGCTGAGGTATCAATATTCTTTGCCATCAATCCCGCATCGAGCAACTGCCTGCGATTTGCCTCGACCAGATCGAGAAAAAGTCTCACCGGCAATTCACTGTGTCCCGGGGCGCGCGCCGTCAGAAACAGCAGCGGATATTTCTCCCGCACCGGATCGGATTCCTTTACCTCGCGGAACAAGCTGCCGGCGTAGGCGAACTGCCCTTCAAACTTGGTGCGCACTTCTTCGCCGACTTCGTAGCAGCATCCCTGCACACCCGGCCCAATCGCCGCCACCAGGTTTCGAGGATCGCTCTTGAAATGCTTACGCATCTCGCCGACACCCTTCTCGACAATCCTCTTGACGGTTCCGCGCCATCCGGCGTGAAAAACGCCGATCGCACGCCGTTTCCGATCCGCCAGAATGATGGGAAGACAATCGGCGGTCTGTACAGCTAAGAGCAGACCCGGCGTATCGGTGACCAACCCATCGCCGGTCAGAGGCTGCAGCGGCCTTCGGTCAAGTCGCATTCCGTCCACCCGATGGATCAAATCAGAATGAATTTGCCGCAGCGAAACTAGCGGCCAGGTTTTGCGTCCATTGGCCACACCCAGTTCTTTGAGGAAAAATTCGCGGTTGCGCTCGACGGCCGCGCGGGAGTCATGCTGCGTGAACCCAAGATTTAACGCATTTCCGCCATACACACGTGAAACCCCGCCCTGCCGCGTCGAGAAAGCATGCACCAGCCAGGCCAGCTTGCCCAGTTTCTCGGAATGCAGAAGTTGTAGTTTGTTGGTTGCGACGCGATTGGTCACCACAAATCGATGATACCCCGACAATCACCTCACCGGGCGATCAAACCCCTGAGCCGACACCCGATGACCGATCACCCGATGACCTGATGAACTACTTCTTCTCCACCATCTCCGCGTCGATCTGGATCTTCACTATATCGCCTACCACTGCTTCGCCGGTCTTGAGAAGGTTGTTGTAGACCAGATTGAAATCTTTGCGATTGATGGTCGTGGTCGCGGAAATTCCACGGCGCGGATTACCCCCCGGACCGGTTATTTCCGGCGTCGGTCCATCGACGTCGAGCGTGACTTCGTGCGTGGTTCCGTGGATGGTCAGATCGCCAATCACCTGCAGCTTCCCGCCGCTGCTTACGATGCGCTTGGACTTGAATTCGATGGTCGGGTACTTTTCAACGTCAAAAAAATTAGGGCTTCTAAGGTCCTTGTCCCGCGCTTCGACCCGCGTATTGACCGAACTGACGTCGATGCTGGCCGAGACCTGCGACTGTGTAATGTCCTTCTCGTTCAGAACGACGCTTCCTGTCACCTTCGTAAAATTTCCGGCGACATTCGAGATTCCCAGGTGTCGCACGGTGAATTGGGCGGTCGAGTGAGCGGGGTCGAGGTTCCAGTTTGCGGTCTGCGCGAGCGCGGCTAGATTTGCCAGCAGCGCGATCGCGGCAACGATACCAATGCGTTGTGCTCTTTTTAACATTTCGAATCCATGTCCTTTTGAATGAGTTGCCGGTCGATTTCCAGAAGATAACCTTCAGATGACGTGCGATCGAACAAAGATGCAACAAGTCATCGGGTCAAGCCGGGCACTTATTTTTTCTCGGAATCGACGTCGAAATAAATTTTGGTGGTGGCGCGGTATTGCAGAACCTTCGCTCCGTCCAATTGCATGTCGAGTGAATCCACGTGCGCCCACTTGATGCCACGAACGGTTTTGGCCGCCTCCTTTACGGCGCGCTCGGCCGCTTTGGCAAAACTTTCTTTCGACGTTCCAATCACCTCGATAATTTTCTGGGTCATTCCACTCTCCTCGCTGCCTCAGAATTGTACGCGATTACGCCGGTGTGCGGCAGGGCGCAAAACCGAAAGGCCACGCAAGAGGTTTGCGTGGCCCAGGGGTACTTCGCGCACTGCAATCGTGTTCCTTATTCTTTGCCGCCGACGAGGCCGCTGACTTGCTCGGCGTCATGTTCCTGCTCGACTGGATTGATCTTCACGCTAGCCAGGATCTTCTCCAGCCTGGCGAAAACTTCATCGCGGTTGACGTGCTCGGTACCACCCTCGGTGGCAAACCCTTCGGTGCCCAGGCCGAGAACGTATTCGTAGCAGTCTCCATTTTCGTAGCTGTGGTAGTACTGCGTCTCAGCCTGTTGGATGGCGCTGGCGGAGAAATTGGAGGTCGTCTCCATGTCGGCCGCGCCAACTTTGGTATTCTCGGCGTCGACCGGTTCGCCGTCGGCATTGCGTGTGTCGACGAAGGCGAAGTGCTCGCACTCCTGCTCGGAGAGGCTGCGATTGACGTTCGCACTGAAGAAGGCGGATGCGAAATCGGTGCCGGGATACGAACCATTGGGCACCGTAACGGTGGCGATCGCGACTCCGCCCGGCTGGACGAAATTCATGGGCACATCATCCATGCCGGCAAGTCGGGGCTGCGACTTTTCGCCCGAGGTCAGCGCGAACTTCCGCGGATAGAGAAAGGAAACACCAGAATTGGGGTCGCTGTAAACGACGTTCGCGGGACGCTTCCGGGGCAACTTCTTTTTGAGTGGGGGCGTGGCCGCGTCGGTTGGGGTATTTGCCCTTGCCGCTATGGCCGGTAGCGCTGTTGGAACTGACGCTGAGCTGGAGACCCCCACAAGCGCCGGTTTGGGAGATTGCTTCGAGCACGCACCCACGGCGAGCAGCAGCCCTAGAATCGCGAAACCTGCGATCATGGCGAATTTCTGCCGGCGCGACCGGGACGAAAGGGTCGTCCCGGAAATGGTGATGTCGGGCGCGTGATTTGTGGATTTTTTGTCACTGGGTTTCCAAGTCGTTGTCATTTTGCCACCTCCTCTGCGGTTGTCGCAGTCGAAGGTGATATCGCAACGCGGCGACCAACCCCGCAGCTGTTGATGCAACGAGACTTATCGGCGAACCTGGCTCGGGACTGTGTCTGGCTCCATACACAGCGTGGGGCCGGAACCACGCCGCGCTTGCGCCCCAACTCTTCCCGCTAGAATGTTCTTGTGGATCAAGTTCCGCCCGGCATTTTTACTCGCACAAGTTATCGCGGACGCCTTGCACCCTCGCCGACCGGACTTCTGCACATCGGTCATGCGCGGACTTTCTGGATCGCGGCGCGACGGGCGATCGAGAATTCTGGAGCTCTAGTCCTGAGGAATGAGGATCTGGATCCGCAGCGCTCGCGCCCGGAATTCGCTCGCGCCATGATGGAGGATTTGCGCTGGCTGGGAATCCGCTGGACGGAGGGACCGGATTGTGGCGGGGCGTATGGCCCCTACTCGCAAAGTGAGCGCCGGGCGCACTATGTGGAAGCATGGCGGAGACTCCGCGAGGCAGGGCTTCTTTATCCATGCATTTGTTCGCGGAAGGACCTGGCGCAGGCGGCGAGCGCTCCCAATGAGGCGGACGATGAGCCTGTCTATCCCGGAACTTGTCGCGAGCGGAAAGATGTGGCCGGGTTCACGGAGCCTGCGGGCGTGAATTGGCGGTTTCGGGTTCCGGAGGGCGAGGTGGTTGAGTTTGCAGATCTGAATCTGGGCCGGCAGCGCTACGTTGCCGGCAAGGGGCTCGATTTCGGCGATTTCCTGGTCTGGCGGCGCGACGATGTTCCCGCGTACCAACTTGCGGCGGTTGTGGACGACGCGGCGATGCGGATCACGGAGGTGGTACGGGGCGCGGATTTGCTGAAGTCCACTGCACGGCAGTTGCTGTTGATGCGCGCGCTTGAACATTCTCCTCCCGGTTATTTTCACTGCGAGCTGGTGCGGGACGCCGCCGGAGTGCGCCTGGCGAAACGGCACGATGCGCTGAGCGTCAGGCATTTGCGGGAAGCCGGGATGACGGCGGAGAAGGTGCTGGAGATGGCCGGTTGGCCATGATTGCGTGACACTTTGGTTTTGTTCCGGAGTTACTTGGGTGGCTATACACTGCGGCCAGTCGAGCTACCATTAAATAAACATCCGGCCCTGAGGAAGACGAATTGGAGGTTTATGCAGCGCAGAGTTGTGCGACGAATCTTGTTGAGGACTTTTGCTATCGCGCTCCTGATGCAGCCGGCCGTATATGGGCAATCGCTGGGCGAGGTCGCGCGCGAGAATCGGGATAAACAAAACGCTGACGATGCCTCGCCGGCGGCGAAGCCGAAAGTGATCACGAACAAGGACCTTCCCAAGGATCCGGACGCGGACCAGGCGCCGAGCCAGACACCTGCAGTTGTCGGCGCGGCACCGACTAGCAAGGGCGTCGATCCTTTTTCGGAGAAGCCTTCGGCGGACCACAGTCTTGCGGACCAAGGACCGTCGCAGCAACGGCTGGCGCAGCAACGTGCAGCGGACCGACAAGCAGCGCAGCAGCACCTGGCGCAGCAGCGCTCGGCGGAGCAGTGGAAGAGACAGATCCTGATACAAAAAAACAAGATGGCGAATTTGCAAGCGCGGATCGACCAACTCCAAGTGTCGATCAGGTCGGTTGACGGGAGCGTTCAATCCCAAGGACCGTACACTCGTTACCAGGCGCAACAACTGCAGCGCTTGGCGCAAGTCCGGCAGCAGTTCAATCAGGAGAAGTGGAAGCTCGACCAGATGCAGGACGCGGCGCGGCATGCCGGCATGCACACCGTGGTGTACGATCCGTAGGGCAGTTTTCTACTCCGATGTTCCAATGAATCGGACGCTGGGGACCGGCCATCCCAGATACGTGAGCGGATACGTGAGCGCCGAGCGAGTTTTTCTCACCGCCGATTGGCAGCATCTGGCCATGCTGAACTATGAAGTGGACGCCAGTCTGCTTCTTCCGTTGGTCCCGGCCGGGACAGAACTGGATCGCTGGCAGGGAAGAGTATTGGTCAGCCTTGTCGGATTTCGATTCCTGAAAACAAGGATGTTCGGGTTGCTGCCGATTCCGATGCACTCGAATTTCGAAGAAGTGAACCTGCGGTTTTACGTGCGACGGCAGGCGGGGAACGAAGTCCGGCGCGGAGTTGTGTTCATCCGCGAAATCGTTCCGCGCCGGGCGATTGCGTTCGCGGCCCGCACGTTCTACAACGAAAATTATGTCGCCCTGCCCATGGCGCATGAAATGTGCTCCACGGGAGATAATGGCCTGAAAGTGGCCTACCGATGGCGGAACGGAAGATGCTGGAGCGGCATCCATCTCGAAACCGATGGCAGCTCTGCGTTGCCAGGCGAAGGTTCCATTGAACAGTTCATTACCGAGCATTACTGGGGATATGCGGCGCAGCCCGGCGGCGGTTGCGTAGAGTACCGCGTGATGCATCCTTCCTGGAAAGTGTGGCAAGGTCGGCAGTCGTCGTTTGAAGGCGATGCGGAGATATTTTGTGGAGGAGAGATGGTTGCAACGCTGCGAGGCAAGCCGGAGTCCGCTTTTCTCGCGGAAGGGTCCGCGGTTAGCGTAATGTGGGGGCAGAGATTGTGAGTGTGGACGCCGAGACCCGGCCGGTGGTTAAGGGCGCTGCTCTCGGCGTCGTGCTTTACGATGGGCAGTGCGGTTTCTGCTCGCGTTGGGTGGAGTATTGGGCGGGAACGCTCGCGCGGCACAGCTTCGAGATAGCATCGCTGGATGAGCCCTGGGTTGCTGAGAGACTCAAAACGCCTTACCAGGAACTGGTTACCGACATACGATTGCTGACGGCGGATGGCAAGCTGGTTTCCGGAGCCGATGTTTATCTATATGTGACGCGGCGGATCTGGTGGGCTTGGCCGTTCTATGCGATCTTCAATTTGCCGGGGCTCAACCGATTGATCCACTCGGGTTATCGGTGGTTTGCCCGAAACCGGTACTGCGTATCGCGTTCGTGCAAACTGCAGCCGCGCTGATCCAAGGCTTGGTTCTGCGGCTTGGTTCTGCCCTCCCAACAGGCCATTTTGGCGCAATTCAGTCCTCGGACCCTCAATTTATGCCGATTTTCGAGGGGTACCTTACTGAAAACCGCATAAAATCTGCATAAAATGCTACTTTTCCACAGCGCCTTGCGTTATTATGCGCTGGATACAAGCAAATTAGTAAGTTCCTGAAGGAGGAATTCATGGCTTCTGGTATGACCAAAACTCAACTCACTCGGCACCTGGCTGAGAAGCTCGAACTCAACAACAAGACTGCGGC
>Ga0209415_10004624_pt1 | contig 25128 bp, 21 predicted proteins | sample PeaSoiSIISIP2007_FD_187696 | JGI IMG/M metagenome (GOLD analysis project Ga0209415, IMG submission 187696) | Peat soil microbial communities from Weissenstadt, Germany - SII-SIP-2007 (SPAdes) (version 2) | ecosystem: Environmental > Terrestrial > Soil > Wetlands > Peat | place: Germany... | reverse complement strand
GTCGGGGTAGGGGTCGGGGGTCTCCCTCGGGTCTCCGATCGCGGAATGCCTTGCCCCACTCTCTCGTATGAATCCGAATACAGCGCCCATGGGCCGGACCCCCCGCACGCGCGACCTCTCCCTCGCGATCGCCGCAATCATCGCGATCGCCGCCCCGTCGCTTGCGGTCGCGTGCGCCACCCACAGCACCGGCTTTGAAGGCGACGATGGCGCGGCGGGCGAGCAGGCTCAGGACGACGCCGGCGATGGATCGTCCACTCTTGTGATCTTCCCCGATTCCGGCGGCTCGACGGGACTCGTCCTCACGAGCGGCGATGCCGCGCCGCAGATGGTCACGTTCCCCTGCGAGCCCGGCACGTACACGGGCATGTTCACCACCACGGTCACGACCGATGCGGGCCTCTTTCCGTCCCTCCTCTCGTTCAACTGGAGTGGCACGCTCTCCATCACGCTCGTCGGCCACGTGATGCAGACCATGTCGTCCAACGGCGAGAACTTCGCGGCCGCCCCCGTGCTCACCATTGCGCCGGGCGCCATGCTCTCCGGCACCGACAACTTCGGCGGCCACTTCGTCTCCGGCCTCTCTGGTCAGCTCGACTGCCCGTCCAAGCAGCTCAGCGGCATGCTCATCAACGGCGTTTACGAGGAACCCAGCGACTCGGGAACGCTCACCATGGTGGGGAGCCTGACGGCAGTCTACCAGGGCACCCCGGCGCCCCCCGCCCTCACGATGGGCACGATCATGGTGTCGTCGCCGATGTTGACGCTGGGTGCCTCGGGCACATGGTCCGCGACGCTGCAGTGAGGCTCGCGCTCGTCATCGCCGCTCTCTGCCCCACTACTTCGGCGCCCGCTTCCCCTCGAGCTTCGGCCGCGTCGGCTGCGACTGATTGAACATCTCCGGCTGCGGCTCCTGCGGCGGCAACACGGACGGCGGCGGCGCCACCAGCGGCGCCTCGGGCCGCGCTGGCTCGACAAGCTCCGCCCGTCCCGCGAAGAGCCACATCACCAGGATCGCCACGGCCGCCACCACGATGATTCCGCCCAGCAGCACGAGCAGCACGGCGCGGTTGCGCCACCTCTTGTAGCGGGGGAGGTACTTGCCCTTGAACTCGAAGATCCTCGCCGACACCGCCGTCAGCGTCATCCCGTGCGCCGCGGCGATGTCCTCGTATGTCTTTCCGCCGTGCGCGTGCTCGAGCAGGATCGCGAGCGTCTCCTTGTCGCGCGGGTTGTTCTCGACCTGCTTCTCGAGCCACCGCCGCGCGAGCCACGGGTACGTTTCGTCGTCGGCGGTGCGCGGGTCGTAGCTCGGCTCGCGAGAGCCATCGGGGCGGTCGTCGTCGGAGGCGTCGCCCGTGGCGTCCGCCGCCTCGACGGGCATGGGGGCTTCGTATTTCTCGCGACGCGCGCGCTTCGTGTGGAAGTTCGCCACGGTGCGGCGAGCGATCGTGGCAAGCCAGGCCTGCAAGGCGTCTTCCTTCTGCGGGGGGCTGGTGGTCATTGCCATGAGAGCCTCGGCGAACGTGTCGTGCGCGAGGTCATCCACATGCTCCGGGGGAGCTCGTGGGGCGACGAGCCTCTTCAGCAGGCCTGTCCTCTCGGCCTGCGCAAGGAAGTTGCGTATGACCTCGGCCGCGAGCGGTTTGGGCGGGTCGCGGAGCGCCAGCCGCTCGCGCGTCTCGCTCGCCGGGCCATCTCCCTCGTCGTTGCCCTCATCGATCGCGCCGAGACGGCCTGCGGAGTCACGGAGGGGGTCATTCCTCTTTTGGAGGGATGGACCGCTTTCGCTCGGAGGGGGTTCGCCGTCGCTCGCCGACATGTCTCTCGCCTTCGCAGGCCACCGTGTAACGCGGAGAGATGCCCGAGTCACGCCCGCACGCTCGCGTGCCCGGTCGAGCATGCTACCTCCCGACGACGAACGGTGCCCTCCTCGCCGGAGACGCGAGCGTTCGAGGCGAGGAGGTGCACGCGCCACTCCGGGACGTCGGCGTGCGCCGCGGGGAGCACGATCTCCCCGTGACGGACGTTACCCTCCTCGCGGGGTAGACGAGCGTCTGACGCGCGGAGATGCGCGTTCCCCGTTCGCACGTCCGCGTTCGCGCCAAGGAGATGGGCGCCTCCGGGAGGTACGCGAGCCTCCGCGCGTGACCAGCTCGATTTTTTGAAAATAGTTCCAAGATTCGTCCCCCTCGCGAGGACTTAACTTATGAGGCCACTGGAAGGCCGGGCATGGTGCCCGGCCAGGTGTCCTCGTCACGAGAAACAAAAAGAAAGAAGGAAACAATCATGGCAACAAGCAAAACAGACAGGGCCACCCGCGCGCAGCAGTTGCTCGTGGGTACGAACAAGCACTATCCGAACGCGAGCGAAACGCTCTCGGTCGGTGGTGCGACCTACACGGTGACCGCGTTGACGCAGATTTTCCAAGCTGTCGTCAACAACCGGGAAGCCGTGTCGGCTGCCAGGGCCACTACCCAGGCGAAGGTCGCGGCCGAACTTGCCCAGGCGCCCTCTCAGAACGCGGTCATGGCCGCGTTCGAGAAGGTCGTCCGGGGAACGTTCGGTACCTCGGCCGACGTCCTGGCCGACTTCGGGCTCGCGCCTCCCAAGGTGCCCGCTCCGATGACGGCGGAGGCCAAGGCAGTGGCGGCCGCGAAGCGCGTGGCAACTCGCGCGGCGCGGCAGACGCTCGGCAAGAACCAGAAGAAGAAGGTGAAGGGGGCCGTCACGGCGACCCTCGTCGTCACCCCCTCTTCGGGTGCTGCGCCCAGCGTGACGGCGACGCCCGCGGTGATCCCGCCGGCTGCGCCGCCCGCCACGACCGGCCCCGCCCAGGCCGGCGCTTCGACTCCGCGCGTGCAGTAGGCGACGCGCGGCAAGGAGAGGCGTGACAATCAGGGACGCGGGGACTCCGCCGGAACGGGCGGAGGACCCCGCGTCCCGCTTTTTGTGGCTGTCGACCATCGGTGCACGGGGTTTCGAGCACGTGGTTCGAGGTACGTGCACGGGCGCGAGAACGAGGAGGAGCACGGCCTGTCGAGCACGGGGACGAGTCGGCGTCGCACCATCGTGCTCGTCGAAGCAGTCAGTGGGAGACCTCCGCCGGCTTCGGGGTGGCGCCGGCCTTGGCCTTCGCGAACGCGTTCGCGCGGTCGAGAATCTGGCGGGCATCCTCCGACGAGTAGCCCGTGACCGCGACATCGAACCCGTCCTTGGCCGAGCGAACGTCGATGTCAGCGGATGAACCAGGCAGCCAGAACGGGTCGTCGGACGCTCCGGGGACGCGCCCGAGCGTTACCTTCGCGCTGTGGCACTCGAGGGCACGGTCGAGCCACTCCGCGGTCACGCCGGAGAGAGCTGACACCGTCACCGTGGCGCCGCGCAGGACGGACTGACCTCCGCTTCTCGCGCCCTCGGTGGCGTTGTACAGCGGTTTTACGCCCTGCACGGCGCTCCCGCTGAGCACGGGCGCGAGCGCCTTTTCGTCGTCGTCCCCGGCGCAGCGCGTGCGTTCCATGAACGCCGCCCGGTCGGCCGCGCTCTTTGGAGCCTGGGGCGATGATTCACCGCACGCCGCCAACGTCATTGCGAACAACAAAGTGGCAGCGGGGGCAACGGCTCGACCCCCCCGCCAGCTCGGCGCATCCCGACCACCGTCATCGGTAGAAGACCTTGCGCGTTGCGTAGCTCTCGTGCATCGCTTCGCCATGCGGGTCGTTTACGCGCGAGACGATTTCTCTCTTGTTTCGAAAACCTAAAGAACGCGCAAAATCGGCAAGGCCGCGCCAGGCGTATGGCATGCGTCCTTTCGCAAGAACTGCGCAAAAAGCGACATGCGATTCAGCTCCGAGGCAAGGACATCGAGGTCCGGCGCCGGAGCGGACGGCCGCGGGCGTTAGGCGCGTGGGCGCTCTTGACGAGCGGTCCGACGTGGCTAAGTTGGCCACATCGTGGCTTCTCGGTCCGTGAGCATTGGAGACTTGAAGGACAACCTGAGCGCGTACCTCGCCGAGGTACGCGGTGGCGAGGAGATCCTCGTCCGCGATCGCAACGTCCCTATCGCGCGTCTGGTCCCTCTCGGAGCCGCCGCCGCTGCCGGAGCAGAGCTGGCGGCGCTGGCGGTCGAGGGCAAGGTCCGCCTCCCGAAGAAGGCGCTCCCGCACCGGCTCTGGCGAACGAAGGCGCCGCGGGTTTCCGAGGCGAAGGTCCTCGAGGTCCTGCGTGCCGACCGCGACTCGCGCTGACGTCACCTTCTGGGACGCCAGCGGGGTCGTGCTTCTGTGCACGCAGCAGCGCGCGACTCACGCGGCACGCCGTCTCGTCCGGACGCATCGTCCGATGGCCTGCTGGTGGGGGACCCCGGTCGAGGCCCGAAGCGCATTCGCGCGACTCATGCGCGAGGGGCTCCTGTCGCGACACGATGTCGCGGCAGCGACCGTGCGTCTGTCGGCCCTGCAGGGAGCGGCGGTCGAGGTTCTTCCGAGCGAAGAGGTTCGCGACCTCGCCCAGTCGGCCCTCGACCGCTTCGACCTGCGCGCCGCCGACGCCTTCCAGCTCGCCGCGGCCCTCGTCCTGTCACGACAACGACCGCGAGGCAGGCCCTTCGTCTGCTTCGACCGCCGCCTCTCCGCAGCCGCCCGCCTCGCCGGGTTCACGGCGCTGCCGTGATCCGGCGCGCACGCAGCGTGCACCTGCGAAGCTCGCACGATCTGGTATATCGATCACCGTGGGTTGCCGCACGGTCGCGATCCGGGTCGGTGCGGTCGTCTGCGGCGCGCTGATAGGGTGGAGCTGCGCCGCATCCTCCACCGCCCCCACCGAAAGCGCCGGCGGCGGATTCGCCGGCGGTGGATTCGGCGGGAGCAGCTCCGGCCCCACCTCAGGTTCATCGACCGGAAGCCCGGGCACCGGGGTGGCCACGCTCTGCGGCGACCCCACGTGCCCGCCGCTCCCCGGCGAGGACGGTGCGATGGACGCCGTGGAGGCAGGTCGTCCGGTCACGGACGGCGAGAGCGAGGCGAGCGCGGACGACGCGAGCATGACCGATGGTGCCGGCCAGGATCAGGATGCACCCACGGACGGGCCGCGGTCGGACTCGGGTGGAGACGGCGGATCTCCTGATTCGGAAGCCGCAGGCGACTGATGGATTGCCGCGTGCTCGCGATCCGGGTCGCTGCTGTCCTCTGCGGCGCGCTGATAGAGTGGAGCTGCGCTAACGGATCGAGCAGCTCCAGCAGCGGCAGCGCGGGATTCTCCGGCGGCGGATTCGCGGGCAGCGAGGAGGACGCCGGCATCGTCGGTGTATCGACCGGCAGGCCCGGGATGCCCACGGTCGCCACGCTCTGTGGGGACCCCGAGTGCCCGCCGCTGCCTGGCGCGGACGCTACGACGGAGGACATGGACGCGGGTCGTCGGGTCATGGAGGGGGGCAGCGAGGCGAGCGCGGACGCGAGCATGGCCGATGGTGCCGGTCAGGATCAGGACGCGTCTACGGACGGGCCACGGTCGGACTCGGGCGGCGACGGCGGATCGCCTGATTCGGAAGCCGCAGGCGACTGAGGTTGGACTAGCCACCACCGCCTGCATCCATCGCCGGGGCGCCCCCGTCGGGAAGGCTGCAGATCGAGCCTACGTACGTGACCGTGTACCCCGCCACGCCGGTCGCCATCGCGGGCGGGCAGGTCAGCATGGGGTCAGTGAACGTGAGCGAGTACGCGCCAGGCAGGACCTGGAGCAGGCCAGTTCCCGCGGCGCTCGCGGACGTCAGCGCTGGATCAGGCTCGACGGCGGGCGAGAAATAGACGGGCCCGAGTGCCGCCGCGGGACTGAGCGCCACCGTGTAGCCGCTTGCGTAATAGTAGGTCGTGGGCCCGAACATCTCGGAAAGCGTCGCCCCCGGTGCAGCGACGGTCGTTCCCGCACCAAAGAGGATTTCCCCCTTCGTCGGGTCGATCGACGCGCCGGCCTTCGCGAGCCACGTGCTGTAAGCCGACGTCGTCAGCATGAACAGAGCACCGAGCGACCCAGGATAGGCGGTGGGGTAGAGGACTGATTGGTAGCCCGCCTTCTTGTAAGAGAAGGTCACCGTCCCCGAGGGCACACCGACGATGCTGTATTTGCCGCTTGCATCGGTCGTTGCGCAGGGGGCCGCGGTGTTCCCGTACAAGCACACCTCGACCCCCGCCAGCGCCGGATATTTCGTTTCGTCGTAAGGCGAGGTCGAGTTGAAGCCGGCGGAGGTGTCGACGACCACCCCGCTCGCGGTCACGCCAGCGTCCCCAGCGGCGGCGTCTGAAGGCACCACACTGGCGTCGGCGCCTGGCCCGCCCCCATCGCCCCCGGACCCTCCCCCGTCGGGGCTCGGAGCTGCGCCCCCGCTGCTGCTGCTGCAGCCGCTGAGCAAGAACAACGACAAGGTCCCCAGCCATCTCAGGCCAAACGATCTCATCCCCGCCATATCGCGCGAAGCGCCTTTTCGCGTCCATAGTCATTTTTCCCCTCGCGAGGGATGATGGCGAGAGGTCGGGGCGAGGGAGCGGCCGATGGCATCGCGAAGTACACGCAGATGGGCGTTCGTCCCGCAGCGGCTCGTGCGGGCTGCGATCGCGGGCGTCGCTGCAGCGTGCGCAATGGCGTGCGGTGGGAGCGGCGCGGGCCCCGGCGACTCGGGCTCGCTCGGCGACGCGACGAGCAGCGGCGCCGATGCCGGACAGCCTGACGAGGGCGCGCCGGAAGACGGTGGCTCTGCGCGCGATGGATCATCGGCGAGCGACGGCCCAGGGGCGAACGACGGCGCGGGCGCCGGCCACGATGCGGCCTCCGGCGCGCCAGGCACGCCCGCCATCGTCCAGCACGTGAGCAGCTCGAGCTCGCGTGGCAACACGTTCGCGAGCCCCTATTGTTACACGTTTCAACTGCCCGACCCCGCGACCGCCGGCAATGCCATCATCGTCGGCTTCACATACGACGGGACCGCGGCCGCTGCGGTGACCGACGACAAGGGAAACAAGTACGCGATCGCCGAGAGCACGCACGACTCGGCCCACGGCCGGTCCGTCGGCATCGCCGCGGCCTTCGGCATCACTGGCGGCGCACGCGTCGTCGACCTGTGCTTCAGCGCCGACCCCAACGGCACCGCAGAGCCGATGGCGACCGAGATCGCCGGAGTCGTGGCGCTCGACGGGCCTGGAGCCGGGGCGAGCGGCCACGGCACGAGTGCGGCTGCGGGAAGCCTGACGCCCACGGCGAACGGCGACCTCGTGTACCAGGTGGTGGCAAGCGAATCGATGGCGCAATCGAGCTTCGCGGCGCCGACAAGGCTTCTCAGCGCCGACGTCCTCGACGGCTTGGCCGCCCAGTGGTTCGTCAGCTCGGGGACGGCCGCCGTCGACCCGACGATGACGCTCGGCACGAGCGACGACTGGATCTCGGCCGCGGTGCTCCTCAAGGCGGGCAGCGCGGGCGCCGTGCCGGGCGGCATGCGCGTCGCGCACCTGCTCCACGAGAACATCCCGTATCACACGTCGGCAGGAGGCAGCGGCGATCCGTTTGCCAACCCCCTGCCCTTGCAGGTGCCCTGCTCGGGCAATCTGCTCGTCGCCATGATCGGCGGCGGCAACGGACCCGAGTACGTGACGAGCATCGACGACACCGCCAAGAACACCTGGACCCAAGCGGGCAACAACTACAGCCAGGGCGACGCGACGGTTCAAGTCTTCTACGCCGCCGGCCTGACCTCCAGTCTCGACCTCGGCGTCAACGTCCACTGGGGCGGGAACGCTGGGGACTACACGATCTTCTTTTACGACGTCGTCGGCGCGGCGCCTTCGCCGCTCGACACGACCGTCGGCGGCGGCGCAGCGATGAACACCGCGGGCAGCCTCATGTTCCCTTTCACGCTGACCCCCGCCCAGGCGAACGAGATCGTCCTGTCCGAAGTGATGTGGGACTACAACACCGGCTCGGGGCTCTCCGGCCAGCTCTTCGACACGAACACGTTCAGCGGCGAGAGCCAGAGCGGTCCCGAGCCCGTCGACGAGAACAACGGCTGGGGGCACGTCGTCACGACGAGCACGAGCCCGGTCACCTTCACGTGGACGACGCTCTTCGCGGGGCTGCCCGTCGGGTCGTGGGCCGGGATGGCGGCGGCGTTCAAGGCGGCTCGGTGAGTGCCTGCGCGCCCGGCGGCTGGCCGAGCATGACAAGGCGGGTGCGGGTGGCACAAACCGGCTCACCCTTGCGGTGAATTCTCCGCACCATTCCCGATTTCTAGGAGGCATAGCGGTTGCAGCCGTCGCGTCGCCGATGGCATCGCAAAGGGCACGCAGATCGGCATTCGTCCCGCGGCTGCTCGTGCGGACTGCGATCGCGGGCGTCGTTCCTGCGTGCGCAACGGCGTGCGGAGGGAACGGTAGCTCGAGCTCGAGCGGGGCCTTTTTCGGAGTCGCCCTCGACGCCTTCGGTGGAGTCGGCATCGCCGCATTCGGCGATTCCGCCGTGGCCGAGAATGGGGACACCGGGAGCCCCGTGGCCACGCTCTGCGGGGACCCCAAGTGCCCGCCGCTTCCCGGCGTGGACGCTTCGATGGAGGACGTGGAGGCGGGTCCTCCTTTCATGGACGGCGGCAGCGAGGCCAGCGCGGACGCGGGCATGGCCGATGGTGCCGGCCAGGAGCAGGATGCGTCCACGGATGGGCCCCGGTCGGACTCGGGCGGCGACGGCGGATCGCCTGAATCCGCAGCGGACTGAGTCCGCTGCGGCGACGGCGGATCGCACGAATCCGCAGGGGACTACAGTCCGCTCCTCCACATCGATGTAAAGTACTCCGTGATGCACGTGCCCCCGTCTCGGCCGCCGGGCAAGTCGAGCATGCCGCCGCCGGCTTTCTCGCTCGACGCGAAGATCGAGGACGCCGAGCAGCTCGTCGACGCGATGCTCGCGTCCCTTTCGCGGGGCAGGCTTGTCGACGACGCGTGGGACCGGCTGCATGCCGCGGCCCGGCGCGACGGGCGCGCCGAGGACGTCGCGACGGCGTTTGCGAGCGTCGCGAGGGGGACGCGCATCCGGGCGGTGCAGCCCTCGGTCGCCGCCGAGTTCCACTTCGAGGCCGCGCGCTTCTGCGAAGATGTCCTTGGCGACGACCTGGGGGCGGCCATGCACCTCGAGAGCTCCCTCGCGCTGGTCCCTGGGCACGCCGGCGCGTTCGCCATGATGGAAGCCATCCTCGGCAAGCGGGACCGCAACGAGAAGCTCGCCGAGATGTACTGCGCCGCGGCCCCGCACCGGCCTCGCGGGCAGCAGGCGCTCATGCTGCGGCACGCCATCGAGCTGCTCGCGCGCTCGGGCGACATGGGCGACCAGCGCGACCAGCGCGACGGGTCGGCGCCCGCCGACGAACGCCTGATCGACCTCTGGCAGCGGATCCTCCGGCTCGAGTCGGGCGACGAGGAGGCGCGGTCGCGACTGGAGGCCCTCTACGTGAAGTCGCGGCGCTTCCGCGAGGCCGTCCTCCTGAACGAGCGATCCCTCAGCCGCGAGCCTGCGCCGGACGAGTACACGAAGAGGACGATCCTCGAGCGCATCATCGAGCTTTACTCCGACAGGCTCCACGAGGACGAGCGTGCCATCGGTCACGTGGAGCAGCTCCTGTCGATCGATCCGGCCCACGAGGGCGCGCGCCGGGTGGCGGAGCGGCTCCTCGGCGTGAAGGGCCTCTCGGCGCGCGCGGCCCACGCGCTCGCCGCCGCCTCCGAGGCGCACGGGGAGCCGCAGGACGTCGCGCGCTTCCTCGCGATCGAGCTCGAGGGCGCGCACGGGGCGCGGCGTGTCCAGATCCTCGCCCGGCTGGGGACTCTGAGAGAAGAGAAGCTGGGAGACGGCGCGGGGGCGCTCGAGGCCTACGAGCAGGCCCTCGCGCTGGACGCGACGGACTCGGGCCTGCGCGACCGCTACCTCGATCTCGCGGCGAGGCTCGGGCGGCACGCCGAGGCGGCGAAGCTGCTCGAGCGCATCATCGCGACGGCCGGCGATCCGGCGCTCGAGGCGCGCGCGAGAGCGCAGCTCGGCGAGCTCTTGTTGCACCAGGGTGACCCGAAGCGCGCGAAGGCGGTGCTCTCCGAGGTGCTCGCGTCGTGGCGCGCACCGACGGACGCGAAGCTCTGGGCCGCGCGGGCGCTGCGCACCGTCTACGAGGCCGCGTACGACCACCGGGCACTGTGCGACGTGCTCGACCGCCTTGCGATCCTCGAGGAGGACGAGGAAGCGCGCCGCGAGGTCAACGAGCGCCTCGCTGCGGTGGCGACGAAGCTCCGGGACGTCCCGCGTGCCATCGAGGCCTACGAGCGCCTTCTGTCGACGGGAGCCCGGCCCACCGCGATCGAGGCGCTGAAGGGCCTCTACCGGGGCCGCGGCGAGCGCGAGAAGTACGCGCGGATCCTCGAAGCGCAGGCGCGCGACGCCCGGCTGGAGAAGATGAGCGGGCAGCCGGGCGGAGAGGAACCGAAGAAGGGCGCGTCGTGACTCTCGCGCTCCCGTGAAGGATCGTGGTCGGGGTCGGGGCGCTCTACCCCTCCGCCGGCCGGACGCTCAACGGGATGAGCTCCTCCCCCTTCAGCCCGAGGACCTCGTACGTCATCACCGGCTGCTTCCTGCCCTTCACGACGATCTCGCGCATCGGCCGGACCTCGATGACGTGCTTGGTGAGCGCGTACGTGTCCTCGCTGATGAGGATGTTCACGCCGAGGTCCTTCGTGTTCGACTCGAGCCGCGACGCGACGTTCACCGCGTCGCCGATGACCGTGTATTCCATGCGCTTCTCGCTGCCGATGTTCCCGGCGACTACCTCGCCCGTGTGGATGCCGATCCCGGTGCGCAGCCGCGGCACTCCGCGCTCCTCGAGGCGCTGGTTGAGCCCCTGCAGCGACTGGCGCATCCGGACCGCCGCGCGCACGGCGTTGACCGCGTCGCCCGGCTTCGGCACCGGCGCGCCGAAGACCGCCATGATCGCGTCGCCGATGTACTTGTCGACGACGCCGTCCTCCTGCATCACGATCCCGACCATCTCGGTGAAGTACTCGTTGAGCAGCCCGACGAGCTGCTGCGGGTCCATCCTCTCGCTGATGCTCGTGAAGCTCCGGATGTCCGTGAAGAGGATCGTCACCTCGAGGGACTCGCCGCCTAGCGCCACCTTGCCGGCCAGCAGGTGTTCCATGACGGTCGCGGTCATGTACTTGCCGAACGTCGTCCGCAGCTTGTCGCGCTCCTTCAGCCCGTCCACCATCCGGTTGAAGCCGCGCGCGAGGTCTTCAAGCTCGTCGCCTGTGTGAACCGGGTCGACGTGCGTGTAGTCGAGCTCTTCCACCTTCTTCATGGCGACGTTCAGCCGCCTCAGCGCGTTCGACATCGTCGACGCCAGCCGCCATCCGAACGTCACCGAGATCGCCGCCGCGACGCCGAGCACGGCCAGGGCGTAGAGCAGGTGACGCCGCACGATGATCTGGATGTCCCCCACGTCGAGCGCCGCGAGCATCCCGACACGGCCCATCCTGCCGACGAGCTGGCGGGGCTCGAACCGCGCCACGGCCCACGTCCGATTCGCCACGTCGACGATCGTCGACGACCTCGACGACACGTTCCGGATCGCGTGGGGGAAGTCCGGCGTCTGTCCCACGAGGCGCTTGTCGTCGCCCGGCTCGAGAACGGCGAACGCGAGCTCGAGCCCCAGCTTGGCGCTGGCGTTCTTCAGATAGCCATCGTCGATCGGAAGGCACACGACCACACTTCCCACGCCAGGCAGGGGCACGCCGATCGCATAGGCCGGCGGCGCGACGGACGCAGGCGCCTCGCACCCGTGCGCGACCACGCCCCTGACCTCCTTGCCGGCGGAGAGATCCGCGAGCTCGGGGATCGCGCCGACCTGCGCCGGCGGAGCGTTGCAGCCGACCTGAGCGAGGACGCTGCCGTCGGGCTCGACGAGGAGCACGTCGATGTCGGGATAGACGCCGAGGAACACGCTCGCGAGCTGCCGCGCACGATCGGCGTCGCGCTTCACGATGGCCCTCGCCGTCGCGGCGTCCGCGGCCAGGACGCGCGACGCGAGCGTGAGGTCGGCGAGGTCGTCGTCGAGCTCCGTCTGGAACGCACGCTCGGCGTCGGTCACGCGGTCGTCCACCTCGTCGACGAGCTGGCGGTGGAGGAGCCACGAGAGCACCGGGAGCGCGGCGAGCATCACGACGACCGAGAGCGACACGAGCGCCGTGAGCTTGGCGCGGACGGTCGGCAGGCGGGTGAGCATGCGCCGGGGCGATGGTAGCGCTTCGCGTGCGGGACGTCTTTGCGGTGCCGGGCGCGCGAGACGGCGCTTCAGGGCACGACGCGCTCGCGGACGACTCGCCCGTCGGCCTGCGAGCGTCCGGTCAGCGTCAGCGAGTCGACGCCGAATGGCCAGCGAAGCTGCAGGAACACGCTGCCCAGCACGGCGGCGACGCCGCCGATCGCCATCGTCGCCGTCGCGACGCACGCCCCTCCGCTCGCGCGCGTCTCGACGACGATGGGCCGCGCCGGCAGGGCCGCGAGGGTGACGACGACGGTGCCCCCTTGCCCGTCCCGCGCGATGACGCGCTCTCCGGCGAACCCGTAGGCGCGGATCTCGCGCGGAAGCAGCGGCTCGGTCGCCGCCGGACCGCGCTCGAACACTCGCCAGTACGCATAGACGGGCGCGTCGCCCACGGGCGCGCAGCTCGCGTCGAGGTGGACGCCGTAGTGGACCTGGTTCCTGTTCTCGCTCTTCGCGACGAAGAAGACGCTCGGCACGTCGAGCTCCCCGTCGGCGCGCGCGACGCACGCGAGGATCGCCACGGCGGTGCCGGCCAGACACCCGAAGAAAGGGACGGCTCGTCCCACGTCCCCGACTGTACGTTCGCCCAGGTGACAGGCGCAGGGCAGCGCGAAGAAGTGTTCGTGACTTCCGCGGCTGTCTAGCTGCCCGAGCAACGAGCCCGCGGCACGTCGACGGCCTGCGCGATCACGTCCACCAGCCGGTCCGGATCGCACGGCTTGCCGATGCACGCCGCGACGGCCGCGCGCGTGGCCGTGGGGACCGCCTCGAGGATCGCCGTCAGCATCACGATGGGGATGCCGCGCGTCCGCTCGTCCGCCCCGAGGCGGCGCACCACTTCGGCCCCGTCCATTCCAGGCATCGAGAAATCGAGGAGGATCACGTCGGGGACCTCGTCTTGCGCGATCGCGAGGCCCGACGGTCCGTCCTCGGCGAGCGTGCAACGGAAGCCGCGGAGGTCCAGCCACGCGGCGCTGAGCTCGCGGGCCTCGGCGACGTCATCGATCACGAGAACGCTGGCGCCGAGCGGGCCGCGGGAGCGAACGCGCGAAGGCTCCTCGTCCGGTGCGACAAGGAGGGGCGGGAAGCGCGTCACCACAAACGTCGAGATAGCAACACGGCATGTTCACCTCAATGAAACATTAAGAGCTCGTGTCACTCCGCCCCACTTTTGTCTTATCTGCTCTCACCTTACCGCTCTCTGCTGTGTCGTCTGACGTTGCAGCCTCCGGCCAAGCTGCTCCTCCCTCACGTGGCTCGACCGGCGTCCGCGCTTGACCCTGCGGACGGTGGATGCTTCATGGCGTAGTGCTTCGGCGGGCCGGCCCCTGGGCGCGCGAGCGCTGCCTTTTCGTAAGCTGGTGCGTGGGCATCGCGACGGCGATCGCCACGTTGTCCCCAGGTTCTCCCGCCCCGGGGAAGGATCTCCGGGCGCTCGCGATCGAGCTTGGCCGCGCGGCGAGGGGCGCGACGGTCGCGGCGGACGACGTCCGGTGGGCGCCTTCGGGTGGAGCGCTAGAGGACGCGTTGATCGGGCGGTGGGCGCTCTTTCTCGCGCGCGCTCCGGGTGACGACACGCGCGACGTCTGGCGGGCGCGCGTTCGCGTCTCGCCCGAGGGCAGCGTCATCGGCGTGGCAGCGGCGTACGACCTCACGAGCACCCCGCTGGGCGACGACCACGAGCTCGTCGTGCGCGGGAGCCGCGCGGCGTTCGCCACGAAGGCCTACGGACAGGAGCAGAGCGTGACCGTGCTCGATCTGGCCGGCGAGGGCGCGGGGAACAAAGCCGTCGAGCTCGCGGACCGGGCGATGGCGGCCGTTACGAGCTTCCAGCAGACCGGGAGCGCGGAGGGCGTCGGGCGGATCGACGTGACGCTCGAGTCGCCGGCGCGGGCGGTCGGCCTCGAGCTCGCCGAGGGGTCGCTCGGCATGACGCTGTACGGCGGGGACGCGCGCCGCGAGCCCGTCGTGACCCTTGCGCGCCTCGATCTGGCGAGCGCCGAGATCGCGCCGGCGGTGCCCGGGGCTCGCGCCGAGACATGGATCCACCTTCCGAAGCGCTTCTCGCACTGGACGGTGGACACGCTTCGCGCGGTGCCCTGGATCGGCCCCGCGCCGATCGCGTGGCTCGAGGACGAGGCGCTCTGGGCGCGCGACGTCTACCGGCGCGCGACGTTCCATGCCGGCGGACGCGCGACGGACGTCGTCGTGGCGGCGGACCCGGCGCCTCCATTGCTCGACACGTCCCAGGCGTCGGAGGACGAGGCCCACTGGCCGCCGCCGCGCGTCGCGACGATCTGGAAGGCGCCCGAGGAAGGAGAGGGCGAGTGGGTCGCGCCGAACCTGCCCTGGCTGCGCGCGGTCCCGGGCGTGGCTGCCGGGGCCCCCTGCGAGTTCTACCGGACGTTCGTGCGCCCGGACGAGGACCGCCCTTACTCGAAGGTCCTTCTCGTGGCGATGGATCTGCGGCAGCTCGACCTCGGCATGGAGGCGGGCGTCGAGGACCCGGAGCCGCTGACGGGGCCTCCGGGGGCGGGGCGCCTTCCCCGCGACCCTGCCGTCGTGCGCCGCGTGGCCGCCGCGTTCAACGGCGCCTTCAAGACGGAGCACGGGCACTACGGCATGATGGTCAAGAAGAGGGTCCTGTTGCCGCCCGTCCCCGCGTCGGCCACGGTCGTGGTCCTGGCCGACGGGCGCGTGGGCTTCGGCACGTGGGGCGCCGAGCGGAAGGTAGGGGGCATCCTCGGCGTCGGCGACGACGAGATCGTGTCGTTCCGCCAGAACCTCGACCCCCTCCTCGACCACGGGCTCGTCAACCCGACGGGCAGAAATCTATGGGGATTCACCCTCCCCGGGAAGGGAGCGCAGACCGAGCGATCGGGGCTGTGCGTGACGACGAGCGGCCACCTCCTCTACGCCTGGGGCGACGACGTCAGCGCGACCGCGCTCGCGAAGGCGATGCAGATGGCCGGATGCGACTACGCGATGCACCTCGACATGAACCCGTATCACACGGGCTTCCTCTTCACGGCCATCGACGACCTCGCGAGCAAGAAATACAAATCGCAGCTCCTGACCCCAGGGATGTCGATCCCGGTCGACCGCTACATCCAGTACGCCCCGAAGGACTTCTTCTACGTGATGGTCCACGACCCCACGCCGCAGGCGATTGACGGCGGCGCTCCGTGGAGCCCCGACGGCGGAGTGCAGCCTCCGCCCCACTGGATGCCGGGCATCTGGAGGGGTCGCGCCGACGGCTCCCACGGCGGCGTCGAGCTCGTGGACATCGAGCCCGGGCGCGTGACGTGGCGCGTCCGGGCGGGGACGAAGGACGCGCCGGCGTCCGCTCCGCTTCGGGAGCTCACGGGAGACGAGGCGCACCGCGCGTTGCTCGCCGTGGGTCTGGGCGTGTCCGGCGAGAAGCACCCCCTCGGCCTGGCCACCAGCGGGCGAATGGCGGTCGCGGTGCGCGGCGGCCCCGGCGCAGGCGCGATCGCCGTGGACGGCGATGGGCGGATCGCGGTCGTCCGCGCCGAGGACGCGCCTATCCTCGGAGACAGGGACGACCTGGTCGAGCTGCCGCTCCTGCTGTGGGACGGACAGGCCGTCGCGTCTGCGTCGGGCCCCGTCGCTCCGCGCGTGGCACTGGGAGTCACCCCCTCGGGCCAGATCATCTTCGCGCGCGGCGCCTTCGCGAGCGCGGCGCCTCTCGCCGAGGCCCTGCTGCGTGCCGGCTGCGCGCGCGCAGTGTCGCTCGATCGCGGCACGGAGGCGACGGCCCTCCTCGACCGCGCCGGCACTGCTCCGCTGCGCACGCGCTACGAGCAGTCCGTCCTCTACGCCATCGCGGCCCCGCTTCGCCCCCGCGGCTTCCGGTTCGAGGCCGCGACGCTGGTCGCCCAGCGCACCGTCAAGCCCTGAGCCCCGCTATGCCGCTTGCGCGCCGCTCGGTTCGGCGGAAGCCATCGTCGCGCGCAGCAGGCCGATGGCGCGGGAGTGGAGCTGCGAGACACGCGGCTCGCTGACGCCGAGGCGCGCGGCGATCGTCTTGAAGGGGACGTCGTCGAAGTAGTGCCACGCGACGATGTTGCCCTCGCGCTCCGGCAGGCCCTTCACCGCGCGCTCGAGGATCCGGCGATCCATGCGCATCTCGACCTGCGCCTCGGGCGACGCGACCGACTCGTCGGCGAACGAGCCGGCCTGCGCGTCGGACAGGTCGTCGAACCCGACGATCGCTCCGCTGCCTCCGGTGCCATCTGCCTGGGCGCGCGCGACGCGCGAGCGGGCCCTGCGCGTGAGCCAGTCCTGCGCCCGGAGCTCGTCGACCATCGCGCCCCGGATGCGGACGCGCGCGTACCACTCGAACGCGGGCCCCCGGTCGACGCTCTTGCGGAGGGCGTCGATCAGGCCGAATGCGCCGGCCGCGGTCAGGTCCTCCCGCAGGACGTTCGGCGGCAGCTTGCGGAGCATCCGCGCCGCGACCTGGTGGACGAGCGGCATGTAAAAATCGAGCTCGTAGCGCGTGGGGCTGCTCACGGGGCTCGAAGAGTCCAAGGGGCTCGGGGGGCAAGGCTTCATATGCGCTCTCCGGCTCGACCTTGTGCGACCGCCGTGCCATCCATGATTCCAACTAGTTACGAGCACCATGCGGTCGGTCACCCGTAGTGCGGATGACCCAGCTCGCTTCCCGAGGGCCCGCCCATTAGCCTGTTATCGCTTGTCTTTCTCTCAAGCGACCCAGTGAGTCAGAACAGACCCCCTCAAGGTGCCTTCGGCCGTCGCGACGCGTCGGGTGGGCCGCCGCTCCGGTCCCCTTCCGCAGGCTCTGCCGGCTCGGCGGGGACGTCGCTGGCTCCTTCGTCCGCCGCCGCGCCGGGCCGGTCGTACTTGGGCGGCTCGCCCGGCCGCGAGCGGTCCACCCAGTAGGCTTTCGTGTCCCGGACATCGAGATGCACGAAGGTGCTGTTCGGGTAGTAGCCGCATCCCGCGCTGCGCAGAGTGCGGCAGAACTCCCAGACGGACTCGTTCCGGACGCCCCGGACGCGGAAATCGAGCGCCCGGCCGTAGTTGTGGTTCGAGTGCGGCGAGTACTGCGTGGGGGTATAGGCCCGGTACCCGCTGACCACCTCGATGACCTTGTTGCCGAAGTGGTTCGAGACGATGGCCACCAGCGCCAGGAGCCGGGCGTCGGGCGGGTGCATCGCGGTGCCCTGGCGCATCAGCCGCTCGAACGCTCCGATCGCGCTCGGCGGGATGTGGCCGTGGGCGTCGCGCATGCGGATGCGGAACTCCTCGCCCAGCCGTACGGCGTGGATCGTGTGATCTTCCGAGTGATCGCGCTCCTTCGCGGGCGCGGCCGGCACCGGCGGCAGATGCCCCGCTTCGTGTCCGGTCTTCTCGGGCCGCTCGCCCGGTCTCGGGGGCTTCGGCCGCGGGGATTCGACGCCGGGGATGATGAGCGTCTGCCCGGGCTTCAGGTGCTTGGGGTCTTTAAGGTGGTTGGCGTCGACGATGGCCTTGACCGTCACGTGGTAGCGGTGGGCGATCGCCTCGATCGTGTGGCCGTGCTGCACGACATGGAGGACATCAGCCCAGGCGTCGCGTGGAGACGCCGCCAGCGCTGCGAGGATGATGGCCCGGCTCACGGATGGGGAGCGCACGGCGTCCAAGGCGTGTATCCCGAATATCCGCGCCTGACCAGCGTTCGGCGCTCGCCAGCGGCCGGTCTGGTCGGCCGCCGCCGCCCCGCCTTTTTTGACGGAGCACTTTTCGGGGTGCCACACTTATGCCCGGGCAAGCGTGTGAACGCGGCTCGCCAGGGACAAGCATGGCCGAAGGAAAGAACCTCGTCGGCGTCGACATCGGCGCGAGCTCGATCAAGGTCGTGCAGCTCCAGGAGTCCAGGAAGAAGCTGCAGGTGATCCGCTCGGGGTGGGCGCCGCTGCCGCCGCAGACGATCATCGACGGCCACGTGATGAACGCGGGCGCCGTCACCGAGGCGCTGGCGAGGATCTTCCACGACGGCAAGATCTCGCAGCGCGACGTCGCCATCGGCGTCTACGGCCAGAGCGTCATCGTCCGCAAGATCACCGTGCCGATGATGACCCCCGCGGAGCTCGACGAGCAGATCCACTGGGAGGCCGAGCAGCACATCCCCTTCGACATCAAGCTGATGTCGGTCGACTACGAGGTCCTGCGGAGGCGGCCCGAGGCGGGGCAGATGGATCTGCTCCTCGTCGCGGCCAAGAAGGACGAGATCAACGACTACGCGGCCATCCTGCGTGAGGCGAAGCTCAAGCCCGTCATCGTCGACATCAACGCGTTCACCGTGCAGAACATCTTCGAGCACCAGTACGGCCTTCCGGCCGACGGGACGATCGCGCTCCTCAACGTCGGCGCCGCGGTCTCCTCCCTCAACATCGTCGCCAAGGGCGTGAGCGCCTTCACGCGCGAGATCACGAACGCCGGCAACTCGATCACCGAGGAGATCCGCAAGGCCCTCTCGTGCTCGTACGAGCAAGCCGAGGCGTACAAGCACGGCGGCGGCGCGGCGGACATCGTCCCGCAGGAGGTGATGCAGATCGTGAACCAGGCGTCGCAGGCGCTGGCCGGCGAGATCCAGCGTTCGCTCGACTTCTTCCTGGCGACGAGCGGCGAGCAGGAGATAGGAAAGATCTTCGTCTCCGGCGGGAGCGCGTACCTCGCGCCGCTCGTGCAGGCGATCGAGCGCCGCGCGCGCGTCGCCGTGCAGCTCTTCGACCCGATGGTGAACCTCGGGGTGGACGCGAAGTACGTCAACGAAGAGCAGCTTCGCGCGACGGCGGCGCAGATGGTCGTCGCGCTGGGCCTGTCCCTGCGCTGCGACAAGGAGCGCCGGCAATGGTCCGCATAAATCTTCTGCCCGACAAGCGCCAGGCGGCGCGGGCCAAGGGAGGTGCCGAGCCCACGCAGCTGTGGCTCGTGGCGGTGATGGGCGCCTTCGTCGCGACGATCATCGTGTGCCTCTTCATCCAGAAGATGAAGGAGGACGAGCTCGCCGCGATCCTCGCCGAGAACACCCGCACGCAGGGTCAGATCGACGCAATCAAGCAGCAGATCTCCGACCATCCGCAGATCAAGGACCGGCTCAAGGAGCTGCGCGAACGCGAAGAGGCGATCCAGAAGCTCCAGGCCGGCCGCACGGGCCCGACGTCGACGCTACTCGAGCTCGCGCACCTCTTGACCCCCGGGCGCACACCCACCACGGATCGCGACAAGCTCGAACAGATGAAGCGTGACAACCCGGCCGAGGTCTACAACCCCAACTGGGACGCCCACAGGCTCTGGCTGACCTCGTACGAGGAGTCCGAGCGCGTCGTGAAGCTCGGCGGCGAGGCGCGCGACGGCGACGACGTGAGCGAGCTCGAGCGGCGGCTCAAGCTGAGCGACTACTTCAGCGACGTGAAGCTTCTTCCGGGCACCAAGATCCTGGTGCAGGGCCAGGAGCTGTTCAGGTTCGAGCTCAGCGCGAAGGTGAGGTACTGATGGCGCCCCCCGTCGCGGGCACGCTCGCCAAGCTTCCGCTCGCCGCCAAGGCGGGCGTCGGCGTGGGCGTCGTCGTCGTCCTTTTCTTCGCATACTGGTTCATCTTCTACTCGGACGTCTCGAGCAAGATCGAGGGCGCGCAGCGGCAGAAGAAGTCGCTGCGCGACGATCTCGCGCAGCAGGAGCAGGCGGAGGCGACGTACTTCGCCGACCGCGGCGAGCTGGCGCTGCGCGAGCAGAGGGCGCGAGAGCTCAACAAGGTCCTGCCCGCGGAGTCGCAGGAGGACGCGTTCCTGTCGAGCGTCCAGCAGGCGTCCAACGCGGCCGGCATCGACCTCAAGGCGTACGCGCCGACCGAGGAGATCTCCCAGAGCTTCTACGCGAAGGTGCCGATGAGGCTCGAGATGTCGGGCAAGTTCCACCAGATCGCGAAGTTTGCCTACGAGCTCGGGAAGGTCGACCGGATCATCAACGTCGAGAACATCCAGCTCGCCGATCCCAAGATGGTCGGCGACGAGATCATCCTGCGGGGCTCGTGCCTGGCGACGGCATTCCACGCGCTCAAGCCCAAGACGCCGCCCCCCACGCCGCAGGCGGCACCCGCGCCCGCACCCGCGGCGCCGGCAGGGAGCAACAAGAAGTGAAGACTCGATCCGCCTGCCTGGTCGCGCTCTCTCTGGCGCTTCCGCTCGCGATCGCGTGCGGGAGCACGACCGCACCGGCGCCACCCCCTCCTGCGAACCGGACCGCGCCCGTCGCGGCCTCCGCGAGCGCCGCAGGGCTGCCCCCGGAGCTCAAGGGACCGGAGTACACCGAGAACGACTTCGTCGAGAGCGATCGCAACCGCGATCCATTCCGGAGCTTCATGGTGCAGACCCAGACCGTGAACCGCGAGGCGCTCAACCAGCGCAAGGTGGAGCTCGCGCAGTACTCGATCGACGAGCTGAAGCTCGTCGCCATCGTCCTCGGATCGGACCGGAACCGCGCCATGTTCCTCGACCCGAGCGGCAAGGGGACGGTCGTCTACAAGGGCACGTTCGTGTGCCGCTCCGAGGTCGTGCACATCGGCGGCAGCAACGGCCCCGAGTACCAGCTCAACTGGCGCGTCGACCGGATCCGCGACGGCGACGTCGTCCTCATCCGCGAAGATCCCGCGCAGCCCGCCATCCCGCCCGCGACGCGCGTCATCCCGCTGCACCCCGAAGCCCAGAAAGAAGCCGAGGGATTCATTCCGGGGTGAGCGAGCGCCTCCGCGCCCGCGATGCTTCGCCGCAGCGCGCGGGCGCCCGCTGCCACAAACTGGTCCCTTTCGGATCGACCGTTCTACCGTTGTCGCAGCGATCCCGTCGGCCGTTTCCGAGGGACGCGAGGAGTCAACATGCGTCGGGCGAAATCGCTTCTCCTTCCCGCCGTCCCTCGCAAGGGCGTCGCGACGTTCGCGTCGGCCAGCCTGGCCGTCGGCGTCCTCTCCGGCGGACCGGCCGCGCGGGCGGACGAGATCGCGAACCACGTCCGTGACGTGCAGGTGCTCGCCGACGACGGGGTGAAGGGCGGGGCGCGCGTCGAGATCATCGGTACGGGTGCGCCGGCGTACAGCGTGCGCGTGGCCGACGGAGGGGGCCGCCTCCTCGTCGACCTCCCCGGGACCGACGTCGCCGGAGCGCCGGCCGCGATCACGAACGGCGTCGGCGTCGTCGGTGGCGTGCTCACGCAGACGTTCCCGACCCCCACCGGCGTGATGACTCGCCTCACCATCAGCCTTCAGCGCGCGTCGAGCTACCGTGTCGTTCCGGACGGCACGACGCTCGAGGTCCGCCTCGCTCCCAGCGGTCCCGCGATCCCCGCGTCCTCGGGGGCGGGCACCTCCGCGCCGTCCGGCGCCGTCACGGTGCGCGACGTCCGCTTCGAGAGATCCCCAGCGACCGTGACGGGGTGCGCGCCGAACGGGTGCGACCGCGTCGTCGTCGATCTCGGCAGCATCCCGACGTATTCGCTCTCGACTGCGTCGAGCGGCAACCTGCGCCTCGAGCTCCGCGGAACGGGGCTGCCGGAGGCGCTCACGCGCACGCTCGACGTCTCCCAGTACCGCGGCGCCCTCAAGTCGATCACGGCTTCGCACGACGGGACGGCGGGCTCGACGACGCTCGAGATCGAGCGATCGAGCGAGGCGCCGGGCACGGTCCTCGTCGAGGGCGGAAGCCTCGTGTGGTCATTCCCCGCCCCGAAACCGACCGGGTCGTCGCAGCCGCAGGGCCAGCACATCGACGGCCGTACGGTCGGCAAGGACGGCGGGGCGGTCCGCAGCGTGGTCACCGTCGCGCGCGAGCAGCCGGCGACGGGCCTGCAGCGCATCGAGACCTCCATCCACGACGAAGACCCGCCGGTCGAGACGTCCGGGGGTGGCGCCGCCGGCTTCACGACGACCGGCACCGGCATCCTCGCCCAGCAGCGCTACAACGGCCGGCGAATCGACATCGATCTGAAGGACGCCGACATCCACAACGTCCTGCGCCTGCTCGCCGACACGGGCCACGTGAACATCGTGACCGCCGACGACGTGAGCGGGACGATCACCATCCGGATGCGCAACGTCCCGTGGGACCAGGTCCTCGACGTCGTCCTGCAGGCGAAGGGCCTCGGAATGGTGCGGCAAGGGAACCTCATCCGCGTCGCCCCGCTCGCGCAGCTCCAGAAGGAGCGCGACCTGAAGCTCGCCGCGCAGAAGCAGGAATTCGAGCTGACCCCGCTCGAGACACGGCTCATCCCCATCAGCTACGCCCAGGCCCACGAGCTCCAGGATCGCGCGAAGGAGCTCCTTTCGCCGAGGGGGTCTCTCGCGGTCGACGAGCGCACCAACGTCCTCATCGCGCGCGACATCGCGTCGAACCTCAACTACATCGAGGAGCTCGTCCGGTCGCTCGACACCCAGACGGCGCAGGTGCTAATCGAGGCGCGCATCGTCGAGGCGACGAGCAGCTACACCCGCGACATCGGTATCCAGTGGGGTGGCGACACGACGTTCGGCCCGGCGACCGGCAACCCGACGGGCATAGCCTTCCCGTCGAGCGTCGCGGCGGCGGGCGGCGCCTACGACAACAACACCCCCACGGCCGGCGTCTCGCCATTCACGCGGACCATCGCGGTGCCGAACTTCGCCGTCAACCTGCCGGCGGCGGTCGGGACCGGGGCCGGCGGCGCGATCGGCATGTCGTTCGGGTCGATCGACAACAACCTCAACCTGAGCGTGCGCCTCTCGGCGGCGGAGTCCGCCGGGCTCGTGCGGATCGTGAGCGCGCCGCGCGTCATGGTCCTCGACAACAAGGAGGCCCGGATAAACCAGGGCACGCTCATCCCGTACGCGCAGGTCAGCGCGCTCGGCGTACAGACGACGTTCCAGGAGGCCAAGCTGCAGCTCCTCGTCAAGCCGCACGTCACGGCGGACGGGTCGGTCTCGATGCACGTGAAGGTGAATCGCGACGAGCCGAACTTCAACCAGACGGCCCCGAACGGCGCGCCGACCATCCTGAAGCGGGAGGCGGAGACCGAGCTCCTCGTGATGGACGGCCACACCGCGGTCATCGGCGGCATCTATACCCGCAACACCGGCCGCAACCTGTCCCAGGTCCCCTTCTTCGGCGACATCCCGATCATCGGCCTCCTCTTCCAGCACCGCACCGCCAGCGACGCCCGCAACGAGCTGATCATCTTTCTAACCCCGCGAATCGTGAACCGAGCCGAGGCGCTAGGTAGGTAACCGAGCTCCCCGCGTGTCCGGCTGGGGGGTTTGGGGAGGAGCGGCCGCGCTCCCCCCAACGTGATGCACGTCACTCGCGGGCCGCAGCGGAGCCGAGCGAGCGCAGCGAGTCGAGGCGGAGCGAGGCTCAGGACGCCCCTTGTGACCGCTTTAATGAGCTAGCGCGGCGCGTCAAGACCTCTATACTTCAGATCGCCATGTCCGTCGGCGCGCTGCCGCCCTCGCGCGGTCTCTACGACCCCTCCCTCGAGCACGATGCCTGCGGACTCGGGTTCGTTGCGGACATCAAGCGCCCAGCCACACACGATGTGGTGAAAAAGGGAATCGAGGTCCTCCGCCGCCTCGCCCACCGTGGGGCCGCGGGGTGCGACCCCTGCACGAGCGACGGCGCCGGCATCCTCCTCCAGATCCCGCACGCGCACTACGAGCGCGTCCTCGGCCGGCTCGGGATCGAGCTCCCGAACGCGGGCGACTACGGCGTCGCGATGTGCTTCCTGACGCGCGAGCCGCGGGCCCACGCGGCCGAGGTGCGCGTCATCGAGGCCGCCGTCCGGCACCACAACCAGAAAGTGATCGGCTGGCGGGACGTCCCCGTCGACCCGAGCGTCCTCGGTCCCATCGCGCGCGCGTCGATGCCGGCGATCCGTCTGCTCTTCATCGGCCGTATGTGCGCGGTCCCGGCGTTCGAGCGCACGCTCTTCATGATCCGCAAGCGCGCCGTGCGCCGCGCGGCGGAGGCCGGCCTCGGCTCGTACATCGCGAGCATGTCGTCGAAGACCGTCGTCTACAAGGGCCTGTCGCTCCCCGAGCGCCTCGACTCCTTCTTCCAGGACCTCCGCGAAGAGGAGACGAAGAGCAAGGTCGCGCTCGTCCACTCGCGCTTCAGCACCAACACGTTCCCCACGTGGGACCGGGCGCACCCGTACCGGCGCATCGCGCACAACGGCGAGATCAACACGGTGCGCGGCAACGAGACGTGGATGCGTGCGCGAGAGGCGCTCCTCGCCAGCGAGGCCTTCGGCGAGCACCTTGCGGACTTCAAGCCGATCATCCCGCCCGGCGGGAGCGACTCGGCGTCGCTCGACAACCTCGTCGACTTCCTCATCGCGGGCGGCCGCAGCCTCCCGCACGTCATGATGATGCTCGTCCCCGAGGCGTGGGAGGGCCAGCCGGAGATGCCGCCCGAGAGGCGCGCCTTCTACGAGTACCACGCGTCGGTCGTCGAGCCGTGGGACGGTCCGGCGGCACTGGCCTTCACGGACGGGACGTACGTCGGGGCGACGCTCGACCGCAACGGCCTCCGGCCGATGAAGTACGTCATCACGCGGAGCGGCTTCGTCGTCGCGGCGAGCGAGCTCGGCGTCCTCGACTTCGACGCGGAAGACGTCGTCGAGAAGGGTCGCCTGCAACCGGGCCGCATGCTCCTCGTCGACCTCGCGCGCGGCCGCGTCGTCGGCGACGAGGAGATCAAGCACGAGGTCGCGACGCAGAAGCCGTACGCGCAGTGGCTCCC
>Ga0209415_10004622_pt1 | contig 25129 bp, 17 predicted proteins | sample PeaSoiSIISIP2007_FD_187696 | JGI IMG/M metagenome (GOLD analysis project Ga0209415, IMG submission 187696) | Peat soil microbial communities from Weissenstadt, Germany - SII-SIP-2007 (SPAdes) (version 2) | ecosystem: Environmental > Terrestrial > Soil > Wetlands > Peat | place: Germany... | reverse complement strand
CTCGACGACGTCGACGTGGCCGTGATGCTGGCCACCACCCTGCACGCCATCGCCACCGGCAACCTCCTGCCGGCCGGCGTGGAGACCTACTGCGTCGACATCAACCAGGCGGTCGTGACCAAGCTCGCCGATCGCGGCAGCCACCAGGCCCTCGGCATCGTCACCGACGTGGGACTGTTCATGGGGGACCTGGCCGACCGCCTGTGCGGTGCCGACCGGTGACCGCCCTGGGATGGGGACGCCGCTTCCTCGTCTGCCGTCCCCTTCACTTCACCGTGGCCTACGAGATCAATCCGTACATGCACGTCCAGGTCCATCCGGACCCCGCCGTGGCCCTGGCCGAGCACGACGGCCTGGTGAGGACGTTGGGGGCCGCCGGCGCCGAGGTGGAATTCCTCGATCCCGTCCCCGGGCTCCCCGACCTGGTCTTCACGGCCAACGCCGGTGTGGTGGACGGTGGGGACTTCGTCCCCAGTCGCTTCCGCCATCCCGAGCGCCAGGGCGAGACCGCCCACGACACGGCCTGGTTCGCGGCCCGCGGGTACCGCGTCAGGTCGTTGCCGGGCGATGAACCCTTCGAGGGGGCGGGCGACGTGCTGCCGTTCGGGGCGGGACCGGGGTCCGGGCGCCCACCGGTGCTCGTGGCCGGCTACCGCACCCGCTCGGCCGTCGGTGCCCAGACGAACCTGGGGACGTTGCTCGGGGTGCCGGTGCGGACCGTCGAGCTGGTCGACGAGCGCTTCTACCACGTCGATCTGGTCTTCTGCCCGCTCGACGAGAAGCGTGCCCTCGTGGCGCCGCAGGGGCTCGACCGTTACGGCTGCCGCGTCCTCGAAGAGCTCGTGCCCGAGCCGGTGTGGCTGACCGACGAGGAGGCCGCATCGTTCTGCGCCAACTCGGTCGTCGTCGGTGACGTCATCGTCATGCCGTGGTGCACGCCGCGACTCGGCCGGATCCTCGAGGCCGGCGGTCTGTCGGTGGCCGTCTCGCCCGTCGGCGAATTCCTGAAGGCGGGCGGGGGGTGCCGGTGCCTGACGCTGGCCCTCGACGTGGACCTCTCGGGCGTCGGACGGGCGGCCGCCGACCCGGTGGGGCCGTCAGTCGACCAGGGCCTGGTACACGAGCTGCCGTAACTGCGACCGGATGGGGTGCGTGCTCGACGGCAGCAGTTGGGTCATGAACAACGCCGTCATCTCCTCGGCGGGGTCGACGAAGAAGGCGGTGCTGGCCGCACCACCCCAGGCGTACTCACCGGCCCGTGACAGCACCTTGTTCTTGACCGGGTCCTTCATCACCGAGAACCCGAGCCCGAAACCGACGCCGTCGAACGTCGTCTCGGCGAAGAGGGGACGTCCGAACGCCTCGAGGTCGGCGTCCCCGGGGAGGTGGTTGCGCGTCATGTAGGCCAGCGTCCGGGTCCCGAGCAGCCGGACACCGTCGAGCTCCCCACCACGCATGAGCATCTGCGTGAAGCGGTGGTAGTCGGAGGCGGTTCCGATGAGTCCGCCCCCTCCGGAGAGGCAGCTCGGACGGGCCACCGGCGATGCCCCGAAGTCGTCGAGGCGCGTCGCCGCGTTGGTCCCCGGAGCAGGCACGTACAGAGCCGCCAGGCGGTCCGAGGCGGAATCGTCGATGGAGAATCCCGTGTCGGAGAGGCCCAGGGGCCCGAAGATGTGGTCGGCGAAGAATTGGTCCAGGGGCTGTCCCGAGGCGACCTCGACGACGCGCCCGAGGACGTCGGTGGCGACGGAGTAGTTCCACTCCTGCCCCGGCTGGAAGAGCAGGGGGAGACCGGCCCAGGCGTCGCAGCAGGCGGCCAGGTCCCATCCCTTGGGCGTCGCCCACTCGAATCCGGCCCGCCGGTACAGGGCGTCGACCGGGTGCGTGTAGTGGAAGCCGTAGGTGAGCCCGGCGGTGTGGGTGAGGAGGTGCCAGATGCGGACGGGCTCGACCACCGGGTCGGTGACGGGTCGCAGGACGGAGCCCGATCGGTAGACGCGGGCGTCGGCGAACGAGGGGATGAAACGGCTGACCGGATCCTTGAGCTCGAAGGCGCCCTGCTCGTACAGCATCATGGCGGCCACCGACGTCACCGGCTTGGTCATCGATGCCAGGCGGAACAACGTGTCGTGCTCGACCGGGAGCTGTGCCTCCCTGTCGCGCTGGCCGTATGTCGCCAGGTGGGCGATGCGACCGGCGCGGCTGACGAGGATGAGCCATCCGGGAAGGAGGCCGCCGTCCACGTAGCGCGCGAAGTGGGCGTCGAGGCGGCTCAGGCGTCGCCGGTCGAGACCGACGGCGGTGGGATCGACTTCGACAGCCAGATCACCCACGGGATCCCCCTCACGCGCCCCGTTCTCGTGGGGCGGAGACTAACCCGAGTCGACGTCGGCATCGATGAGCCGCGGCCCTCCCGGCCAGTTCACGTAGCGCCACCACCAATTCACCAGCACGATCAGCCGGTTGCGGAAGCCGATCAGATAGACGATGTGCAACCCGAGCCACGCCAGCCATCCGAGACTCCCCCGCATGACGAGGCCCCCGGGGAGCTCCGTCACCGCCGCCCGACGACCGATGGTCGCCATCATCCCCTTGTCCCGGTACCGGAACGGCTCGGTGGGCCGGCCCGTCTGGCGTCGCCGGATCTGGCGCGCCGCGTGGCCGCCGGACTGGATGGCCACCTGGGCCAGCTGTGGGCACGGGTCGGACCCCCCCGGCGCCCTCGGGACGGCCGCCGCATCCCCGACCACGTAGACCTCGGGGTGTCCCGGCAGCGAGAGGTCGTCCTCCACCGCCACCCGCCCGCCGCGGCCGTGGTCGACCGGCAGACCGCCCGCCAGGGTGCCGTCCACGGTGACACCACCGGCCCAGACCACCGCCGCGGCGGTGATCCATTCCCCGCCGGCCAGGCGGACGCCGGACGCCGTCACCTCCTGGACCGGCTCGTCGAGGCGGACGATCACACCACGCGAGCGCAGGGTGTCGGCGGCGTAGCGGCCCAGGGCACCGGTGAAACCGGCCAGGAGCCGGTCGCCGGCGTCCAGCAGCACCACACGGCTGCGTCGCGGGTCGATACGCAGACGGTCCTGACGAATGGAGACGTCGAGAAGCTCCATCAGTGCACCGGCCGTCTCGACGCCGGTGGCGCCGCCCCCGATGACCACGAAGGTCGGCGCCCCACCGTCGAAGTTCTCAGGGTGGGCGTCGGCCGCCTCGAGGGCTCCGAGCACGGCGTTGCGCAACCGCCGGGCGTCGCCGAGCGTGTAGAGCGGCCGGGCGTGGACGTCCGCGCCCGTGATGCCGAGGAACCCGGCCGTGGCCCCGGTTCCCACGATCAGGTGGTCGTAGGCGACGGTGGAGCCGTCGGTGAGGGTCGCCCGGCGCCGGTCGAGGTCGACGGTGGCCACCCGGCCGTGGCGGAAGACCACGGTGGGGTCGTGACGGAAGATCGTGCGGACCGGGTAGGCGACGTCAGCCGGATCGAGTCCGGCCGTGGCCACCTGGTAGAGCAGGGGCAGGAAGGTGTGGAAGTTGTGCTGATCGATCAGCGTCACCTCGACGGGTCCTCCGGCCAGCTGCCTGGCCGCGGCGAGGCCGGCGAACCCGCAGCCGATCACCGCGACGCGGTCCACGGCGGCAGAGGATGACACGGCAGCGGGGTCCCGTGGAAGCCCGTGTCCGGGAGCGGTCAGCGCGCCGCCAGGGTCCGGGCCGCCGTCGTGATGTCGACCACCTGCGGAAGGATCGCCTCCTCCAGTGACGGCTCGTAGGCCACGAAGGTGTCGGCCGCCGCCACCCGGGTGACGGGGGCGTCCAGGGCCCAGAAGCAGTGCTCTGCCGTCCACGCCGCCACCTCGGCGCCGAATCCGGCGGTCAGGGTGTCCTCGTGAACCACCAGGAGCCGACCCGTCCGTTCGACGGACTCGGAGACGAGCTCCTGGTCCCACGGGGCCACCGTCCGCAGGTCGATCACCTCGACGCTGCACCCCTCGTCGGCGAGCTCGCCGGCGGCCACGAGCGACTTCTGGACGGTGGCCCCCCACGTCACGATGGTGAGGTGCCGTCCCGGTCGCGCCACCGCGGCGCGACCGAAGGGAACCGTCCATCCTTCCGGGGGATAGGGGTCGGCGGCGTAGCGCTGGCGGTAGAGGTGCTTGTGCTCGAGGAACAGCACGGGATCGTCCGAGGCGAACGCCGTCCGCAACAGGCCGACGGCGTCGCGCGCGCGCGACGGGAACGCCACCAGCAGGCCGGGGATGTGGGCGAAGATCGACTCGCCGCTCTGGGAGTGCCAGATGCCTCCGCCCGTCAGGTACCCGCCGATGGCGACGCGGACGACCAGGGGACACGAGAAGGCACCGTTCGAGCGCCAACGGATGGTCGCCATCTCGCTCCGTAGCTGTTGCATGGCCGGCCAGATGTAGTCGAAGAACTGGATCTCGGCACAGGGGCGCAATCCGCGCAGCGCCTGGCCGACGCCGCGGCCGACGATGTTCGACTCGGCCAGCGGGGTGTTGTAGCAGCGCGCCGAGCCGAAGCGTCGCTGCAGTCCCCGTGTCACGCCGAACACCCCGCCCTTGCCCTCGACGTCGGCGAGGAGGTCGTCGTCGGCGTCGGCGACGTCCTCGCCGAAGACCCTGATCCGTTCGTCGGCGGCCAGGAGGTCGTGCAGGGTCCGGCCGATGGCCTCGGCCAGCAGGACGGGCTCGTCCGACGGATCGGGGACGGGAAGGGGTGCCGGTGCGGGCCGGGAGGTGGCGGCCACCACATGGTCCGTCACGGTGGCCGGGTCGGGACGGGGCGCGGCGAGGGCTTCGTCGGCGGCCCGGGCGGCGGTGTCCTTGGCCGCGGCGCGGATGGCCTGCGCCTGATCGGCCGTCAGGACGGCGCTGCCGACGAGGGCCCGCTCGAACGTGTCGATGGGATCGTGGGCCAGTTCCCGGGCCAGCTCGTCGGCGGGGCGGTACTTGGCCTGGGAGTCGGCCGCCGAATGGGAGTACGGACGGGTGACGCGGGCGTGGATGAGACCGGGCCCCTCGCCGGCGCGCACCCGGGCCACCGCCCGGGCGCCCACCGTGCGGCAGGCGGCGTAGTCCCATCCGTCCACCTTCGTCACGGCCAGTCCCCGGAAGCCGCGGACCAGTTCCGAGACCGGGGCCGGGGCCTGATCGGACGATCGGACCGAGATGGCGTAGCCGTTGTCGGCCACCACGTAGAGCACGGGAAGGTGGAGCCGGCAGGCCGTGTTCAGGCTCTCCCAGAACTCCCCCTCCGACGTCGTCCCCTCGCCGAGCGACACGTAGGTCAGTTCGTCACCGTGCGTGCGACAGCCCGGCAGCCCTGGTCGTCGCGCCAGATACCGGCCCGCCTCGGCACAGCCCACGGCGGGCAGGCACTGGCTGCCCGTCGGAGAGGACTGGGTGACGATGTTCCTGGTGACGTCGCCCCAGTGGCACGGCATCTGGCGGCCACCGGAGGCCGGATCCTCCGACGATCCCACCGCCTCGAGGAGGATGTCACGTGGCGTCACGCCCAGGGCGAGGACGAGGGCACGGTCGCGGTAGTAGGGGAAGAACCAGTCGTAGGCGGGTCGCAGCGACCGGGCCAGGGAGGTGAGGAGGATCTCGTGGCCGGCCCCCGAGATCTGGAAGAACACCCGGCTCTGCTTCTGCAGGAGGATCTCCCGGTCGTCGAGGGCGCGCGACAGACAGGCCAGGCGGAAGTCCTCGATGAGCTCGTCGACGGGAAAGGCGTCCAGCGGCCCGCCGGGGATGCCACCGCCGTGGGTTCTCCCGGAGCCGGCCCAGGCGCTCGCCGTCGCGGGTTCGACGACGGGCCTCGACCCTGCGGCCCGTGCCCCGGTGGCGTCCGCCCCGGTGGCGTCCGCCCCGGTGGCTTCGTGCATCGCTTTCCGACGCTACCGCTTCCACCCGTCGGGGGAGGTCCTCACCCCCTCACCGACGGCGGGCGGACCCCACCCTGTGTGTCCGCCATACCCGTCGGTGTCACACCCCACCGGTACGCTCAGACGCGTAGCGCCGGTGACCAGCGACCCCGGCCCGGAAGGACACCTGTGAATTCCTGGAGCCGGCTCTCATGATCACCGGATTGGTCGTCGGACTGGTGGCGGGCGTGGCGGTGGGGGGCGCCGTCGTGCTGGTGGTGTCCTCCGGTCGCCTGGCGAGGCGTGTGTCGACGCTCCACGCACAGCACGCGGCGGCGTCGTCGTCGGCCGACGCCGAGCTGGTGCGCCTGCGGAGCCTGCTGGACCAGGAGCGGGTCACGGCGGCCGAACGCCAGGCCACCCACGAGGAGGCGCGCGAGCTGGCCGCCGGCGTCTTCGCCGAGCTGTCGACCAAGGCCCTCGAGCAGAACAACGCCCAATTCCTGGCCCTGGCCGAGGCGCGGCTCCAGGAGGCCCGGCAAGCGGCCCAGGGCGACCTCGACCACCGCCGGCAGGCCATCGAACAGCTCCTCACCCCTCTGGCCGATCAGCTCGGCCGTTACGAACAGGGCCTGCGGCTGCTCGAGCTCGAACGCCAACGTGCGTACACGGGGCTGAGCGCACAGGTGACGCAGCTGGCCGAGTCCCAGGAGAAATTGCAGTCCGAGACCAGGAACCTCGTGACCGCCCTGCGTTCACCGGCCACCCGCGGCCGGTGGGGTGAGATGCAGTTGCGCCGGGTGGTGGAGATGGCCGGAATGCTCGAGCACTGCGATTTCGAGGAGCAGGTGCACACCGAGGGTGAAGAGGGCCGGTTGCGCCCCGACATGGTGGTCCACCTGCCCGGCACCAAGCGGGTCGTCGTCGACGCCAAGGTGCCCATGCAGGCGTTCCTCGACGCCACCGACGCCACCGACGACACCTCACGCAAGGCGCATCTGGTGAGTCACGCCCGGCAGCTCCGGGCCCACGTGGACGCTCTGTCGAAGAAGTCGTACTGGCAGCAGTTCGCCGATTCCCCGGAGTTCGTCATCGCCTTCATTCCCGGTGATCCGCTCCTGGCCGCCGCCCTCGAACACGACTCGGCGCTACTGGAGCACGCCGTGGCCAACCACGTCCTGCTGGCGACACCCACGACGCTGATCGGGCTCCTGCGCGCCGTCGCCTACGGATGGCAGCAGGACGCCCTGGCCGAGAACGCTCGCGAGGTCCAGCAGATCGGTCGCGAGCTCTACAAGAGGCTGGCGACGTTCGGAGAGCACATGGCACGCACCGGTCGCAGTCTGAGCGGGGCCGTCGACGCCTACAACAAGGCGGTCGGGTCCCTGGAGCGCAACGTGATGCCACAGGCGCGTCGATTCCAGGAGCTCGGAGTGGGCGGCTCGGACAAGGAGGTCCCGATACTCGATCAGGTGGACGCCGTCGCCCGCCGTCTGCAGACGGTCGAATCGACCGGGTCCGTGCTCCCCCTGGTCGAGAAGACGCCGGGATTGGAGCTGGTCGAAGGGTCGGGCGACGAGCGGCCCGAGCTTCCGGGTGCCGCCGAAGGCTGATCCCGTCGGTCAGGTCACGACCAGATCGTCGGCCATCCGGCGCGCCAGGGCGCAGGCGTCGGCCAGATCGCGTCCCTCGATGACCTGCTCCCCGGGCTCGGCACCGTCGACGAAGACGAGGACGCACCGGGCCACGGGGAGGCCCGTCGACGATTCCAGGGCCACGGCCGAGGACGCCACCTGGAGCCGGTCGGCGGCGATGGTGGCTGGCGGGCCAACGCCCGGGACGCCGTCGGTCTTGTAGTCGACGACGACCAATCCGTCGTCGTCCTCGACCAGGAGGTCGACGAAACCTTCGAGGACGCCCCCGTGGGCGACGGGAGCCGACACGGAGACCTCGCGCCAGTGTCGGCGGGAGGCGGCGCGGGCCACCGTCGGGCTCGTCAGGGCGCGGCCGACCATCGTCGCCACCTCCGACGCGTGGGCGCTCACGCCCTCGGTGGCGGCGCGGTCCCGGGCCACCTCGTGCACCACCCGCCCCGCTGCGTCGCAGCGGGTGGCCAGATCGAGATCGGCCAGCGCGCCGTGCACCGCCCGCCCCACCCGGCGCCGCCGGTCCGGTGCCTCCCACCCGGTGCGGGGGGAGTCCGGCCGATCGGGACCGACCCGCCCGGCGGCGCCCACGGGTCCGGCCACGCCCACCGGTCCGGTGGCGCCGGGGCCGGGCGCCCCGTGCCGTGCGACCGCCGTCGCCGTGGTGACGGGCCGGCGTCGAAGGGCGGCCAGCAGGCGCACGCGGTCGGCCTCCCAGTGCGCCGGTAGGGGCACGGTGGCGACCGGTGGGCGCTCGGTGGCACGGGAACCGGATTCCATCGACCGGCCACCGTGATCGCCCGCACCGTCACCGTCGCCTCCCGCCACGGTCCCGTCGGTGGTGACGACATGGGGCAGTCCCCGCCAGAGGGAAGGGTTCCGGGCGCAGATCCTCGCCACCAGGGCGCCGAGGCTCGCCTCGGGGCCCTTGGTCCGCTGTTTGTGGTGCAGGCAGACCACGAGGTGGTCGCGCGCCCTGGTCATGCTGACGTAGAGCAGCCGGTGCTGTTCCAGGACGTCGAGACGTTGCTCGCGCAGAGCGGCCTGTTCGAAGCCGGCGGTGCGGAAGGGGCCGATCCGGATCTCGGGGACGTGGTGGTCGGCCCACAGCACCGCCGGCGGCGGTCCGTCGGCCTGGTCACGCTCGAGTCCGGCCAGGACGACGACGGGGAACTCGAGCCCTTTGGCCCCGTGGACGGTCATCACCCGGACGGCGTCGTCGTCAGGGTCCGGTGGACCCACACCACCGATCCGACCGTCGCCCGCGGCCCGCAGGTCGGCCCAGGTCAGAAAGTCCCTCATGGTCCCCCCCGGGGCTTCGTCGAAGAGGCGGGCCTGGTCCTGCAGCCATCGGAGTCGGTGCCAGTGGTCACGGGGCCGCCGATGGGCGAGGGCGAGCTCGAAGCTGCGCAGTTCGCGGTAGGCGGCGCCTACCAGGGCGGACGGCTCCGACCACCACCGCCGGCGGTGCAGGCGGTCGAGAACGGCCATGGCTCCGGCGACGGGATGGGCTTCGAGGCCCGGTGGGGGGACCGCGCGCGGGTCCCAGGTACCGCCGGCCCCGTGCCAGGTCACGAGGTCGTCGTCCCCGCAGGCCAGACCGGGTGAGCGCAAGGCGGCGAGGACGGCCACGGCGTCGCCGGGGTCGTCGGCGGCACGGAGGACGGCCAGCACCTCGCCGACCTCCTGGGCCCCCCACAACAGTGCCGCCCCTTCGAGCCGGTAGGGCACGCCGGCCTCCTCGAACGCCTCCTCCAGCGCGCTGAGCGACGAACGCGCCGGGATCAGGACGGCGATGTCCGCCCACCGCACCGGGCGGTGGGTCTCCCGGTCGGTGTCCTGCACCAGCCATCCGGCGCCCACCATCTGACCGATGACCGTCGCCGCGTCCCGCGCCGCCCGGCGACGGACCTCGGAGGCCGAGCCCGCCACCGCCCCACCGACCACGACGACGGGAACGGGCCCCGCCTCCGCCGGCGAGCCGATCGTCGCGGGCGCCGCGTCCCCCGCCGCCGCGAGGCCGGGGTCGTCGATCCCGTCGAACGTCAGTTGCACGACCCCGCCGCCGGGCGCCCGGCCGCCGTCCGCTGCTCCGGTCCCCGTGGCGGCCGGGGCGCGCCGCACCGGGTGCAGGGCGTGGTGGGCGGCCTGGCCGGGCGCGGCGGCACCGAAGATCTCATCGAACAGGGCGTTGACGAAGCGGACGATGCCGGTGACCGATCGGAAGTTGGTCTGCAGGACGACCGTCGAACCGATCTCGGTCCCGACGGCGTCGAAGAGCTCGATGTCGGCCCGACGGAACCGGTAGATGGACTGCTGGGGATCGCCCACGACGAACAGTGCGCCGGGTCTTGCCCCTCCCATCCCCGACGACCCGTCGACGGCGGCGACGAGCCGTGCCGCCAGTTCGACCTGGATGGGGTCGGTGTCCTGGAATTCGTCGATGAGGAGCCGGCGGTACCGCCGTCTCAGCACGGCCAGACCCTCGCTGTCGGCGCGCACGAGGCGGCGGGCGTGGACGAGCAGGTCGTGGAAGGTGAGGCGTCCCTCCCGTCGGCGCTCTTCGGCGGCGGCCACCGTGAAGGTGGCCAGACGGGCGACCAGATCGCCGAGAACGGCACGCCGCACCCCGTCGAGGAGGTCGAGGCGCGTCTGCTCGGCCTCGGCACAGGCGGCGCGGACCTCGGCGACGTGGCCCGTCCAGTTCTCCTGTCGCCCCTGAGCGCAGCGAAACGACGGCAGGGTGTCGAGAAGCTGGAGGACCGCCGGCACCTCGGGGCGCGCCGCTCTCAACAGGGCGACGGCGTCGGTGACCGTGCCGCCCAGGTGGAGGGCCAACCTGTCCTGGTCGTCGGTGCACCAGCCGAGGCTGTCCCGGGCCCGTTCCAGGGCGGCGATGACCGGACCGGGGTCGGTGGAGGGCCAGTGCCCGTCGCACGTCCGCGCCCGGCGGAGATACTCGAGCCCTCCGTCTTCGAGCCTGTCCCAGTGGGCGTGGAGGTGCCGGGCCACGGCGGCCAGGTCGGCGTGGCGCAGTCCCGCCGCGAACCCCAGCACCAGGGCGCGCTCGGCGCCGGGGTCGTCGAGCAGGAGGTCGCCATACCGGTTCCAGCGCACCTCGAAGTCGGCCGTGGCCGCCGTGTCGTCGAGCACCACGAATCCCGGTGTGAGGCCGGCCTCGACGCACTGCTCCACGAGGATCCGCTCGGCGAAGGAGTGCAACGTGCAGATGGCGGCGTCGTCGACCTCGGCACGGGCCGTGATCATGCGCTCGTCGCCGGCGTCCGCCGCCGCAGCGACCGCCCGCCGGATCTGTTGACGCAGCTCGGCCGCGGCCGCCTCGGTGAAGGTGATGGCCGCCATCTGGCGGAGCGGGACCTCACCGGCGCGCACCAGGGCGAGGATGCGGCCGACGAGGGCCGTCGTCTTGCCCGTCCCCGCCCCGGCCACCACCATGAGATTGATGTCGAGGTCCCGCTCGATCCGGAAGCGGGCGGCGCCGTCGCCGGGGTCGGCGCTCATGTCCGGGGCCCGTCGTCGGGATCGACGAACCGCTTGACCACGGATCCGGCCAACCCGTCGGGGACGTCACCGTTCACCAGGGTGACCACGCCGTGGAGCTCAGGCCGGTTGTACCGGCGGCCCCATTCCCGGTCCCGCGACGTCGGGCAGACACGGTCGAAGTCGCACCCGGTGCAATGGGCGAAGCGGCCGTTTGTCGGCACCCCGGGGACCCCGGGGAAGCACCCGCTCTCCACGGCGTCGGCGATCAGGCCGACGACCTGGCGGAACCTCGCGTCGACGTCGGGGGTGACGACGAGATGGAAGCACGGGGCACTTCGCTCCCCGGACAGGAGCCAGTACCGGGCGTGGACGGGCCGCCGACCGCCGAAGCGGTCCAGCGCCGCCATGGCGTAGAGGGGGAGCTGGATGAGCTTGCCGCCGGCCACCGGGTCGCGGGTCAGGTCGCTCAGGCGGCCCTGGCGGCCCGTCTTGTAGTCCGACACCATCAGCTGCCCGGACGAGGTCCGGTCGACGCGGTCGATACTGCCCCGAAAGGCCACCGATCGACCGTCGTCCAGGACGACGGTCACCGGCGGTGCGTCGTCGGCGGCGGCGGAGCCGAACGAGAGCTCGGCGGCCAGGGGTTCGATGTCGGTCTCCTCGGCGTGGAAGCGCATCAGGTCGCGGAGGATGGCCGAGCGGTCCAGACGCCACAAGAGGGGCTTCCCCACCAGGCCGCCGGCTTCGGCGTCGTCGAGCCGGGCGGCGGCGATGGAGAGGAGTCGATCGAGCGAGCGTTCCGCCCCCGCCACGCGCCCGGTGACGTAGGCCTCCAGGATGGCGTGGACGAGGGTTCCCCGGGTGATCGGCTCGATCCGCCACAGTTCCTCGGGCCGAAGGCGTGGCGAGACCCGAAGGACGCGGTCGAAGAGATAACGACGCGGACACGTGGCGAAGGTCTCGAAGCGGGTGGCCGACACCGGCGTCCCCGGGTCGAAGGCCGACATGAGGCCCGGCCCCACGTACCCGTCGAAGCGCGTGAAGCGCACGCCGGCCCGCCCGCCGATGGCCTCGAACCCGCGTCGCAAGCGGTCGTCGGCGGCGGGCCCCCGTGCGGGATCTCCCCCACCGCGCGCCCAGCGTTCGAGCTCGCGCAATTCGAATTCCCAGACCGAGACGGCGGATCCGACGGCGGCCAGACCGGCGGCGAAGGAGTCCACCTCCCGCCGCTGCGTGTGGGCGTCCACCAGGTCGGCGAGCCAGCGCGACGGGACCTGGGCGCCACCGGTGCGGGGGTCGCCCCGGGGCAGGGTGCCGATGCGCTCAACGCGGCCGGCGGCGACGGCGCACCGCAGGTCGTGGTGCAGGGCCTCGTGGCGATCGGCCCGGGTCCGCAGGGTTCGCGAGACGTCCGCCCGGCGGACGTCGTCGCCCAGGAGACCGCCCTCACCGGCGTCACCGGGTATCAGGGCGTCGGCCAGTCCGGCGATGACGACGGTGTGGAACCGCAGGCCCCGGGCCAGCCCGTACGGGGCCAGGAAGACGCCGTCGCCGAAGTCGCCGCCACCGAAGTCGCCGCCGCAGAGCCCGGGACCGTCGGGTGACGTCGTCTCGAGCTGCGTCCGCAGGGCGCGCCGGAACGACGCCAGATCGGTGCCGGTCGAGAGCATGTCGAGATCACGCAGGGCCGACACCACGCTGCGCACCTCCCCGGCGGCGGCGACCTCGGTGGCGGGCCACCGACCGCCGGCGTCGGCGGGGAGATAGCGGTCGAGAAGGCCGGCCGCCCACGTGCTGAGGGCTACCCACGAACCGCCGGGCGGCTCCGCCCGGCGGAAGAGGTCGTCGACGAAGGCGGCCAGGTCCGACGCGTCGTGCGCCTCGGGGCCGCCCCGGTCGACGAGGCGGCCGAGCCGCTCCCGCCATTGCCCTGCTCCCCGCACCACTCCGGCGGAGGCGGACACCTCGTCCCACCGGATGGCGGGGACCGGGCGCTCTCCGGGGGCAACGACGACCGGTGCCGCCGAGAGCCACCCGACGACCTGCCGGCGCGGCCAGTCACTGCCGACCAGGTCGAGCAGGCCCAGGAGGGCCCGACCGGTCAGGGAGCGGTCGAGACCGCCCAGCGCCGGCCCGTGGCCGGCCACCCCGGCGGCCTGGAGCTGCTGGTGCAGGATGCGGGCGTAGGTGGGGCCGGGGGGATGGAAGACGGCCTGCTGCCACAGCGGAACCCCGGTCTCGGCGGCGGCGATGATCGTACGCAGAGCGCTCCGCCCCTCTTCGTCGGGGTCGGCGCAGGGACGGACCTCCGTGAGGGTGGCCCCCTCCGACGCCGGGGACGGGGGGTCGAGACACCGGGCGCCCAGGAGGTCGAGGATGGTGCGCTCGACGGGGGCCGTCGTGCCCAGGTGCCAGGTCACCAGGGGCCCCAGGGCCAGGACTTCCGACGGGCGTCGACGGGCGACGGCCAGGGCTTCGGCGGCGAGGCCGGCGGTGTCGACGAAGCCGCAGTCGTGCAGGTTCCGGCGGACGGCGACGAGGAGACCGACGAGGTCACCGCCCCGCCCGCGCCGCGCGCTGATCGCCTCCAGCGTGGCCGGCGGGCACCGGCCCAGCTCGACCAGGGCCCGCTGGAGCTCGGACGGAGCCGACGGAAGCGACGAGAACGGCCCGAGCCAACCCTCGGCGGTGCCCGCCTGGGTCCTGATGACTTCGAGCTCGACCGCCGACGGTGCCACGCGCAGCCCGCGGGCGGCCAGCGGGGGCCCTCCGAGCGTCCGCAGCAACGAGGCGAGGGTGGTGCAGCGGACGTTGGCCCAGCCCCGCCCGCCACCGCTCACCGATCCGGTACCGAGGGCCCGACGGACGAAGAGGGCGGCGTGGCCCGACGGGGCCACCACCGTCACCGGCGCCAGGGGGTCACCGCCCTTGGCGTCCTCCAGCTCCCGCCCCAACCCCTCGAGCGCGGCGTCGCCGGCGTCGGTGCGGGTGGCGCAGGGAATCACCGGCGCATGCTACGGCCCGGTTGTGGCGACGACGCCCGTCAGGGGGCCGGCGGAAAGTGGTCGGTGGCGACGGGACCGGGTCCGGTGCCGACGACCCGCTCCGGGCCCGGCCGGCGGGGGAGGGTGCCGTAGGCGTGACGGACCCGCAGCCGCCACCAGATGGCCATGGTGTCGCGCAGCATCTCCCCCACCACCTTGAGCGAAACGGTGCTCGTGAAACGGAGACCGATGCGGACGGGTGCCTCCACCAGGTGGCGGTAACCGAAGAAGCGGGCCAGCACCAGGAGCTCGAGGTCGAAGGCGTAGCCCTGCTCGATCATCGACGGCAGGACGTCGATGAGGACGTCCCGCCGGACCAGCTTGATCCCGGCCTGCGTGTCGCGGACGTCGAGATGGAACAGGAGTCGGACCAGTTGTTGGTAGCCCCACGAGTAGAGCCGGCGCGCCGGCGGGTACACGACCTCGGAGTGGCGGTGGCGCTTGCTTCCGAGGACCACGTCCGGGTGCTGTGTCCGCACCACCTCGACGAAGTCCCCGAGCAGTTCCGGGGGGACGTCCCCATCGGCGTCGATGAAGCCGAGGTAGCGGCCCCGTCCGCGCTCGAGGCCGGCCCGGACGGCTTGGCCCTTGCCGCCACGCGACGGGAGCACGACGCGGGTCACGACGTCGGGGGCGACACCGTCGAGAGTCTCCTCGCTGCCGTCGGTGGAACCGTCGGACACCGTCACCACCTCGAACGAGGCTCCCGAGGCGCGCAGCACCTTGACGGCCCGCTCGACCGTGTCGCGCAGGCGGTCGCCGGGGTTGAAGTACGGCATCACCACGGTCACATCGAGTTCGGCGTCCGGAAGCGGGGTCCGTCCGGCGGCCGTGGCCGGATGGGTACCGGCGGTGCCCTCGTCGTGTCCTCGACCTCCCACGACCGACCCTTTCGTCCCGGCGCGTGCTCCGCCGGATGGCGCCGCCGCCCGCGTGCGAGCGCAATTCACTGTACGCGACCGGTCCGAGCTCGGGGCCCTCACCCCGACGGATTTCTGGTCGGTGGGCGCCGTCAGTGCACGATCGAGTAGACGGCCATCCCGGCGCCGAAGGCCAGGCAGTAGAGGCCGAAGGGGGTCAGGGTCCGGGTCTTGAAATAGCCGACCAGAAACCGCACGGTGACGATGGCCGTGACGGCGGCGCACAAGGCGGCGACGACCGCCTGCATGCGCACCCCGTCACCGAGCGGCCCCGTCAGGTCCGAGACCTTGAAGATCCCGGCGGCGAGGATGATGGGTGTGGCGAGGAGGAAGGCGAAGCGGGCCGAGTCCTCATGGTCGAGACCGCGGACGAGGCCGGCCGTCATGCAGACGCCGTCGCGGCTGATGCCGGCGATGAGGGCTGACGACTGCGCCACACCGACGACCAGAGCCTCCTTGTAGTCGAGCGTCTCGAGCTTGCGGCCACCGTCCTGCTTCGCTCCCTCCCGGACGGCGAGGACGCGGACGTCGGCACGACGTCGGAGCCGCTCGGCGGAGAGAAGGATGACGCCGTTCAGCATGAGGAAGAACGCCGCCGCCGTCGGCTTGGCCAGGGCGACCCGGAGTGGGTGCTCGAGGACGATCCCGATGACACCGGCGGGGATGGTGGCGACGACGATGAGCCAGGCCAGGCGCTCGACCGGGGTTTCGATCCGGCGCACCACCAGGGTGTGGCACCAGGCGCGGATGATCGCCATCCAATCGCGCCAGAAGTAGACGAGAAGCCCGATGGCGCTACCCACATGGAGCATCACCACGAAGGCCAACCAGAACGACTCGGGGTCCGACTGGGCCGTCACGACCGAGTGCCAGCCGAAGAGGGTGGGGAACAAGACGGTGTGGCCCAGACTCGATACCGGGAAGAGCTCGCTGAGCCCCTGGAGAACGCCGAGGACCACCGCCTGGAACATGCTGACCGGGTGGTGGCCGGTGGCGTGGGTGGCGGACACCGCCAGGGCGTGGTGGACGTGGCTTGACATCAACGGAGTCACGAGGACGGCCCTTCGCGAGGCGGGTGGGAGGCGGTGCCACGCTAGACACGCCCCGACGAGGCGCACAACGACCGGGTCGTGCCCCGAATTTATGCCCCGTTCTCACGGTTCCCAGGGTGTTTTGCAAGCGTTCCCAGCCTCCTCCCAGCTTGATCGGGAATGCTTGGGGCCGGAGGGGCCGAGGAAAGCCCGTCCGCTGTTGCGATGTCCCGGGCGAAGGCTCCAGTTCGGGGACACGGCCCACGATGGCCCGGCGGTGCACAGGGGAGCGGCGAGGGGAGGTGGCACGGATGCGGATTCTCGTGCTGGGGGGTGACGGATACCTGGGATGGCCGACGGCCCTCCATCTGTCGCGTCGAGGACATGACGTCGGTGTGGTCGACAACTTCGCACGCCGTCAGTACGACCACGAGATGGGCGTGGACAGTCTCGTCCCCATCACCCAGCTCCAGCACCGGGTGCGGATCTGGGAGGAAGTGTCAGGGCTCAGGCTGGAGACCTTCATCGGTGACCTGACCGATCCCGTCTTCGTCGACAACACACTGGCCCGCTTCGAACCGGAAGCGGTCGTGCACTTCGCCGAGCAGCGCTCGGCCCCGTACTCCATGATCGACCGCCAGCACGCCGTCTACACCCAGGTGAACAACGTGGTCGGCACCCTCAACCTGCTGTACGCCATCGCCGAGCGCGATCCCTCGATCCACCTGGTCAAGCTGGGCACGATGGGCGAGTACGGAACGCCCAACATCGACATCGAAGAGGGCTTCATCGAGATCACCCACAAGGGCCGGACCGACACGCTTCCGTACCCGAAGCAACCGGGCTCCTTCTACCACCTGTCGAAGGTCCACGACAGCCACAACATCCAGTTCGCCTGTCGGATCTGGGGTCTGCGCGCCACCGACCTGAACCAGGGGATCGTCTACGGCCAGGAGACGGGGGAAACCGACCTCCACCCGGACCTGGCGACCCGCTTCGACTACGACGGCGTCTTCGGCACCGTTCTCAACCGGTTCTGCGTCCAGGCCGTCGTCGAACATCCCCTGACGGTCTACGGGAAAGGTGGACAGACACGCGGCATGCTCGACATCCGCGACACCCTCGCCTGCGTGGAGCTGGCGCTGATGAACCCGGCGCAGGAGGGCGAATTCCGCGTGTTCAACCAGTTCACCGAGTCCTTCTCGGTGCTCGAGATGGCCGAGATGGTGGCCGAGAACTATCCCGGCGCGACGCATATCGAGAATGTCGAGGATCCGCGGGTGGAGAAAGAGGAGCACTACTACCGGGCGGCGCACACCAAGCTGCTCGATCTGGGCCTCGTCCCCCATATCCTCGAGCCTTCGACCATCCGCTCGCTCCTGGCCGTGGTCGACCGTCACCGCGACCGTGTCGACCCCGTGGCCATCCGTCCCACCGTCCACTGGCGGAGGACGGCGAGCGAGCTGCGGTCGACCGCCGACGTCACCTCGGGCTGAGCGACCGCGGCGGCCGTTCGGGCCGTTCAGACACCACCGGCCGGTCGAGCCACACCGGCCCGTTCAGCCAGTCCGGTCGATTCAGCAGACCGGCCGGTTCAGGGTCCTTCGCCTCCTGACGCCGTGCACGAGCGCGGGTCGAATGCGGCCAGGGCCTGGGTCGGGGGCGACGGGGGCGCCAGGATCGCCGATTGGGCCGGGCTCGGGGTCGTCCCCGTAGCGCCGGGGTTCGTGGGACTGGTGGCCGACGGCGTGCTCGGCGGCTGGACCGAGAAGTCGGTTCCGGTCACCACGGTGACGTCGGCGCCGTCGGAGGTGGTCCCGAGTCCCATCACGACGGCGCCGTCGAGGTCGTGGGCGACCCGCTCGGCGGCCGCCTCGTGGCCGGCGGAGTAGGTGACGGTGGTCTCGGAGACCGGACCCAGGGCCGTGGCGTCCCCCGTGCCGACGACTTGGAGGCCGAGGGCACCGAGCGCCGAGCCGGTCGCCGCCGCCTGGCCGCTGACCCCGGTGCCGTTCAGAACCGAGACCGTGACGTTGCGCGCCGGGGGGAGGGGCTTCCCCGTCATGGTGTCCCGGCCGGCGGAGACACCCAGGAAGTGGTCGACCACGCTGAGGTCCTGGGGTTGGCTGGTGAGCTCCACGCTTCCGTAGTCGTAGCCGCCGGCCAGATAGTTGTCGGCGTCGACGATGACCGGCATCGTCTGTTGCGGTGCCGTGTTCGGGTTCACCCCGTGGAAGGTGAGGACCGTCCCGAGCATGTCCCCCAGGGAGAAGCTGGTGTCCACCTGGAGCATGGGGGCGACGGACCCCAGGAGATCGTTGTCGGTGACGGGGTTGCTGAGCCCCCGGGCGGACACGGCGCCGGCCAGGACCCGGAGGAACTCGTGATCACGCCGGATCCGACTCAGGTCGCTCTCCGGGTCCTGCGGCCAGTCCCGAGGGTTGCTGGTCTTCACCCTTGGTGGCTTGTACTGGAGGTGGCGGGCGCGCACCACGGCCAGAGCCTGGAAGCCGTTCAGCATGTGACAGCCGGCGGTGGGGATGTTGAGCGACGACTCGGCGTCGTAGAGGGGCATGGGGAAGTACATCTTGATGCCGCCCAGGGCGTTGACGATGCCCTGGAAGCTGTCGAAGTTCAGTTCCACGTAGTGCTGGATGGGAATGCCGAAATCCTCCTGGATGGCATCCACCAGACGCTCGGGCCCCTGGACCAGGGCGGCGTCGATCTTGTTCGGCCCGGTGCTCCGGGCGTTCGGGACGAAGAGGTCCCGGGGGATCGAGAGGATCGACGCCGTGGCCCGCTTGGGATCGAGGTGCAGGATCATCACCACGTCGCTGTTGACGCCGGTCACGCCCTGGGAGCAGAGCCCGAAGGCGACGCTCTGCTGCTTGAGGGCGCACCGCGAGGTCGAGCCCACCAGCACGATGTTCTCCACCCCCGACGGGGGCACGGCCTCGAGGCCGTTGACCACGACGTGGTGGATCTGGTGACTGCGGTACTCCACATAGCCGAATCCGGCCCCCGCCACGACGACCACGATGACGACCAGCAGGGCGCCGAGCCTCACCAGGCGCCGCACAAGGCGCCGCCGCCTGGTGCGACGGACGTCGGCGCGCGCGTAGACAGGAGGAGGCGCAGCGGGGGTGCTCTCGGGCACGGCAGGCGAGTGTAGTGGTGCCTGACGCCCGATCCGGGCACCCCCTCGCCCCCGTGGTCGTCTGCTGTCGGGAGGGCCACGACCGATAGGGTCCTCGAGGTGGTCGGGGAACGACGCCGCCTCCGACGGCGACGCGGCGTGGGGCGGGGGGTGGCCCGGGTGGCCGCCCCTTTGGTCGCGACGGCGGTCGTCGTGGTCCTGGCCGTGGGCGCCGTCGCTCAGATCGGGCCGGCCTCGGGACCGGACAAACGCACGGTCGACCGCAGCTTCGCCGTGCTGGCCGCACCGATCGTGGCGCAGTCGAACGCATCGGGTTCCGCCCTGAACGCCCTGCTGAACGACGGGCCGTCGCTCGGACGGACCGCCTTCTTCTCCGATCTCGACTCCGTGCGGACGACCACCGCCGAGGCCGATCGCCGGTTCGCCGCCCTCACCCCTCCCCAGCCGCAGGGAGATGCGGCCGCTCGCTGCGGGGCGGCCATGGACGGCCGCCGCCGCGCCGCCGCCCAGGTGGCGAACGCGCTCGAAAGTCTGCTCGGGGGGCGTCGAGGTCTCGGTGGGGGCGACGAGGCCGCCGCCGCCCGGACCTTGATCGCCGCCCACACCGTGCTGGCATCGGCCGACGAGTCCTGGGTGGCCTGCCGCCGGGCGCTGCTCCGGGCGCCGGGGTCGGCCCGCCTCCCGGCGTCGGCGTGGTTGTCCGATCCCGGTGTCTGGGGTGCGGCGTCGGTGGGTCCGTTCGTCGCCGCCCTGGTGAGCTCGCCATCCCTGACGGCCGTCCCCGGCCTGGCGCTGCTCTCCGTCTCCACCGCTCCCCCCTCGGTGCCGGGGACCTCGGGAGTCAGCGTGCTGCCACCCACGACGGCTCTGCACGTCCTGGTGGTGGTGGCCGATGTGGGCAACGTGGACGAGGAGGGAGTGACGCTCGTCGTGACCGCCGTGCCCGGGGGTTCGGCCCGGGCGCCCGCCCCCGTCCGGGCCAGGACGGACGTGGCCGCCGGCGATTCCGTGACCCTCTCGCCGCCGCCGCTGTCGGTCCGACCCGGCACGTCCTACGTCATCCACGTCACCGCCACGGCGGAGCCGGGCGCCGGTGCGTCGGCATCGCTGCCCATCCGGGTGTCCGTCGTCCCGCCGCCGCCGACGACCACGACCACCAGCACGACTTCCCCGACCGTGCACTCCGGATGATCCGGACCGCCCCGGGATGACCAATCGACGGACGGAGCCCTAGGATCGAGTTCGGGAAGATCACAGGAGGGTCCGAGCGTCGTGTCCGAGAGCATCACCATCATCGACAACCGGACGGGGAACCAGCTCGAGATCCCCATCGATCGCGGGGGGGTGGCGGCCAGCGAGTGGTCGAAGCTCCTTCCCGGGATCTGGTTCTACGACCCGGGGTTCGTGTCCACCGCCGCGTGCGCGAGCACGATCACCTACCTCGACGGTGACGAGGGCATCTTGCGATACCGCGGCTATCCCATCGAAGAGCTGGCCGAACATTCGACGTACCTCGAGGTGGCGTATCTCCTGCTCCACGGTGAGCTGCCGACAGCGGCTGAGTTCGAGGCGTGGAACCTCGAGGTCACGATGCACACGTTCATCCACGAGAACGTCCGAAAGCGGTTCCTCGAGGGCTTCCACTACGACGCCCACCCGATGGGCATGCTGGTGTCGGCGGTGGCGGCGCTGTCCACCTTCTATCTCGACGCCAAGGAGATCTTCGACCCCGACTCACGACACAAGCAGGTCACTCGGCTGATCGCCAAGATGCCCACCCTGGCCGCCGCCGCCCACCGCTTCAGTGTCGGTATGCCCTTTGTCTACCCTGACAATTCTCTCGACTTCTGTTCCAATTTCCTGTCGATGATGTGGAAGGTGGCCGAACCCCGATTCGACGCCAATCCCATCTTGACGCGTGCCCTCGACATCCTGTTCATCCTCCATGCCGACCACGAACAGAATTGCTCGACCACGGCGATGCGGGTGGTCGGCTCGTCGCATGCCGACCCTTACTCCTGCTGCGCCGCCGCGTGTGCCGCCCTCTACGGGCCGCGTCACGGAGGAGCCAACGAGGCCGTCATCCGGATGTTGACCGAGATCGGGTCGATCGACAACGTGCCCGCCTTCGTCGACTCGGTGAAGCAGGGAACCGGCGGTCGGCTGCAGGGCTTCGGCCACCGCGTCTACAAGAGCTACGACCCGCGGGCCACGATCATCAAGAGGACAGCCGACGAGGTCTTCACGGTGACGGGGAAGAACCCCCTTCTCGACATCGCCCTCAAGCTGGAGGAGATCGCGCTCTCCGACGAGTACTTCACGTCCCGCCGGCTCTATCCCAACGTCGACTTCTACTCGGGCCTCATCTACCAGGCCATGGGTTTTCCCCTCGAGATGTTCCCTGTCCTCTTCGCCATCCCCCGCACCGCCGGCTGGCTGGCCCACTGGCAGGAGCTTCTCGATCAGGACTCCAAGATCGCCCGGCCCCGCCAGCTCTACACCGGTCCCGAGAAGCGCCCCTACGTTCCCATCGACGGACGCTGACCCCGCATCAGGGGCTGGGTCGGGGGACGAGACGCATCAGGCCCTCTTGCACCATCGACACCACCAGGGTGCCGTCGCGAGTGAAGAGGAAGCCGCGCGCCAGCCCACGAGCCCCGAAGGCGTTCGGGCTGTCCATGTCGTAGAGGAGCCACTCGTCGGCGCGGAACGGTCGATGGAACCACATGCAGTGATCGAGGCTGGCACCCATGAACTCGGCGTCGTCCCAACTGATCTCGTGGGGGGCCAACATGGTGTCGAAAAGTGACATGTCCGAGGCGTAGGCGGCGATGCAGGCGTGGAGCAGAGGGTCGTCGCCCAGGGTGCCGTCGGCGCGGATCCACAACCGCTGGATGGGGTCCAGGTTCTCGTGCTGCATCCACGGCAGCTCGCCCACGTGGCGCTGGTCGATCGGATGAGGTCGGGCGAACCAGTCCGCCAACTGGTCGCGCAGGGGCTCCAGCCGCTCGCGCATGCTGGCCAACGTCTCGGGACCGGGGACGTCGGGCATGGCCACCTGGTGGACGAAGTCGCCGTCCTCGTCGACCTGGAACGAGGTCTGCATGTTGAAGATCGCCTGTCCGTGCTGGATGGCCACCACCCGGCGGGTGGTGAAGGAGCGCCCGTCGCGGATGCGGTCCACCTCGTAGAGGATGGGGACGTTCGGGTCTCCGGGGCGGAGGAAGTAGGAGTGCAGCGAATGGACCCGTCCCCGCTCGACCGTCCTTCCCGCCGCCATGAGCGCCTGCGCCGCCACCTGGCCCCCGAAGACCCGCTGGCGGTGCTCGTCGGGGCTCACCCCTCGGAAGATGTTGACCTCGATGGGCTCGATGTCGAGGAGCTTGACGAGGAAGTCCAGTGCGTCGCTCACCTCTCCATCCTGACAGCGCCCGGTGAGGGGGGGTGACATCGGTGGGGCTAGGGCGGGCCGGGGTTGGCGCCGGCGGGTCGCCGCTACGGTTTCGGCCATGCCGAGGATCGCCTTTCCCGACGGTTTCCTGTGGGGGGCCGCCTCCGCCGCCCACCAGATCGAAGGGGGGAACGTCAACAACGACTGGTGGGAGTTCGAGCACGCGTCGGGGACGCCCTGCACGGAACCGAGTGGCGATGCGTGCGACTCGTGGCACCGGTGGCCCGAGGACCTGGCGCTGCTGGCCGACCTCGGCTTCGGCGCGTACCGGTTCTCGGTCGAATGGAGCCGGATCGAACCCGAGGAGGGTGAGTGGTCCCTGGCCGCTCTGGAGCACTACCGCCGCCAGTGCGCCGCCGCCCGGGAGCTGGGCCTGGTCCCCATGGTCACGTTCCACCACTTCACCACCCCGACGTGGCTGACGAGACGCGGGGGGTGGGAGGCGGCCGACGCCCCCGAGCTCTTCGCCCGCTTCTGTCAGCGCGCCGTGGCCCACCTGGGCGACCTGATCGGCTGGGGATGCACCATCAACGAGCCCAACATCGTCGCCTGCATGGGCTACCTCGTCGGAGTGTTCCCGCCGGCCGTCCACGACGCCGGGCGACGCCGGGCGGTGAATGACGCCTTCTGCCGGGCGCACCGCCTGGCCGTCGACGTGCTGCGATCAGGCCGAGGTGACTTTCCCGTCGGATTGACCCTGTCGATGACCGACTATCAGGCGGTCGACGGTGGCGAGGAGCGACGTGACCGGATCCGACGGTCCATGGAGGACGTCTACCTCGAGGCCGCCACGGGCGACGACTTCGTCGGGGTCCAGTGCTACACCCGGATGCGGGTGGGACCGACCGGGGCGATGGCGACCGAGGAGGGGGTGGCCCTCACCCAGATGGGCTACGAGTACTGGCCGGACGCGCTCGAGGCGGTCATCCGACGCGCCTGGGACGTCACCGCCGGGACGCCTCTCGTGGTCACCGAGAACGGAATCGGGACGGCCGTCGACACCGAACGAATCTCGTTCGTCTCCGATGCGTTGGCCGGAGTGAGTCGCTGTCTCGACGACGGCATCGACGTCCGCGGCTACGTGTACTGGAGCCTGCTCGACAATTTCGAGTGGGTCCTCGGGTACGGACCCACCTTCGGTTTGGTGGCGGTGGACCGCCAGAGTCTCGAGCGACGGCCCAAGCCGAGCGCGGCGTGGCTCGGCGGCGTGGCCTGGGGCAACGCCCTGGAGGCGCACGACTGAAGCGATCAACCGGCCGGCTCCGTGACCGGTGGGCCGACTCGCCGAATCCACTTCCGTGGGACCCGGAGTAGATTGACCGGGATGTCCGGACTGGTCGCACGCCTGGTGAGTCTCTGGCGACTCCGCAAGACAGCCGAAGGCAAGAAGATGTTCCGTTACACCATGGTGTCGGTCAGCTCCACCGTGGTGTCCTTCGCCACGCTCGGGCTGGTCTACGGGGTGTTCAGGCTGTGGACGGAGGTGCCGAGCACCCTGTTCGCCAACGCCGTCGCCACCGTGCCCGCATACAACCTGAACCGTCGTTGGGCCTGGGGGAAGACCGGGCGTTCACACATCCGGCGCGAGGTCCTGCCCTTCTGGGGTCTGTCGATCGCCGGCATGCTCCTGTCGGTCCTCACCTCGTCCGAGGCGCGCCGACTCGGTGTCCAGTACTTCGAGCATGACCACCTGATCCGGACGGCCATCGTCGAAGGAATGAACCTCTTCGCCTTCGGAGTCCTCTGGGTGGTGAAGTTCGTGGTGTTCCAGCGGCTGTTCCGGGTGGCGCCGGCGAGCGGCGGGACCTCGGAGCAGGAGACGGCCGAAGCAGCCGAGGCACTGGTGGAGGCCCAGCCCCCCTCCTGACCCCTCCCCCTCCGGTTCAGTCGCGGAAGTTCGTGAACTGCAGGGGGATGCCGAAATCCTCTCCCTTGAGTGCCTTGATCACGTCCTGCAGATCGTCGCGCTTCTTGCCCGACACCCGGAGCTGGTCACCCTGGGTCTGCGACGAGACGCCCTTGGCGCCATGGTCCTTGATGAACTTGTTGATCTTCCGGGCGTGGTCGGACGAGAGACCGGCCTGGATGGCGATCTTCTGTCGGACCGTCCCCTTGGCCGCCTCTTCGATCTTCCCCGCCTCCAGCGCCTTCAACGACACCTGGCGCCGGACCAGCTTCTCCTCGAGGACCTGATGAAGGGCGCGCAGCCGGTCCTCCGTCGAGGAACGCAGCACGAGCTCGGCCTCCCCGAGGTCGATCTCGGACTCCGTCCCCTTGAAGTCGAACCGGGTCCCCGCTTCGCGGTTGGCCTGATCGACCGCGTTGCGGACCTCCTGCATGTCAACCTCGGACACGACGTCGAAAGTCGGCATGGGGGCCACCCTAGTCATCGGGGTTCGGCCGCCGCCGCGGCACGGTGCCGGGTGCCGGGTGCCGGGTGCCGGGTGCCGGGTGCCGGGTGCCGGGTGCCGGGTGCCGGCGCGACCGCGGTA
>Ga0209415_10004621_pt1 | contig 25133 bp, 33 predicted proteins | sample PeaSoiSIISIP2007_FD_187696 | JGI IMG/M metagenome (GOLD analysis project Ga0209415, IMG submission 187696) | Peat soil microbial communities from Weissenstadt, Germany - SII-SIP-2007 (SPAdes) (version 2) | ecosystem: Environmental > Terrestrial > Soil > Wetlands > Peat | place: Germany... | reverse complement strand
GGCGCGCACGGCAGCATCCTTGGCCTCCAGCAGCTTTCGCAGCGCCACCGTGCGTTCAGGGTTGCGAGGCAGCATGCCATGATCCCGCCGCCCGCCGCGGTGCTTCATCGCGCAGCACGCCGGCGAGCTGCTGCAGCGTCGCGCACAACGTCGTCCGGCCCTCAACCTGCGCGCCCTCCGCGGCCTCGGCCAGCGCGTCGGCGACGATCAGCAGCACGTCGCAGTTGGCTTTGTCGGCGAGCAGTGCCGCCAGCACGCTCAGCATCCCGAGCTGCGCCCACGGCGCGGCCAGTTGCAGCTTCTTCGCCCAGGCTGCTCGCGCCGCGCGGTTCACGTCGGCACCATCCGCAACAGCTCGCCGGCGGCGACCGAGACCCGCACTTCGCCGCCGGCGCCATCGATCTCGCGTGCGGTGATCCGCACCGGCTCTCCAGGCGTTACCGCGACCCGCACGGCCTGCAGCAGCCGGCCGTTGTGCTGGAACAATTCGTCGGGCCACAGGCGATCGGCGCGCGCGACGGTTTCGACGTTGCTCACGACGTCACCACCAGCAGCACCGCGGAAGCATCGCGCCAGGTCAGCACCATGCTGCCGCTGTCTTCGTCCCATAGCTGAAACATGAGTTCCCCGCCCTGTGGCCAGCCTGCGATAATCGCCGCAGCTCAGGACGACCGGCAGCTCCATGGCGTTCTCGCGCACGAATCCCGGTCCGACCTCTGCCAGCGTCAACCACGCCACGCCTTCGTTCCCTGTCCTGACGCTGCGAATTACGAACACCCTCCGCGCCCACAGCAGCCGATCGCCGACCCGCAACGCGTGGCCGGGAACTTCCTCGATTTTCTCGCCGGTGCCATCATCGTTCACGGCACCAGCACGAGCGCGGCGCCGATCGCGGCGCAGGTCGCCAGCAACCCGACCGCGTAGATCACCTGCAGCCTCCTTGTGCTCATGCCGCCGGGCCTGGCGCGCCGAACTGCGCGGCGGCAGGCCGCCAATCGGGCAACTTGCCAACCAAACACTCGCGCAGCGCCTCGGTCTTCGCGTCGGCGATCGCCTGCCGCCCCGCGATCGAGATCCCTGGCTTCGCCGCCTCCGCCGGCCGTGCGGCCGGTTCTTCGTCCCCTTCGGACTCCGCCGGGTCGTCGCCGGCGTCCAGCTCGCCCTCGTCTTCGGTCCGCGAATGCACCGTTGCCGGCGCCGCCGGGGCCGCCTTGGCCTTCTGGCGATCCTCCGCTGCCTTGTCCGCCGCGCGCTGCGCCGCCACGTCCACCGCCAGCACCTCGACGATCGAGCCATCGGGCCGCAGCGCCACGAAGATGCTCTCGGTCCGCTTCGGCCTGGCGTTCGGCATGATGCCCTGCAGCCGCCAGCCCTTCGGTAGCGCCACGCCGGGCCCGCTGACCGCCTCGCTGTATTCGGCGAGCTGCACGCGCTTCTTCGCCGCCCGATCGGCTTCCACCCGCGCCGCCAATGCCTCGGCCTGCAGCTTCATGAAGTCCGCGATGTGGCGCGTCGTTTCGCGGTCCGGGTCATCGGGCTGCGCGAACAGGTCCTCTTCCCACAGCCCGGGATGCGCCGCGGTGTTGAAGATCGCCAGCCGCCGGGCAATTCGTTCCACCTTGCAGCGCGCAGCGATGTCGCCCCACAGCACCAGGTCGCGCTCGCCTGGGCCGCGCACGATCAGCTTGCCCTTTCCGCCGCTCGCCACCTGGCCCTGCACCTTCCGCGGCGCGTTGGCGATCGCCCGTAGATGCTGCTCGCCCGGCATGTCGATCTCGACCAGCTTCAGCAGGTCGGGATGCAGCCGCCCCAGCCGCTCCATCTGACGGGTCTGGCGCTCGTCGAGCCCCAGCTCTTCCGCCGCCTCGGCGATGCTGTAGCCGGCGTCCACCAGGTCGCACACGGTCAGCCAGGCGTCGATCGCGTGCACCGGCGCGCGCTGCATGTTCTCCGCGCCCTGCACCGCGCGGACCTCGGCGTCCTGCCAGTCCCGCACGTCCGCCGGGATCTCGGTCAGCCCCGCGGCGCGAGCGCAGCGCAGCCGCCGGCGACCGAACACGATGCGGTAGCCGTTGCCGTTCGGCCGCACCCCGATCGCCTGCAACACGCCGCGCCGGCGGATGCTGGAGGTCAACGCCGCGTCGGCCCGCGCGTCACCCTTGGTCCGGCGCATGTCGTTACCGTCGTCGTGCACCTGATCGAGCGGCACGTTGAGCACGCGCGACAACGTCACGCCGCCGGTCGTATCCATCACCAGTTTCCCGTTGCGAAACGAACCGCTGTGGCGATTAGCCAACGCAGCGAATCGAGAGCGATCCAGGCGGTGACTGCGCCGATCAGCACCGACAACGTGCCGCGAGCAGCGTGGTTCATGATGTTGGCCTTCCCGCGGCGCCGCTTATCCGCATCGGCCGGTCGTCGGCCGCGGCCGGCGGATCTCTCGGAAACGCCAGCGCCGTGGCGGCCAGTGCCCACAGCTTGCGCTGCGTCGCGCGGTCGGCGCGCTGCAGAAATAGCGCTGGATTGCTGCGGAAGTTGCGGAACGTCCGGGCTTCGCCGCGCCGCAGCACGCCGGCTTCGAGCAGCGCCTGCGCGTCCAGCTCGCGCAGCGCGGCGTACGTCGCGAGAAAATCGGCCAGGGCGATCACGCGCCGGCCCCGGCCACGAAACCTGCAAGGAAACCGATAAGTAAGCCGACCAGGAGCGCGGTCAGGACCGCCGCTACGCCAAGCAGCCGGGCCTCGCGCCACGGATCTGGGGTCGGGGCAGGCTGCGCCATGGGGTGCCTCCGTCAGGTGCGACGGAAACTTTCCACGTCACGTGCAATCAGTCAAGAAGAATTACACGGAGCGTGTGGCCCTTCGCGGGGAGGCAAGCGGTGGCGGTTCGTGCAGCGTGCGCCCGGGCCGTGGCGGCGGGTCGCTTTCGGCGTCGCGCACGAGCGGAGGCTCGTCGCCCGGCGCCGGCTGTCCGGGCGGACGCCCGCGTCTGACGGTTGGCGTCGCCAGGTCCCGCCGCAGCTTCTGCTGTAGCTTTTGCGCCAGGTCGAACCGCAACCCGCCAAGATCGCCGCGGGCGATCCAGTCCGTGGTGAAGCCGAGGGAATCGGCGAGCTTCGCGAGCTTCACCAGGTCGATCTTGTTCCGGCCGCCCTCCCAGCCGCTGATCGTCGTCAGGCCGACGCCGGCGACTTCCGCGACCTCCTCTTGCGTGAGGCCGAGAACCTCGCGGATCGCGCGCAGGCGTGCGCCCATGGTCCTCTGAGCGGTCGAATCCGGCTGGCGTCCCATCCGGCTACGCTGCGGCGCAATATGCCCAATTCCACGACACGTTTGATTGGGCTTGACGAATTGCACGCAGCGTGCAAAAGTTCCGGCCATGTTGGTCCGCGATCTCATTTCCGGCCTCGGCGGCCCCTGCGCCGTAGCGGCAGCACTCAGTCTGTCGCCGTCCGCCATCACCAACTGGTCGGCGCGGAACGACGTGCCGCGTGCGCACCACCTTCAGATTTGGCGCATGGCGTTGGAGAACGATGTCGCCTGGGAGCCGCCCGGCGCCCGCGAACTGTGCGGCCTGCTCGCTCAGGCGGCAGCGGAAACGCAAGCGGTCGCGGCATAGCCATGCGGGCAGGATCACCCCGTCCTGGCGGCTTGTCATGCGAAACCGGTTCGCACGCCTCGACCCGCGTTACGGATTCACTCCGCGGCGTGCAAATCGGTGAATCGGAACAGGAACTCCGGATCCGACATCGCGCCCTCCGGTGTCAGGCTCAACTCGCGGGCGCAGTCGTCTTTATTGGGAAACATCGTGCCGGAGAACCGTATCTTCTGTCCGATCGCCATCGCGACGGCAGCGCGCTGCACAGCCGAGCCGACCGGGATCAGCGTCGGCGGCCCGAGCGATTCGGACAGCGTATTGTTGATCGTTTTAACCGAGAGTTGCGGCGACAGCCGAACTGCCAGAACGCCCCGGCCGTCGCTGGTGGCGTCGAGCACGGTGATCGTTCCGGTCCAGTCGCGCACCTGACCCTGCGCCTTCGCCAGCGGCGACTGGCTGAGCTGGCAAAGCGCGTTCGACCGGTCCCGGCGCACCAATCCCTTGGCCATGTCGTTCGGCGCTTTCTCATAGCGGCCGGCGAAGTCCGTCACCACGCCGATCATCCATTGTTCAACGTCAGGGCCTGCGCCCGCGGGCGCGGCGGCGACCGTCAATACCGCGGCCACCAAAAGAACCAGTTTTTGCATCGTTGCCGCCCTTCCTCCGTTTCCTCCTCACCAATTCTGCCACCGCGCCGGAGCGCGGCCTAGTGACACGCGCCCTCGCCGCTGAGTCCTACAACGGGCTGAAAACCGCCTGGAAGCAGCTCGTCGGCGACATCGGCGGCGTCGACGCGGTCGCCGCCTGCACCCGCACAACGCGCTCCCTTGCCAGCGATTTCGGCAACGTCGCCAGCGAACGCTTCGCCCCGATCGACGTGGTGCTGGACGCCGAGGCCATCGGCGGCCGGCCGCACGTCACATCCGCGCTGGCGCGCCTGCAAGGCTACGCGCTGCTGCCGTTGGTGCCGCGCGACGCCGGCGACCTGGCGCGCGCGCTGGCCGAACTGAGCGCCGATGTCGGCCGCACCTTCGCCGACGCAGTCACCGCGCTCGCCCATCCGGCCCTGGCGCCGGAGGAACGCGCCACGCTGATCCGCGACCTCGTCGAGGTCGCCCGCGTCGCCACCGAAGCCAGCTGCCTGCTGCAGCTTCCCTCTCCCCGTCCCGCGCCGCCCGCGCGTCCCGCCAAAAGGAGATAACGGTGCCGTTCGATTCAGCCCCTGCCCCGCGCTGCCGCCACATCGCCGCGCTGCCCCGCCCGATCGGTTGGGACGGTTTCCGTCCCGCCGCGCCGGCGCGTTCGCAGTCGAACCGCGGCTGGCCTACCGGCCATCCGTCGCCGCTGCGCCAGGTCGAGGCCCAGCTTCGCACGCCCAGCGGCTACACCGCCGGCGACCGGTCGGAGCATGGCCCGAAGCTGCGGGCGCTGTCGTCGTCCCGGCATGCACCCGCGCCGCCGCCGACACGGTCGAAGCCGGAGGTCCCCGCCGGCCTGGGCGGCATGTTGATGGACCTGCTGTATCAGCTCCAGGCCGCGGGCACCTATTTGCCGAGCTGCACCGTGCTGGCGGAAGATCTCCACATCTCGCACGGCGCCGGTCGCGTTGCCGTCGAGCTGTACAATCTCGCGAAATCGGAACGAATCTTCTACTGGCACGGCTCGCTGACCCAGCACCGCCACCAGGGCGTGCTGCGCATCGTCGGCAGCGACGTCGAGCTGCGTACTGCTCGCGCGCCGGCCGAGGTCCACGTGTGATGGAAACCCGGACCGCGCCCGTCCTGGTCATCGAATTGCGTGCCGACGCGGCCCGTCTCGACGCGCTGCGCGCTCTCGCAGCGCTGTTGCTCCCCGCTTCGCGGGTGTTGCCACCGTCCGCGTTGACCCCGGCCGCCGGTGTTTCGCGGGCTGTCGTTTCCTCCCAATACCGCCGGAAGGCTTCCGAAACCGCCGGCGGGAAACTGGCCAAGCGGGCGGCGCGAAAATCGCCGCCCGTGTCTGCTGGCCGTGTGCGGGAATCCGTCTGGACTGAAGCCCGCAACGCCGTTGTGCGCCGAGACTGGCCGCGCGGAATCGCCGCCTCTGCAATCCTCCGCACGGTGAACGAATTGTCCGGGCCGAAGATCCTGAACATCAAGCTGCTTGGCGTCCATGTCGCCGGTAAGCTGAAGGTACACCGGCCCGGCCGAAAGCCGCAGCGCCGCACTGCACCGTCAAAGATCTCCTCGCCACCCGCCGCTCCAGCCGTTCCGCCGCCGCGCCAGGTCGCCGCGCCGCCCCCGCAACCGAAGCCGCCGCGCCGCTCGCCTGCATCACCGCTGGAATCGCGCGACGGACTCCCCTCCGTCGCCCAACGCCAACTGCTCGAGGCCGAGGCGGACAACGCCACGGCGCCGAGCACATGGTTAGACGCCATGACCTGGGCGCACCGCAACAAGGTCCCGCTCGGCGGCACGGAAGCGGCGGATCTGCGGGCAACCAACCAGGCACGGCGCGCCGCGGGCCTGCCGCCGTATCGGATCGTCGAACGCCGCGGCCCTCCGGAACGACTGCCGGCCCCGACGCTCGGCCGCGATTTCGAAGGCGCCGCGGCGTGATCCGCCCTCCATCCACGCTGGGCATCCCCCACCCCGGCTTCGTCCCGCCGACGCAGCAACGCTCCGCTGCCAACAACAAGGTTAGATCCGATGCCACGTCCGCTCGGCCTGAAACAATCCGCCACAACCCGCGCCCGTATCGCCGCGCGACGTCAAGCGTTCCTGGAGAACCCATACGAACGAGCTCGCATCTCCGACACCATGCGCACCACCTGCGCCGACCCAGACCGCCGCGAGGCCATGTCTGCGGCCGCCACGCACGCCTGGCAGGACCCGGAAAAAGCCGCCCGCATGGGACCGCCCCGAGCGCACCTGGCGGCTCTGACCCCGCGACAGCGCGCCGATTACCGGCTGCTGCAAAACCGCGGCTTTACGCCGGCCGAGATCCTCGACGCGATCGACCAGCGGGCCGGTTGATGTCGGAATCGCCCGACGACCCAAAGGGCAACCCACGCGATTCCGGCTACGCGCGCAATGCGCACGATTGGTATGTCGAGCCGCCCTGGACCGTGCATGACCTGTTCGACGCCGAGCAGTTCACCGGCGCGATCTGGGACCCGGCCTGCGGCCGCGGCACCATCCCGATCGTCGCCGCGCAGCGCGGTTATATCGCGTACGGCACCGATCTGGTCGACCGCGGCTTCGGCCGTCTCTGTTCGAACTTTCTAAATCGATCCGACAGCCCGGCGCCGAACATCGTGTCGAACCCGCCGTTCGAACAGATCGAGCTATGGGTGCGGCAGGCGTTGCGTCTCGCCACCGATAAGGTCGCGATCTTCGGCCGCTTGGCACTGTTGGAAGGCATCCGGCGCGGCGCCTGGTTTCCCACCACACCGCTCTCCCGCGTCTGGGCCTGCAGCCAGCGCGTTCCCTGCCCGCCCGGCGAAACCGCGCCGCCGATCGACGCCTGGGACCGCGACACCATCACCGGCGGCTTCGTCGCCTACGCCTGGTTCGTGTGGCAGCACGGCCACACCGATGAGCCACGCCTCGGCTGGCTGCCCCGCCGCACTCCGGACGCCGTGCATCAGCCGGAGCTGCCCGGCACATGACCGGCACGCTCCACATCGACGCCAGCGAGGTCGCCACACTGCTCGCGCGGCGCATCGATGACCTGGTGGCGCATCTGCTGCCCTCCGGCCGGCGCAAGGGTCGTTACTGGACCGTGGGTTCGATCGATGATGAACCGGGCGGCAGCCTGTGGGTGCATCTCTCCGGCGGCCGCGTCGGTCGCTGGCAGGACGCCGCCACCGGCGAGTTCGGCGACGCGCTCGACCTGGTCGCCGGCGCCCGCTTCCGCGGCGACAAGAAGCAGGCCTACGCCTGGTCACTCGCATGGCTGGGCATCGGTGGCGACATGGCGGTCGCGCCATCCAAGTCACAGCCCACGCGGGCGCGGGTCGCGCCGCCATCGGATGAAGACGACCGGCTGCGACGCTACGCGCTCCGCATCTGGCTCGAAGGCCAGCCATCGATCCTCGGCACGCCTGCCGCCGAATATCTCGCCGGCCGCGGTATCGATCTTGCGCGGCTCGGCCGCCAGCCGCGAGCGCTGCGCTTTCATCCCAGCCTGCCGCACCGGTCCGGCCGCAGCTTCCCCGCGCTCGTCGCCACCATCTCCGGCGCCGACGGCACGCACCTCGCCACCCATCGCACCTGGCTGGATCGCGGTTCGGACGGCAACTGGACCAAAGCGCCGATCGAGGATCCGAAGATGACGGTCGGCACCTATCCCGGCGGCAGCATCCGGCTCTGGCGCGGCGCGTCCGGCAAGCCGCTGAAGGATGCGCCGGCGGACGAAACGGTCGCGATCGGCGAGGGCATCGAGACCTGCCTCTCGGTCGCGCTGGCCTGTCCGGAGCTGCGCGTGCTGTCGGCGGTCTCGCTTGCCAACTCCGCCGGCGTGTGGCTGCCGCCCCAGGTTCGCAACATCCTGCTGCTGCGCGACAACGACATGAAGCCGGAGGCGCAGGCCGCATTCCAGCGTGTCGTCGAACACCATCTCGACGCCGGCCGCATTGTGCGCGTCGCCCGCAGCCCGATCGGCAACGACTTCAATGATGCGCGCCGCGCATGGGCGACGGCGGCATGACTAGCGATCCTGGCATTCAGTCGATCCGCCAGGCCATACTCGGCGCCGATCGCGGCCTGCGCGTGATCCATGGTGGCGGCGGCAAGGGCCCAAGCACGCCGAAGGACAAGGATGGCCAGCCCTGGCCGCTGACGCCGCTCGGTCACTTCTCCGGCTCGTTTCACTTCCTCGACGTGCGCGGCCAGAAGCGCGACCTTACGGCACGCCAGCTTGGCGCTCGTCAGGATCTGCTGTCATTATTCGGCGGCAACGACGCCTGGCTGCGCGCGGAGTTTCCCAAGAAGCGGCCAGAGAAGTCGGTCGACGCCGACGGCGTTGAAGGCGTGGTGTGGCGCACCGTCGATTTCGCCGTCAACGATGCCGCGGCAGCGTTGCAGCGTGCCTGTTTCGAGGTCGGCCTGTTCGGCGACCACATCCAGTTGAGACAGCCGGGCATCTGGCGCGATCTCGATCAGATGCCTGTCGTGCATTGCGGCGACGAAGTCCTCCTCGGCGACCGCTGGCTCCCCGCCGGCGAGCGCGAGGGCAACCAGATCTGGGCTGCCGCGCCACCGACCGCGCGCCCCGGCATCGCCTGCGCTGCCGAGACCGCCCGGCGCCTGCAAGCGGACCTGACCACGTTCTGGCGCTGGCGAGAAGGCGGCGGCCCGACCGCCGTGCTCGGCCTGATTGCGAATTCGTACTACGGCGCCGCGCTGGACTGGCGCCCCGCGGCGTTCATCAGCGGCGACACTGGCAGCGGTAAGACCGCGCTGATGAATGTGGTGTGCGCCGCGCTGCCGCTGCACCACTTCGACAACGATCCCACCAAGGCGGGCATTGAGCAGGCGGTCGGCGGTCGCGCCATGCCGGTGATTATCGATGAAGCCGCCGATCGCGCCAATCAGGGCGTATCGCGGGTGCTCGCCGACCTGGTGCTGTCGGCATCCTCCGGCGAGGGCACCCGCGGAAGCCGCGGCACCGCCGACGGCAAGGGCCGGCGCATCGAACTGGCCGGCCTGATCATGATGTTCTCGATCAACCCGCCCGACCTTGAACCCCAGCACCTCGGCCGCATGACACTGCTCGAGCTGCTGAAGCCCGACGATGGCGCCGACTACCGCGCGCAGCATCGCGCGCTGCAGCGCTTTGCCCGCGCTGAAGGCCCCGGCATGTGGGGCCGCATGCTTGGCGGCTGGGACCGCTATCAGGCCGCCCTGGAGCGCTTCCGCGAGGGCCTCCGTGCCGCCGGCTGTGCGCCGCGCGAGATGGACCAGGCTGGCGCGCTGCTGGCCGGCTGGTGGCTGCTGGTCGAGGAAGGCCTGCCCGATGAACGCGGCATCAGGGCCGGCATTAGCGTGCTGCACGGCGGCGATCTCGCGGAGCCAGGCCTGATCCGCGGCGCCGTCGAAATCGAGATCGACGGCCGCCCGCGCCGCATGCTGCAGCATCTCCAGGCCAGCATGATCCAGCTCCATCGGAGCTCCGAACGCGAGCCGATCGGCAAGCTGATCGAGATCGGCTTCGGCGAGACCGACATGCTGCGCTCGCCCGACGATGCGCGCGATCTGCTGGTCGACCACGGAATCCGCGTCGTCCTCGGCTGCGAACGGCCTGGCGTGCCGAAGCCGCTAAACGGTTGCAACTGCCATCGCTGCCGCGACAAGCGCAACCGCCCCGTGCCCCGCATGTCTGATGAGGCTGGCGTGTGGTTCGCTACCCAAAACCCGGAATTGAAGAAGATCTTCAACGGCACGCCGTTCGAGGGCGACCGCTGGCGCCACGAGATGGTGCGATTGCCCTCGGCGCGCCGCTCAGGCCGGAACGTCCGCATCGGCCCCATCCCGGGCCGGGCGATCTGGCTGTCACGGGCCGACCTGTTCTCGCGGGACGATGGCGATGGAGGCACGCTGCTCTGATGCTGTGAACCATGTGAATGTTTGTGTGAAGCGCAAAGCGAGCGATATCAGACGTGTAACGCATGTGAACGTTGTGCACGCCCGTTTGCCCTAAAGGACGCTCTTCGCTTTGTATCTCCCCTTTTTACCTTCACATAGTTCACATGCTTCACAAGAGAGATAAGAGAGAAGAAAATCAGGGGGTTGCTGTTGTGAACGTGGCTGTGAACCATGTGAACGTCCAGGACGACGCCGGTTTCGTCGTCGCCTGCCTGGAGGAAGCCGGCGCGACCCTGCTCGCGCTGCCCGCCGCCGGCTACACCACCCGCATGCGCTGCGGCATGCCGGAAGTCATCCACGACTTCTGGGATCTCTACGGCGTGCGAGCTCTTACCGTCCGCCCGTCGATCCCCTCGGCCGAGCGCATCGACCGGATGGAGTGCGCCTGGAATTGGCTGCTGTTCGTCCCGAACAGCCGCTACGTGCTGCGCCGCATCGTTGGCGCGCGTTCCCTGGTGCACCCGATCACCGATCGCCATCTATTCTCCTGGCGAGCCGTCGGTAGGACGCTGCACGCCGACCATCGTGCGGTGCAGCAATGGCATGCCGAGGCGATCGCCCTGATCGTGGCCGAACTGCACCGGCGAGATTTTATTTTTTCCTCTTGACCACGCTGCTCAAAATCCCGTAGTCACGCGACCATGCTCACACGAGGTATGCGCCCGGCCGGGAAACCAGCCGGGCGCATCGCGTTTCAGGGAGAAATCCGTGGTCTCGATCCAGGTCGGCACCGCCGAATTCTCCCGCATGGAGCGGGCGCTGCTCGCCGTCGCCGATGGCAAGCAGGTTCGCTACGCCGCCGCCCAGGCGCTCAACGACTGCACCCGAGCCGCCAGTGTCGCCGTCAATCAGGCGATGCCCGCCGTCTTCGATCGTCCCACCAGGTTCACCGAACGAGCAGCCGTCGCCCCTCGCGACCTCGCCGCCACCCCAGACCACCTGACCAGCGTCGTGACCCTCCGCCCGATCCAGGCGAAATACCTGACCCACGAGGAAATCGGCGGCACGCGCACGCCGGCCGAGGCGACCCGTAAGCCCGGACAGGCGCTGCTGCTGCCAGGCAAGACGCTGCCCCTCGACGCCTACGGCAACATCCCGGTCGGAGCGATCGCCAGGCTCCAGCAGCAGGCCACAGCCAACCAGCGAGCGCGCCGCCGCGCTGCATCGATCGCCGCATTCAAAGGCGCTAAGGCTGCGCGCGCTACGGTCAATGATGACAACACCGTGGTCTTCCTAGCGCGCGACCTCCCCGGCAACCGAGCGGGCATCGGTGGCTTCTTCCGCCGCCTCGCCGGCCACAAGCTGACGCGCCTGACCACGTTCGAAGCCGCCACCCACTACACCCCTCGCATGCACTACCACGAGCAGGTGGTGCAGGCCGTCCGCGCGACCTGGCCGACAGCCATGCGACGCCGCCTCTACGCCGCACTCGCCTCCGCCCGATAGCCGCGGGTCCTTCCTGGCCCCCACCATCAGCGGGCATTTCGCGCTGCGCCTTGTCGCGACTGTGAGATCGCCCCCCATTGTGAGTTCACGTCCATGCCGGAGATCCTGAGTAAGAGCGCGTTTGCGGTGCGCCGCGGCGTCGGCACGGGCGCGGTCTCCAACTGGATCGCGCGCGGCAAGCTGTCCGGCGCCGCGCTCACCGCCGACGGCCAGATCGCCGTGGAAGAGGCGGAACGCCAGCTCGCGGCCACGATCGACCCGGGCCGTGGCGCGCCGGTCCCGCCGCCGGCGCCGCGCGGCGGCACGACGCCGGAGGCCGACGACCAGGCCGCATCGCTCGCCCGGGTGCGGCTGCGCAGCGAAACGCTCAAGCTCGAAGCGCAAGAGCGCCAGGCGGCCGTCGAACGTGGCGAGTACGTCCGCGCCGAGGAGGCCGGCCGGCTCTGGGCGGCCGAGCTCGCCGACCTGCTGGCCGCCATCGAGCTGTTCGTGCTCGAGCTGCCGGTCAAGCTCGGGCAGGGCCGCGACGGGGTCGATATCGCCCGGCGCGAATGGCGCGAGTTCCGCCGCCGGCGCGCGGAGCAGGCCGAGGTAGGCCATGCAGCTTGAAGGAGTCGCGGATCCGCAGCCGATCGTCGCCGGCATCATGGCGCGAGGCCTGGAGCCGCCGCCGCCGGTCGACCTGACCGCCTGGGCCGCACGCAACGTCTATTTCGGCAGCGAAAGCCCGTTCCCGGGGCCGTTCGATCCGGATCGCTTCCCGCCGTTCCGGCGGATTCTCGACGTGCTGTCGCCCGACCATCCAGCCCGGGTGGTGACGCTGCGGAAGTCGTCGCAGGTGGGCGGTACGGTGCTCGGCGAGATCTTCCTCGGCGGGACGCAGGATCTTGACCCGTGCCCCTTCCTGTACGTGCATCCGACCGAGCCGAACGCCCATCGATGGGTTCGGACGAAATGGTGGCCGCGGGTGCGCGCGACGCCGGCGCTGTCGCGGATTTTCGAAGGCCGCTCCTCCAAGGAAGGCGGCACCAGCCTGATGCTGCAGGAACGGAAGGACGGGCGAGGGATGCTGATCGTGTCGGGCGCGAACTCGGCCGCCTCGCTGTCGATGATCACCGCGCGCCGCCAGGTGCAGGACGATCTCTCGCTGTGGGAGGATCTGCCAGAGGGCGACCCGGAAGGGCTGGCCGACGATCGCTCCAAGGCCTTCATGTGGGCCAAGCTCTTTAAGGTCGGCACGCCGAACCTCGCGCACAAGTGCCGCATTACCGAGGCGTTCAACCGCGGCACGCAAGAGCATCTGCACGTGCCCTGCCCGCATTGCGGCCACCTGCACCCGCTCGACTGGGATCAGTTCCGTGCCCGGGCCGAGGAAGACGCGGTGAACGTTTTCTTCGTCTGCCCCGAATGCGGCGGCATCATCGAGGAAAGGCACCGGTCGGGGATGATCGCGGAGGGCGCCTACCGCTGGGTTGCGCACAACCCGAATCCCGAGCCGGGCTGGGTCAGTTTCCACCTCTGGGCTGCCTATGTCGGGCTGGAGAGCTGGTCGACCATGGCCCGCGCCTGGCATGCCGCCAAGGGCGACCCGGCCGACGAGAAGCGCGTCACCAACACCACCGGCGGCGAGCCGTACGAGCAGCCGGGCGAGGCGCCGGCCTGGGAAGAGCTGAAGACCCGCGCCGAGGCGGCGCAGCGGCCGCGAGGCCTGGTGCCGATCGGCGCGCTGCTGCTGACCCTCACGCTCGACTGCCAGGATGACTACATCGACGGCGTTGTGGTCGGCTGGGGTCGCGATCTGCGCCGCTGGATCGTCGAGCGGGTGCGGATCGAGGGCCACGTCTCCACGCCGGAGACTCGCGCCGAACTGAACGCGCTGGTCGACCAGGCGTGGCCAACCAAGGCCGGATCGCGGCGGCGCGTGGACCTGACCGGTATTGACGCCAACGCCTGGACCGATGACGTGTTCGACTGGGCCAAGGGCTTCGCGAAGAGCCGGGTGGCGATGGTGCGCGGCGTCGCCGGCGATGCCGCGCCGAGCCTGGCGCTGGTGCGCAAGGAACGCCGGCGCGACGGCAAGCTGGTGAAGTATCAAGGCCGGTTCTTCAACGTCGGCGTCAATGGCCTAAAGGGCGCGCTCTACAAGTTCTTGCGTATCGGAGATGCCGACGCGCGCGGCTATGTCGATTTTCCGGCCGGCCTCGAGGACGATTACTTCGAGCAGTTAACGGCGGAGAAGCGCACGGCCGTGGTGAACCGGCGCGGGTTCACCGAATATCAGTGGATCAAGCCGCGGGCGCGCCGCAACGAGCAGCTCGACTGCATGGTGTATGGCGAGGCGCTGGCGGGGAAACTCGGGTGGCGCACGCTGACCCCGATGCAATGGGCGGCGATGGAGGCCGAACGCGAGATCGCCGCGGCGCGGGCGACGCCGCAGCGCGATATGTTCGCCGATCCGGCACTGGCCGCGCGGCCGGCGCCGGAGCCCGCGCCGGCGCCGATCGCCGCGCCGCCGCCGATCACCGTGCCGGCATTCGCTCGGCCGTCGGCGCCGGCTGGGCGGTCGCTCGGGGCGCTGCTGCCGTGACCTTCAACCAGGCCGACTCCGTCTTCGCCGGCATGTCGCAGCCGCAGCTACAGCACGCGCTCAACGAGGCCCAGCGCGCGCTGATCAAGTTGCAGATCGGCGAGCGTGCCGTGACCGTCACCTATAGCCAGGGCGAGGGCACCCGGCACGTGCAGTACAAGTCAACGAACCCAGGGGCGCTCGTGCAACTGATCAACGAACTGAAGGCCTGCCTCGGCCTGGCGCCGGTCGCCCGGCGCGGCTTCCGCGTGAGCTTCTGATGCCCGGCCTGATCGACGCCTACGGCAATCCGCTGGTGCGCCAGGCGCCGCCGGCCGCGCCGCCCAAGCAGCGCGCCGCGCTGTCGGGCGATGCTTCCTGGGCGTTCCCGTACGACGCGTCGAGCTGGTATCAGCCGGAAGGCGATGGCTGGTTCCCGATTGCCTACTCACCCGATCACGAGATCAACGTCCATCGCGACCGCATGGTCGCCCGTGTCCGCGACCTTACCCGCAACGACGGCGCGGCGACGGGCGCGATCCTCTCGACCTTGGACCAGGTGATCGGCGGCGCCTACCGGCTGATCGCGCTGCCGGACTACCGCTGGCTGCAGCGGCATTTCGGTCCGGCATTCGACGTCGTCTGGGCCGAAGAATACCGCCAGGCGGTTGAAGGCGAGTGGCGCGACTGGTCGGAAGACCCGCTGTTCTATAACGACGCCGAGCGCCAGCTCAACGTCGCCGATCAGATGTGGCTGGCGTTGAGGCACCAGCTCGTCGACGGCGACGCCATCGGCGCCGCCGAATGGCATCCCGAACGGGTCGGCTACGGCCGCGCCCGCTATGCCACGACGCTGCGCCTGATCGACCCCGACCGGCTATCGAACCCCTACGAGATGATCGACACGCGGCACCGCCGGGGCGGCGTCGAGATCGATGACGACGGCGTTCCGGTCGGCTACCACATTCGCCGCGGCCATGCCTTCGATTGGTATCAGTCCATCGACAGCATGATCTGGGACTTCGTGCCGCGCGAGACACCCTGGGGCCGCCCGATCGTGCTCCACTACTATGATCGCGACCGCACCACGCAGCATCGCGGCCTGTCCGCGTTCATTCCGGTGCTAAACACATTCAAGATGCTGAACCGATTCGACGCGGTGACGTTGCAGGCGGCCGTGCTCGCGGCAGTCTATAGCCTGGTGGTGGAAAGCCCCTACGATCCGGAGGGGCTGCGGGAGATGCTGCAAGGCGGCCAGTACGACGATCTCAACAATTACTCGGCGATGCGCGCGCTGTATCATCGCGACCGGCCGATCAAGCTCAACAACGCGACCGTGCTGCCGACCTTCCCCGGCGAATCGCTGAAGGCGCTCGGCCCGACCCAGCCGGGGCCGGAATATGATCCGTTCACGCACGCCGTGTATCGCCGCCTGGCGTCCTCGCTCGGCACCACGACGGAAGAGATCACCCGCGACTGGACCAAGACGAACTACAGCTCGGCCCGTGCCGGGTTTGTCTCGGCCTGGCGCACCATCTCGCGCCGGCGGGCTCGGTTCGACCGTGGCTTCGCCAAGGGCATCTATGTTTCCTGGCACGAGGAAGCTTACGAGATCGCCGACCTGCCGCTGCCGTCGAATGCGCCGGACTTTGCCGAGGCCCGCGGCGCACTGGCGCGCTGCAAATGGATCGGCGCGCCGCGCGGGTGGGTCGATCCGGTAAAGGAGGCGCAAGGCGCCGTGCTGCGGATGGACGCCGGCGTATCGACGTTGCAGACGGAGGCGGCGGAACAAGGCCACGACTGGGAGGAGCTGCTGGACCAGCGAGCCCGCGAGCGCACCCGCATGACCGAGCTCGGCATTCCGTTCCCGGAGTGGATCGCCGGCATCTCGCCGCAGACCGGCAGTGATGAGCCCGCGTTCCAGCAGGCCAGACCGCCGAAGCCGCAATGAGCTTCCCGCACCTGGCGCAGCAGATCTTCAACCGGCCGCTGGCGATCCGGCCGGAGAAGGCCGAGATCATCATGGCTGCGCTCGCCGACCGCCTCGGCATCGCGCGGCTGCGACTGCCGGACGGCCGCGTCCGCGCCTTCGACGGCAGCGATATCGCGATCGTCGCCGACGCGGCGCCCGACTGCGGCGATGGCTACGAAGTGGTCGCCGGCGTCGCGATGATCGAGGTGCACGGCACCCTGGTGCAGCGCCAGCTCGGGCTCCGGCCGGTTTCGGGGATGACCGGCTATAACGCGATCCGCACCAATTTCTTCACCGCGCTGCAGGATCCCGCGGTGAAGGCGATCGCGCTCGATATCGACAGCGGCGGCGGCGACTGCGCCGGCCTGTTCGACCTGACCGATGCGATCTTCGCCGCCCGCGGCAGCAAGCCGGTCTGGGCGATTCTCGACGAAAGCGCCGGCAGCGCCGCCTATGCCATCGCCGCGGCGGCCAACCGGGTGACCATACCGCGCACCGGTTATGCCGGATCTATCGGCGTGATTTATCTGCACGTCGATCTAACCAAGATGTTGGAAAAAGACGGCGTCACAGTAACCGTGCTGCAATACGGCGCCCGCAAGGCCGACGGCCAGCCGGTCATCACGCTGTCGGACGCCGCGCGCGAGCGGATGCAGGCCGATATCGACGCCGTCGGCGAGATCTTCATCGGTTCGGTCGCCCGATATCGCGGCATCTCCGCCCCGAAAGTGCGAGCGCAGGAGGCGGACGTATTCCTCGGCGCCAAGGCGCTGCAGGCCGGCCTGGTCGACGCCGTTCTCAGTCCCGCCGAGGCATTCTTCGCGCTGGCCAAGTCGTTGAACTGAAGGCGGCCCGTCATGGCGAAGACGATCCTGCATACCGAGGGTGAAAGCTCGGCGCATGCGCTGATCCGCGCCGGTCACTACGACATGACCTCGGCCTGGAGCTTCTCGGCCGAGGACGGCAACGCACTGCTCGGTCCCGACGGCAACGACTGGGCGAAGTTCGGCCGCTGGCATCTCGGCGAAGACGCGTCGGAGCCGGCGGACACCAAGGCACACTGGAAGTACCCCTATGGCAAGGATGGCAAGGTCTATCGCCGGGCGCTCGGCGCGATCCGGTCACGTGCATCGCAGAACAGCGACAACACCGTCTTCGACGCCGCCGGTCGCCTAATGACGGCGATGGACGAGGAAGAGGACAAGCAGGAGAGCACTATGAACTTGAGGCAGATTCTCGGCTCCCGGTTTGGTCACTTCGCAATGTCACCGTCGGCCAGGACCGCCGCCGAGGACGACGACGATGGGGAGGAGGCGAAGCGCTCCAACCCCGAAGACGTCGAGGAGGAGGCCAAACGCAAGGAGAAAGAGGAGGCCAGGCGCAAGGCCGAGAAGGAAGAGGAAGACGAGAAGGAACGGGGCCGCCGTGCGCGCCGCGCCCGCAACGCCCGTCGCGCCAAGAAGGAAGACGACGACGAGGACGACGATGGCGATGACGCGGCCGATGACAAGAAAGACGATGACGACGAAGACGAGGAGAAGAAGGCGGCCGCGGCCGGCTACGCTTTCGCCCTCGATGCGGCCTTCCGCGAGGGCGCACGCGCGCAACGCCGCCGCTGCGCCGCCATCTTCGAGCACCAGGCAGCGGCGGCGAATCCGGTCATGGCCATGTCGTTGGCGTTCGAAACGACGATGACCGCGAGCGCGGCGATCGCCGTGCTGGAAAAGACCCCGGCGTCGGCGTCGGCGCGCGCCATTTCGCTGCACAACCGGATGACCAATAGCGGCGCCGGCGCCGTTCGCATCCCGACCGGCGCGCCGGACGGCCCGCGCGGCCAGGCGGCGATCGCCGCGAGCTGGGACTACGCGTTCAAGAAGGTCGCGCGCTAACGCCGGTTCGGTCCGCTTCGCGGCTCAAGCCCCCCATTTTCGTAAAGGACGACAGCGATGGTCTCCCCGGTTCTATACGAGCGCCGGCACTCCGGCGGCTTCATGGTGAGCGAGGATGAGGATCATCGCTCGCGCGACCAGGTCACCCTGCTGCAGCAGCTTCCGCCGGGTTCTCCCGCCACGCCGACCACGGGCACCACTTCCGGCGGCTCGCTGACCGGCGCCACGTATTACGTGAAAGTCACCTATGTCGGGCCCTTCGGTGAGACCTTGGCGTCGGGCGAGGCGACCCAGATCATCGCCACCAACAACCTGCTCACGGTCACCAGCCCGGCCGCCGCGACCGATGCGACCGGCTACAACGTCTATGCCTCGATCGCGACTGGAACCGAGACGCTGCAGACCGCTGCGCCGATCGCCATCGGCACCAACTGGACGCAGCCGACCAGCGGCCTCTCCGGTTCCGCCGTGACGCCGCCGACGTTCAGTCCGAACGTGATACTCCCCGCCGGCCTGGTACTCGGCCAGACGTCGGTCGGCACCTCCGCTGCTTACCTCGCAAACGGCGGCAACACCGGCAACTTCACTTGCGGCACGGTGACCGTCGGCGCCGGCACGGCCGAGGGCGTCTATACCATCGAGTTCATTGCGGCGACGGTGTTCAACGTCCAGGCCCCGAGCGGGGTCGAGTACGAAGGTCATACCGGCGTCGCTTTCGCGCAGGGTGGCCCTGGCTTCACCATCACCGCCGGCGGCACCGCCGCGGTCGCGGGCGACGGCGCGACCATCACGCTCGCGGCGAACGCCAACGTCAACCTCTATGGGCCATTGAACCTGCTCGCGGCGGACGGCACGCAAAACCCGGTCGCGATCCTGTTCAATGAAAAGGACGCCAGCCAGGCCAACACCAAGGTAACCGTCATCGCCCGCGCTGCGCAGGTCAACGGCTCGGAGCTGATCTATCCGGCCGCGGCCACCGCGGCGCAGATCGCCGCGGTCAACGCCGCGCTCCAGGCGATCGGCATCGTCGTTCGTTAATCCGCCGTAATCACAGGCTGACCGGCGCCAGCCGGCCCCCTTCATAGAGGAACCGAGGCAATGGCTTCTCTCGACATCTTCAACCAAGATCCGTTCACCACCGTCCAACTGACGCAGGCCGTCGAGCGTGTGCCCTACCTGCCGCAAGGCCTCGCCGCGCTCGATCTGTTCGATCCGAAGCCGATCCGCACCAAGGTGCTGATGGTGGAGCAGCGGCAGGGCAAGCTGGTGATCCTGCCATTCAGCGACCGCGGATCCCCAGGGGTGCAGCGCGCCACCGAACTGCGCTCGGCCCGGCACTTCGAAGTGCCGCGCATCCGCATGGAGGACACGATCTACGCCGACGAAATCGCGGCCATCCGCGAGTTCGGCAGTGAGACCGAGTTGATGCAGGTGCAGCAGGAGCTGGCCCGGCGCCTGACCGGTCCGACCGGCATCCGCAATAACATCGAGTACACAAGGGAATATCACCGCCTGGCGGCGATCCAGGGCCTGCTGCTCGATGCCGACGGGACCGTGAAGTTCAACTGGTTCCAGAGTTTCGAAATTACGCAACCGTCCGAATATGCCTTCAATTTCCCAGCCCTGCAGACGTCGTATGTCTCCTCCGGCGTCGCGGCGCTGCGGTCGCTGCTCAACCAGATCATCCGCGCCATGAAGCGGGCCGCGCAGGGCGCCTGGATCGAGGGCCGTACTCGGGCGGTGGGGCTGTGCGGCGACGCGTTCTTCGATGCGCTGATCGCCAATCCCGAAGTGCGCAGCACGTATTTGAACTGGATTCAGGCCCAGGAGCTGCGCCAGAACCTGGCCTTCGAAGTGTTCAACTGGGGCGGCATCGACTGGATCAACTATCGCGGTTCGGACGATACGGTCGCGCTGCTCGGCACCACGACCTCCGGCAGCGGCGTGGTCGTCTGCGCCGGCGCGACCGCCGGGCTGGTCGGCGACCAGGTCAGCGGTCCCGGCATTCCCGCGGGCTCGACGGTCGGCTCCGTGGTCGCCGGCACCAGCTTCACGCTGGCGAGCAGCGTGCAGGCGAATGCCACGATCACGAGCGGGGTGTATAACTTCGGCGGCGGCAACACCTATACCGGTGGCGGCGCGATCGCGATCCCCTCGAATAAGTGCAAATTCTTCCCGCGCTTCGCGCCGGGCGTGTTCGAATGCGCCTGGGCGCCGGCCGAGAGCTTCGAGTGGGTCAACACACTCGGCAAGCCGGAATATGTCCGGGTGATGCCGGACCGCGACCGCAACGAATTCGTCCGGGCGGAAATGACCAGCTACCTGCTGCACATCTGCACCCGGCCGGAGATCCTGCAGTCCGCCACGATGGATGCGGCGACCGACTAACCCTGGCGCGTCTGAACGACTGAAGCATCGGAGACCCGATCATGACCGACGCCACCCGCACCATCATCCCGCGCGGCACCATCTATCTCGGCGGCCAGCCGCACGGGTTCCCGCCACGCGTCGAGCTGACGCTGCCAGCCGAGACCGCCGACGCCCTGGATTTCGCCAGACACACCATGTCCGCCGGAGAGCTGGAGCAGGAGCTGAAGCAGGAGCAGAGAGCGGCGGAAAAGCCCGCCGCCGCATAAAGCGGCGCATAATTCGGCGCGGATTTCGGCGAAATGATCGACTGGGACCGGCTCGTGCTGGCGCCGTGCGAGGCAGCGTTCGGCGAGCACGTGATCTATCTCGCCAACGATGGCCGTGTGATCGCAGGCACACCCGAGGACCCACTCCGCGGCGTCTATAACGACCGCTTCGCCGTGACCAAGTTCGAAAACGACCAGGAAGTGCACACCGCGCATCCGATGGTCAGCATCCGCGCATCCCGCGTGCCGAAACCGCCGGTGCAGACCGAATTCTTCCGCATCCGCGGCCTGCTCTATGCGGTGACCGAGGTCGAGGCGGACGGCATGGGCGATCTGCGCATCCATCTGCGCGCCGCCACCAATGAGGAGGCGCGCCGCGCGCCGCGGCCGTTATGAATGATTGGACGTCGGACGTCGTTCCATATGGAACGACGGACGATCTCGCGGTTGTCATTCGCGATGAGGCCGTCAGGATCCTGATCGAGCGGCACACGCTCGCCGGCCACCATGTCGAAGCCGAACGCGTCGATCCGATCGAAAGCGGCGACATGCCGCGCATCGCCGTTTTTGGCGATACCAAGGGGCAGACCGACAGCGCCGGCGGCACCGCGCCGGCGTTCGGCGTCACGCTCACGCTGGCGATCGATTGCTTCGTGGAACAGGCGCAGCAGGCCGACGCGGTGCGCGAGATCGATCTGCTGGTGTGGCAGGTGAAGGAAGCGCTGCTGGGCGACGGCTGTTGGGTGAAGCTCTCGGAAAACATCCGCTCGCTCGATGTCACCAAGAAGTTTCGCGGCGATGCCACGCTGATCATCGGCGAGGCGCGCGTGCTGATGACCTGCACCTGGCGGGAAACCTATCGGCCGCGCATCCACACGCCGCTGGCCACGATCACGTTCAATCCGCTGCCCACGACGCCGCCCGGCGCGACGCCGATCGGGCCGCCGCGCACCGATGGTGAACCGACGTTCGAAATCATCTTGCCGACCGATGAAATGGCCATGGACTTCAGCCATCCCGCCAACAGCGGCCTGATCCCGCTGCTCTAACCGGAGAAGGACCCCTCATGTCTGGCGCCATCACGTTCTCATATATCCCGCCGAATCTGCGGGTGCCGCTGTTCTACGCCGAGTTCAATAACTCGGCGGCTGGCATCTCACAGCCGGTGCAGCGCGCGCTGCTGCTGGGCCAGTCGATCGCGACCGTGGTCAATCAGCCGACCTTCGTGCCATCGGTCGGCTGGGCACAGAGCGTTTTCGGAGCCGGGTCGCAGCTCGCCAACCAGGTCGCGGCCTACCGGCTCAATGATCCGGTCGGCGAATTGTGGGTGTTGCCGGTCAACGACGCCGGCGGGGGCACCAAGGCGACCGGCACGATTCTGGTGGCCGGCACCGCGACGGCCAATGGCACGCTCTTCCTGTATCTGCCGAACCCGTTCCAGAACAACGCGCCGATCCAGGTCGGCGTCACCTCCGGCCAGATAGCGACCGCCATCGCCACGGCGATCGGCGCGGCGATCAACGCCGTCCCGTTCCTGCCGGTGACGGCGTCGGTCAGCTCCGCCACCGTCACCCTGACGGCGAACAATGCCGGCACGCTCGGCAACGACATTCCGATCGTGCTGAACTATCTCGGCGCGCGCGGCGGCCAGGTTACGCCGCCCGGATTGACGATCTCGATCACCAACATGACGGGCGGCGCGACCGATCCGGCGCTCGGCAGCCTGCCCGCCTGGATCGGCGCCGCCAGCTTCGATTTCATTCAAAACCCCTGGGCCAACGCCACCGCCCTCGGCGCGACCACCGCCTTGATGGCGGACGCCGCCGGCCGGTGGAGCTACAGTATCGCGCTCTACGGCCACGTGTTCAGCGGCTCGCGCAACACCGTCGCCAACCTGCAAACCCTTGGCGCCGGCTTCAACGACCAGCACCTGAGCATCCTCGGCGTCAACAATGCCAGCCCCACCTCGGCGTGGATCTGGAGCGCGGCGATGCTCGGCGCGATCGTACCGAGCCTGAAGGCGCAGCCGAACCGGCCGCTGCAGACGCTGACCATCCAGGGCGTGCTGCCGGAGCCGGTCGGCCTGGAGATCGGCTTCAGCAACCAGCAGGTGCTGCTGACCGCGGGCATCGCCAACGCCGTGCGCGCCGCCGGCGGAGTGGCGCAGATCGTGCGCATGATCACCACGTATCAGACTAACAGCTTCGCCCAGCCGGACGCGTCGTATCTCGACTGCGAGACGATGTACACCCTGGCGGCGGTGATCCGCTTCCTGAAGAGCGACATCACCCAAAAATTCCCGCGCGCGCTGCTCGCCGACAACGGCACGCGCCTGGCGCCGACGCCGCCCGGCGACGTGCCGGTGATCGTCACGCCGCAGATCCTCGCCGGCGAGATCATCAGCGCCTACGCCGCGTTGGTGGATCAGAACCTCTGCCAGGATGAGGCCGATTTCGCTGCCGGGCTGATCGTGCAGCGCAACGTCAACGACAACGCCCGCGTCGATGTGCTGCTCGATCCGTATCTGGTCAGCGGCCTGCGCATCTTCGCGGTGCTGACCGAATTCCATCTGCTGACGCTGGCCCAGGCGGCCTAACAGGGAGATCGTCCCATGCCGAGCATTGAACGCGGCGGCGTCGCCAGCTTCTACGTGAACGGCGCCTATTACGAAGTCGGCGCGGAGATCGACGTCAAGCCCGGCGGCATAATTCGCACCCCGATGGTAAAGAGCGACGGCGTCGCCGGCTTCACCACGAAATGGGAAGCGCCGGAAGTAACGCTGGAAGCTCTGGACGGTCCACAGGTCAGCGTCGCCACGATCAAGAGCATCGCCGGCACGCCGACGGTGCAGCTCAATTTGAATAATGGCAAGAGCTGGTTCCTGTATGGCGCGTTTCAGATCGATGACGTGACGGCGAAGATCGGCGACGGCAAGATCACTGGCGTCAAGCTGTCCGGCACGCGCTGCGTCGAGAACGTGGCGCATCTGTGATGAGCAGCTTCAGCGTCTCGCTCACCGCGCCTCTGAAGGTGATCGACAGCATGATCACGGCGCTGGAGTTCCGCCAGCCCACCGGCCGCGATCTGATCGGCCTGCCCGATCCCGAGGCCGATCCGACCGGCTGGGCTATCTCCGTCGCCAGCCGTTGCGTCACCAACGCTCCAGCCTCGGCTGTCCTGGACCTGCCGTCGGGCGAGGCGATGATCGTGGCGACGGAGGTCGCCAAGCGGATCCCTACGACGCTGGCAGGCTCCTCGATCTCTACTTCGAGTGCGCCCGCTGCTGGCGTGACGTCCGCACAGTCCTTGAACTGACGCCGGCCGAGCTGATCGTCTTCGTCGAACAGTTCGACCGCATCGCCACGTTGGAAGCGAAAGCCCGCAATGGCTGATGACGGAAACATCTTCCGCGCTCTGGTGGAAGTGGTGGACAAGGCCACCGGGCCGCTGAAGGGCATCGGCGCCGTGGTCAAGGAACTGGCCGGCACCGAAGCGGCGGCGCACCGGAAAGGCATCGAAGGCGCCGCATCGCACGGCCGTTCCTTCGCCGCCCTGGCCGCCCACGTGCGGTTGCTGCGCGGCCACATGGTGTCACTGAGCGGCACCGTGGGCGAGTTCGGCCGATCACTACCCGAATTCCTGCCCATGCTGGCCGGCATCGGCGCCGCCGGCAGCCTCGTCGGTCTGTTCGGGCTGGCGGAGCACGCCAGCGAGGCGTTTGCCCAGCTCCGCCATTCGGCCGAGGAAGCCGGCGTCTCGGCGCAGCAATTCAGCCAGCTGGCGATGGCCGCCAGGCTCACTGATGTGCCGGTGGAAACCATGTCCACCGGGTTATTCCGGCTCAACCGGGTGATCGCCGATACCGCGGCCGGCAAGAACAAGGACGCCGCGGCTCTATTCCGCCAGCTCGGCATCAACATGCGCGACGCCAACGGGCATCTGCGCGACGCCGCCGACCTGATGCCGCTGCTGGCCGATGCCTTCCAGCACACTACGGACCCGGCGATGCGCGCCCGCATGGCGATGGCGCTGTTCGGGCGTGCCGGCAAGGAGCTGCTGCCGCTGCTCGATCAGGGCCGCGCCAAGATCGAGGAATACGCCGCCGCCGCGCGCGAAGTGGAGTATGTGCCAAAGGGCGAGGAAGCCGAGCAGCTTGAGAGGTTCCACCAGGGTTGGGTGACGCTGACCGCGGCGGTGAGCGGCTTCACCACGGAGCTCGGGACCAAGCTGGCGCCGGTGCTGCAGCCGATCATCGATATGGCGAAGCAGTGGATCGTCGCCAACCGCGACTGGATCACCACTAACATCGCCGACGTTGTACGCCAGTTTGGCGATGTGCTTAGAAGCCTGAACATGCGCGACGTCATCGAAGGCACCAAGGAATGGATTGGCACGATCCGC
>Ga0209415_10004620_pt1 | contig 25134 bp, 22 predicted proteins | sample PeaSoiSIISIP2007_FD_187696 | JGI IMG/M metagenome (GOLD analysis project Ga0209415, IMG submission 187696) | Peat soil microbial communities from Weissenstadt, Germany - SII-SIP-2007 (SPAdes) (version 2) | ecosystem: Environmental > Terrestrial > Soil > Wetlands > Peat | place: Germany... | reverse complement strand
CTCGTGTTCCGGGACGTCCGGGATCAGGTTCAGGTAGTGAAAGAAGAGCGGAAAATCGCGCAGTTCCTCGCCGCTATCCGGCAGCCACTCGCGGTAAAGCGGATAGATGCTCTGGCCCACGCGCTCCAAGGAGCCCTGGTGCCGGACGACCGCGCAGCGCCCGCCGGGGATCACGCTGTTTACCACCCCCTGGGGATTCTCCGGCACCGATACACTCACCTGCGCGCAGATGTCGAAGCGAAACTGCTCAGGCTCGGTCGTTGCGGGGTCGTCGTAGGCGACGCCGAAGGTGCGGCAGGTCTGCCTCGGCGACAGGCCGCTTTGCTTTCTCCACTCGATAAATCTCGCCGCCGAGTCGTTCAAGAGCGCCGGGGCGCCGCGGTGCTCAAGCAGCGCCACCCGGGTCTCGGCAAATTCCACGATCTTCACTTCCATGGTCGTACTCCTTTCTCTTGGCGGCAGCCGGAAACGCTCGTTCCACGGCTGCCATTGGGGTGATTTCCTGAACTGGGAGGGGGACTGGCCGAAGGCCTGCCGGAAGGCACGGGCAAAGGCCTCGGGGCTTTCGAAGCCGGCATCGAGAGCGACGTCGATGATCCGCTCCTGTTTGCGGAAGACCAGCCGGTAGGAAGCCTGCCTGAGCCGAAGCAGGCGCACGTAGGCCAGGACCCCCATGCCGGCATACAGGGAAAACTGCCGGTGGAAATGGAACTTGGAAAAATGCGCGACCCGGCTCAACTGCTCGACGTTCAACGGGGCGTCCAGGTGCCGGTCGATGAAGTCGAAGACCCGCTCGAAACGCTGCACGTATGCCTTTGCCCGCTCCTTGCCCACCGCCGCTCTCCTCAATTCGTTGGCCCATCCTACTACAGCGCCGCCTGCGATTCCTGATCGAAATTGCTCAATTCCGCGGCTGCGGCTGATTACGCGCGTGCCGTGCCGCGTACACAACACCCTGGACAAACGCCGGTCCAGATGATAGTTCTAGGCGAAAAATTATCGCGCCGGGAGTTCGAAACTGTGAATATCGGAGAAGTCTGTACAACTGTGCAATGCGCCCGCGGGCTGTCTGCCAAACCCGCCATGCTTTGGATCGACGCGCATGGGACCAGGCAGGAATATACCTTCGGCGATCTTGATCGGGAAAGCAACCGCTTTGCCAACGCCCTGACCCGCCTCGGCCTCGGCAAGGGGGACGTCCTTTTCACCTTTCTGCCCAAGATGCCGGAGCAGTTTTTCGCCTTTCTCGGCACGCTGAAGCTCCAGGCGGTCTGCGGGACGCTTTTCGCCAACTTCGGCGAGGACGCCCTCCTGGACCGCCTGGGCGATTCCGGGGCGGTCGGCGTCGTCACCAGGAAGAGCCTCTACAAGAAGATCGCCCGGATTCGCCCCCAGCTGCCGGCGCTTAAGCACGTGATCCTGGTGGACGGCGACAGCGACCCCGTAGCCGGGGTGGTAGGCTACGCCGAGCTCATGGCCGCGGCCGCCGCGGAGTTCACCGTAGAGCCCACCTCGCCCGATACGCCGTCGGTTTTGCATTACACCTCGGGATCGACCGGAAAGCCCAAAGGGGTGCTGCACCGGCACGGCAGCCTCGCCAGCCAGACGTCGACTGCGGAGAAGGTGCTCGGCCTGAAAGCGGAGGACGTCTACTGGTGCACCGCAGACCAGGGATGGGTAACCGGGACCACCTACGGCATCATCGGCCCCTGGAGCCTCGGGGTGACCCAGGTGCACTACGGCGGCGGCTACGACGCGCAAAGCTGGATGGACCTTTTGGCGCGGGAAAAGGTGACGGTCTGGTATTCCGCCCCCACCGCCCTGCGCATGCTGATGCGCGAGGAGGAAGCCATCTTCGCCGGCGCGGACCTCTCGGCGCTGCGCGACGTCTTCAGCGTCGGCGAACCGCTCAACCCCGAGGTGATCGGCTGGTCCCGCCGGGTGCTCAAGCACGACGTCTACGACACCTGGTTCCAGACGGAAACCGGCGCCATCATGATCACCAACCGCCCCGGCCTCGCAGTCCGCCCGGGCTCCATGGGCCAGCCGTTTAACGGGATCGAAGCGGCCGTACTGGGAGACGACGGCACGCCGCTGTCCGACGGCGAGCAGGGAAACCTCTGCGTCAAGGCCGGCTGGCCTTCCATGTTCCTCACCTATCTCAACAACGCCTCCGCCTACGCCTCGAAGTTCAGGGACGGCTGGTACTACACCGGGGACACGGCGCGACGCGACCCCGACGGCTACTTCTGGTTCATGGGGCGCAGCGACGACGTCATCAACACGGCGGGACATCTCATCAGCCCCTTCGAAGTGGAAAGCGCCCTTTTGGAGATACCTGAGGTGGCCGAGTCCGGCGTCATCGGGGTTCCCGACGAGCTTCTGTTCGAGAAGGTGGTCGCCTTCGTCCATCTGCACGAGCGGTTCACCGCCGGCAAGGAGCTGGAACTCAAGATCAGGCTCTACGTATCCAACCGGGCTTCCAGCATCGCCACCCCGCAGGAGATCGTCTTCTGCGACGGCATCCCGAAGAACAAGAGCGGCAAAATCATGCGCCGGGTGCTCAAGGCCCGTTACCTGGGTGAAGACGCGGGGGACGTCTCGACCCTGGAGGGGTGAGGGCGGGGCGGCTGCCGCGCAACGAAAAAAGGGGCCAGTCGATAGCGACTGTGCCCCTTTGCTGTTTTTGGTCCGTCGTCCGGCGGATGGCGGCCTAGGCCATGATGCTGAAGACCTTCTTCTCCGTCTGGTCGGCGGACTTGACTGCGGCGATGGTGGCGGTGAAATCCGTCAGGTTGGCCACCATGTCCAGGGCTTCCTGCGAGATGGCGACCCGGTCCTGCCCCTTGGCGCCCCCCTGGTTCTCCGGGGAGGTGACCTTGGAGGCCTTGAAATCCTTGCTGTCGACGTTGGCTACGCTGCTGGCGGCGGTGCTCTGCCGCACGGTAATCGCGGACAGCGCGCTGGACAAGATGCTGGAGATGGCGGACATGCTTTCCCTCGTAACGGCTGTAGAGCAGGTAGTTGTCGGAGCAGGGACCAGTATGCCTCGTACACCCGGCCTCTGTCAATGGGGACGGCGAAAGAAAGTAACCCTGAAAGTCGTTACGGTCGCGCCTTTCCCGTCATGGATTCGATCTCGATCCTGAAGACCTTGGTCTTGGCGCCGGCGGCGCGGATGTAGTCGAGCCCCTGCGGGATGAAGTCCGGCGAGTATTTGGCCACCAGCGCCTCCAGTGCCCGCTGCTTGTGGTCGCCGTTCACCTCCCTGACGCTGCCGAAGACGATGGCGCTTTCATAGCGGGTGGCGAACTTGTCCGGCAGCACCTCGGTGTCTCCCACGACGCAGAAGGAGACCCTGGCGTTCACTGCCAGGTTGTCGAGCTTGTGCCCTGCCAGTGCGCAGTGGAAGTAGAGGCTGCCGTTGAGCAGGCAGTAGCTGAGCGGCAGCCCGTACGGCGTGCCGTCCGCCGAAATGGTGGACATGATCCCGTATTCGCCCTTTGCCAGTATGGCCAGGGTCTGATCCTTGCCGACGCCTCTTTCCGAACGACGCATCTCTCGCATGTGCATGCTCCCTTGTGTGTGAACCTTTTTGTCGCCGATGAACCTGACCGGGTGGGCACGGTGTGCCCACCCGGCGAAGATTTGGCGTTTCCCCGCCTCACCCCTTCTTTCGTCCTGGACGGGGAGGGGCGGCCTCGCGCGCGGCGATGCCGGTCATGAAATCCAGGAAGGCACGGGTGGCCATGGAGAGGTAGGCGTTCTTCTTCCAGACGACCACCGCCTCCACGTAGAGCGGCGGATCAAATGGGATCGCGGCGAGTTCGGGCTCGGTCGCCGCCATCCTGAGCAGGGTGGTCACCCCGCCGCCGGTCGCCGTGACTTCCTTCAAAAGCGGCACCAGGTTGGTCTCGAACGCGACCTCCGGCTTCAACCCCAAGCCGGCCAGCGCCTCGGTCAGGTACTGCCTCTGAAAATACCCCTCGCTGAACAGAAACAGCGGCTCCTGCGCCAGTTCCCGCAGGGTGACGGCGCGCTTGCCGGCAAGCGGGTGCCCCTTCGCCACGCAGGCCACCATCTCTTCCCGCATCAGGGCTCGCGAGGCGATGGAGTCGGGAAAGTCGCCGGCTGCCACGATGCCTGCGTCCAGTTCGCCGGCATCGACCATGGACTGGATGCGGTTGGCGCCGTCGGAATGTACGGAAAGCTTCACGTGGGGGAACCTGCTCCGGAACCCGGCCACCACCGACGGAAAGAAGTGCGCCCCCAGCATCCCCGGAATCCCCACCCTGATCTCGCCCCGCTCCAGCCCCCGGTACTCCTCCATTTCGTGCACGACGCCTTCCATCAGCTCCGCGATTTCCTGCGCCCGCTCGTGAAAGGCGCGCCCCTCCGCGGTCAGGGTTATGGTGCGCTCCTGCCGGTTGAGCAGGATCACGCCCAACTCGTCTTCCAGCTTCTGCACCGCCACCGACAGCGACGGCTGCGAGATGCCGAGGGCCTCGGAGGCGCGGGTAAAACCGCCGCTGCGGACGATTTCCAGCAGGTATCTCAGCTGACGGAATTCCATGCGGACCGCTCCCTTTCCAATAGGTATTGCCTATTGAAATCATAAAAATAATATATTTTATTTATAATGTCCATTGTGATAGATATCAACCATAAAAAGGAGGCCGCCTCATGACGCAGGTTTTCAAGGATCATTTTTCCCAGGTGGCCGCGGCCTATCGCTCCTACCGTCCCGAATACCCCGAGGAGCTTTTCGGCTGGCTCGCTCAGGTCGCACCGCAGCGGGGTGCGGCGCTCGACGCGGGCTGCGGCACCGGTCAGGCGGCGGTGGCGCTGGCGCGCCATTTCGCCCGGGTGTACGCGGTCGACCCCAGCGCCGAGCAGATCGCCAACGCCGTGGCCGCGGACAACGTCAGCTACCTGGTCGCCCCGGCCGAGGCGACCGGCCTGCCGCCTGAAAGCCAGGACCTGATCATCGCCGCGCAGGCGCTGCACTGGTTCGACTTCGACCGGTTCTACCCGGAACTGCGCCGCCTGGCGCGCCCGGATGCGGTCTTCGCCGCCTTCACCTACGGGCTTTTGACCGTCACGCCGCAGCTTGACGCGGTCATCGGGCGCTTCTACCGCGAGATCGTCGGAGCCTACTGGCCCCCCGAGCGGCGCCACGTGGACGCAGGCTACCGGTCGCTCCCCTTTCCCTTCGAGGAGATCGCGGCACCGGCCTTCGTGATGACCGCCTCCTGGCCGTTGGAGCACCTGGTCGGCTACTTCGCCACCTGGTCGGCGGTGAAGGAGTATAAGAAGCAAAAGGGGAGCGATCCGGTGGCCCTGATCCGCGGGGAGCTCGCGGCCGCCTGGGGGGACGCAGAGGTGAGGGAAGTGACCTGGCCGCTGGTGATCAGGGCCGGGAGAATCGGCTAAACGGCCTGACCCTCCCCCGGGGGAGGGAAGCTCAAGAAAGGAGCAGGTGATGAAAGAGACTCTCAAGGCGGGATTGGAATTCACCCTGAAGTATCGCGTGCCGCGGGAGAGGACGGTGCCGTTTCTCTACCCCGATTCGCCGCATTTCCGCGTCATGCCGGAGGTCTTCGCCACCGGCTACCTGGTCGGCTTCCTGGAGTGGGCCTGCATGGAGGCGCTGGCGCCGCACCTGGACGAAGGGGAGCGGACGGTCGGGACCATGATCGACGTCACCCACGATGCGGCGACCCCCGCCGGCATGGAGGTGACGGCGACGGTGCGCCTGGTGGAGGTCGACGGCAAACGGACGCGCTGGGAGGTCGAGGCCCGCGACGAGGTGGAGGTGATCGGCCGCGGCAGCCACGAGCGTTACGTGATCGATTACGAAAAATTCTCCGCAAGGGTTGCAGCCAAGGGCAAGAAATAGTACAAGAGGGCAGGGAGGCTGCATGAACCGCACGCTGCTACTGCCATTGTTAGTGTCACTCTGCCTTTTTTCGGCGACCGCCGCCTCGGGCGACGAACGGCTTTCCTATCAGGAAACGTCCGACCTCATCAACGAGACGATGAGGCTGCACACCTCCACCTATCGCAAGGAAAGTTACGACTACGTCGACGTCGACTTCTGCGACTTTGCCTACCGGGTGGCGGGGACCTTTCCCGCCGGCGGCGGGAAAGGCTACCGCATCCTCTACCTCGACATGGACCTGAGCAGCCTCGATTACGCGCGCTGCCAGACGGGGCACGACTATACCCCCTTCGTGGTGCTGAACTTCAAGAAGAAGTTCCGGGCCATCGAGCCGGGGAGGCAACTGTGGATCAGCAGCGTCGTGATCAACCTCTCCGACGACGAGGCCGCCCGGCAACTCCTCGCCGCCTTCTACAACCTGGCCGACCTGTGCGGGGCCCGGGGGCCTCTGTGACCCGCCGGGCTCCGCAAAGGCCGGCCTGCCGCCTGCTACCCCGCTTTTTGAGCCGCTGCGGATGAGCGGCTCGCACCTGCTTGCCGAGGCGGTCGTCTGGATGAACCTCGCGCTGGTCCTCTACAGCCGGGCGGTGTTCAGCGCGCGCAAGCGGGGTCTGCAGCGCGGGCACCTGGCGCTCTTCGGGACCGGGCTCGTCGCCGACTACCTGGGAACCCGTCTCATGCTCCTCTACGGCCTGGCCACCGGGGTGGTGCCCCGGTGGCACATCGCGGTCGGACTCGCCTCGCTCTCAGGCATGGCCTTTCACTTCCTGCTGGCGCTCGCCGCCGCGCTGCTCAGCCGGCGGGAGGCGGTGAACCGCCTGTTCCACCGCGTGAGCCTCGGCATCTACTCCGGCTGGCTGATCGCCTTCGTCAGCGGCGCCGTCGCGGGCATGACGGGATGACGCGCGGGGAAGGTGTCTTGGTGTTTATTTTTCTTGAAATCGTCTCATAAAAGAACTAAAATCCCACCCGGTTTCGCTCAACCCGCAGGGGCACGCGGGGGCAACGCTGCAGCGTCGATCGTCTGAAAAGCGATTCCAAACCAGGGACGAGTTCCTCCTGCCCACCTCCTCCCCTACGGCATCTTGCCGGTTCCTTCCTTTAGTCGTTTAGCGCCGCAGGAGCCGGGCGCTTTCCCGGTCCCGTGCCTGCAACGTGATCTAGCTCGCCTGCTTCAGGGCGAAACGGAGAGTCGATGAAAAACAGCCGGCAACGGCATAGTCGGGTTTCTGAAAAGCGGGACTCCCTCTCGCCGGAGGAGTCGCGGCTGCGCTTGGAACTACAGGCTTGCCGGCTCGAACAGGAGAGGAAGAACGAGGAGCTCCTGGCCGCACGCTTTCAGCTGGAGCAGGCCTCGCATCGTTACGCCGATTTCTACGACTTCGCCCCCGCGGGCTATCTGAGCCTCGATCGGGAAGGGGTGATCCTGGCCGCCAACCTCACCGCCGCCACCACGCTCGGCCTGGAGCGCTCCCTGCTGATCGGGCGCCCGCTCCAGCAACTGGTGACGACCGGGCGCCAGCCGATCTCGGACATGGTGCGGAAGGTCTTCCAGCACCAGGGACGGGAGATCTGCGACGCCACCGTCCGGCAGGGGGAACGCTCCTGCTTCGTGCGCATCGAGGCCGCCGCTTCGCGTAACGGCCACGAGTGCCGCGCCGTCCTGATCGACATGACCGAGCAGCGGCGGGTGGAGGAGGAACTCCACCTTCTGAACGAGGAACTGGAGCGGCGGGTGCTGGAGCGGACCGTCCAGCTGGAGACGGCCCTGCGCGAACAGGAATCCTTCAGTTACACGGTCTCCCACGACCTGAGGGCGCCGCTTAGGCACATAAACGGCTACCTCACGATCGTCAAGGAGGAGTTCGGCGACAAGCTGCCGGCCGAGGTCGGCGACTACCTCGACCGGGTCTGCGGCCACTCCCGGCACATGGGGAAGCTGATCGACAACCTCTTGAACCTGGCCAAGGTCGGCCGCTCGGAGCTGGTGCGCAAGCAGGTGAACGTGAGCCAGCTCGCCGCCGAGGTGCTCCTGCTCCTTAAGGAAAACGACCCGCAGCGCACCGTGGAGACGGCGATCGAGCCCAAGATCGTGCTCAACGGCGACCGCACGCTTTTGTGGCTCCTTTTGAAAAACCTCCTGGAAAACGCCTGGAAGTACACCTCCAAGACGGAGGGGGCCCGCATCGAGCTGAAGAGCGAGCGGCGCGACGGCAAGACGGTGGTCCTGGTCAAGGACAACGGAGTCGGCTTCGACATGGCGTTTCGCAACCAGCTCTTCGGGGTGTTCCAGAGGCTGCACGGCAACGAGTTCGGCGGCCTGGGGATAGGGCTTGCCACGGTGAAGCGGATCGTCGAGCGGCACGTCGGCGAGGTCTGGGCGGAATCGCAGCCGGGTCAGGGGGCAACCTTCTACTTCACCGTCGGCTGACCCGTTTCAGCTTGAAGTAGACGACGGCGAAGAGCACGGCGGCGACCACGAGGAAGAGCGCCAGCTTGATGCCGGCCACGGCCAGCCACAGGGCCAGCGAGGCGATCCCCAGCACCACCTTCACCACGACCGCGGCGACCGCAAGCGCGATCGCCACGGACACAACGGCCACGCTCTTCGGGCTCATCTGCATCTTCCTGCCTCCTGGATAAAGGCACACTTTACCGGCATCCGCAGGGCGCCGCAAGCGCAAATCTGCGGGATGCGGGGCGCGCGGAGCCCTTTTTGCCGTATACGGTTGACCTGAGGTGGCGGTTGCACTAGTATCGGAATGGGAAAACTTCCCTTCCTGCTACTTGAGAGGGCATATCGGCTCGTGCAGAATCATCCCTACGTCATCACCGTCTCCGCGGAAAAGGGAGGGGTCGGCAAGACCACCCTTGCCACCAATCTCGCCATCTACCTGAAGGCGCTGCGCGAAGAGCTGCCGGTTACCGTCTTCTCCTTCGACAACCATTTCACCATCGACCGCATGTTCGAGTTCCGGGGGGACAAAAGCGCCGGCAGCGTGCACGATCTCCTGACCGGCGTGCCCGCCCCCGGGCTGGTCCGGCTGGGGCAGTACGGCGTCCGCTACATCGCCTCCTGCGACGACCTGGAAGACAGCTACGGCCGTTTCCGGGAGCCGCTCGCCCTGAAAAGCATGCTGGCGGGCTCGGGGGTCGAGGGGATCGTCATCATCGACACCCGGCCCGATCTCAACATCCTGACCCGCAGCGCGCTCTACGCCGGCGACCGGGTGCTGATCCCGGTCAAGGACCTGCCGAGCGTGGAGAACTGCAAGCACATCTTCGCCCTCTTCGACAGGCACGGGTTCGACCGGCAGGCCCTGGCGCTGATCCCCTGCCTGGTGGACGAGCGCATCAAGTTCTCCGGGGCGCTTAGCGACCAGAAGAGCCTGCTGCGGGCGTTCGCCGCCCAGCGCGGCTACCCCTGCCTTACCAACCACATCTCCAAGAGCCCCAAGGTGGAGAGCCTGGGCACCAACCCCGACGGCCGGATCTATCCCATCCTGACCCATGCCCGGGAGACCGAGGTGTACAGGCAGTACGCCATGCTGGCCCGCGAGATCCTGCAGGAGTTCGACGAGGCGTCGCGCGTCGCCGGGGGGGAGCAAACGCCGCGGCAGGGGGAGGGCGAGGCGGGTAAGGCCGTCTTGAGCCCCCTGGCGGGAGAGTGCCTGATCTGCGGGATGACGCCGGCCGGACAAAGTGCGCCGCACGGCTTCTATTTCGAAACCTCCGACCTGGGGCGGCGCGGCTTTTTGCACGACGACTGCTTCACCGACATGCTGTGCGGCGCGCTCTACGGGCTCTACGACCATTCGCAGGCGGTGGGCGCCGCGCGCACCATGATCGCCAAGAAGGCCGCCATGTCGGTTTCGGTCTTCCTCTACCGGGAGGGGGAGAAGGGGGCGCTGCTCGATTTCAGGCAGCTCGACGATGCGGGCGGACTCCTTTTCCGCAAGGAGGTGCCGCTGACCGGCTTTGCCGAGGGAGACGCAAACAGCCTGCAGGATCGGCTCCACCTGCTTTTGAACCACTCGCTCTGCGTCTTCGGGGGGAGGGTGCCCGACGGGAGCTGGCTTGCCGTGTACCCGGTGGACCGCGCCTGCCCCGAGGAGGTCCTGGCCGGGGAGCGTTACCTGAAGATCCGGGAGTTCCACGACAGGATCGCCCCCCTCGTCGCCGATCCCCGGCCGCCGGTCTAGGCGTCCAGCACTTCCCGCACCTTCTTTAAAAGCTGCTGGGGCCTGAAGGGCTTGGAGATGAATTCGAGCCTTTCGTCGAGCACGCCGCGCTTGTGGATGATGTCGGCTGTGTAGCCGCTCAAAAAAAGCGCTCTGCAGTCGGGCTTGAGCGCCCGCACGGCGTCGAAGACCTCCTTGCCGTTTTTCTTGGGCATGATGATGTCCAGGATCACAAGCGGTATCTCTTCGCCGCAGGCTTCGAACTTTTCGACCGCGTCCTCCCCGTCCACGGCCTTAAGCACCCGGTAGCCGTACTCCCCCAAGACCTGCCCGACCAATTCCCTGAGCGCCGGATCGTCGTCGGCCACCAGCACCGTTTCCGTTCCCCCGCGCAGCGGCTCCTCGGCCAGCACGCTCTTTTGGACGGGCTCCTCCATCACCAGCGGCAGGTAGACGGTGAAGGTGGTCCCGAGCCCTGGCTCGCTGTAGACGTTGACGAAGCCGCCATGCTGCTTGACGATGCCGTAGACGATGGACATCCCGAGGCCGGTCCCCTTGCCCACTTCCTTCGTGGAGAAGAACGGCTCGAAGATCCGCTTGCAGGTCGCCTCGTCCATGCCGATGCCGGTGTCGGTCACCGAGATGACGGCGTACTCCCCTTCCTTGCCGTAACCGTGGGCCTTCAGGTAGCTTTGGTCCATCTCCATCCGCTGCGTCTCGACGGCGAGCACGCCGCCTTTGGGCATGGCGTCGCGCGCGTTGGAGGCCAGGTTCATCAGCACCTGCTCGATCTGTCCGCGGTCGGCGTTGATGACCAAAGGCTCCGGGGTCTGCGTGCTGCGCAGTTCCACGTCCTCGCCGATGATCCGCTGCAGGAATTTGTGCAGCGAGTCGATGATCTCGTTCACCGCGACCGGCTTCGGGTTGATGATCTGCTTCCTGCTGAAGACCAGAAGGCTCCTGGTCAGTTCCGCCGCCTTGTCGGCCGAGTCCAGGATGTACCTCATGTTCTGCTTCTGCGGATCGTCCGGCCCCATCTTGGTCGAGACCACGTGGGCGAAACCGACGATGGCGGTCAGGATGTTGTTGAAGTCGTGGGCGATCCCCCCCGCCAGGTGGCCGACCGCTTCCATCTTCTGGGACTGGAAGAGCTGGGCTTCCAGCCCCTTGTGCGCGGTGATGTCCTCCTTGATGGCCATGAAACGGGTGATCTCGCCCCGGTCGTTGAAGATGGGGGCGACGGTGACGCGCTCCCAGAACAGCTCGCCGTTTTTCTTCTTGTTCTGCAGGGTCCCGTCCCACACCCGGCCGGCGGTGATGGTCGCCCACAGCTCCTGGTGCACCTTTTCCGGGGTGTTTTCGGACTTGATGATGCGCGGGGTGCGCCCCAGTGCCTCCTCCTCGCTAAAGCCGGTGAGGCTGCAGAACTTGGGATTGACGAAGAGGATCTTTCCCTCCGGGTCGGTCAGCACGATGGAGACGGGACTCTGGTTGACCGCCTGCGAGAGCATGCGGATCGATTCCTCCGCGAGCTCTCGCTCGCAGATCTCCTCCTCCAAGAGGGCTGCCTGTTCCTGCAGCGCCTCCTGGGCTAACTGGCGCTCCTCCACCTCTTCGAAAAGCTCCTCCGCCTTGTGCCGCAGCTCTTCCCTTGACTGCGTCAGCTCGCCGATCGAGGAGGTGAGACGGTTGCGCATGTCGTTGAAGGCGTCCACCACCTTGTCGAATTCGTCGTTTTGCCGGTTGCGTTTCAGGCTGAGGGGAGGGGAGAGCGGGTCGTGGCTGAGCGCGTCGATGTAGGCGGCGATTTCCAAAAGGTGGGAGGTGACCAGCCGGTTGACCGTGACGAACAGGAAGAAGGCGACGCAAAAGACGATGGCCGTCTGGGAGAGGAAGATGGTGCCGCCCCCCCGCGCCACGTCCCTCAGGATTTCGCTGCGGTCCGAGTGCAAAAGCAGGGTGCCGACGCGCTGCGAGTAGCCGGCGTCGCGGTTAAGGATCGGGATTTCCTTGACGATCACCTCGGACTTAAGCGGCGTGCCGCTCTCGGTCACCGTGCCGTCGTCGGCCGTGATGCGGGCGTACTTGATCCCCGCGTTGGAGCAGATCCCGTCCGTGTACTTCTTCAGCTGGCTGTTGTCCAGTTCCCACAGGCTCTTGCCGATCCCCGGCGTCAAGGTGCGCTCGATGTCGGCAAAGGCGTGGAAGACCTTGCTCTTGCGCGCATCGTAGGCGACATAGGTCCAAAGCGCGCTCGCCAGGATACTGAAGGCGCAGCTGAAAGCCAGGACCGACAGGAGCATGCGCAGGGCAAGCGGCCGCCTGCGCTCCCCCGGCCGATTGTCCGCCGGTAACGGCTCGTTATTTGGCGCGTGCGACGATTCGTTGAAAGGTGCCATCCCGTTTCATGTCCTTCAGGGCTGTGGCCAGACGCCCGGCAAGGGCTTGATGGCGCTTGTTGAGATAGACGTAGAGATCGCGTTTGACGAGCGTGCCGGTCGGCCTGACGTTCGTGATCCCCGCCTGCTTCAGCAGGGCCACCCCTTCGCTTAATTCGAAGACGGCGGCGTCCAGGCGGTCTTTCGCCAGCATGGAGAAGAGGGATTCCTTGTTCGCCACGACGGTAAGCTTCGGGAGGTGGGCGAGGTTTCGCTCCAGGATCATCCAGCCGCCGATCACGCCGGTACGGTACGGTTTCAGGCTGTCCCAGCCGTCGATAGCCAGCTCGCGCTTGCTGAAGACGGCGAATTCGAAGGTGCAGATCGGTTCCGGCACCAGGACCAGGTTGCGGTAGCTGGCCTGAAGCCCCGGGATGCGGGAGAAATGGCCGTCGTCGACGCCGATGTTCACGTTGACGATGCTGCGTTTGGAGGGGAGGTGGAGGATCCTCGCCTGGTAGCCGAGCCTGCGCAAGGCCTCCTTCAGGACGAGGTCTTCGCTGCCGGTGCCGTCGGCGGTGGAGTGGGGAGCGGCATGCGAGGTGGTAAAACGGAGCGGGGCGGCGGCGAGCGCCGCCGGTGCAAGGAGTAAAAACGCTATGATTGCCAGGCGCACGCTCATTGCGGGTCCTCAACTGACAGTTGAGTGCTGCTCGTTTCATCGTTCAAAGAGGGGGTTCGCGGGAAGAGTAGCATTAAAACGTGTCGCTTGGCAAGGCTCAGATGGGCAATGATCTCAAGTAGTAATGTCGAAAAGCGGGAATCTGCCGCTAAGGCCGAGTTCCCTGCGTCCCGGGTTTCATCGGACAGTTCCGGGGTTTTGCAAATCAGCTTTATTTTTTCCGGCGTTGATTGGCAAAGACAAATTCTTTTCACCGTCCTAGCCGCTGCGCCGACCCGCTAAACTCCCGCCGGTAAAGAAGCTGCCCGCTCGTCATCCATATAACACGCCGTTTTGAAAGGGATTCTATGAATTTAACGCTTGCGTAAACGATATCGGAGGGCTAGAGTCCTCCCTTAGACGGCGTTTATTCTGTTTGAGGAGGGACGGGAATGGTCGACTGCAAGAAACTGCACATCGAGGAATTCTTTGGTCTGCACAGCGAGGAGTTGGCAGCATCCTGCATCGCGAGGACCACACTGTTTAGCGACTATGTGGCCTACTGCAACGAGCGCGATTACCGGCATCACTCAAACTTGGTGGAGTTCTGCAAGGCCGTCGATGAACAGGCTCATCCCACCCGCCATTGAGCCGGGCGGGATGAGCAGCGGGTACGTCAGGGGTGCGGCTGGGGGATCACCCTCACGCAGTGGGCGCTCGCCTCGGCCAGGCTGCGGGCCTCGCCGGTCGTGGCACCCTGGGTCAGGGCAACGCCCAGGCGGCGGCCGGGACGGGTGTCGGGCTTGCCGAACAGGCGCAGCTTGGCGCTGGGGACCGTGAGCGCCTCCACCACCCCCTCGAAACGGACGTTGTGCTGGTTTTCCTCGCCAAGGATGACGTGGCTGGCGGAAGGGGCGAGGTTGACGATCTCGGGCACCGGCAGGCCCAGGATGGCGCGCACGTGGAGTTCGAACTCGCTCATGTTCTGCGAGATCATGGTGACCATGCCGGTGTCGTGCGGGCGGGGCGAGACCTCGGAGAACAGGACCTCGTCCCCCTTGACGAACAGCTCGACCCCGAAGATGCCGTAACCCCCCAGGGCGGCGGTGACCGCCTCGGCCTGGCGCTGCGCCTCCTCAAGCGCCGCCTGCGACATGGCCATCGGCTGCCACGACTCGTGGTAGTCCCCCTTGATCTGCACGTGGCCGATCGGCGGGCAGAACGAGGTGCCGCCGGCATGGCGCACGGTCAGAAGGGTGATCTCGTAGTCGAAGTCGACGAACCCCTCGACGATCACCGTGTCGGAGGCGCCGCGGGCGCCGTCCATGGCGTACCGCCAGGCGGCGTCGATCTCGCCTGCGCCGGCAACGACGCTTTGCCCCTTGCCCGACGAGCTCATGATCGGCTTCACCACGCAGGGAAAGCCGATGGCGGTGGCCGCGGCGCCAAGCTCTTCGGCGCTATGGGCGAAGGCGTAGGGCGCGGTGGGGAGCTGCAACTCCTCGGCGGCCAGCCGCCTGATCCCTTCCCGGTTCATGGTCAGGTTGGTGGCCCGCGCCGTGGGGATCACCCGCTGCCCGCCCTTTTCCAGTTCCAGTAGGAACGCCGTGTCGATCGCCTCGATCTCCGGCACGATCAGGTCGGGACGCTCCGCTTCCACCACCTGCCTGAGCGCGTCGCGATCGAGCATGCTGATCACGTGGCTGCGGTGGGCGACCTGCATGGCAGGGGCATGGGGATACCGGTCGACGGCGATCACCTCGACGCCCAGGCGCTGCGCCTCGATGGCGACTTCCTTCCCCAATTCTCCCGACCCCAGCAACAGAAGTTTGGTCGCTCCGTGCTTCAGCGGCGTTCCGATATGCATGCCTTCATTCCCTCCGGACGATAGTTATTCCCCAGCAGCTATACAGGAAAAAAAACGCCAAGTACAGCCCTTTTGCCCTTGAAACGCCCGCCGGAGCGCTTCAGCTCAGCCGGTACTTGTCGATCATGCGCTTGAAGCGGTTGTAGTCGAGGGCGAGCAGCCGGGCGGCCTCCATCTTCTTGCCGCCCGCCGCGGCCAGCGCCTGGACGATCGCTGAGCGCTGGGCTTCCTCGAAGGTCTTGGGGCGCTCGCAGGGAGTCTCGGCCTGCGCTCCGGCCGGCGACTGAGGCAGCCTCCCCAGCGCCGAGGCGAGATCCTCGCCGCCGACCAGGTCCCCGCAGAAGACTGCCACCCGCTTCATGGTGCTCTTCAGCTCGCGGACGTTGCCGGGCCACGGGTGGCGGTGCAAAAGCGCCACGGCATCGGCCGTAAGCCTGGGAGGGGTCCGGTCCAATTCCAGCGACACCTCGTTCAAAAAGCCGCGCGCCAGGAACTCCAGGTCTCCCCCCCGCTCCCGCAAGGGGGGGATGGCGATCACCAGGTCGCTCAACCGGTAGTACAGGTCCTGGCGGAAATTCCCCAGGTGGGATTCCTGGAAAAGGTCGCGGTTGGTGGCGGCGATGATGCGGGTGTCGAGTTCCACCGTCCTGGTGCCGCCTACCGGGTAGAACCGTTTCTGTTCCACGGCGTGCAGGATCTTGGCCTGGATCGAGGCCGTGGCGCAGTCGACGTCGTCGAGGAAGAGGGTGCCCCCGTGGGCCTCCTCGAAGAGCCCCCGCTTTACCGCGTCGGCGCCGGTGAACGCCCCCTTGGTGTGCCCGAACAATTCGCTCTCGGCCAGTGACTCCGGCAGGGAACTTAAGTTCACCGTGACGAAGGGACGCTCCCTGCGCCCGCTCAGGTTGTGGATCAGGTGCGCCAGGTGGGATTTCCCCACCCCCGTTTCCCCGTGCAGGATGGTGGAGTAATCGGTCCCGGCGATCTGCTGCGCCTGCCTGATCACCTGCGTCATGGCGGGGCTTGTGCCCAGCAGAAGCTCCAGCGAGGCCTGCTCGCGCGCCCGCGCCCCCGCGAGCTCCGCCCGTGAAAGGATCGGCGCCGCGGTCTCCTTGATCACCTCGATCAGCTGCTCGCAGTCCAAAGGCTTGCGCACGTAGGCTGCCACCCCCAGCTCGATGGCCCGCAAGAGGTAGGCGGTCTCGGTGAAGGCGGTGCAGAAGATGACCGGCACCTTGGGCTCCAGGACGCGGATCGCCCGGGTCATCTCCAGCCCGTCCATCACCGGCATGCGGATGTCGCTCACCACCACGTCCGGGCGCCGGCTGCCGAAGATCTGCACCGCCTCCTCGCCGTTGGCGGCCGACAGCACCGTCTGAAAGCACATCGAGAGCATCAGGCAGATCCTCTCGCGCAGCTTTTGCTCGTCTTCCACGTAGAGGATGGTAAGCTGCAGCTTGTCAGCCATCGAGTTCTCCTTGCGCCGCGAGGTCGGTCGGGAATTCCATTGCGAAGCGCGTACCGTCTATGCCGCTGGTGAAGCCGAGCTTCCCCCCCATGCTCTCCTCGACGATCAGCTTGGACATGTACAGGCCGATGCCGGTCCCCTTGTCGGGCGGCTTGCTGGTGAAGTAGGGCTCGAACACCTTGTCGGCGTATTCCGGGGGGATCCCGCAGCCGTCGTCGGTCACCTCGATCACCACCCGGTCGAGGCAGGCGCTGAGCACGATCGCCACCAGGCGGGTCCCCTTTCCCGGCTGGCGCCCGGCGCCGTCCAGCTCGACGATGGCGTCGAGCGAGTTGCTGACCAGGTTTAAAAGCGACTGCTTGAACTCGTTGGGATACCCCCTGATTTCCACCGGCACCCCCTGCGTCCGGTCGTCGAAAGCAAGCGTCACCTCGAAATGGGTGAACTGGGGGGAGACCAGCAGCATCACGTCCTGGATCTTTTCCCTCACGTCGAAGCGCTCGATCACCTTGTCAGGGCTGAAGAAGCGACGGAAGTCCTCGATGGTCTTGGACATGTAGACGAGCTGCGTCTGCACGTCGGCCACCGCGTTTTCCAGGAAAGGGGTGTCGAGGCACTTTGTCTTCCAGGCCATCTTGATGCTCTGGGCGCTGGCCCCCAGAATCGCCAGCGGTTGCCGCCACTGGTGGGCGATGGCCCCGATCATCTCGCCGATCGCCGCCAGCCGCGCGTGACGCGCCAGAAGCCGCTCCTGCACCAGCCGGCGCTCGGTCTCCTCGGCGATCTGGCGGGTAAGCCCGGCGTTGAGCGTGTTGAGCTCCCCTTCCCTGGCTTTCAGCTGCCGGGCCATTTCGTCCAGGGATGCACCCAGGTCGCCCAGCTCCCCCCCGTAGACCTCCTGAGCGACCAGGCCCTGGAAGTCGCCCCGGGCGATGCGCTGCGAGGCCCGCCTGAGTTTCCTGATGCGCGCGACGAAGCAGTAGTTGGCCACCACCACGGTCAGAAGCAGCGTCCCCAGGAGGAACAGGGTCAGGATGCCGATGTTGACGAATTCGGCGTAGCGCGCCCTTTTCAGCACCTCCGACAGCGGTATGCTGGCCCGGACGTACAGGTAGGGGGCGGCCTCCCCGGGGAGCTTGAGCTTGCGGTAGGAGATGATCCTTCTTTCGCCCCCCAGGTCGCTCTCGATGAAGGTGTCCTCGGCCGGCCCCTTTTGCATGCGCGCGAAGAGATCCGCCTTGTCCTTGCGCCCGACGGTCGTTTCCGGGTTGAGGTTGCGGGCGACGACCACCCCTTTGCAGTCCACGATGCTGTAGGCCGAACCCGCGGGGAGACCCGCCTGGACCACCAGGTCGTTCAGCACCCGGAAGTCGATGTTGGCCGAGATGGCGCCGTCGAACGCGCCGTCCTGGCTGAAGATGGGGTAGGAAAAACCGATGGTGGGCATCGCCGAGATCCTCCCCACCGTGTATTCCCCCGAAGAGAAGCGCCGCGTGGCGCGCGCGGCCTCGAAGCCGCGCCTCCCCTTGACGGAAAACCGCTCTTTCTGGGGGAGGGCCGATCCCCAGATCTCCCCGTCGCGGTCGGCGATGATGATGTTGCCGTATTGGCGACTCCTGCGGTAGACGTCGGCCAGGATCTTGTTGGCCGCGCCCCGGTCCCGGGTCTTCACCTCGGGGAGCTGGGCCAGCACCACCAGGAGCTGCTCGATGTCGCCGGTCAGGTTGTACTGCTCGGTGGCGATGTTGTAGGCGAGGTTCTTGGCGACGGCGATCCCCGATTTAAGGGAGTCGTTGCGCTGGTAGAAGCCGGAATGGATGATCAGCACGATCGAGGGGAGGGCCAGCAGGAAGGCCAACAGCAAAAGGTGCGAGCGTAGCGTCAGCGAGAAAAAACGTCTGCGTAGCAGGTCTTTCATAATGCCCCGGGGTAAGCGAAGAATCTCAAGGGAAGGTAGCTGCGGCGGATTATAGGCTTAGAGCCGGGGAAGGTCAACAGGCCGGAGCCGGCGGGCGGCCTGAAAAAAAAATCCCCTCCCCCGGGTGGGGGAGGGCATAGCAGTCACAAGAATTTCGGGTGGCGCATCCCTTTCAATCTTGTGAAGGGGGGAAAACAGCTGCAAGTGAAACGCGAACCCCCGGCGGGCCGGATCAATGCTTGCGGGAGGTGTAGCAGACGTACTGGACGGCGACGACCGATAGGATCACTAAGGCAAACAATCCGAGGTAAAGCATGGCGACCTCCTTTAGGTGTCATTTTGTCGGTAGACGGGGCAGCTTTTATACTCTGCCGCGCAGAACTGTAACATCAGGTAGACGTTTTCCGTCGTGATCGTGCGGCAGTAGCATTCCGGCAGCGGGGAGCGCGTGAAACGGCACACCCCGGCCTGGTCCTGACAAACGCCCACTGTCTCAGGTGTCCACAACGTTTTCGTCGGCATGGCAAGCCTCTGCCACTCTCATGAGCAAATGTAATGCCGTAACGGCAACTTGCCGTAATCGCTGTTTATTATGCGGAAGGGGCGCTGCGGGAGGGGGAGTCATAATGTGTAGCGCTCGTCAAAACGGGTACACGAAATGAGGAGTGGTGCCGCGCGCGGGAAGCTTTCCGGAGGCCGGGGGCGAGGCCGGCGCCGGTGAAAATTCGTCACACAAATTCGGCCTTTTGTGACATGATGAGTCGCTAAATAATGTTTGCTTATTAGGCGGGCCGGCTGGATTTTGTCATGCCGCGGCCAAGGAGGGGATATGGACGCTGATCCTCAGGCGGTTACTGCCAAAACATCCCTTTGGGGGGACGTGTTGGGCGGCCTGGCCGCCATGCTGGTGGCTCTCCCCTCGTCGGTCGCCTTCGGCGTGCTCGCCTACGGCGCTCTCGGGCGCGAGTACGCGGGCGCCGGCGCCATGGCCGGCATCGTCGGCGCCGCGGCCCTGGGGCTCGTGGCGCCGGCCATCGGGCGCAACGCCGGCCTGATCTCGGCGCCGTGCGCGCCGGCCGCGGCGGTGCTGACGGCCCTGATCGTCGATCTCGCCTCCGGTAAAAGCGGTCCGCCGCTTGCCGCCGGCGCCATCTTGCCGGTGCTGGCGCTGACCGCCCTGGGCGCTGCGGTGCTGCAGATCCTCTACGGCGCCTTGGGCGGCGGCCGGCTGATCAAGTTCATCCCCTACCCGGTGGTGAGCGGCTACCTCTCAGGCGTCGCCGTACTGATCGCCCTGGGCCAGATCCCCAAGCTCTTCGCCTTCCCCAAGGGGACCCCGCTTTTCCACGGCCTCGCCTCGCCCGAGCTCTGGAGGTGGCAGGGGGTGGTGGTCGGCGTCGTCACCATCGCGGTCATGTCCGCGACCCCCTACCTCACCAAAAAGATACCCGCCGCCATCCTCGGCATCGCCGGCGGCATCGCGAGCTATTTTTTCCTGGCCTGGCTCTACCCGCCGCTTTTGACGATCGAGAACAACCCGCTGGTGATCGGCCCCATCCGGGCGTCCGGCTCCTTCCTGGAGGCGATCTCCCTGCGCGTGACCTCGCTTGGGCAGTGCGACCTGGCAGCGCTCGAGCGCGTCGTCGTCCCGGCTTTGACCCTTTCGGTGCTCCTTTCCATCGACACCCTGAAAACCTGCGTCGGCCTCGACGCCCTGACCCACAACCGCCACCAGTCAGACCGCGAGCTGGTGGGGCAGGGGGTCGGCAACCTGGTCTCCTTTCTCACCGGCGGCATGCCGGGTGCCGGGACCATGGGGCCGTCGTTGGTCAACGTGACGAGCGGCGGCAAGAGCTACCGCTCCGGCATCATCGAGGGGGCGTTCGTCGTCGTGGCGCTCTTGCTTTTGGGCAAGGTGATCGCCTGGGTGCCGATCAGCGCCCTGGCGGGGATCCTCCTGGTCATCGCCTGGCGCATGTTCGACAAGGGGATGTTCCACCTTTTGCGCCATCCCGCAGGCCGGTTCGATTTCGCCGTGATCGCCGCGGTCATCCTGACGGCGGTCGCCTTCGACCTGATCATGGCCGCCGGCATCGGCGTCGGCATGGCCATCCTCCTTTTCATCAGGGACCAGATCCGGGGGACGGTCATCAGGCGCAAGATGTACGTAGGGCAGATCAAGTCCAAGACCCGCCGCTCCCCCGCCGAAGAGGAGGTGCTGAGCCGCTGCCGCGAGCTGGGGGTTTTCTGCGAGCTGCAGGGAAACCTCTTCTTCGGCACCACCGACCAGCTTTTCACCCACCTGGAGAAGGACCTGCAAAACGCCCGCTTCATCCTGATGGACATGCGCCGGGTGCAGTCGATGGACTATACCGCAGCCCACCTGTTCGACCTGATGCAGGCGAGGCTCGCCCAGCGCGGCGGCCAGCTCCTTTTCTGCGGCATGCCTTCGGCGCTTCTGGCCGAGCGCAACTTCGAGCTCTACATGATTTCGCTCGGCGTGATCAGCACCGGCCGCGGGGGGGTGGTTTCCGACACGCTGGACAGCGCGCTGGAATGGATAGAAGAGCGCATCCTCGAGGGTGCGGGGGTGGGAAGCCGGGAGGACGAGTCGCTCCTGTCGGTCGAGGATTTCCGCCTGTTCCGCGGCCTGGAGGGGGTTACGCTGGCGGCACTGGGCGTTTGCATGCTGGAAAAGTCGTACGGGCAGGGGGAAAGGATCTTTTCGCAGGGGGACGAGGGTGAGGAGATCTTCTTCGTGCGCCGCGGCAGCGTCAGGATCATGCTCCCGCTGGAGGGGGGCAAGCTCCACCATCTCGCCACGGTAAGCCGCGGCAATTTCTTCGGGGAGCTTTCCTTTCTCGACCGCAGGAGCCGCTCGGCCCATGTGGAGGCGAAGACCCCGACCGACCTCTACGTGCTGTCGCGCAGCCGCCTGGAGGATTATCTGAGTGCCGATGCCACGCTGGGGGTGAAGATCTTCGGGAGGCTGTCGCTGGTGATCGCCGAGAGGCTCAGGCAGACCGACGAGGAAATGCAGGACCTTTTCGAGCGCTGAAGGCGCCCCTTACCCGTCGTACTTGGCGTCGGCCATCACCTGGAACATGGTGCCGAGCTGTTCCTCTTCGAAGTTGAGGATGTCCGCCTCCGGCATCTCCATCAGGGGGATCTCTTGCTTCGCGTCCATGCCGATCCCCTGCACCTTGCAGGCGGCGTTCACCAGCCGGACGATCACCATCACCGTGTCCTCGGGGTCGACGCTCTCGTTATGGTGGTCGGCGACGATGTGGTAGTAGATCTCCGGCATGTTCCACTGCTTCATCAGCCGGCGGCCCTGTTCGACGTGGTGGGCGGCGAACACCTCGGTGAGCAGGTTGCGCTCCAGGTCGGCCTGGGCCACCCCCATGATGTTCAGCCGTTCCATCCCCTTCAATAAGAACAGCTTGCCGATGTCGTGCAAGAGGCCCGCCATGTAGGCCTGGTCGGCCAGGGCGCGGTTGCCGGTAGCTTCCGCCACCCACTGGCAGCCGACCGCGCAGGCGTAGCTGTGCTCCCACAGCGACTCCATCAGGGCCTTGACCACCTTGTTGTTGGAGGCGTACAGGCCCGACTGCGACACCGTCATGGCGATGTTGCAGACCTGCCGGCTCCCCAGCCTGATCACCGCGTCCTTGACCGTCTCGATGGGGACGAGCCCCATGTAGGCCGCGGAGTTGGCCATCTTCAGGATGTTACCGGCCAGGGACTGGTCCTCGTTGACCAGCCTGATGGTCTTTTCCATGGAAAAGTTCGGTTTTTCCAGATGGTGCTGCAGCTCCAACGCAATGGTGTGGAAAACCGGCAGCTCAATTGGAAGCATGTTGAGAAGGAAACTGAAATCGAGCGAGTTGGACATGCTTTCCATCTCCTTCAGATGATTCATCCGCATCACATGGCCGCGGGAGGCCCATACTACACGAAAAGCAGGTCCGATCCAACAGGGCAATGGGCGTTTTGCAATTTTCCTGAAAAAGACCGATTACCTGGGCTTGCGCAGCCCGGGAGCGGAATTTCGTCCCAGCCTGGCGTCCAGCTCGTCGATCCAGCCGGCTTTGGCGTCCGGGAAGGCATCCGCGTAGGGGACGTAGGGTTTGACGTCCAGCACGGGGGTCCCGTCCAGAAGGTCGACGCCGCGCAGGTGCAAAATTCTGTTTTCCACTTTTACCAGTTCCACGGCCGATAGTCCAATAGAATTCGGACGATGGGGGGAACGGGTGGCCAAAACGCCCCGCTTCGGTCCGCCCCGGGGGGGCTTGACCGTGCTTCTCCACCCTTCGCTTAAGTGAAAGGCGAAGATCAGCCACAGCCGTTCGAAGCCGTCGAGATCCTTGAGGACCTTCTCGTCCAGCCACTCAGCGAGTTCCAGGGTGGCCAGGGCGGGCGCCCCGCTGTGCGTGCCCTTAACTACCGTGCTTTGATGCGGGGCGTCGATGCGCCGGCAATAGGGTGATCTGAGGACGCCGATGGGGCGGTAGCTGAACTTTTCCATGATGGCCAGAGGTTCGCCTAAGAAGCGGGTGTCTGTCAAGGGGCAAATGGAGCCGCGCCTGCAGGTTTGCATAGTGCCCATTTTCGCCGCCGATCACAAGAAATTCTTATCCGGCGCAGCGTTTTGCGGGATGCTTGACTTGGGTCATTTACGGGCTGAGCGGGCGGGGGTATCGTTCCTTGAAAAGCAGGTGATATCAAAGGCATGCGAGGGGACGTCATGGATAACTTGAAGATTGGTACGCGACTGGGCTTGGCTTTCGCTGCGGTACTTTTGTGCATGATCGTCGTCGGCAGCTTCGCCGTGTACAAGATCAAGAGCTTCGATGACGACGTCAACGTGCTTGCCCAGGACAAGTACCCCAAGGTGGTGGTCCTCTATCAGATCAAAGACCAGCTCAACGTCGTCGCGCGGTCGCAGCGCAACGCGATCCTCGAGGAAAAGCCCGAGGCGGTTGCTGCGGAAATCAAGCGGGTGGAAGACGCCCGCGACGCGATCGGCAGAGACTTCGACCAGCTCGAAAAGCTGGTCAAAAACGAAACCGGCAAGGCCATGCTGAAGGAGGTCGTCGACAGGCGGGCCGATTACGTAAAGGACTACACGACGGTTTTGCAGCTGTTGAAAAACAACGAACGCGGCAAGGCGCGCGACGCACTGCTGAGCAACGTCCGTAAGACCCAGGCGGCCTACTTCGCGTCGCTGGACAAGATGGTGGAGCACCAGAACAAGGGCGTCGAAGAGACGGTAAAAAAATCGGACTCCGATGCCACGAGCAGTAAATACGTAATCGTCGCCATCCTGGCCGTGTCGATAATCGCCTCGCTCGTCATCGTCGTCAGTATCCTGCGGAGCATAACCATACCCCTTGCCGCCCTGGTGAGTGCCAACGAACAGCTTGCCGACAGCGATCTGACCGTCGTGATTCCGGTTAAGGGCTCGGATGAAATAGCCCAGCTTGCCGGTTCCTCCCGCAGGGTCGTGCAGAATTTGCGGGAGGTTCTCACGCGGGTGGCGGACAGCTCCGCCCAGATCGCGTCCGCCTCCCACCAGCTGCAGGCCACCGCGGAACAGATCGCAACCGGCGCCGAGGAGGTTGCCTCGCAGACCAGCACGGTGGCCACCGCCAGCGAGGAAATGGCCGCCACCAGCAGCGACATCGCCCGCAACTGCTCGATGGCTGCGGAGTCGTCCCGCCTGAGCAGCGATGCGGCGACCCGGGGCGGCGTCATCGTGCAGGAGACTATCGACGGGATGGTACGGATCGCGGCCAGGGTGAAGGACAGCGCGCGGACCGTGGAAAGCCTGGGGGAGCGTTCGGAACAGATAGGCGAGATCATAGGAACCATCGAGGACATCGCCGACCAGACGAACCTCCTCGCGCTCAACGCCGCCATCGAGGCGGCACGGGCGGGAGAGCAGGGGAGGGGGTTTGCCGTGGTGGCCGACGAGGTCCGGGCCCTGGCCGAGCGCACCACCCGGGCGACCAAGGAAATCGGCGAGATGATCAAGGCCATCCAGAGCGAGACCCGGGAAGCCGTGAAGGTCATGGAGGACGGGGTGACGGAAGTGGAGCGCGGCACCGAGTCGTCCCAGCGCTCGGGCGAGGCGCTGCGTTCGATCCTGGAAAGAATCGGCGAAGTGACCATGCAGATCAACCAGATAGCCACCGCGGCGGAAGAACAGACCGCCACCACGAGCGAGATCACCATGAACGTGCAGCAGGTGACCGAGGTCGTGCACGAGACGGCCAGCGGCGCCGCAGAGACCGCCGCAGCGTCGTCCCAGCTCGCCTCCAACGCGCGCATCCTCGAAGAGCTGGTGCGCCGGTTCAAGCTGTAAACCTCAAGCGGCTGCGGAGTTCCACGTCCCCCCCCGGGTTTTTCAGCTCAGGGGCGCGGAACTTGGCCCCCGTTCACCTTTGCCCTCCCGAAAGCCGCTCGCACAGCACCTTGAACGCCTGGCCGTCCACCTTCAATTCGACCGGCATGCCGTTGTCCTGGTAACCGATCGTGACCAGGCCGCCGACGATCTCGTGCTCCATTTCGGCAAAAATGACCGCCCGCGGATTGAGGAGGAGATTGTCGCTGCGCAGGAAGCCCTTGTGTTCGAGGTCTAAGGCCATTGACTCCTGTTCGCTCCTGGTCACCTTTTTGAAGAGCTGCTTTCTCACCGGGCCGCCGGCGTCGAACCAGACG
>Ga0209415_10004619_pt1 | contig 25141 bp, 23 predicted proteins | sample PeaSoiSIISIP2007_FD_187696 | JGI IMG/M metagenome (GOLD analysis project Ga0209415, IMG submission 187696) | Peat soil microbial communities from Weissenstadt, Germany - SII-SIP-2007 (SPAdes) (version 2) | ecosystem: Environmental > Terrestrial > Soil > Wetlands > Peat | place: Germany... | reverse complement strand
ACGACTCCGACAAGGGGTATGGCTTCCTCGCCCGCGATGACGGCGGCGAGGTCTTCGTGCATTCATCGGCGCTGCCTCCGGGGACGACCGCGCTTCGCCAGGGGCAGCGCGTGGAGTTCGGGGTCGCCGAGGGCCGCCGCGGTGCGCAGGCCCTCCAGGTGCGGATTCTCGAGCCACCGCCCACCGTCGCGGCCACCAAGCAGGCCCGCAAGAAGCCGGACGAGATGATCGTCCTCGTCGAGGACCTGATCAAGCTGCTCGATGACGTGTCGACGACGTACCGCCGCGGCAAGCACCCGGACGCCCGGGACGCGAAGAAGATCGCCGCCGTGCTCCGGGCCGTCGCCGACGACATCGAGCCCTAGCGCCTGCTCCGGGGCCGGGGAACAGGCTGGGGCTCGGGTTCCGCGCGCTGCGCGAGGACCCGGCGCCTGCGCCGCGCGACGAGCATGACCAGCGCCGCGGTCAGTAGCGCCGCGGCGATGGCCAGGCCGGCCTGACCGTTGTCGAGGATCGACACGAGCACCCCGGCCAGGCCGCCGGCCACGTTGGCCACCTGGTTGATGGTCTCGGAGACCGCGAAGGTCGACGACCGGATCTCATCGCCGATCTCCCGCTGCACGATCGAGTCCTGGGCCAGCTTGGCCAGGCTGGCGCAGAGGATGGCCGCGAACGCCACGGCGATCACCGCGGCCAGGCCGAAGAACCAGGCGGCGGCGGCCGCGACCACCGGCGCCACGGTGAGCACCGCGAACATGATCAGCTGCGGGGCCCGCGACCGCAGCCAGGACCCGATGGCCATCGCGACCATGCTGCCCGCCGCGACGGCGACCGCGAGCACCGCCAGCGCGTAATGCTTCGAGACGCCCAGGTGCTCGGTCTGCAGCAGGAACGCGAAGAAGAAGAACGTGTAGCCGGAGAAGGCGCGCAGCACCGCGTTGCCGGTCATCGCCTCCGCGACCACGGGACCCACCCGGCCCAGCGTCCGCCACCGCCGCGGGCCGTTCGCGGCCCTGGGCGCGGAGGGAGCCGGGGTGCCGGGCGGCAGAGCCGCGGTTTCGTACGGGAGCGTGCCGTCCGCGTCCGGGCCGTGCCACGGGTCGCTGTCGTGCCCGCGGGGGTATCGCCCCGGCCCGTTCTGATAAAAATCGGGCGGCGGCGCGGTCTGGCGGCCGGTCCCCCGCGGTGGCCGGCCGTCGGCGGCCGCGGGCGGGACGGCCGCGTCGGGGACCGCCGGGGTATCCACCTGGTCGGGCAGCCGCAGCGCGAGGACCATGGCCCCGAGATAGACCACCATGCCGACCCGGAGCACCCAGGCGGCGCCCCCGGTCACCTGGACGCCCTCCGCGAGCCCCGCGGCGATCGTGGCCGCGATCACCGCGATCAGCTGCGACCGCGCGTTGGCGGTGACCAGGGTGATCTGCTCGGGCAGCAGCCGCGGCGCGACCGACGCGCGGACCACGCCGTAGGCCTTTTGCAGCACGAGCACGCCGAACGCGGCGGGCAGCAGCGTGATCGGGTTGCTGACCGCGGCCGACATCGCGTAGCACAGCAGGCCGCGAGCCAGCAGCGTGCCGGCCAGCAGGTACTTGCGGCCCTGCTGCACCCGGTCGAGGGCCGGCCCGATGAACGGCGCCAGCACCGCGAACGGGGCCATGGTGACGACCAGGAACAGCACCACCTTGCCCCGGGCCTGGTCCACGGAGGTGTTGAAGAAGATCGTCCCGGCCAGGGCCACGATCACGAAGGCGTCCCCGGCGCCGCTGGCCGCGGTGAGCTCGATGAGCGTGGACAGCCCGGTCCGGCCGGCCCCCGACGCGCTGGTCACCCGGTGCACCAGGCCACCGGTCCTGCGGGTGCCGGCTGCGACCGCGCCGGTGGTGGCGCGGGCCGCGCTCCCGGTTCGGCGCAGCGCCTCGGACATCCGCATGTAACCAGTATTCTTGGTAGCTGCCACTGCGGCGAGTCCGGCGTCGCCGCAATCGACAGGTAACGATACCGCGCAATCATGAGTGAGAATCGGTGACCGTGAGTTCTACCCGCACCCGCACCAAGGAACCGGATCAGGTCTGCGCGGACGCCGTCGACCTCGCCCGGGCCGCCGTCGTCGCGATGGTGGAGCCCTCCCTCGTCGGCGAGCACCTCGAGGTTCTCGCCGAGGGCGAGCGCTCCGTCACCCACATGTTCGCCTGCGAGGACCCGGCCTACGCCGGGTGGCGATGGGCGGTGACGGTCGGCCGCGCGCCGAGGTCCAAGACGGTCACGGTCAGCGAGACGGTGCTGCTGCCGGGGCCCGGCGCCCTGCTCGCCCCGCCCTGGGTGCCGTGGCAGGACCGGCTGCGCCCCGGCGACCTCGGGGTTGGGGACCTGCTGCCTGCGCCGCCCGACGACGAACGGCTCGTCCCGCTGGTGACGCTGGAAGGCGACGACGCCGTGATCGACTGGTACTCCGAGGACGAGGGCCCGGCGGAGCCAGCCGAGCTGCCCGCCCCCGGACGCTCCCGCGTGCTGTCGGCCGCCGGCCGCGAGAGCGCCGCCGAGCGCTGGTACACCAGCGAGCACGGCCCGCGGACACCGCTGGCCCACGCGGCGCCCGCGCAGTGCGTCAGCTGCGGTTTCTTCGTGCCGTTGAGCGGCGAGCTCGGCCTGCTGTTCGGTGCCTGCGCGAACGCGTACGCGCCCGACGACGGGCGGGTGGTCTCGGCCGACCACGGCTGCGGGGCCCACTCGGAGTCGGTGATCTGGCAGGCGGCGGCCCGGGCCATCTCGCCGGTCATCGACGAGTTCGGCTACGACCTGGTCGACTTGCCGGGCGTGTCGGTCGAGGAGACGGTGTTCGAGCCGTTGTCCCGCGGGGCCGACTGATCAACGGTGCGGCGCGCCGCGGCCCGGGCCCGGGCGCGTTTGTACCGCGGCACGTACCACAGGCCGAACAGCCCCATCGCCAGCCCGGTCGCGCAGGTCCAGATCCACCACCGGGCATCGGCCGGCAGGCTGCCGCGCACGATGAGCAGCACGATCAGCGCCAGCGCCCAGCCGACGGTGATGCTGCCGGTGACCAGCTGATCGTTCGCCTCCAGCGGCGGCGGCGGTGCCTGGCGGGATTCCTTCACCCCTCCAGGCTATGAGGTGGCGCCGCCGGCTTGCTGCGGGCGGTCGGCGAGCGTGATGTACTTAATCCACGCCCGCTCTGGCCGATGAGGTTCACGATGATGACAGTCACCCAGACCAGGACCGATGCCGGCCTGGCCACCGCGCTGCGGATCTCGGTGAGCAGGCTGGCCCGGCGCCTGCGGGCCCAGCGTACGGCTTCGGGCCTGACCGAGGCGGTGCTGTCGGAGACCCAGCTGGCCGCCTTGTCGGCCCTGGAGGTCCACCAGGCCATGACCCCCGGCGAGCTGGCCGAGCACGAGAAGGTGCAGCCGCCGTCCATGACCCGCGTTATCGCCGTTCTCGAGGAGCGCAACCTGGTGCTCAGGTCACCGCACCCGACGGACCGGCGCCAGGTCATCCTCACCGTCACCGAAGAAGGCCGGGCGGTGGTGCAGCGCGTGCGGCGCAGGAAGGACGCGTGGCTGGCCCGGCGGCTGGCCGAGCTCACCGCCGGGGAACGGGCCACGCTCCGGGCGGCGGTGCCGATCCTGGAGAAGCTCAGCCAGTCCTAGGCTCGGGATCCGGCGGGCGCAACGGCCAGCTCCCGAGGGTGGCGTAGCGGGGGTGCTCGGTCGCGCCCAGGCGGCTGCGGACCAGGTGGATACGGTCCGCGGTCCACGGCGGCCCCTGGTAGCCGGCCAGCGCGGCGACGAGCTCGGTGACGTCGGCGGGCATACGGCAGCGCGCGAGCGTCAGGTGAGGCTGGAACCGGCGGCCCTTGTCGGGCGGGGAAGCGCCCGCGCGGCTCGCGCCCGCGGCCACGGACTCGGCCAGGTGAGCCAGCGCCCCGCGGTCACCGGACAACCCGCTCCAGAGCACGTTCGCCCGGGTCGCGGCCGGGAAGGCGCCGGCCCCGCTGAACGCGAGCCCGAAGGCGTGATAGCGGCGCGCGGCGCGCTCGAGCCGCGGCGGCAGCCGGGCCGCCGCGACCTCGTCGACCTGGCCCAGGAAGGCCAGGGTGACGTGCCAGGCTTCCCGGCTGGTCCAGCGCAGGTCCTGCCGTCCGGTCCGGAGCGGCGCGGCCAGGGCGTCGAGATCGTCGAGCACGGCCGCGGGAGGGGCGATGGCCACGAACAGCCGCATCGGCTCCCCCGGCGCCGCGGTGCTGGTCCGTCCGGGCGTCCGCCGGCTTAAACCGGTCCGCTGGGACGGAGCATGCTCGGCGAGGTGCGCCTCGTCACCCATGTACCCACCTCGGATCGTGTCTTGCCTGCCGGTCATCCGTTTAGCCGCCGATGCGGGTGACCACGTAGTCGATGCAGGCGGTGAGGGCCTCCACGTCCGCGGGGTCGACGGCGGGGAACATCCCGATGCGCAGCTGGTTGCGCCCTAGCTTCCGGTAGGACTCCGTATCGACGATTCCGTTCGCCCGCAATGCTGCTGCTACGGCGTCGGCGGACAGCCCATCGGCTAGGTCGATGGTGCCGACAACCGGCGAGCGTTGCGCGGGATCGGCGACGAACGGATTCGCGTAGGCCGCCTTCTCCGCCCACGTATACAGTATGGCAGCCGATCGCGCGGTGCGGGCGGCGGCCCACTCCAGGCCGCCCTGGCCGAGCATCCATTCGACCTGATCAGCGAGCAGGAACAAGGTCGCCACCGCCGGGGTGTTGTACGTCTGGTCCAGGGCCGCGTTCTCCAGTGCCACCCGCAGCGAGAGGAAGTCGGGGATGTACCGTCCGCTCGCTGCGATCTCGCCGGCCCGCTCCACCGCCGCCGGGGACATCAGGGCGATCCACAGCCCGCCGTCCGAGCCCAGGCCCTTCTGCGGGGCGAAGTAGTAGGCGTCGAACTCCCCGGCCAGCACGGCCAGGCCAGCCGCGGCGCTGGTCGCGTCGACCAGAACCAGCGCTCCCGGGTCGGCGCCGGGCACGCGGCGCACCGGCATCGCCACGCCGGTCGAGGTCTCGTTGTGAGTCAGCGCGTACGCATCCGCCCCGGGCTCTGGCCACGGCGCCGGGTGCGTCCCTGGGGCGGACTCGACCACGGTCGGCGCGGACAGCCACGGGGCCCGCCCGGCGATGGCGGCGAACCTGGCCGAGAACTCACCGAAGCTCAGGTGCTGCGAATGCCGTCGGATCAGCCCGAACGCCGCCGCGTCCCAGAAGGCGCTGGTACCGCCGTTGCCGAGCACGACCGTGTAGTCGCCGGGCAGCCCGAACAGCTCGGCCAGTCCGGTGCGGACCCGGTGCACCAGGGACCTGACCGGCGGCTGGCGGTGCGAGGTGCCCAGGTAGGTGCGGCCCGAGCTGGCCAGCGCGGCCAGCTGCTCGGGCCGGATCCTGGCCGGGCCGCTGCCGAACCGGCCGTCCTTCGGCCGCAGGCCCGCCGGGATCACCAGATCGCTCATTGTGGCAGCTTACCGGCGAACCGGGTAACACCTGGCGGTCGAGCACCTCCGCCGCGCCGGGCACGTCGCGGACCGGCCGCGACGGGGGACCCACGTAGCGCGCGGCCGGCCGGACCAGCCGGCCCGTCTGCTTCTGCTCGAGGATGTGGGCCGCCCAGCCCGCGGTCCGCGCGCAGGTGAACATCGAGGTGAACATGTGCGCCGGGACCCCGGCGAAGTCCAGCACGATGGCCGCCCAGAACTCCACGTTGGTCTCGAGCACCCGGTCCGGGCGCCGGGCGCGCAGCTCGGCCAGCGCCGCGCTCTCCAGGGCCAGCGCCACCTCGTAACGGGGCGCGCCGAGTTCCTTGGCCGTGCGGCGCAGCACCCGGGCGCGGGGGTCCTCGGCCCGGTACACCCGGTGCCCGAATCCCATCAGCCGTTCGCCCCGGTCCAGCGCGGACGTCACGTACCGCTTGGCGTCCCCGGTCCGTTCGACCTCCTCGATCATGCCCAGGACCCGGGCCGGCGCGCCGCCGTGCAGCGGCCCGGACATCGCGCCGACCGCCCCGGACAGCGCGGCGGCCACATCGGCCCCGGTCGACGCGATGACCCGGGCGGTGAAGGTGGAAGCGTTCAGGCCGTGCTCGGCCGCCGACGTCCAGTACGAGTCGACCGCCTTAACGTGCCGCGGATCGGGTTCGCCGCGCCACCGGATCATGAAGCGCTCGGTGATCGTGGCGGCCTCGTCCACCCGTCGCTGCGGGACCATCGGCAGCCCGACCCCGCGCGCGGCCTGGGCCACGAAGGACAGGGCCATGACCGAGGCCCGGGCGAGGTCCTCGCGGGCCTGCTCGTCACTGATGTCGAGGAGCGGGCGCAGCCCCCAGGCGGGCGCCAGCATGGCCAGGGCGCTCTGCACGTCGACCCGGATGTCTCCGGAATGGACCGGGATCGGATAAGGCTCGGCCGGCGGCAGCCCCGGCGCGAACGCGTTGTCAACCAGGAGACCCCAGACATGCCCGTAGGAGACGTGACCGACGAGTTCCTCAATGTCGACTCCCCGGTAGCGGAGCGCGCCGCCCTCCCTGTCGGGCTCCGCGATTTCGGTCTCGAAGGCGACGACTCCCTCGAGCCCCGGCTTGAAATCCGCCATCGGCGTTTCCTCTCTTCCTCGCGGGCTCCCGGGGCGCTCGCGTCGTGTGCTGGACCCTGGGGACCCCATCAGAACCATAAGGCCCCGAAGCACCTGGACAGGCGGCGGCCTGCTTCTGTAAGGATCAGTACTCATGGAAACGACACGGAGTGATCCCGGCCTGGAAACCCTGTCCGAGGACACGCTGGCCGGCGACCCCATGACGCAGTTCGCCGGGTGGCTGGCGCAGGCCCAGGAGAGGGGTATCCCCGAGCCGACCGCGATGGTGCTCGCCACCACGTCCGCGGGCGGCCGTCCGCGGGCCCGGACCGTGCTGCTGAAGGCGCACGGCCCGGAAGGCTTCACGTTCTACACCAACCGGACCTCGCGCAAGGGCCAGGACCTGCAGGTGCATCCCCGGGCGTGTGCCGTCTTCCCCTGGTACGCACTGGGCCGCCAGGTGACCGCCGAAGGCGGCGTGCGCATGATGTCGCAGGCCAGCAGCGAGCCGTACTTCAGGTCCAGGCCCCGCGGGTCGCAGATAGGCGCCTGGGCCAGCAGGCAGTCGCAGGTCATCGGCTCCCGCGCGGAACTCGACCGCCGTGCCGGGGAACTGGAGCAGCGCTGGCCGGGGGAGGTCCCGATGCCCGATTTCTGGGGCGGGTACGTGCTCGTCCCCGAGACGGTCGAATTCTGGCAGTCGGGCGCCTACCGGCTGCATGACCGGCTGCGCTACCGGCGGCACGGCGACGGCTGGATTATTGAGCGGCTTTCTCCCTAAGGGTCAGGCATCGGGTTCTCCGGCATAGCATCTCAAGCAGGAGGATGAGAAGTTGACCGCCCATGGGCTCATCGACACCACGGAGATGTACCTCCGCACCATCTTCGAGCTCGAGGAGGAGGGCGTCACCCCGCTGCGCGCCCGGATCGCCGAGCGGCTGGGGCAGACCGGCCCGACCGTCAGCCAGACCGTGGCGAGGATGGAGCGGGACGGCCTGCTGCACGTCCTCGGCGACCGGCAGCTCGCGCTGAGCGACATAGGCCGGACGCTCGCCACCCGGGTGATGCGCAAGCACAGGCTGGCCGAATGCCTGCTGGTCGGGGTCATCAAGCTGCCCTGGGAGGAAGTGCATATCGAGGCGTGCCGCTGGGAACACGTGATCTCGGAAAGCGTCGAGCGCCGCCTGGTCGAGCTGCTCGGTTATCCCGTCCAGTGCCCGCACGGCAATCTCATTCCCGGCCTGTCCGAGCTGGGGCTCCCGGGCGAGGCGCAGGAGAAGATGCGCGCGGAAATGAACGATACGGGTGAGGCGATGACAAAGGTCGCGTCCGCGGACACCGCGCGAGTCGTCATCCGGCGAATCGGCGAGCAAATTCAGAGTGATCTGGATCTGATGCTTAAACTCAAGCGCGTCGGGATACAACCCGGACGCGAGGTGATACTCATGGCGGGCAACGATGGTGTGCGCGTGACAGCTGGCGACTCGATTGACGCCAGCGTCACGGAACTCCCGGGCCCTATCGCCACGCATATTTTCGTTTCCCGGCCGGCCCAGAACCATTCGGCGGCCGAATCGTGATCACGTCGTCCGGTTCTGTTCCCGCCGGGGGCGACCCCCCCTGGCACCCCCCGCAGCGTTCCCACGGGGGAGCGACCCCCCTGGCACCCCCCGCTGCCCCGCAGCGGGCCGAGGTGGAGGCCCGGCCATGACGAGCTGGGGTGAGGGCGCGTTCGACGCGTATCTCCCGGCGGACATGGTGCTCGGCCAGGCCGAAATCGGGGTCGTGGTCGCCGATCGGCTCAGCAACCTCCTGTTCGTCAACGAGTACGCGGCGCGGCTGTTCCGGATCACGGGCGACGTGAGCCGGCTGGCCGGCTCTTCGATCTTGTCTCTCGGCCTGTTCTCCGGAGATGACCTGCGCAAGATGGAAGACATCGCCGGGCAGATGCTGCGGGGCCGGCCCTGGGAGGGGGCCATCGAAGCCACCCGCGGCGACGGGTCGCACGCACTCATGCAGGTGCTGGCCGTGCCGCTGCGCCATCCGGGCGGCGACATCGACGGGATGGTGATCCTGGCCCGCGAGGCGAGCAAGCGGGACGGCCAGTTCCAGCAGGACCGGATCGCCCTGCTGGAGCGGGTGGGCGAGCGGCTGGCCGGCTCGCTCGAGATCGGGACCACGCTGAAGCACGTAGCGGAGATGCTGGTCCCGCAGTTCGCCGATCACTGCTTCATCGATCTGCTCCAGGGCGACCAGCTGTTCCGCCGGGTGATGCGGCACGCCAGCAGCTGGGTGCCGCCGCCCGGCACCTGGGCCCAGGTCGGCGAGCAGATCCACTACCCGGAGGGTCACTTCTGCCAGCAGGCGATGGCCCGCCTGGACACGGTCGTGGTGACCGACCTGGACCTCGATCCTTACCCGGCGCCGAGCGCGGAGAGCATGGCGGCGGCCCGCGAGGCCGGGCTCACGTCGGTGGTAGCCGCGCCGCTGTACGCCCGGGGCGAGCTGCTCGGGGTCATGAGCCTGGCGCTGTCCCGGCTCACCGACCGCGAGGAGCGCAACTACGACGCGCCCGACCGGGAGTTCATCGGCGCGATCGCCAGCCGGGTGGCCATCGCGATCGACAACTCGATGCTCTTCGAGACCGAACGGCAGACCGCGCTGGCCTTCCAGAAGAGCCTGCTCCCGCAGATGATCCCGGACCTGGACGGCCTCGAGGTGGCCTGCCGCTACGTGCCGGCCAAGCCGCTGGAAACGCTGGGCCAGGGGATCCAGACGCAGGTCGGCGGCGACTGGTACGACATCATCCCGCTGGCCGCCGGGCGGGTCGGCATCGTCATCGGCGATGTGGAGGGACGGGGCGCGCGGGCGGCGGCGATCATGGGCCAGCTCCGCTCCGCGCTGCGGGCGTTCGCGCAGGACGAGAAGCCCCCGGCGGACATCATGCGCAAGCTCGACGAGTGGTGCCGGGCCCTGGCGCCCGCCGACGAGGCCGGGGTCCCGCTGGCCGGCGATCCGCCCACGGTCAGCTGCATCTACATGATCTACGACGCGTGGTCACGGGAGCTGACCTTCGCCAACGCGGGCCACGACGCCCCGCTGATGATCAGCGGCGGCCAGTCCAGGCAGCTGGAGTTCCAGTACAAGGGCATCCTGCTCGGCGTGCGTGGCAAGGGGATCCGCGGGCTGCCCACCTACAAGGAGCAGACGATCGCCGTACCGCCCGGGGCGATCCTGGTCTTCTACACCGACGGCCTGACCGACCGGCGGACCCGCGCCGACGGATCCGGGCACTATACCGAGGCCGAAGCGGTCGAGATGCTGCAGCAGGCGGTCCGGGCCGCGGCGGCCAGCGGGGATGCCGACGCCGTGGCCACGGCGGCCGAGTTCGCGGTGCCGGGGGACATCGACGACGACATGGCCATCTTGGTGGTCAAGTCCTCGCCCTCCGAGCTCGCCTCGATCGAGCGTTCGTTTCCGGCCGAGCCGATCATGGTGTCCGAGGCCAGGCGGCTGGCCGCCCAGACCTTCGGGTCGTGGGGCATGGACGCCGAACAGGTCGACCTGGGCTGCCTGCTGGTCTCGGAGGTGGTCACCAACGCCGTGCTGCACGCGTCGATCACGCCGAGCCCGAGCCGGGAGCTTGATTTCGACCTCGACCCGGTGATCATGGCGGCTCCGGTGGGCGCGCCCCGGGCCTCGCGGGTCCCGGAACCGGTACCCGCTGGCCCGGGCGGCCGGCCGGCGGCGGTCAGGGCGGCTGCGGCCCCTTCCCGGGCGGGCGCGGGCGCCGCCGTGCCCGGCTGGGACGGCGCGCCGGCGGAAGCGGCCCGCACCGGGGGCCGGGAGTTCGCGTTGCGGCTGCGGCGCGGGGTGAACGCCGTGTGGGTCGAGGTGTTCGACCCCGACCTGCGGCTGCCCCGGATCCGGACCGCCGCGGAAACGGATGAGGGCGGGCGCGGCCTGTACCTGGTCGAACAGCTCGCGACCAGATGGGGATCCCGGCCTACGACCGACGGCAAGGCGGTCTGGTTCGAGATGCCGCGCAGCGGCCACCGCCCCTGAGTAGCCCTAAGCGCCCTGAGGGGCCTTAATGGCCGTGCTGCGAGGAGGCCCACAGCAGCAGACCGACCACGACCACGATGACAACCGGGGCGATCCAGTTCTTGCCCGAGACGTTCAGTTTCATCTTGCCGCGCATGCGCGTATAGACGTACGCGATCACGATGCCGATCAACACCAGCAAGATGAGTCCGGACACGGCCGCCTCCTGAACCTGCGGTTTTTGCGAACCCGATTCGAGCCTACGGCATTGCGGCTCATGGCGCGAGGCGACCGCCCCGCGCGCCGCGAACGGGCCGGGACGAAGGCGCGGCGGCGAGGTACGGTGGCAGGAGACCTGTGTCCCGCCCGGCCGGGCGGGACGGGCGATCGGGCATGCGGCCGAGAAGCAAACGGAGGCATGATGGCGGAGGCGTTCATAGTCGGTGCGGTGCGCACCGCGATCGGCAAGCGGAACGGCGGCCTGGCCGGGGTCCACCCGGTCGACCTCGGGGCGCACGCCCTGCGGGCGCTGGTCGACCGGGCCGGTGTCGATCCTGGCGCGATAGACGACGTGATCATGGGCTGCGTCTCGCAGATCGGCCCGCAGACCGCCGACATCGCCAGGAACGCCTGGCTGTCGGCCGGCCTGCCGGAGAGCGTGCCCGGGGTTACCGTCGACCGGCAGTGCGGGTCCTCCCAGCAGGCCGTCCATTTCGCCGCCCAGGCCGTGATGTCCGGCACCCAGGACCTGGTGGTCGCCGCCGGGGTGGAGAGCATGAGCGTGGTCACCATGGGCTCGACCGTGACCTTGCCGGCCAAGGCGGGCATGCCGTCTCCGTGGGGGGAGGGCTGGCGAGAGCGCTACGGCAACCAGGAGATAACCCAGTTCCGCGGCGCGCAGCTGATGTGCGAGAAGTGGGACCTCAAACGGAGCCAGCTGGAGGAGTTCTCGCTGGAGAGCCACCAGCGGGCGGTCCGGGCCATCGACGAGGGCCGGTTCGGGCGGCAGATAACGACGCTGGCCGGGGTCAGCCAGGACGAGGGCCCGCGCCGGGACACCTCGCTGGAGAAGATGGCCGGGCTGGCTCCGCTGCGCGAGGGCTGGGAGCTCACCGCCGCGGTCTCCTCCCAGATCTCCGACGGGGCGGCCGCGCTGCTGATCGCGTCGCGCGACGCGCTGAACCGGTACGGCCTGGCGCCCATGGCCCGGGTACACGCGCTGGCCGTGGTCGGCGCCGACCCGGTCATGATGCTGGCCGGCCCGATCGGCGCGACGCAGAAGGTCCTGGCCAGGGCCGGGATGACGGTCGCGGACATCGACGTCTTCGAGATCAACGAGGCGTTCGCGCCGGTCGTGCTGGCCTGGTCCGACGAGCTCGGCGCGCCGCTGGAGCGGACCAACCCGAACGGCGGGGCCATCGCGCTCGGCCACCCGCTCGGGGCTACGGGCGCGATCTTGATGACCAAGCTCGTCCACGAGCTCGAGCGCAGCGGCGGCCGGTTCGGCCTGCAGGCCATGTGCGAGGGCGGCGGTCAGGCCAACGCCACGATCATCGAGCGGGTCTGACCTAGGTTCCCGGTGTGCGCAGCACGTAGCCGGCGCCGCGGCAGGTGTGGATGAGCGGAGGGCCGAGCCGGCCGAGCTTGCGCCGCAGGTAACTCACGTACGTCTCGACGACCTGAGACTGGCCGGTGTAGCCCCAGCCCCAGACGCTCCGCAACAGCTGCGTCCTGGACACGACCGTGCCCTGGTGCCGCATCAGGCAGGCCAGCAGCCGGAACTCGGTCGGCGACAGATCCACGGGCGTTCCGGCCCGGTGGACCGTCCAGCGTACCTCGTCGAGCACCAGGTCGCCGCAGCGGAGCGGGCCCGGCCCGGGGACGGTGGCGTCCGCGGGGGCCGGGCCCGGCTGGGCGGTCAGGGTCACCAGTGCGCGCCCGAGTTCCCGCCGGCGGTGCCACCGGTCGTCCCGCCGACGGCGCTGGTGCTGAGCGGGGTAAACAGGACCAGCTGAGCGTGCAGCGTCCAGTGCGAGCGCGTTCCGACGATGACGGCCAGGTCACCGCGGGCGAGCGAGTTCGCGGCCTGCCACGCGTTCATCGTGTAGGTGCTCGCCATCGGGGTCGGCATGGTGTTCGCGGGCGTGGTCGCGGTCTGGTTCACCGTGGCGGTATTCCGCGTCACCGTGACCGTCACGGTCAGGTCGGTGTTGGCCACCTGGACGGTCGCCGTCTGCGTCGCCGCGGTCGGCGTCAGCATGGCCGCGGCGGTGGTCGGGCTTCCGGCCAGCAGCGTGGTCGCCGGGACCATGTCGCCCGACTGCATGGCCTGCTGCGTCGCGGAGGTGCTCGCGGTCAGCGCCGCGGTGCCCGCCGTCGTGCTCGATACGTTCTGGAACTTCGTCCCGGCCGAAACCAGCCACAGGTGCAGGGACCCGTTAGCGGACTGCAAGATGATGAACTGATTCGTGGCCAGGACCACGATGCCGCGCTGGATGTCGAGCGTCTTGCCCTGATGCGAGGTCTGGCTGAAGCCCCGCATTGTGGTCATCTGGGCCAGCTGGGAGTACGTGCCCTGCCGGGAGGAGTTCCAGTCGCCCAGCGCGGTGGCGAGCATGGTTCCCTCGCTGCCGAACCGGGCGGTGTGGGCGGCCGGCGCCGCGGCGATCCCGGCGGGGTGGCTGCCGGCGGCCATGGCGACGCCTGCGATCGCGCCGCTGCCGAGCACGACTGCGGTCGCGATGCCGACCCGGGTCTTCAGGGCCGCGGTGCGGTTCCTCCCGTAACGCCGATTGCGGGCCATCATGAATTCCTCCTTCGGTGGACGTCGCGCCCGCTTCGCGCGTCCAGGTCTGAATGGGCGGGCCAAGGGGGTACTGGATAGCCGGGGGGTGCCAGGGGGGTTCATGGGTTCGGCCCCCGTGGCTACCACAGCCGATGGACGGCCCGTTCGTGTCCATGCGTTCGAGCGTGCCCCGCCCAGCCGGGCCCGCGCCCGGATTCGGGCCTCACGTAAGCAGTACGTTCGTGGCTTCACATGCTGGCCGGGTGTGATCCGCGGGCCCGGTGCGGCGCCGGGGATGAGTTCAGCGCTCGGTTACATCTGCTCGGGAACAGGCACCCCGAGCAGGTCCAGGCCCTTGGTGAGTACGCGCAGCGTGAGGGCGCACAGCGCGAGCCTGCTCGCCCGCAGCGACTGCGGCTCGGCCTTCAGCACCGGGCACTGTTCGTAGAACGTGGTGAACAGGCTGGCCACGTCGAACAGGTACGCGGCCAGCCGGTGCGGCTCGGTGGTCTCGCCGACCTGGGTGACGACGGCGCCGAAACCGAGCAGCCGCAGCGCCAGCGCCCGCTCCGCGGCGGCGGTGACCGCGACCCGCGATCCGCGGATGTCCGGGTCGGCCTCCGCGCCGGCCCGCCGGAAGATCGACCTGATCCGCGCGGCCGCGTACTGCAGGTACGGGCCGGTGTTGCCGCGGAAGGAGATCATCCGGTCCCAGTCGAACGCGTAGGCGCTCTCCCGGGCGGTGGACAGGTCGGCGTACTTGACCGCCCCGATGCCGACCGCCTCGGCGATCGCGTCCAGCTCGGCCGGGTCGAACCGGGCCGGCGCCTCCGGCTCGTCCAGGATGCCGCGGGCGCGGTCCACGGCTTCCTGCAGCAGGTCGGCGAGCTGCACATTGTCACCCGACCTGGTCCGCAGCCGGCCGCCGTCGGGCGCGGATACCAGGCCGATCTGGGCGTGCTCGAACCGGGCGCCCGGCGGGATCCAGCCCGCCTGGGTGGCCACCGCGAAGACCATGCGGAAGTGCAGCGCCTGGTCCGAGCCGACCACGTAGATCGCGCGGTCGCACCTCAGCTCGTCGACCCGGTACCGGACCGTGGCCAGGTCGGTGGTGGCGTAGGTGTAACCGCCGTCGCTCTTGCGGATGATGAGCGGCAGCGGCCGGCCCTCGCGGCCGGTGAAGCCGGGCGGGAACGCGCACAGCGCGCCGTCGCTGTAGACCGCGAGGCCCCTGGCTTCCAGGATGGCCACCGTCTCGGCCAGCAGGTCGTTGTAGAAGCTCTCGCCCCTGATGTCGGCGTCGGTGAGCGTGACGCCCAGGCGGCCGTAGATGCGGTGCAGGTAGTCCTCGGACATCTCGACGATCTCCCGCCACAGCTCCAGCGTGGCCGGGTCGCCGCCCTGCAGGTCCACGACCCGTTTCCTGGCCCGCTCCGCGAACGAGGGATCGGAGTCGAACTTACGCTGGGCCGCCTGGTAGAACGCGTTCGGGTTGGTGCGCAGCAGCGCCGCCTGCGGGGAGTTCTCGCCCACGTCGAGCAGGTACTCGATCAGCATCCCGAACTGAGTCCCCCAGTCGCCGACGTGGTTGTCCCTGATCAGCCGGTGGCCGGCGAACTCCAGGGCGCGCACGATGGCGTCCCCGACGATGGTGGTGCGCAGGTGGCCGACGTGCATCTCCTTGGCGATGTTGGGCGAGGAATAGTCCACCACCACGGTCTGCGGCGAGGCCACGGGCTCGAGCCCCAGCCTCGGGTCGTCGAGCATGCGCGAGGCCTGGGCGGCGATCCAGTCGCCGCGCAGGGTGAAGTTGACGAAGCCCGGGCCGCTGACCTCCGGCGGCTCGCTCACGTCGGCCACGTCGAGCCTGCTGGCCAGTTCCGCGGCTACCTCACGCGGCGGGCGGCCCAGCCGCTTGGCCAGCGGGAGCGCCACGTTGGCCTGGAAGTCCGCGAAGGAGGACGTCCGGATCAGCGGGTCGGCGGTGCCGAAGTCCGGGCCGAACGACGCCACGATGGCGTCGTGCACCCGTTGCGCGAGAACCTGCTGCGGATCGGCCATGGTTCAAGACTATCGGCGATCACGGGCGGCGGAGGGCGCCGGGCGCCACCGGGACGGAATGGGACGCCGCCACGGTAACCGCGCAGGCCGGGCATTGGACGGCTAAGCCGGGACAGAATGCCCCGAATTAAAAGAGGCGTTTAGAAGTTCCTGAGATTACGGCGAATACTTCCTGCGAAGCATGGTATTTGTCTGAGCGGGAGAAAGGCAGGTGGAGAATCGGAAACCTGCGAGGCTTCCGGAGCGTAAATAAACGTGGGAAGCAGTTCTGGCCGAGCAGCTACCGGGGGCGCGGCCAGGCCGGGGGGACCGCTGGGGAGCGGGTGTCATCAGGGCTATTCGCGCGCGAGGCGGCGGCTATGTCCGTGCCGCGCGCACAACGAGGGAGAAGGCGCGTGACAGACATCCAGCAGGTGGTCCCGTCGGCCCGGTCAGCTGGCCGCGGGTTCCATGCTTACTCGGCGAAACACCTGGACATGCTCGCCGCGCGGGCCGGCCTGGCGCCGGACGAACGGCTGGCCGTGCGGGCCGTGGCCACGGTGCTCCCGTTCCGGACGAACTCCTACGTCATCGAGAACCTGATCGACTGGGACGCGGCTCCGGACGACCCGATCTACCGCCTCGTGTTCCCCCAGCCGGACATGCTGCCCGCGGCCGACGTACGGCGGCTGGCCCGCCTGATCGGAACCGGGGCGCCGGAGGCGGCGCTGCGCGCCGCCGCGCACGAGATCCGGATGCGGCTCAACCCGCACCCGGCCGGGCAACTGCTGCTGAACGCGCCGAACCTGTACGGCAGGCCGCTGCCCGGCGTGCAGCACAAGTACCCGGAGACCGTGCTGTTCTTCCCCCGGCAGGGCCAGACCTGCCACGCGTACTGCACCTACTGCTTCCGGTGGGCGCAGTTCGTGGACGAGCCGGACCTGAAGATGGCCACGGACGACATCGGCACGCTGGTCGCCTACCTCGGCCGGCACCCGGAGGTGACCAGCGTCCTCATCACCGGCGGGGATCCGATGATCATGGGCGAGCCGGTGCTGCGGCGCTACCTCGAGCCGCTGCTGGACCCGCGGCTGGATCACCTGGAGTCGATCAGAATCGGCACCAAGTCGCTGTCGTACTGGCCGCAGCGGTTCGTCACCGATCCCGACGCCGACGCGACGCTGCGGCTGTTCGGCGAGGTGGCCGACTCGGGCCGGACGCTCGCGCTGATGGCGCACTTCTCCCATCCGCGCGAGCTCGAGCCGTCCGTGCTGGCCCAGGCGGTGCGCCGGATCAGGGCCTCCGGCGCGGTGATCCGCACGCAGGCGCCGCTGATCAGGTCGATCAACGACGACCCCCGGACCTGGCGCGTCATGTGGCGGGCGCAGGTGCGTCAGGGCATGATCCCGTACTACATGTTCGTGGAGCGGGACACCGGGCCGCAGGACTACTTCGCGGTGCCGCTGGCCCGCGGCTACGAGATCTTCCGTGAGGCCTACCGGGGCGTTTCCGGCCTGGGCCGGACGGTCCGCGGCCCGTCGATGTCGGCTACCCCCGGAAAGGTGTGCGTGGACGGGGTGACCGAGGTGGCCGGCCTGCGGGTCTTCGTCCTGCGCATGATCCAGGCCCGCGACCCGCGCCTGGTGGGGACGCCGTTCTTCGCCAGGTTCGATCCGGCGGCGACCTGGCTCACCGACCTGGAGCCCGCGTTCGCGGAGCGGTTCCCCTACGAGCCGTCGCCTTACGAGGCCGTGCCCGACGCGCTGCCCAGGCTGTTCCCCGCCGAGCCTGACGAGCCGGGTGAGCTGATGGTCCCGGCCATCTGACCGGATTCCGCACCCGGTACCGCCGTGCGCTGCTGGCCGCGGCCCTGCTTGATCAGCAGGCAGCTGGCCGCGGCCAGGAGCACCACCGCGATCGGCATCACCATGGTCCAGCGCATCGCGAGCACGTAGCCGCGGGCCGCGGCCGGTATGCTCCCCGCATGAACGTGAACGGTACTGCAGCGATCGTGTCCGGCGGCGCGAGCGGGCTCGGGGAGGCCGCCGCGCGGGCGCTCGCGGCGGCGGGCGCCATCGTCGTCGTCGCCGACCTGAACGAAGACGGCGGCAAGCGGGTGGCCAGCGAGACCGGCGGCCTGTTCGCGCGCACCGACGTGGCCGACGAGTCATCGGTCCAGGCCGCGGTGAACGCCGCGGCCGCCACCGGGGTCCCGCTGCGGGTCGCGGTGTCCTGCGCGGGCATCGGCTGGGCCGCGCGGACGGTCGGGCGCGACGGCGCCCCGCACGACCTGGCCAGCTACCAGCGGGTCATCAATGTCAACCTCATCGGTACCTTCAACCTCATGCGTATCGCCGCGTCGGCCATGGCCAGGACGGAGCCCGCCGACGGCGACGGGCAGCGCGGCGTCGTCGTCAACACCTCCTCGATAGCGGGCATCGAGGGGCAGATCGGCCAGATCGCCTACGCCGCGTCCAAGGGCGGCATCATCGGCATGACCGTGCCCGCCGCGCGGGACCTGTCCGCCATCGGGGTGCGGGTGCTCACGATCTGTCCCGGCATCATCGACACCCCGATCTACGGGTTCAGCGAGGGCGCCGAGGAGTTCAAGGCCAAGCTGGCCGCCCCGGTCGTCTTCCCCAAGCGCATGGGGCGGGCGGACGAATTCGCATCGCTGGTGCTGAGCCTGGTGCAGAACGACTACATGAACGCCGAGGTCGTCCGCTTCGACGGCGGGATCAGGTTCCAGCCCAAGTAGCAAAGTAGGCTGGTCGCGGCACGGGCATTCATCGCGATCGTTGGGCGGCACGCATGGGCGGAATGACCGGCTGCCTGGCGCTGGCAGACGGAGCAGGCCCAGACACCGAGTGGGTGGGCCGGGCCGCCCTGCGCATCGCCCATCGCGGCCCGGACGACGAGGGGTTCTTCGCCGACCACGATCTGGCCCTGGCCTTCAGGCGGCTGGCCGTCATCGATCCCTCCTCCGCCGCCCGCCAGCCGGTGTACTCGGCCGACGGCCGCTACGTGATGGTCTTCGACGGCGAGATCTACAACTACATCGAGCTGGCCCAGCGCCTGGCGGGCCGCGGGATCCAGCTGCGCACCAGGTCCGGTGCCGAAGTCCTGATCGAGATGTACGCCTGGCTCGGCAAGGACGTCGTGCGTCAGCTGCGGGGCATGTACGCCTTCGCGATCTGGGACCGGCGCACCCGGGAACTGTTCTGCGCGCGCGACCCGTTCGGCATCAAGCCGTTCTTCTACGCGCTGACCGCCGGCGGTCACCGGCCCCGGCCCGGGCCGCAGCTGCGGTTCGCCTCCGAGCGCAAGGCCCTGTCCGACGCCGGCGAGGTGAGCGCGATCGACCCGGACGCGCTGCGCCGGTACCTGTCCTTCCAGTACGTGCCCGCGCCGGCCACGCTGGTGCCGCCCGCCCGGTCGCTGCCACCGGGGCATGTGCTGATCGCCCGCCCGGGCGGGCGGGTCGACGTGTTCCGGTACTGGCGGCCCGAGTTCCGGCCGGCGAGGTCCCCATCGTCGGCCTCGCCGGAGAAGATCCTGGCCGCGCTGCGCGATTCGGTCGCCGTGCACCTGCGCAGCGACGCGCCGGTCGGTGCGTTCCTGTCCGGCGGCGTGGACTCGGCCACGCTGTGCGCGCTCGCCGCCGAATCGGTCCCCGGCCTGCTGACCTTCACCGTCGGTTTCGAGCGCGAGGGATACAGCGAGATCGACCTGGCGGCGGCGACGGCCACGGCCCTCGGCCTGAAGTCCGTCCCGTACGTCATCAGTCCCGAGGAATTCGCCGCCTCCCTGCCCCGGATCGTCTGGCACCTGGATGACCCGATGGCGGACGCGGCGGCGGTCCCGCTGTGGTTCGCGGCCCGCGAGGCCCGTAAGCACGTCAAGGTGGTGCTCTCCGGCGAGGGGGCGGACGAGTTGTTCGGCGGCTACGGCGTCTACTACCAGCCTGGCGTGGTGCGGGCCGGCCGGGCGCTGCCGGGCTGGGGCCGGGCCGCGGTCGGCCGGGTCGCCGCCGAGCTGCCGGCCGGCCGGCGGGGGAGGGGCCTGCTCAACCGGACCTCGACGCCGCTGTCCCGGCGCTACATCGGCAACGCGTACGTGTTCCGCGCCGACGAGGCCCGGATGCTGGTCCGGGGTGGCGCCGGCAGCGAGTTCGACGTGACCGACCCGGTCTACCGGCAAGCGGCCGAGGCCGGCCTGGATGACGTCGCCACCATGCAGCTGGTCGACGTCAACACCTGGCTGCCCGGCGACATCCTGGTCAAGGCGGACCGGATGGCCATGGCGCACGGCCTCGAGCTCCGCACGCCGTTCCTGGACCGCGAGGTGCTGGCGGTGGCCGCCCGGCTGGCCCGGGTGGAGAAGACCGCCGCGGGCACGACCAAGTTCGCGCTCCGCGAGGCCGTCGGCGACCTGCTGCCGCAGGCCGCCGCGGAACGCGCCAAGCTCGGCTTCCCCGTGCCGCTCGGCCACTGGCTGAGCGGCGGGATGTACGGCTTCGCCGAGCAGGTGATCCGCACCGCGCAGACCGGCCAATGGCTCAACAAGGGTGCCGCGGCCGAGATCCTGCGGCGCTTCCGGGCCGGTGACCCCGAGGTGAGCTGGCGGCAGGTGTGGCTGCTGGTCGTGTTCTCGCTGTGGCACCAGATCTACGTGGAACGCGTCTACGACCCGGTCGCCCTGGGCTGGGAACCCCCCGCGGTGGGCTAGGACCCGGCGGCCGCCGGGCCCAGCCCGCTGGCCAGCAGTTGCTCCCGGATCTTCCGGCGGCCGCGGTGCAGCCGCGACATGACCGTCCCGACCGGCGTGCCCATGATCTCGGCGATCTCCCGGTAGGGATACCCCTCGATATCGGCCAGGTATACCGCCGTCCGGAACTCGCCGGGCAGGTCGCGCAGCGCCCGCAGCAGGTTGGAGTCGGTGGTCCGGTCGAGCGCCTCGGCCTCGGCGGACGGCACCGGCGGCGCCAGCCGGTCGGCGGACATCTGCCATTCGGCCAGGTCACCGCCGAGGGCTTGCTGCGGCTCCCGGCGCCGCTTGCGGTACACGTTGATGAACGTGGTGGTCAGGATCCGGTTCAGCCAGGCCCGCAGGTTGGTACCCGGGGTGAACTGGCCGAACGCCGCGTACGCCTTGGCCGACGTCTCCTGGACGAGATCCTCGGCGTCGGTGGGATTCCTGGTCATCCGGAGCGCGGCGGGGTACAGCTGGCCAAGCTGCGGGACGACGTCGCGCTCGAATCGCGCGCGGTCTTCGCTAGAGTGTTCGGCTCGGCTCATGATTCGCTCCGGTTATCGTCATCTCACTGTATATAGACGCATTGGAGACCCCGAAACGTACCCCGTGTTACGGAAATCACGCCACTGGCCCCCGTGACTAGTGCGCCCCGTTGTTCATATTATGCACGCGGCTGTTCAGCATCAGGCTGGGGGGAAGCTGCGAGTCGGCTGAAAGCTTCAGATCCAGCCGTGTCCTATCCGGTACCACATGTGGCTGAGCCAGTCCGGGTACGGGATGACCTTGGCTCCCAGGATGGGATAGAAGTACCAGAACATGATCAGGACGGCCAGGAGGTACGCGCCGACCACCCCGGCGCCGATCGAGCGGCGCCGCACGCTGGCCGTGGCCGGCCCGAGGATCAGTCCCAGGCACAGCACGATCGACAGGATCAGGAACGGCTCGAACTCCAGCGCGTAGTAGTAGAACTTGGTCCGGGTCACCAGCGGCCACCAGGGGGCCCAGCCGGCCAGGACGCCCAGCAGGACCGCGCCGGCCCGCCAGTCCCGGTGCAGCAGCCACCAGCCCAGGCAGAACAGCAGGGCCAGCATCGAACTCCACCAGATCAGCGGGGTCCCGAGGGCCAGGACCTCCTGCGACCACGACTGGCCGGTGCACCCGGTGGACGGGCAGTAGTACTGGGGCCCGGCGACCGGGCCGCGGTAGGACTCGTAGTAGAACGCGACCGGCCGGGTGATCAGCAGCCAGTCCCAGGGCTGCGACTGGTACGGGTGCCGGGTGCTCAGCCCGAGGCCGAAGCCGATCGCGGCCAGGTGGTACTCGTACAGCGAGTACAGCGCCGAGATCACCGGGGTGGTCACCCCGTGCAGCTGCCCGAGGTTCCGGTCGTAGCCGGTGCTGGTGAACAGCCAGTTGCTCCAGGTCGCGACGTAGACGGCCAGCGGGATCACGATGAACGTGAGCGGCAGCCAGACGGCCTCGCGGAACGCGCCGCGGACGAAGGACCGCAGGCCGGCGGCCCGGCGGGCGCCGATCTCCCACGCGATGAACAGGCAGGCGAACGCGACGATGTACCAGGCCGCGATCCACTTGGTCCCGACCGCCAGGCCGAGGAGGATCCCGCAGGCCACCTGCCATTTGCGCAGGCCGAGCCGCGGCCCGGCGTCACCGCCGGCGCCGCGCGCGACCCCCTCGACGAGCCTGGCCCGGGAGTTGTCCCGGTCGATGACCAGGCAGCCGAACGCGGCCAGGACGAAGAACATCAGGAAGATGTCGAGGATGCCGGTCCTGGACAGCACGAACTCCAAGCCGTCCAGGGACATCAGCAGCCCGGCGATGCAGCCGAGCAGGGTGGACCGGGTCATCCGGCGGGCGATGCGGCACATCAGCAGGATGGCCAGGGACCCGAACACCGCGGTGGAGAACCGCCAGCCGAGCGAGTTCAGCCCGAACAGCCACTCGCCGATCGCGATGAGCTCCTTGCCGACCTCCGGCTGCACCACGTACTCCCCGCAGCCGGCGCCGCTGCAGGACTGGAACAGGCCGGTGGTATGCCCCTGCAGGATCAGCGTGTTGGCCAGGTTGGGGTTGCTGGGAGGGCTGATGTAGTTCCACTCGACCCCGTGCTTCAGGATGCTCCACGCGTCCTTGGCGTAGTAGGTCTCGTCGAAGACGAAGGCCCGCGGGACCTGCAGCCGGTCGAAGCGCAGCCACGCGCCGAACGCGGTGACGAGCAGCGGGCCGAGCCAGCCCCACGGCCGGTCGTCGGGCATCGGGGCGGCCAGCCGGGCGCGAAGCACCGCCAGCCGGCTGACCTCGTCGGTGGCAGGCGTGGTGACGTCGGCCTCGGTTCCCATCATCGGCGCCCATGCTACTGGCGCACGCCGTCTCCGGCCACCGGACCAGGTAGTAGAGGAGAATGCTCCGCATGGCTGAACGTGAGGGGGAGCAGACGGGGGTGCTGACGCTGGCCGCGGTGCCGATCGGCCGGGCCGAGGACGCCTCACCGCGGCTGGCCGCCGAACTCGCCCGGGCCACGGTCATCGCGGCCGAGGACACCCGCCGCGTCCGCTGGCTCGCGGCGAGCCTGAACGTCCCGCTGCGGGCGCGCATCGTCTCCTACTACGACGCGGTCGAGGTGCGGCGGACCCCCGGCCTGCTCAGCGATCTGCGGGCCGGCCAGGATGTGCTGCTCGTCACCGACGCGGGGACCCCCGGGATCAGCGATCCGGGCTACCGGCTCGTCGCCGCCGCCGCGGCGGCGGGCATCAGGGTCACGGCGGTGCCCGGCCCGTCCGCGGTGACGGCCGCGCTGGCCGTCTCTGGGCTGCCCACCGACCGGTTCTGCTTCGAGGGCTTCCCGCCCCGGCGGCCGGGCGAGCGCCAGCGGCGTTTCGCCGAACTGGCCGGCGACCGCCGCACCCAGGTCTTCTTCGAGTCTGGCCGCAGGCTCGCGAGCACGCTGACCGAGCTCACGGCCTCACACGGCGAGGACCGGCAGGCCGTGGTGTGCCGCGAGCTCACCAAGACCCACGAGGAGATCCGCCGCGGCGCCCTGGCCGAGCTGGCCGCATGGGCAGGCTCAGGCGCCGTCCGTGGCGAGATCACGGTCGTCGTCGCCGGCACCGCCCGCCGGAGCCGGCGCGGGGCCGGCGAGGGTCCGCCGGACCGCGTCCCGTAGCCGCCGCAGCCAGGCGCCGCCCGCGGTACCGGGGCTGAACGCCATCACCGCCGCCAGGCAGGCGAACGGCACGGCCGGCAGTACGTACCGGTAGTCGAACTCGGCGGTCGCGGCCGGGATGACGATCACGGCCAGCGATATCGTCCAGGGCAGCAGCGCCTCGCCGCCCAGCCGCCGCCAGGCCAGCACGATGCCGCCCAGCCCGGCCAGCACGATGAGCCCGTAGACCGTCCCCGGCAGCCAGACGTACTTCTGGTAGTCGCGGATGATCACCGCGTACGGGTTGACCACCTGGGTCTCCGGGTTGCCCTGCACGTACGCGGCCGCGTAGGAGCCGTACCGGCCGAGGCTCGCGTCGTCCCAGCTCGGGATCGGCAGCCCCTGGGGCAGGAACAGGTACTCGTCGTAGGTCGCCGCCTGCGGGAACACCTGCCGCTTCCAGCCGAACACCCGCCAGGTGTCGTCCCAGACGGCCTGCGCGTAGTCCAGCGGCTGCGCCTCGATGGCGCGGATCGCGAAGTCCTCGGCCAGCTGGTTGGGCAGCGGGGCGAACTTCTGCGCCTGATAGCGGGCCAGCGGTGTCGTCCGGGTCGAGGTCCAGATGTAGGACTGCGCGATCGGCCGCTGGCCCGGCGGGACCACGGTGCACAGCCACAGCTCGTCGGCGGGCACGTGCATCTTGGCGCAGTCGGCGAAGGTCATCACCCGCGAGTACAGGAACACGCCGGTCGCGTCGCTCATCGCGAACTGCCCGTGCTCCAGGTCGAACATCCCCGCGTAGGTGAGGACCGGCACCAGGGTCACCACGACGGTGGCCGCGATCTTCCGCCAGTTGAACCGCCTGATGATCATGTAGACGATGAACACCGCGAACAGCGGCTCGCCGATCGAGCGCAGCACCCAGCCGAGGCCCAGCAGCAGGCCGATGACCGCGCTGCGCCGGGTGGACGGCCCGGCCGGATCCCATAGCAGCAGCGTGGTGGCCAGCATGAGCACGAACAGGAACGGCACGTCGGACAGGATCAGGTGCTCGAGCTGGATCTCGAATCCGTCGTAGAGCACCGGCACGGCGGCCAGCGTGGCCAGCCAGGCCGGGGCGCCGAAACGGTGCCTGGCCAGCGCGTAGACCATCACGCCGACCGCGAGGCCCATAAGATGTTGCAGAATCGTTATGAGGGCGTAGCTGTGAAAGGGCTCCAGGATCTTGAGCAAGACCGAGTATCCGGATACGCGGGTCGGGTCCAGGTTGAAGTGGACCGTGTTCGCCAGGTACTCGAACGAGTCGTTGAACCAGGCCTGCCACCGGTACCCGAGCTCGGTGTCCGCGCGCAGCAGCACGGCGGGGATGAGTACCATGACGAACAGCCGGTGCCCGGACCAGATGCGCGCGGGCAGAGATCTGACGCCAGCCGGACCCGGTGCACCCGACCGGACGGACCGTGCTCCCCACGCCGATGGGGCACGCGACGTGGCCCCAGGCATTACCCTCAACCCGTACCCTCCTGTGCTGGGCTGACATCCCTGACATTGAACGTGCGGCCGGCGGCATGCGTTCGTCCCCCGCCTACGGTAATACGATGCGCGACCGGAACTGGCCTAAAGCGGCCGGATCCGCTCACTCTCAAGGACTCTTAAGGAGACGGAAAACGTGGAGCTGACCGTGGTCATGCCCTGCCTCAACGAGGCGGAGACCGTGGCGACGTGCGTCCGCAAGGCTAT
>Ga0209415_10004618_pt1 | contig 25143 bp, 24 predicted proteins | sample PeaSoiSIISIP2007_FD_187696 | JGI IMG/M metagenome (GOLD analysis project Ga0209415, IMG submission 187696) | Peat soil microbial communities from Weissenstadt, Germany - SII-SIP-2007 (SPAdes) (version 2) | ecosystem: Environmental > Terrestrial > Soil > Wetlands > Peat | place: Germany... | reverse complement strand
GGCATGAATTCTGCGCCGCCCGATTCTTCACAACCTAATCTTGCACCGCCTCCTCCACCCGCACAATAGGAGAGGAGGAGAAGCGGTCAAGAGGTCCATTTCCGGGATGGTCGCGCATGAAAGTGGCTTGTTCTGGCAAGCTCCGATTATCTTACCGAGCCAGGTCAGTAAGCAGATGCGCGGCAGAGAGAAACTGTTCACCTCACTATCGACCCTATCGAATGAAGGACATCGGAACAGCAGCTCTCTTCCGCTCATCTTGGATTTGGGTGCATCCTGGTAACTGCCAATAACACCTGCTACAATTGAAGAAAATAACCCGCAATACTAAAAGAGGCATGTACATGGGAAATAATCCTTATTCAAGCTGCGGTGTCGGTTTTGTCTGCAGCATCTCCGGCCAAAGTAATAGGCAAATCGTCGCATGGGGCATCGAGGCGGTCAAGAACCTCACCCACCGCGGGGCGGTTGGTGCTGACGGTAAGACCGGTGACGGTGCCGGCATTGTTACCGAGATACCGCGAAAATTCTTTGACACAATAATCAAGGAACTCGGCCTTACCATCTCCGATATCAATAACCTTGCCGTGGGTACTTTTTTCCTCTATGGCGTTGTGGAGCATGAGATTGATGAAAACCTAACGAGATGCGGATTCAGACCCATTGGATGGCGCGATGTTCCCATAAATGACGACGCGCTCGGCAAAGCGGCTCTTTGCACAAAACCGAGAATCAGGCAGCTTTTGATTGATACAGAGGGAATTCCTAGTAAGGACCGGGAACGTAATCTTTTTTTTGCAAGAAAGGCTATCGAAAAAAAACTTGGCAAGGACGTATGCATTCCGAGTATCTCTTCAAAAACAATACTGTATAAGGGGCTTCTCGTCGCACCCCAGCTCGATCGGTTCTATCCCGACCTGACGAACGAGGCTTTTGAATCAGCTTTTTGCGTGTTTCATCAGCGCTTCTCGACCAATACCCTGCCGGAGTGGTGCCTAGCCCAGCCCTTTCGTGTACTTGGCCACAATGGAGAGATCAACACCCTTCAGGGAAACAGAAACTGGATCATGGCCTTGGAGAAAGAAATCCTCGATGGATTCGAAAGCAGCAGGGAAATTCTCGCACCATTCGTCCTTTATGACGAGAGCGATTCCGCCTCTCTTGACAAGATCATCGAACTCCTGATCCGCTCAGGTTTTTCTCCGGAGCACGCCGTAAACCTCTGTATTCCTCCTGCCTGGGAGTGCATGGATCTCGATGCGGAAGTGCGATCCTTTTTCGAATATTCGGCTCTCCTGATGCCCCCATGGGATGGTCCTGCCGCGATCGTGTTCACGGATGGAGATACCGTGGGCGCACATCTGGACCGGAACGGTCTCAGGCCTCTCAGATATGCGCTTACCGAAGACGGCGTCCTGGTCTGCGGATCGGAAGCAGGCATGATTGATCTCCATGGAAGGAAGTTCCTTGAAAAGGGGAGGCTTGGCCCGGGAGATACCGTTTCGGTCGATCTCAGAAAGGGAAAAGTCAGGAAGACAGAAGAGATTCTACGGGAACTCGCACGCAGGAACCCTTACCGCGAGTGGATCAAGAAACAAAGAATAGGCCGTATATTCGAAAGCACTATGCCTCCGGAACCGGACCCGGACCTCATGCGGAAGCAGATCGCGTTTGGATATACCGCGGAAGAGTTGCAGATGCTTATAAAGACCATGGCCGAGACCGGAACAGAACTGACCTTCTCGATGGGTGACGATACGCCGATCCCGCCTTTGGCTGAAAAGCCGCAGCTTCTCTTCAGATATTTCAAACAGCGGTTTTCCCAGGTCACCAATCCCGCGATTGATCCCATAAGGGAAAGAATGGTCATGTCGCTCTTCATGAACCTCGGCGGTCGTAAAAGTTTCCTCAGGGAGACGCCGGAGCAAGCCAGACGGTTCCAGATAGAGTCGCCCCTCTTATGTGCAGATCATCTTGCCGAGATTGAACAAAGCGGGATGTTTAAGGTAAGGAAAGTTTCGATCACCTATGCAAAAGCTGCAAGCGGTCTTTTAGCCGGAGTAGCAACGCTCATGAAGGACGTTGTGGATGCGGTTGCTTCCGGTGCAGAGATCATTATCCTGTCTGACAGGGACATTTCAAAAGACAGGTTAGCGATCCCGTCTCTCCTCGCTGTGGCTGCATCATTCCAGGGACTTCTTCGTAAGGACCTTGCCCATGCAGCCAGCTTGATTATTGAAACAGGAGAAGCGAGAGACGTGCACCATATCGCCTGTCTCATAGGTTTCGGTGCGTCGGCTATCTGTCCTTATCTCGCCTTCCAGACGATTAAAGACCTTGCGGTGCGAGGCGAGATCAATATTCCCTTTGCCGATGCGGCACGCAACTTCAAAAAATCCCTTGAGGACGGGTTTCTAAAAGTGATATCGCGGCACGGGATATCGACTATCAATTCCTATCATGGTGCGCAACTCTTTGACATCCTTTGTCTTAAGCAGGATTTTGTTCATGACTACTTCGGTAGTATCCCGGTTGGAATTGAATCGGATGGTATGCAGGAGGTCGAGGATTCGCTCCTCAAACGGCACTCTGCTGGTTTTGAGGTCCCTGACCCCGTGATGGATACTGGCGGGTTCTTGCGCTATAAGAGAGAAGGGGAATGGCATGCCTGGGGGGCTCCCACTGTTCAAGCTTTAATTAAATTCATCAGGAGTGGTGTCCCGGCTGATTTCAAGAGTTTTACCTCTTTGGTGAATGCGCGACCTGTGGGATTGAGGCATCTCCTGGGTTACAAGACCGGCGAACCTCTCTCTCTCGATGAGGTCGAGTCCGGAAAATCGATCCTCAAACGATTTACCTCGGGCGCTATGTCCGTGGGGGCGCTATCCCCGGAAGCCCACGAGACCATCGCGGAGGCCTGCAATCGTCTCGGCATGCGCAGTAACAGCGGAGAAGGCGGTGAAGACACGAAGAGATTCCGGACCGTAAAAAACAGCGCCATCAAGCAGGTAGCCTCAGGACGTTTCGGCGTGACGCCGGGCTATCTTGCCTCAGCCCGCGAGATCGAGATCAAAATGGCTCAAGGTGCAAAGCCCGGAGAGGGCGGTCACCTTCCGGCGCTCAAGGTGGATGAATACATCGCCGGCCTCAGATACTGCAAACCGGGCACCCTCCTCATATCGCCGCCCCCGCACCATGACATCTATTCTATAGAAGACCTAAACCAGCTTATTCATGATCTTAAGCAGATGAACCCGGAAGCACAGGTAGCAGTCAAGCTTGTTTCAGAAATCGGGGTAGGCACCGTTGCTGCAGGTGTTGCAAAGGCTTATGCAGACATCGTACAGATCAGCGGCAATGACGGAGGCACCGGTGCAGCGCCATTGACCTCAATCAAGAATGTAGGAAGTTATTGGGAACTAGGGCTCTTGGAGACGCAACACGTTCTGATCGACAACGGTCTACGGGAACGGATCAGGGTGAGGGTTGACGGCGGGATCAAGACAGGCAAGGACGTCATCATCGCCGCACTCCTGGGGGCAGAGGAGTTTGGATTCGGCACCGAAACGATGATCGCCACGGGCTGCGTCATGGCCCGGCAGTGCCATCTCAACACCTGCCCAACTGGCGTCGCTACACAGGACCCAAAGCTTCGGTCCCGGTTCAGGGGAACGAGCGAAGGGGTCATGGCCCTTTTCAACGCTATCGCAGGAGAAGTTCGCGAGATCCTTGCACAGATGGGATACAGAAGTCTTGATATGATCATCGGCAGGACCGACCTTCTCACGATTATCGATCACAAAGACTTTCCGGCTTCAAAGCGCATCAAGCTCGATCCTTTTCTTGATTTTATCGGCCGAGGCAAGCCCCTCCGGAGCATCCAATTACATAATGATAATCCCTCACCCACGATGAACGAAGAGATACTGTCCGATATTCTGCCCTTTATCGAGACGGCAAAACCGATAAAAAAAGAGTACTCCATCCGGAATATCAACAGGAGCATTCCGGTCCGGCTCAATTATCACATCGCTCGGAAGTACGGCGAAGACGGACTTCCTCCTGATACTCTTACACTCATCTTTAAAGGCACCGCGGGTCAAAGCTTCGGGGCCTTTAATCACAAAGGTCTTACGCTCGTTTTAATCGGCGAAGCGAATGACTATGTCGGAAAAGGAATGCATGGAGGGAAGATAGTGATAAGACCGGATGGCGTCAGTGAACCCCATAAACAGGTGATCATGGGAAACACGGTTCTTTACGGGGCAACGGGCGGTGAATTATTTGCCGCGGGTAAGGCGGGAGAACGTTTTTGCATCCGGAACAGTGGTGCAACTGCCGTGATCGAAGGCACGGGACAGCACCTGTGCGAATACATGACGAGGGGTGAGGTGGTTGTGCTCGGACCGACCGGGTACAATGTCGGGGCGGGCATGACCGGCGGAACGCTGTATGTCCTCGATGAGGACAATGCGCTTGTCAGCCGGTTGAATACCCAGTATGTCACCGCTTTGGGTTGTGACAACGACGACAAGGAACGCCTCAAGCCCTTGATCGAGGCCCATCGCGCTCACACGGAAAGTCCCCTCGCCAAAGCGATACTAGCCGATTTTGACGATAGGGTGGACACATTCAAGAAGGTCATACCGAGGTAAGGTATTGCTGTTCTACGGAAGAATCTTACGGAGTGAAACGTTGCTGGATCTGATTTGAAGCCGTCCGCGTCCACAACCATTACATAATCGCCCCTCATACCATCGGAGAATTCCGCCTCCATCTGTCATGATCAGCAACGATGCTGGTAACGATGGTTCCGAAACGGATGGTGACGATCAATACATGTGTTCGCGATGAGCGATCTCCAGCGCTAGGGCAGGTAAGCCAGACTTCACTTGCATACTTTTTCCAGAACGGAGAGTATTGTTTTTCGCTTCACCTGAGTGCGTGTTTGAAAAGGATCAGTATATGGACATTGTTCGTATGGAGTGGTACGAATGGTGAATGTCATATGCGCTTCATCTGTGTTGTCGAGTGGATATTTTATGGGTAATCATGATCTCCCCATTTATAATTATAACGCTGCAGAATTTGGGGTGGCAGTTATTCCTGTAATGTGTGCGGCAGAAGATAGATCGGATCGCGGTTACTTACTCCGGATTGTGGGCCATCAAGCATCTCCTCGCATGCGTGATGACCATTGCTACTAAGTTCAAAACCTATCGCAACGGATTTGTTCATCAGGCTCAAAACCTTCTGTGATATAGTTAGAATGTAATTATATTTTAAAAAAGGAGGAGCACCCATGAAATACATTGTCCTCTTGGGAAGGATCCTGTATGTGGCTATATTCTTAATGTCCGGGCCGAATCATCTTACTGCTGGGGCAATCGGTTACGCTGCCAGTAAAGGTGTGCCTATGGCCTCGGTCGCAGTTCCCTTATCGGGAATAATCGCCTTTGTAGGCGGCGTGAGTATCCTGCTGGGATACAAAGCTAAGTACGGCGCGTTGCTGATCGTGGTCTTTCTCTTGCCGGTTACATTCATGATGCACAATTTCTGGATCTATACCGACCCGATGCAAGCGCAGATGCAGATGGCTAACTTCATGAAGAACCTCTCCATGCTCGGCGCCGCTCTCATGATCGCGCACTTTGGTTCCGGACCGCTCAGCTTGGCCAAGAAGTAAAGTGGCACGAATTACGACATGAAAAGTGCAATTCCCAAATGATGCAATACCTCGACAAGCACGTCCAAGACATGCCGGAAATCCGGAACCGGGAGTTGAACAGCCTCAAATGAACGCGCAAGAGCTTATGTCCATAACGGAACCCAACGCCGACCAGCCCAAGGACCTTCAGTTGAAACAACTAACGATGTTGGGTTGGGGCTCTCGGCTTTCAGCGCACCTGCTGTTGATCGCACTGTTTTGCGCATCTGGATGCGGCTCAGCTAGCTCTGCTGGGCCTCAGCTTGCAACTTCCAGCACAGCAAGTGCGAGTGCGCTGGAGCTCAGCTCCGAAGGTCAAGCTTGGCTGGGCGCCGCCATTAGCCGTGGCAGTTTCCCCGATTTGCGTTGGCCAGATTTCAGCGATTTCAGCAAGGACGTGAAGAAATTCTACGGGTTCAACGGTGATTCATTGTGGTGGGTCAAAGGAATGGAACCGACAACACAGGCGCTGCAGGTGATCGCGCTATTGCTCAAGGCCGACCAAAAGGGGCTCTCCGCGGAAGACTACGACGGATCCCGGTGGAACGATCGGCTGGCAAAACTCAAACCTGCGACGCAGCAGCCGACCGAGGCGGATGCTGTGAAATTCGATCTCGCTCTTACGGTTTGCGCGATGAGGTATATCTCCGACCTGCACATTGGCAAGGTAAATCCGAGGCAATTCTCTTTCGCTTACGATTTTGAGTCCAAGAAATTCGATGTGTCAGAATTTCTAAAAGACCACGTTGTCGATGGGGGCGACGTTGCTGGCCTCTTGGCTCAAGTGGAGCCGTCCTATCCCGGTTACCGGTGCACGATTCAAGCCCTGCAAACGTATCTCGAGCTTGCGAGGAAAGATGATGGGGAGCAGCTCCCGCTCGTAGAAAAAACGATTGTACCTGGCGATTCCTATCCCGGCGTCACCCGGCTCACGCGACTGCTCCGGTTGGTCGGCGACCTTCCGGCTGATGCCAATGTTCCGGCTGATCAAACCGCTTACGCAGGTGCTCTGGTGGATGCTGTAAAGAGTTTCCAGAGCCGTCATGGCCGAGATCCAAACGGACGAATTGACACTCAAACCCTAGCTGACTTGAACGTTCCTCTGAGCCGTCGAGTTCGACAAATGCAGCTGACCCTTGAGCGATGGCGGTGGTTGCCGGACCTATATCAAAAAGCGCCCATCGTGGTCAATATCCCGGAGTTTCGTCTCCGCGCCTATGACAAAGACTTCAATATCGGTGTGACGATGAACGTTGTGGTGGGCAAAGCGTACGGCCATGATACCCCGGTGTTTAGCGACACCATGCAGTACGTCGTTTTCCGCCCATATTGGGAGGTGCCATATTCCATTACCAAAGATGAGATGATTCCGCACATCGTTCGCGATCCAGACTACTTGGCAAAGAATGGATTCGAGATTGTGGACAGCGGGCAGAACGTCGTATCGGCGGGGACGGTCACGAACCAATTACTCGGCCAACTCCGGGCCGGGAAACTTTTCGTCCAGCAGAAGCCTGGTCCAAAGAATTCCCTCGGACTCGTGAAATTTGTCTTTCCCAACAGCTACAGCGTATACATGCACGACACTCCGGTCACACAACTCTTCGCGAAGTCCCGGCGGGATTTCAGCCACGGCTGTATCCGGCTGGAGAGGTCTGCCGATCTGGCCGCTTGGGTCCTGCGCGACAATCCCGGCTGGACCCCGGAACGTATTCGCGCTGCCATGAACGGCAGCTCGACCCGGCAGGTGAATCTCGCACACCCCATTCCGGTCTTAATTGTCTATGCTACAGTTGTCGTGCTGGAAGATGGGCTGGTTCACTTCTACGATGACATCTACGGGCACGACGCCGCCCTGGAGACGGTTCTTGCGAGGGGCTACCCTTATCCCTGGTGAGGGTTCCCCGTATGGTGAGATAACTCATGCGAACTTCTGGTAGTTATATTTAAGCAACCCTCCGAAACTTTCCCGACATTGAACAGGATTTACTTGGAAAGTTATTAACATCAAATATTTTTGTATCAAAAAGGAGAACATTCATCGAGTTTTAAATTTGGAGATTTGCTGAAATATCAGTTTTATATCCACTCTTTTGGGCATAATCTGAACAAAGGAAGAAGCACATCGTTGTGAATGACTATAGCGACTTCTGCTTCAGCATTAAAACGCAGAGGGGATATGCTCTTTGAAACACGTTCGGGAACATGGCTCTATTGTATATGACAAAGACGGAAAGAATAAAATCAATGATTCTGCCAACTTGATAGCGATAAATTATAAGCACACCTGACAAGACAACAAAAAACAATAGAAAACAAGCTATTAGAAATCCAAGTGGGAATTTTATTATCTTGTGAGTCAGATTCTTCCCAAATTGTAAGTATGTAAAATAACAAAAGGAGAGAAAGCTTGCGCGCTTGAACTGCCTCGTGCATGATCTTTTAAGTAAATCGATATAATTATAATAATACTATGCAAGCATTATGGTATATTTAAAGCCGACTTTAATATTTCCAAACTCCTGTCTAGTCGTAGTTTTGCGAGGTAGACTATGCCGTCATTGTTTTGGCCTTGCCTTCAAGTTTTTCCGCCTGCTTAGCTCAGTCGTTCGCGCTTTTGCCCAGGGCGTTAACATTATCTCATGGCCTTGACAACATGGACCTTTTGCTATAATTACAGTAAGTGTCTCTTGAGTAGATGAAAAGTTTTTATTCATAAGCCAACATGTCAAAATTAACTAAAAGTTTCTTTAAACTAGCCGCCTTCTTATGCCTCATTCTGACTCTTCCAGGCTGCGTTCTGTTGGGTTTGGCCGTCCCTGCAACAGTAAGCGGCAGCGCGGCCGGCGTAGATTATACATTCACGAACATTGCCTATAAGACCATCAGCTACCCTGTTGCCGATGTCGAGGCAGCGCTCTTTAAGGCGCTTAGAAAGATGGACATAAAAACATTGAAGCTCAAGGCAGAGGATGGTAAAGTTAGCGTTACGGCGGTCACAGCTCAACTTGATGTATACATCGACCTTGAGAGGGTAACGCCGACCGTGACAAGCATCAAGGTTAACGCTAAAAAGGGTCTCTTCTTTAAGGACAAAGCTACGGCGACAGAGATCATAGTGCAGACTGTGAAGAACATTGAAGTGAAGAAGTGAGGATGTTCGCTCATAAAAAACGAGCGTGTAGCGCTAAGAATATGCGTGAAATACTGGTAACTAGCACATGAACATATTGAATTCACCGACGCACCGACCACTTGAGAATTAAATACGGTCACCTGCCGCAGAGCCGTGTCCGGTGCAATGATCTGTTAGGTGTCAAGCTACCGATGTTGTTGCCGCTTGAACAGCAGGCCGAAGTTCGAGCGGCGATACGACCGCTTTAAACACTTCTCGCGTACCACCGTTTCCTGTAACAACGATGTCACTATAACCGAGCATTTTCCCCAACAAACCCTGATTCACGCTGATGGCTTCGACTTTCGAGTGCAGCATCTCCAATGTACGAGTAGTGAAAAAACCCAGTTTGACGATGATGCGCTTATTCGTGACCGCGAATTCTGAATTAGCCATTTTGATGAATGGGGCAAGGATTAAGAGCCCAGCCAAAATTAAACAGAAAAGTCCAAGTCCTTTTGTCCCTCTGACGAATGAGCCTATCGATGCAAAAAATAAGATACCAGCGAAGAAGCCGGGAAACAGAAAGACTTGACAACGGAGTTTGGATCGGTAAATAACGTTTTCGACGGGGAACAGCTGTGAGTCTATATAACCCGTGAGTGCCTCCTTAGATTATAAATGAGTAATCGAGATATGTAGAGCCCAACGCCATATATTGAGTAACCCTTTAGATCAAATCGAATCTGCGATGTTATCTTATAATGAACATGCCTTTTCAAGAATTACTTGGGTAACTTTTATTGTGATTCAATGCGCCTTGCTGAAAATCACTGAGCCGCGATCCTCACCCGTATAGTCCCGTATCGTGGATGCCTGTAAAAGATGCATGCTGATCTTCAACTGGTTAAGCCTGGTGAACGCGCTTCACCGATGCCGCCTACGGTTGTGTCCCGCTGTGGCACTCGTAACAATGGCCTTCCTCCCACGCGTCGCCGATGTCGACCGGGTGCTTGAACTCTAGGCCGGTTTCGGCAATAATCTTTTCTCGGGCTAATTTAGGTCCCTGGGCAATGATGACATGGCAGGTGCGGCAATCGTTCGAGATGATTCCCGAACTGCTTGCATGCTTTCCGTCATGACAGCGCATGCAGCCGCGAAAGATGAAGTGGCCGATGTTGTTCGGATAATCGGACCAGTCGGCCTTCATAACTGGAAATATATTCCGCTTGTAGACTTCCTGGACTGTGAGGACGGCCTCCCCGATCTGCTTCTCCTTCTGTCCGGCAATGTTCGGGTAGTTTTGCCGGTAAAAATTAGTTATACTTCCGGCAATGCCATTCATGGCCGCAGTGTCCGAATCGTACTTCTTGGTCAGTGCCTGCACCGCAGTCTTCTTGATCTCGGGTAGCCCCGCGTCGATCTGTCCTGTCAGGAGCACGAGATCGACAGCATTATCCGGAGATATGTAATCATGGCTCGGGCGGTTGTGGCAATCCATGCAATCCATAGTTCGTATTTCAGCTTCCGCGATCTCCTTCTGCGTTAACGGTTTTTCCCGGTCCTGGTACACAGTTATCATCCTCCTAGCCTTATCCGTCAACCTGACCCAGGGAATATCCTGCCTGCCCTTGTTCCCCGCAATATATTCTATTTTAACCGCTATATTCATGTGCCAGTGAATTCCCGTGTTCAGGCTTGTGTTCGGACTGCCACCCCCGATCTTTATCAGTTTATTGATCGGCCAGGGAGAATTTGATTTGTCGTATTGGTAGTGGACGAACTGTCGCTGTTTTGCGCCGAAGAACGCGCGCGGCCAGTGGCAGGTCTGGCAGTCCTCCTGTACGGGCCGAAGGTCTTTGATCGGGGTCGGAAGGGGTCGCGGATAGACGTTCGCAAGCACGGCGTAGACCTGGTAGAGTCCCGAGAACTTTGATTTTGCATACCACCCCGCACCCGGCCCGATGTGACAGTTGACACACTTCACACGCGCATGCGGAGAATCCTGGTGTGTCGTGTATTCAGGCTTCATTACCCGGTGACAAACAAGACCGCAGAACGAAACCGACTCGGTATATTGGTAGGCATGGTACATCCCGACAGCGCTCATGAGCATGAAAAAAACAGTTACGAGCAGGAAGATTACGGCCGCGTTCCGGTGTCGCGTGTTGTTGAGGTTTATGTCAGGCCATTTATGATACGTGATCAGCCCGGTCCGCTGTCGTTTGTACCACTCGATGTACATCCCCAATGGCACCAGGAGCAGACCGAGGATGAGGAAGCCTGGCAGCACGATATAGATCAGGATGCCGACATAGGGATTGAGCTTTGCAGACAGGATCGACATAATAAGGAAAAAAAGGAACACCAGAGTTCCAACCCCGGCGATCGTGGCCCCTGCGGTGCTCAACCAGTTGCGAATCAATCTCGGTTCTCTCTGTTCTTCCATATACGGTTTCCATCCCTGACCAGTTTCCCATAATACTCGTCCTGGGAAATGATGATTACAGCCAATCCGGAAGGCTGCATTCCTCATGATTAACAGCCATCCGCATCATGGTAAGAGTTAGTCTCCGGCGCAACCTTACTGTGGGTTTAGAAGATTTTTTTGACGTTCGCCTTGAGCCTCTGCCAGTAAGACGCTTTTGGTTCTTTCTGGCATTCATCAACTATTATAGGCGTAATCTTTTCTGTTCATTTGATGTCGATCGCGGCGTTTTCCGGCTTACCACCACGTACGTATGCGACCGAATAAACGACTTTTGGCCTGATCGTCTCATCAAGCATGATAAAATCCTCGCACATCATCTTCGATAGATTATATTGGGTCTTATTGTCACTCTTAGCGCTATTGTCACTCTTGTCCGCAGTCAATGCTATGTCACCGGCTACGAATATTGTGACATGATTTTTTTAATTATATCATTAATATTAGATACGAACAGTCAGCGCGAAACAATGTCTGAACCGGTCTTTGCAGAAACTGCTCATATAGTGTGATAAACTGGAGTAATGCATAAGAAACCAAGATGCTGCTTATGCAATTGCCAATATCATTACGATATATCATCCATTGCATAAATAACACTTGATCGTAACTGATTGCTTATAAACATGAATAGAGGAAAAAGGAGGTCATATGATATCAAAGATTCTCGTACCGCTGGACGGCTCAAAAGTAGCTCAAAGGGCGGCAAAATACGCGGTCGATCTCGCGAAACAGACAGGCGCAACGTTGATATTGCTAAGCGTCATCGATAAACGCTTCATCATCGAACAGTCGGTTTCCGCTTCCGCGTCGCCGACCCATTTAAAGGAGCTTGTTGTAGATTATCTGAAACAGTCAGCGCAAGCAGCCACGGATGCGATAGAAAAGCTATGCAAACAGAATCGCGTTCAATATAATGCGGTGATAAGAAAAGGGCATCCTGTGGAAGAAATTGTGAGCGAGGCAACAAAATCAAAAGTTGATCTGATCATTATGGGGTCTCACGGTAAAAGCGCACTTAAGGCGGCCATTCTCGGCAGCGTTACCTACGGTGTCTTGCATAAGGAAACCAAAATTCCTGTGTTCATCGTGAGAAGATGACCTGTCTGCCTCGTTTCATATAAATAAGACTGCTGTAAACTGAACTCTTGGTCATGCCCTTTACACGCGCGTTGCTTATTGCCTATGAGCGGATCGATGCCAAAGGCACATTTCATATGAAATGAGAGAAAGAATGAAAATCATGAAAACGGATGACCAGCTCAAACCGACTGTGTTCGTCATTTTTGGCGGAGCCGGTGACTTGACCTGGCGGAAACTCGTGCCGTCATTGTTTGACCTCTCCCGGGACCGAAGTATGCCAGCTGATTTTTCGGTTATCGCGGTGGATCGCGTAGACATGAGCGACGAAAAGCTGCGCCGGCATCTTCACGACGGCGTCAAGAAGTTCTCGCGCCAAAGAATAGTGAAAGCCGGCGACTGGGGAGACTTTGCTAGGCATATCCGCTACCAGCAGGGCGATTTCAAGAAGCTGCAAACTTATACGGCCCTGGGCGAACAATGCGTGAAGCTGGAAAAGGAATGGGGTGCCAAAGCCCACCGCATCTTTTACATGGCTACACCGCCGAGTATGTTCGGCGAAATCCCAAAATACCTCGGAAAGGCCGGACTGGCGCGTGATCGAGAATGGGGGCGGATTGTGATCGAGAAACCGATCGGCTATGACCTAGAATCCGCCCGCGCCCTAAATGCTATCCTTGCCGCCAATTTCGAAGAATCCCAAATCTTTCGCATCGACCATTATTTGGGCAAGGAAACGGTGCAGAACATTCTGGCCTTCCGCTTTGCCAATCCCCTCTTTGAGCCGCTCTGGAACCGGCGTTACGTGGACTACGTGACAATCACCGTGGCCGAAGAGGTGGGCGTAGGGCATCGAGGTGGTTATTACGACCGCGCCGGAGCCCTGCGTGACATGGTGCAGAATCACCTGATGCAACTGCTCTGTCTCGTTGCGATGGAACCGATGGTCTCCTTCGAAGCCGATGAGATTCGCAACAAGAAAGTGGACGTCCTCCACGCCGTTCGTCCGATTCACAGAGACGCCGTCCATCAAAGCGTTGTGCGTGGTCAATACGGCAAGGGGTGGATCGGCGGCAATAAAGTTCCGGCTTACCGCGAAGAAGAAGGGGTGTCGTCTGATTCCCAAACCGAGACGTTTGTCGCGCTCAGGCTGTTCCTTGACAACTGGCGCTGGCAGGGCGTGCCCTTTTATCTCCGCACCGGGAAGCGGCTCACCCGGCAGGCCTCGGAGATTACGATCCATTTTCGCGGAGTGCCGCATCAGTCGTTTCCGTCTGAGGCCACCCTCGATTGGCAGTCGTCACGACTGGTGATGTCCATCCAGCCCGATGAAGGCATCGTGTTGCGCTTTCAGGCAAAACACCCCGGGCCAAAGATCCACCTGCGCTCCGTGGAGATGCAGTTCAATTACCAGGACGCCTTCGCAGCCCGATCGCCTAACGCTTATGAAACGTTGCTCTGGGACGTAATGAAGAATGATGCCACCTTGTTCATGCGCGCCGATCAGGTGGAGGCCTCCTGGCGGTTGTTGATGCCGGTGCTTGAGGGCTGGGCCCTGGCCATGCAGCGGGAGAAGGCATCGAGGCATGGGATAAAGCTGGATCTTCAGATCCAACCCGATAATTCAATCATGATCGAGGGGGATGAAAGGAAACTCAAGCAGATACTGTTCAATCTCCTGAGCAATGCGGTGAAATTTACGCCCGACGGAGGCCAGGTGCAGGTAATGTCGAAGAAAATTAATGGAGCTCAGGACATAGAGATCAGCATCAAGGACACCGGCATAGGGATCAAACAGGAGGACATCCAGAAGCTTTTTAAGGAGTTTTCTCAATTGTCGTCGGCCTATGATAAAATGTATGAGGGGACCGGGCTCGGGCTTGCGCTCACCAAAAAACTTGTTGAATTGCACGGTGGGAAGATATGGGTGGAAAGCGAGTTCGGCAAAGGGAGCTTGTTTGCCTTCGTTATTCCCGTAAGGCAGATTAGGAAAAATGATGCCTAAGAAAATTCTTGTGGTAGAAGATAACGAGCAGAACCGTATTCTCATGAGACAGATACTGAATTATCACGGCTATGAGGTGCTGGAGGCGGCTGATGGGGCAGCCGGGTTGGAGATGGCCAAAAAGCACATGCCTGATCTTATATTGCTTGATCTGCAGATGCCTGTTATGGGCGGTTTTGCGGTGATACGGGACTTGCGGAAAACGCCGGAACTGTGCAAGCTGAAGGTGATCGCCGTCACCTCGTTTGCCATGAAAGGTGACAGAGAAAAGGCCTTGGAAGCGGGGTTTGATGAATATGTGACAAAACCCATAGATACGCGAAAATTCGCTGAGATCGTAAAAAACATCCTTCCGAGTGATAAAATTACGCCGAAGAATCCGATCATCCTTTGTGTCGACGATGAACCTGCAAACCTTAAACTGTTCGAAAACATACTCGTTCCGAGAGGCTACGAGGTGGTAAGAGCCACAAACGGGGAAGACGCCCTGGTGAAGATCAAAACCCAGACCATAGACCTCATACTGCTGGACCTCATGTTGCCGGGGATGGACGGCCTGCAAGTGTCCAGAAAAATCAAAAATAACAAAAAGTACAAGCATATACCGATAATCATGCTTACCGCACATAGTGGCGTGGAGTCTTATATAAAGTCTCTCAGCGGTGAGTTGTTTGCATACCTCCATAAGCCTTTTGAGGCAGAAGAATTAGTTAGAAACGTGAGGGTCGCTCTTGGGCAATAAGAGGCCAACCATTCTTTGCCCAGGGAATGATCAGCGGGAAATGTTCTTTCCTTGAGGGAAAATGTATTCTTATCCGAAATTAAAGAAAGCGGCTCGTAACTACTCAGGTTGCAGGGCACAGTTACCAAGAAGTAGCCAAAACCAATTTTCGCGCTATGGCCATAGGCTATGCCGAGGCGCAGAGACGCAAAGAAAAATGGACAATACAATATGAAGGGAAATCAGATATCCAAAATCATATCAGGGCTGATGTCTTTTTTGCGCGCTTTGTGGTTTTGCGCGATATAGGTCTCAGTGGTTACGATTTTCGACCGAAAGTAATGAAGTTCGAGAGGTTGCAGAAGGGAGAGAACAGAGAAATTGCTCATTGTATTATAATTCAAGCTTTTCTCTGGCTCCTCTGCTTTTTCCGCGGTGAAAGATTATGCCGGTACCATAGGTACGCTTCGGACGTATTATGATAAAAAAAATGATCGCTTTTATCCTGGTGCTGTTTTTTGCCGTCAGTGGAGATGCCGGTGAGCTTATTGTTCAGGATGATTCTGCGAAGCCGGTCAAACAGGCTTATACGGTAAGTCAACCACAAGACGTGAATAATCCTGAAAACTCTTTGCCCACTGTGCAGCAACAGCAGTTACCTCAAAACGCGTACGTTGAGAAAAAAACAGAAAGTCCTGTCTCTACATATAAGGTGAATTATTTTTCCATAAATAATTGGCCCGGGAACAACGACGCGCAGGTAAAGTTCCAGATAAGCATGAAGTTCCGGGTGCTGGATCCGAACTTATATGTCTTTAAATATAACATTTTTCCGGCCTATTTTGCTTATACGCAGAAGTCACTCTGGAACGTAGGGCGGCACCCTTATTTTGAAGAAAGCAATTATAACCCGGAGTTTTTTTTAGATTATCCGGTCAATGCCGCGGTCATCGGCCGTCTTAAACTGAGGAACATAGTTATAAGTCCACTCGAGCACGAATCCGACGGTCTCGACGGCGCGCAAGCACGAAGCTGGAACAGGCAATATGTTCTGTTCAAGTTTGGCCTCGAGTCGCGGGAAGAACTGAAAGAAACGAATTCCTTCCTGTCGGACAAGGCGTTACTGTATGTTAAGCTCTGGTACGCAGAGGGTTATTCCGACGAGACGAACTATCTTCAATCTATCGGCAACAATGAAAAATTCCTCGACTATATGGGGCGGGGAGAGATCGGGGTAAGCGTCAGGAATTTCCTCCGGGGAGGAAGCTTAAGTGACAACCAGCTAGATATGAAAACGCCGATATTCCGTGATGTACACAAAGATTCTTATGAATTCGAATTCCGGCAGAAGCTGCCGAATACGTATTTCGCACTTTACCTGCAGTACTGGTATGGTTACGGAGAAACCCTGCTTCGATTCGATCAGTTCGGACGCAGATTATTTGTAGGACTCGCTTTTTCTTATTAAAGGCATTCGGAAGCAGCAGCGGAGCATTTCAAATATCGGCCAGATGATTCGCAGGAGAGAGGCCTGACGGGACATGTCGACAAATACTACGATGAAGCAATATCGCATCTTAATGACACGGAATTAATTCTCTTCTTCGGTCCTGGCGAGGCAAAGGGTAAGTTGATAAAACGTATCTCAGAAAACTCGTCTCAATCTGGAAAGTAAATCACGGTATTGCCGAGACGACCGATGGGGCCCTTGCATCAAGCAAACACAAGATCGCCATGAAGGGTGGATTGAACTTCATCAACGACCGGTTTGTTGATATAGTCGTAGCGGTCCTCGATAATCGCGGGTGCGCTGTTTACAACCAGAAAGTACACGGACCGTTCCGTAAAACCGCAGATCGAGAAGGTAAGTGTCTTAAAGTCAATATCGGGGTCCGTGTTGAACGCGGTGGGGGATGCGTGGAAATTCATTCAGGGTGGAGAGTGCACGGCATTTTACTCAGGGTCGGTGGCACAGCCGGAGAGGTAAGGGTACCTCAACCTGGGGCAACAACCGAAGCACCCGGAGAAGTGTCGGAGAATTACGTCTGCACCATTAAGTGAGGAAGATGGTACAACATGTGCTTCATGCACTTTGCAAGAGAAAGGAAACCGTGTGAGTATAATCGCCAAGGATCCTGGGTAGCTGAACCGGCTACCAAGAAACATTCCCGTTGAAGCAAACACGAGTAAGGGCTTTCTTGCATGCGTAACTTGCTTGACACTAAAGCGCAGGACGTGCGGCAAAGAAAGGCTGGGCCATATGAATCTGCCAAGCCAACTTGAAAAAAAAACTAGCAGGGGATGGGCGATACTTTTTCTCGCTATCAAAAAGTTTTTGCAGATTGACGGGGCACAGTGGGCTGGTTCATTCGCCTTCCATGCGTTCTTCGCGTTGTTTCCATTGATGGTCCTGCTCGTCACGATTGTCTCGTTCTTTATTGACCGGGACAGGGCCGGGAAAGTGGTAATTGCCTTCATGGAAAGCTACGTTCCAATTAGTGGCGAGATGCAACGTCATATTTTTGATACCATCGCCGGTGTGATCAAAACGCGTCAGCAGGCGGGAGCGGTTGCGTTTATCATCCTCGTCTGGGCCGCCCTCCAATGTTTTACCACCCTCATCTCCGCGACTAACCGTGCGTGGGGCGTCGCGGTGTACAGTTGGTGGCGACTTCCGCTAAAAAGCCTGACGCTGCTCGGTATCACGGCGAGTGCGGTCCTCCTGGGCATGGCGGCGACGGTGCTGACGAAAATGGCGAAGTATTGGCTCTTTCCAGTGCATGATTTCCGTACCTGGGTCTATGCCATGGTAAGCGTGGTCATCCCCTTGTTGGTGGTGTTTCTCAGTCTGAGCCTGTTTTACAGGCTGGCTCCGCGCCTGTCTACGCGGTTTACTGAAGTCTGGACTGGTGCCCTATGCGCCACGGTCCTCTTGCAGGCGGGCGAAAACCTATTCGTTATCTACCTCAAGAACTTCGCCAAGTTAAACGCGGTCTATGGGGCGTTCAGCGGGTTCATGGCGTTGCTACTGTGGATTTACCTTTCCGGGTGCATTTTCATCTTTGGTGCCTGCCTGTGCGCCGCTCAAGCCGAAGGTCGTAAAGCATCGGCTCAAACAGGTATGCCACGCTGAAAAAAGGAGAATTGAGCCACGATGACAAATAACTTTCCCCGGGACTACTCCACAAGATGGATGCCTACTGGCGAGCCGCCAACTATCTGTCGGTTGACTGCGGCAAACCGAGAACCCGCACGGATTGAGTGACATGGATTTCGACAAGCTCTTCACCAAGTACACGCCGGTCATCTTCGCGTTCCATGCCAACCGATTATTTTGTGATGTACTATTCCAGTACAAATCAAATTTTGAGCTGACGAACAAATATGTATGAAGATTAAAGAAATGAGCATAAAGCACTCCGAGCGTATGTAAAAAAGGCCCCATCACTGTCAATCTGTGACACGGATAGACCATCATCATGCGGCTTTTTCGATATATACGTATGCTATAATTTAAGCGGACCAGGGGGGTAGCTATGCGAATATTCAACAAAATGATCCCTGCCATGCTCGTTCTTTCGTTAGTTGCCTGCCGAACAAAACAGGAAGGGGCCGTTGAAGGGACGCTTGTCCCCCCAGATACATCTGCGAAGGTATCGGCGATTCGGGAAGGCAAAACCATCGTGACGATGCGCGCTGAAGGACAAAATGGGAAGTTCAGACTGGGGCTCGCGGCTGGGAAATATACGATCAGCGTTTCTGCACCCACCTCTTCCTTCCCGATCCGCCTGGATGGAGTCGTCGTGCAGTCTGGAGAGACGACCACGCTTCCGCCACTTCAACTCGCGTCGACAGCGGACAGGGCGATCCTGGAAGGCAGCATTATACCCCCGCGCCCAAACAGCGAAATCAAGCTCATCTATGAGGGTAAAGAATGGGCAGCCGTGCACACCGACAGTGAGGGCAAGTATGAATTCAAAGAACTGCCCACGGGTACATACGAAGTGCGGGCGACAGCACCGGGCCATGCCGATGATATTTCCCCGGTCATCATTACTAAGAATCAAACAGTGCGGCAGACCGCCGTTCTTTTTCCTATCGTTGACATAGACGGTGTTGACTGGACCGCCGGGAAGGTTCGCGCCACTGGCATCGGATTGCCGCCACCAAACACCGCGAACGCCAGCTCGTCCCGGGCAATGGCGCAGCGCGCAGCACTTGCCGATGCGCAGAGAAACCTACTCCGGACCGTCGAGCAGATCAGGATCGACGGCGAACGCAAGATCGGGACCATCATGCGCGACAGAATCGTTGCTGAAAGGATCCAAGGATTTCTCAAGGGATACACGATAGTAAGCGAGCGGGAACTTGAGGGTGGCAGGTTCGAGATTATGTTAGAACTGCCACTTACGGGTTCCGCAGGGTTATCACGCTACATTACCGAATAGCCCTGATCCCTTGGTGACGCTGAAACTTCCTGGGTTATATCCATTTAAAGGACACCGACATAGGAGCATCATAGCGCTAGGGCTTTACAGTAAATATGCGCCTCTTTTCTTCTTCATGTCTTGCCATCGGGTAGCTCATGAGCCACCAAGGAAGAGGTAATGTGCTGCTTTTTACATCTCCTCGATTAGAGCAAAAAGTTGACCATCTATTTAATGTCGAGAATAGGCCCGGAGGGCTGCTTAATAGTACGACCCAAAGGCCGCATGAGGTTTTGGACCATCCCCAATCGCGCGAATATATTCATTATGTCTGAGGTATTTTAATTAAAAGAGATTTCAGATCAAAAAGGGTTCGCATTCATGAATCAAGAACGTTAATACGGATACATGCCTGATAACAATATTATTTTCACTGATACGTTAAGGCCTTATTCTTTTTGATCAAAAAACCGCTTTTATCCTTGTCAAACTATTCCAATTTGCTTGACTTATCTCTAGTTGGTCTGGATCTTAAACTTATACAGGAATGAACATTTTCTTTACAGTCTTTTCCCCGCAGTCCGGAGTAGTAACAAAAGATTAATTATGTACAGCACAAACGCGCAATAAGTATTTCTCTTTGTGGCTGTCAGATTTGACGGTTCTGTTAAATGCGACGGCCGTCCTTGACGGGCATTGTTTTCATCACGGCAACCCATTTCCATCTACTCCCATATAATCAGTGTCTTGTCATCACAGAATCCGCATCATCCTCTGGCACGATAGTTGTAATACTCCTTATATAACGGAATACGATTCCTATCGCTTTTTCTCACACATGAAGAGGTAACGAAAATGCTAACAGGTAGGGGTTATTTGAAAGGAGGATGAAATGAGAAAATAAGCGTCGACGGGTATTATCCTTATTGTGATCGAATCATCGCGTTCGCGTATCGGGGCATTGACTACACGATCAAGGATAAGGTCGTCGATATCGGTCCGAACCATATGACCGCCGAGAAGACGAAAACACCCCTATTTCCACCGATCATGAGTGATATCGCGCTTTGGAGGCTGCGTAGAGTTGTTAGTTTTCGGTATGTTAGACTCGCAAAATGCCGAGCTGGAATAATTAATAACCGGGAATGTCGGAGATGAAATTACGCTCAAGGAGGCTCGTCGTTATGCTGAAATCGGGTTCGAGAGCTTTTTGAATATCTGGGATTTTGGTTCATCGGATCAAGGCCGCCAATAGCAGTTAAATTTATCGCATAGGTAGGACGATTCTAATATGCGAAAATTGAGTAATTTAGCACATAACTGCTTAGCGCTTGAAACGCTAAATATTAAATTCATAAGGAGACAGATCATGAAACAAAAGGAATATCAAGCAGCTTTTCGAGCGACACTTGTTGTTGTGACGGTGGCGTTTCTATCCACTATTTTATTCGCCAGTGAAAATCTTTCTTTTGCAGATTCAGTCAAAAAGAAATCGTCGGCAGTTGGAAGACCCTCTGCTGTCGAGTATACAGAGGCAGAGATCAATCAGCTTCAAGGTGCACTAAAGATCACGGAGGCCCAAAAAGAATTATGGAATAACCTAACTCAGGTGATGCGTGAAAATGCGAAAGACATGGATGCACTCACCAAGGACAGGTCTGAAAACGCGAAGACAATGAACGCTGTCGAACATTTGAAATTCCACAGCCAACTTACCGCAGCCCATTTAGATCAACTGAAGAAGTTTATCCCTCCTTTCGAGGCGCTCTATGCCAGTATGTCGAATGAACAGAAGAAGATTACCGATACAATATTCCAGACTGGGAAATATGCAAAACACGCGAGGAAATAATCGTAACATTAGCAACTAAAGATCGATGCTAAACAGTCGATTGGAATCGACCCAATAATGGAGCGATATTATGATAGCATTAAGTACGTGGAATATTAGATCCATGGTAAGCAAAATAATGATGGGGCTTGTTTTAGCTGCAATGATCGGCAGTATAGACGTGGTGTCAGCTCTCGGCGAAGATGACCATAAAGATATGGGAAAGCATGACAATGGCCGTCACGAGCAAAAAGAACGCGAGCATGACCACGACCGTCATGTGGAACGTAGGCATGATTATCACCGCAGGGAACGAGTTTATGTCCCACCACGGGTCATCTATGCACCACCGCCACCGCCGGGCATCGGTATCTTTTTCCCACCCATCATTATTCGTCCCTAAGGGGATTGCTTGGCGTCGGATGTCCATGGTGAAATATGTGGACAATAAGCTGGAAATCAAAAGTGACCACTCAGCTGAAAACTCGGATGCGCGGCTCAGTAGGAAAGTGAAAACTACGCTCCTGTTTCATCGGAGCGTGAGCGCAATGAAGGAAGTTAACACTAAAGTCGGAATCGTGAACCTGATCAGCGATGCAATTAGCTAGGCTCAAAAGTATCTGACGACTGAATACGCCAAGGATGTCTAGGGGGTCAAAGACGTCAATAATGAGATGACCGACTAAGACCCCGGAAAAGGCACACCAAAAAACGGGTAAAAAAATCAATGACGTTTCCATTACCGCCCAAGTCAGGATAGCGCTGTTGCTTCATCGTTCGACCAGCGCCCTTAACACCATGGTCGCAAAGAAACGCAGCGTGGTCACAGTGAGTGGCAGGGCAGGAAATGTAGCCGAAAGGACTTGGTGGCCAAACTCGTTAACGACGTAAAAAGGTATGAAGAGCGTGAATATCCGGATGACCATTGAGTAACTGAGTTCAAACATGCAAAGATTGCCGGACTGATTAGTACTTGGGCAACAGGCCTAAGAAATCCGGAAGGAGAATCAAATGTTGTGGACAATCGCTGTGGTACTGCTGGTTCTATGGGCACTCGGGCTAGTGAGCAGTTACACGATGGGTGGGTTTATTCATATTTTGCTTGTGTTGGCACTTGTAGTGGTCGTGATCAGCGTTATCCAGGGACGAAGAACTGCATAAATGGTTTGCAGGTATTAATTCGCCTTGGTTACGTTGAGCAAAAAATAAGAGAGTAAATTCGCACCGCACATTTCGCGGGACTCGACTTCATAGGTGGGGCATTATAAACCCCGCCCACGATTAAGGGCCTCCGCCTTCTTGTCCAAAGCCTTGAATCCCGACGGCGCCTGGTTTTCGCACGGCGAGACGCAGAGATTCTCGGGACTCGGATATGTAACAGGAAAGGAGAAAAAACATGGGCTTAATACTACTTATAATTTTGATCCTCGCGCTTGTCGGCGTACTACCCACTTGGCCTCACAGCAGGAGTTGGGGATACTATCCAAGCGGCGGAGTCGGATTGCTCCTAATGATTCTAATCATCCTGTTGCTCTTAGGGTTGATCTGAAGAGATTCAAGAGTGCACGATAATACTCTTAACTCGTAACAGGAGAGATGCAAGATAAGAGTAAAGGTCTGATGCAAGGTTAGTTGAAACGATTAAGAGATGCATAAAAGCAGCGACGGAAAGCGCTCAAAGACCCTGATATGGTCGATGGTAAACAAGATTAGCTGATGGGTCTGCTGCAGGCATGATACGGATGCACAAGGGAACAAATTGAAAAGGATATAGATTTACTCTTCAGAAGCATGAAACCAGAGGGGGAAAATCCGGTTCAAGTAGTACGTGAAGCTTTGAAAGACTCGACTCCTGAAGAAGAGGCCCCTGTTGAAAAAGAGTCTATTAAAGAACAAAGGCACGATAGAAGGGTAGAGGTATTAACGCAGGTGATGCACTTGCACGGCAAACACTGCAGGAATATCTTGAAGCGAGGCGTGAATAGACATCTCTGATGGAGAACAAGCAAAGCATGAAAGGAGAAATACTATGCCGTTAATTCAATTAATCATTGTTTTAGTTGTCGTTGGGGTGCTTCTATGGTTAGTGAATAGCTACATACCGATGCAGGCCAACATCAAGAAAATCCTAAATGTCGTCGTGATTATTGCAGTGATCCTCTGGCTGTTGAGTGTCTTCGGGGTCATAGGCTCCCTCCGAGGGATTCGTATTGGGAGGTGAAGGGGCTGAAAATACTCTCGATGGGATGAAAATGGAGCGCATGTACCCAAATGGGGAGGGGTGCACTGAGAAGCCGGATATTTTAGCAACGGGCATCCGAGGACGCAGTGAAAGAGAAGTAAGTCATAAGATTAATGCTGATAATGGTGTTAGGACAAAAGAATTGTCGCCTGTGAATACCAGTAAAAATCAGACGACGTTTGAACGAAACGAAACAGTGCGAATTGAGGCGTTCAGCGATGGCGTTTTCGCTATTGCTATAACGTTGCTAGTTCTTGGAATAAAGGTGCCTAGGACTCACGAAATTGGTGCGGTCGGCGGCCTCGGCCCAACGTTGATAAAACAGTGGCCTCATTACCTTGCCTTTGTGACTAGCTTCATTACAATCTTTACCAAGTGGGTAAACCATCACCGAATCTTCAGTTTTATCCAGAGAACCGATCATCCTTTCCTGTACTGGAACGGCTTATTGCTTCTGTTTATAACGATTATGCCCTTTCCGACGGCCCTGCTGGCGGAATACCTCCTGCATCCCGACGCCGGGGTTGCAGGAGCGGTCTTTGCTGGCACGTACGTAGCGATCGCATTTGCGTTCAAGGGCTTGTGGCATCACGCGTCAAAGGACGGAAGGCTTCTTGCGCAGAACGTGGACGACAGGGAAATTCGGCAGATCACCATGCAATACCGATACGCGCCACTGATGTACCTGGTGGCGTTTGCGCTTTCCTTCGTGTCGGTCGGGCTGAGCGTGGGTTTGTGTCTGTGCCTGGGCATGTTCTTTGCTTTTAAGGGTTGGCCAACGCTGAGGTCAGCAGTGAGGCCCCTCTAAAGAAAATAATAATCGCCATGTTTATCGCTGACGTTGTTACTCACACTCCTGAGCATATTTTCAAACTGGATGACGCTCGGTCTACAGTGACATGTTCAGCGACAGAGTTGCCGATTGCGTCTGCCTACTTCTAGAAAAGACTTGATATAAAAAATAAATAGATCAGGCGCTAGCTCTATCCTTGGACGTGCCAACGAGTCGTTCGAGAGGGTTGGGCAAAAAAACGTCCGGCTCTCAACTCGTTGTTATGCTTCTCAATTAAAGGAAATTGTATTTATGAAACTTGCTACCGTTCTTCGTTTGATGCTGGCCGTGTTCATTGCAGGATGTGCCGCAAAAGCCCTTCCGCCCATTCAAGTAAAAATTCCGACCAGAACAATCGATTATCTGAAAGAAGTTAAGCCGATTCTCGATAAACGTTGCACGGTATGCCATTCCTGCTACAATTCGCCCTGTCAGCTGAAACTCGACTCGTTCGAGGGCGCAGACCGCGGTGCTACGAAACGGGCCGTGTATAATGCTTCTCGACTGACTGCCATGGACCCAACCCGCCTCTTTATTGATGCGCAAACAAACGAGGCGTGGCGCAAAAAAGGGTTCTTCAGCGTCACCGACAGCACCGCTACGAACGGCTTAAATGATTCGATCATGATTCAACTGCTGTCTCATAAGATGAAGAATCCGAAGAGCGTGGGAGAGTACAGTCCTGAAACGGACGA